>BNJT01001508.1_pt1 | contig 379460 bp, 475 predicted proteins | sample 8540491 | NCBI WGS metagenome assembly BNJT01 (sample SAMD00202455, study PRJDB9452) | human saliva metagenome | host: Homo sapiens | reverse complement strand
CTTTTGTATTAAATAAAAATAATGAAATTTGAATAAATATTAAAAATATATAACATATTTAAATATAAAACAATTACATAAAAATAACATCTATTGACATATATATATATATATATAATGTCAATAGAATATATTTAACATATAGGAAATAAAAAAATATTAAAAAAATATTATGTATAAAAAGCATGATAATTTTTAAGCTGAATAAAGTGAAAAAAAGAGGAAGATATATATGATAAAAAAATAACTAAAAAGAAAAAAATAGAAAAAAAGGTATTGTAACGGTTGAAAAAAAGCTGAGTTTGAATGTAGAGGTAAGCAAGGTACATTCATCCGTGAGGGAATAAAGTATGAACTACGTTATCCTTGTTCACTTTATTGTAATAATTTTAATGATTTCTCGACATCATTTCAATTTTTACTTAGTGATGAAAAATCAAATTACTAATTATATGGAAGGGCTGTATGAGGTTGCAAATGAGTTTGGAGTAAAAAAAGTTCCTGTGTCATTAGAAGAGAATTATATTAAGCGAACAAACTTAAATATTGAAACTATTGATGGAATTCCTGTAGATACATTCGGAGTAAATATTATAAACTTTGTAAAAATATGCTATGAATAATAATATTTCAGGTATACTGATAATTCAGAATGACAAGGCATACAAAGGCTCAAAGTCAATAAATAATGGTAAAATATTAAAGGGATCAATTGATTATACAGAAGAAATACAAAGAAATATTGAGCTTTATAAAAACTAAAGATGGTGGAGTAAATTATGGAGTAAAACTAAAAATATTATGATAATACGGTTGAATGCTGTATATTTCCAAGTCTAAATGTTGCAGTTATTGGGAAAAAAAGCTATTACGAAAGTTAAGAGTATAGTAAGAACTAATTATATGATTGTAAGGAATGGATTTACAGATACTGAGATAAAAATTCTATGGAAGTTATCTTGATGGAGATGATAAAATATTTGAAAAAGATTTATATAATATAACATTTGATTAATTTGTTATAGTGTATGGATAACAGTTATTAGTTGTGTTATATGGGAGATCGAATGCATGGTGAATAATACAATTTCCCAAGATGAATTTAATGTATTTATGGGAATATCAAATGTAACCAAAGTAAAAAGTTATGGAATTATACCTTATTGAGGGTTATACCATGAATGATGTTGGGTATGAAGTATTTGGTAAAGATGATCGTAGTTTTACTGTATCTTTGATACATAGATGCTACAATTTTTCAGGGAGGAATGGTGGTAGGTATAGAAAGGGATGTAAATTCCAATTAGAGCATAATTATATTGTAAGCAAAAAAGATATTGAAGAGTTTATTAAGCGATATCCACGTGGGACTTTTGGAAATGGAATTACATTTGAGGATTTTTCTGATTGAAAAAAATCAGACGATATGGAACTCAAAGTCAGAATAATGTTATGAACAACAATTCTGGAAGATTAAACAGAGGAATATCAAGTGATACTGGTGCAAGAAACAATTTTAGTCAAGAGTTGGAGTTAGATCATGCAGATAATTTTGATTGGAGTCAGATGGATCAAGATTTATTTGGAGATAGATTTAATAGTAGATATGGGAATAGCTCAGATAAGTCATCTGTGACATACGGTAGTAATAATAGTATTTATTCAAATAATAGAAGAACAAATTATAAAGAGGGTGTTCAAAAATAATAGACGTAAAAAGAAATCCTAATATTCTAATTGTAGCAATTATATTCTTGTTAATTTTTATTACTATGATAAACAGTGGAACAATATTTATATATGGAGATTATGCATTAGCTTCATTTGCACTTACCGTTATTGCATTTGTATTATGGTGGAAAAGTTAGGAATAGATTATATATGAAATTTTTAAAGTAGGTTGATTTTTCAACCTACTTTTTTTAAATTAACATAGATAAAAATTGATGTGTTAATTACTTTTTTTAATCTTTATTATATTACTTTTGATAAAGAAAAAAATTAAGGATATTATTGAAAAAAATATTACTTTATCATAGAATAATATTATACACATGGCATTTCAATATTTTTTTCTAATAGAGATATTGCAAAATACTGGAATAACAGTAAAATAAATTTATCAATGTTCGGACTGGAAAATCAGAGTAAACCGGAAAAGTTTATGCCGTTTAGAGTTTTTGGATATGACGGAGCGGAGTATGTAAGACAATCCAAAAAAAGAAAAATAAGAAAGATGCCAAGTATCCGGTGATTACATTAGTATTATACTTTGGATATGATGAAAGGTGGAATCAGCCGAAGAGTTTGTTTGAACTTTTAGATATAGATGAAAAAATCAAACCATATGTAAATGATTTTAAGATGAATCTCTTTGAGATAGCATACCTTGAAAGGGAGACGATAGATAAGTTTAGGAGTGATTTTTGGATACTTGCTGATTATTTGTATCAGATGCGTGTAAATAATGATTATGTTGCATGTGAGACGGTAATTAAACATGTAGATGAGCTTTTGATGTTAATGTCTGCAATGACAAAAGATGACAGATTTGAAGAAACAATAAACGAGCTTAGCAGAAAGGAGAGTGTAACAATGTGTGAGGTACTGGATAAAGTGGAAGCAAGAGGTAGAAAAGAAGGTGTGATAAGTGTGCTTATCTCTTTGGTAAAAGATGGCATATTAAGTGTATCGGAAGCTGCGATAAGGGCAGATATGAGTGAAGAAAGCTTTAAGAAGTATTTAGAGTCTTGATAATTGTCGATTTAAACGTAAACTCACAGAATTAAAATAAAATTTTTTGTTCTGTGAGTTTTATTATATGCTTACCTGTTGTGGTTTTTATACAACAGTAAAAAATTGATAGAAATGAATATTATTTCACTGCTTTTGCCCTTGTTTTTTTGTTGATTTCATTATAAAATAGTTTAAGATTGTTTTGTATTTAACAATATCAGTGATACTATATTTTACAAAAAAATATAATGTCACAACGGTCAAAAATATACTTTGACCGCAACAATTTATTAATTAATACGGAGGTTTGTATATGGCTCAAATAGGAGTTTCTGCTATGAAACGAATTGAAGATTTGCTGGATACCGGAAGTTTTGTGGAAATTGGATCATATATAAGTTCAAGGAACACAGATTTTTAATCTATCTGACAAGGAGACTCCAAAGGATGGGGTTTTTGACCGGTTACGGTACGATTAATGACAGTCTGGTATATGTGTATAGTCAGGATCCTTCAGTGCTTGGCGGCTCAATAGGTGAAATGCATGCAAAGAAGATTGTTGCACTATATGATATGGCGATGAAGATGGGAGCACCGGTAGTAGGACTGGTTGATTGTGCGGGTCTTAGACTTGAAGAGTCTTTTGATGCATTGGATGCCTTTGGAAAAATATATTTAGCACAGACAAAAGCAAGCGGTGTTATTCCACAGATACAGGCCGTATTCGGTCTAAGCGTCGGCGGAATGGCAATAAGCAACGGACTCAGTGATTTTGTATTTATGGAGCAGGATAAGGCAAAAGTCTTTGTAAATTCTCCAAATGCTATAAACGGAAATTCACAGGATAAGAATGATTTTTCAAGTGCCAAGTTCCAATCGGAATCTACAGGTCTGGTTGATTTTATAGGAACCGAGTCTGAAATCATTTCAGGAATCAGAGAGCTCATTTCAGTTCTTCCTGCAAATAATGAAGATGATATGTCATATATCGAGTGCACAGATGATTTAAACAGACTTACACCTGAACTTGAGGGTAGAATAAGCGATCCTGCACTTGCACTGAATATTATCTCAGACAGTGGATATGTGCTTGAAGTAAAGAAAAACTTTGCAAGAGAGATGTTTACAGGATTTATCAGATTAAACGGTAATACTGTCGGAGTTGTGGCAAACAGAAGAGCACTGTATGATGAGAACGGTGAGATTGCAGATGAGTTTGAAAATGTACTTTCTCATCAGGGAAGTGATAAGGCGGCAGGTTTTGTTGAATTTTGTGATGCTTTCAATATTCCTGTACTTACACTTGTAGATGTAAAAGGATATAAAGCTACAAAATGCAGTGAGAAGAGAATGCCTAAGGCAGGCGCAAAGCTTACATATGCATATGCAAATGCAACAGTTCCTAAGGTAAGCCTTATAGTAGGTGATGCTTACGGAAGCGCTTCACTTTCAATGAATTCAAAATCAATAGGTGCTGACATTGTATTTGCATGGGAAAATGCAAAGATGGGTATGATGAATGCAAGTGAGGCTGTAAAGATAATATATTCTAAAGAAATTGATTCAAGTGAGGATATAAAGACAACTCTTGAAGAGAAAACAAGGGAGTATGAGAACTTACAAAATTCAGCCGTATATGCTGCAAGAAGAGGATATGTAGATGATATTATCACAGTAGCAGATACAAGAAAGAGATTGTTAGCGACCTTTTGAAATGCTTTTTTTACAAAGAAAGAAGATCGTCCATATAAGAAACATGGATCAATTTAGAGGTGAATCATGAAAAAGAGAATAAAGTATTTAATCTTAAGTCTGTTTATGATTGCCATGCTGGCACTTAGTGCATGCGGTAAGAAGGCCGACTCTGAGAGTTCAATACCGGAGGATGTTTCAAACCAGCTTCCTGTACAGGCTGAAAGCTTATTGAATCAGCTGTACAAAATGGATGATGCGGAGCTTGATCAGGTAATTGAGGGTGTAGAGCAAAACGGTCAGACGGCATTTGCCGAAGGAGTAAAAAACTTTAAATCAACAAAGGAGCTTGTTGGAGATCTTGTAGGAATTGATGATACAAAAGTCTCAGTTTCAGAAGGCAATTATGTTGTTAAGGTAAATTATTCCGGCGAAAACAGAAAATCCGAGATGACACTCGGTTTTGACAGCAAAACAAATCAGGTAGCGGTATTTTCTATCACACCTAAGTACAGCGTTATTGAAAATATGGAAAAGGCCGCACTTAATACAGTTCTAGGTATGGGAACAGTATTTATTATATTGATTTTTATATCATTCCTTATAAAGCTTGTTTAAGTATATAAATGTATTTGAGAATAAATTAAAAAAGCAAAGACTAAGGAAGAACCTGTAATTGAGGCGGTAAAGGTAAACGAGCCTGAAAAATCTTGAGGATGATTTGGAGCTGGTAGCGGTTATAACGGCGACCATAGCGGAGTTTAGCAATACTAGATGCATCAAACCTTATCGTTCGTTCAATAAAGAGAGTTAAAAAGATAGTGGAGGGAAAAATGAAGAATTATACTATTACAGTAAATGGCAAATCATATGAAGTTTCTGTTGAGGAAAGAGGAGGAGCAAGTGCTCCTGTTACACCTGTAGTGTCTACACCGGTTGCACCTGTTGTTAAGCCGGCGGCACCTCGTCGCAAGTGGAAGTGAAGGTAGAGTAAAGGTTGTTGCACCTATGAGCGGAAAGATCCTTGGCATCAAGGTAAGTCTTAATCAGGCAGTTAAAAAAAGGTGAAGTGGTAGCCGTGCTTGAAGCTATGAAGATGGAAAAATGATATCGTTGCACTTGAGGACGGTACAATTGCAAGTATAAATGTAAATGTTGGAGACAGTGTTGAAACTAATCAAACTCTTGTAACAATCAACTAATATCCGGAGGGAGAAAAAAATGGATTATATATTAAATACATTATCCAATTTGATTGCTCAGACCGCATTCATGAATCTTACCTTTGGCAATTTGATAATGATTTTTTTGTTGCCTTTATATTCCTGTATTTGGCAATCAAAAAAAGGGATTTGAGCCTCTTTTGCTGGTTCCGATTGCTTTCGGTATGTTACTTGTAAATATCTACCCGGATATAATGCTTAGACCTGAGAATTCGGCAAACGGTGTTGGAGGTTTGCTTCACTATTTCTATGTATTGGATGAATGGAGTATACTACCTTCACTTATATTCATGGGTGTAGGTGCACAGACCGATTTCGGTCCGCTTATAGCAAATCCGAAATCATTCTTACTCGGTGCATGTGCACAGTTTGGAATTTATGCTACTTATTTTATAGCAATCTTTATGGGATTTAATGATAAAGGCAGCGTGACAATATCTATTATTGGTGGAGCTGACGGCCCTACTTCTATCTTCCTTGCAGGTAAGCTTGGACAGACTGAATACCTGGGACCTATAGCTGTAGCGGCGTATTCATATATGGCTTTGGTACCTATCATACAGCCGCCTATTATGAAATTCTTTACAACTGATGAAGAGAAGAGAATCAAGATGGAGCAGCTTCGTCCTGTATCACAGCTTGAGAAGATTCTTTTCCCTATAATAGTTACGGTAGTGGTATGTCTTATACTTCCTACTACAGCACCTTTGGTAGGTATGCTGATGCTTGGAAACCTCTTTAAAGAGAGTGGAGTTGTAAAGCAGCTTACAGAGACAGCAGCAAATGCAATGATGTATATCGTTGTTATCTTACTTGGAACCAGTGTGGGTGCTACAACAAGTGCGGAGGCATTCCTTAAAGTTACAACTTTAAAGATTGTAGCACTTGGACTTATAGCTTTTGCTTTCGGTACCTGGGCAGGTGTAATATTCGGTAAGATAATGTGTAAGGTTACAGGCGGTAAGGTAAATCCGCTTATCGGTTCGGCAGGTGTTTCGGCAGTGCCAATGGCAGCCAGAGTTTCACAAAAGGTTGGTGCGGAGTATGATCCTACAAACTTCCTTTTGATGCATGCTATGGGACCTAATGTGGCAGGTGTTATAGGTACGGCTGTAGCGGCAGGAACCTTTATGGCAATATTCGGAATAGTATAAGGAGGGATTATGGCAGAAATTCAGAAAAAGCCTGTTCAGATAGTTGAGACCGTGCTGCGTGATGCACATCAGTCTTTGGTAGCAACAAGAATGACTACAGAACAGATGCTTCCTATAATAGATAAAATGGATAAAGTAGGCTACAGAGCTGTAGAATGTTGGGGTGGTGCTACATTTGACGCTTCGCTCAGATTCTTACATGAAGATCCGTGGGAAAGACTTCGTAAGTTTAAAGAGGGATTCAAAAACACTAAACTTCAGATGCTCTTTAGAGGGCAGAATATCCTTGGATACAATCATTATGCAGATGATGTTGTAGAGTACTTTGTTCAAAAGTCGGTTGCAAACGGTATTGATATAATTCGTATCTTTGATGCGTTAAATGATATCAGAAACTTAAAGACAGCTGTTGATGCGGCAAATAAAGAGAAAAATGCTGAAGTTCAAATAGCTCTTTGCTATACTTTGGGTGATGCATACACACTTGAGTATTGGAAAGATATTGCAAAGAGAATTGAGGACATGGGTGCAGATTCTCTCTGTGTAAAGGATATGGCAGGACTTTTGACACCATATGCCGCAGAGGAACTTATAGGAAGCCTTAAGGAATCTACAAACTTACCTATAGAGCTTCATACTCACTATACAGCAGGTTTGGCTTCTATGACTCTTTTAAAGGCGGTAGAGTCAGGATGTGATATAATTGATACAGCTATTTCACCTCTTGCACTTGGAACTTCACAACCTGCAACGGAAGTAATGGTAGAGACTTTCAGAGGAACACCATATGATACAGGTCTTGATATCAACTTACTTTCTGAAATAGCAGACTATTTCCGTCCGATAAGAGAAGAATTTATAAAGAGCGGATTACTTAATCCTAAGGTACTTGGAGTAAATATCAATACTTTAAAATACCAGGTTCCGGGAGGAATGCTTTCAAACCTTATAAATCAGCTTAAAGAGGCCGGTAAGGAAGATAAGTACAGAGAAGTTTTGGAGGAGATTCCAAGAGTTAGAAAAGACTTCGGAGAACCGCCGCTGGTTACACCTTCATCACAGATAGTAGGTACACAGGCGGTTATGAATGTGCTCTCAGGTGAGAGATATAAGTTGGTTCCAAAGGAATCAAAGAAGATAATGCTTGGAGAATTCGGTCAGACTATCAAACCTTTCAATAAGGAAGTGCAAAAGAAGATAATAGGTGATGAGAAGCCTATTACATGCAGACCGGCAGATCTTATTGCACCACAGCTTCCTGAATTTGAGAAGCAGGTTGCAAAGTGGAAAGAGCAGGATGAAGATGTACTTACATATGCACTTTTCCCAAAGGTTGCAGAGGAGTTCTTTGAGTACAGAGCAGCACAAAAGACAAAAGTGGATATGACTAAAGCAGACAAAGAAGCAGGAGCATATCCGGTATAAGTAAAATAAGTATTCAAAAATCCCTTTACTTAATGTAGGGGATTTTTTTATGTAAGTGAAAATGAGAGAAATAAAGAGAAAAGTTTTAAAAACAATTTAGCAGTGCCAGAATTATTCTGTTTGGATTTATTATTATGATATTTTTTTAGGGGCAAGTATTCTAAGTTTGCCTATTTCATCAAGAAGCAGGAATTTACACCTTTTTATAGATGCCCTGTTTACCGCAACCAGCGCAAGCTGTGTTACAGGCCTTATAGTATATGACACCGCTACACATTGGTCGGTATTTGGGAAAATTATAATAATAGCTATGATACAATGCGGAGGACTCGGTGTGGTAACGATGTTAACCGTATTTACTCAGGTTACAGGCAAAAAAATAGGACTAAGAGACAGAGCCACATTACAAAGTGCACTTTCAGCACCGCAAATTGGCGGTATTATCAGACTTACAAGTTTTTATATTTAAAGCGACTATTATTATAGAGATGATTGGTGCACTCTTATGTTCCCAAGTTTTATGAAAGATTTTGGGATAACAAAGGGAATATATTATTCTGTATTTCATTCTATATCTGCATTTTGTAATGCAGGTTTTGATTTGATGGGTGATGTAAGCAAATTTTCATCTTTGACAAAGTATCAATCCGATATAATGATAAATATAACAATAATGTTATTGATACTGATAGGAGGTCTGGGTTTTTCTTATATGGAAGGATATATTTGATTACAGGTTTGATATAAAAAGATATTCCACTCAAACTAAGATAGTGCTTACAATGACATCTGTTTTGGTATTGTTTCCGTCCATATTATTTTTCTTTACAGAATTTAGCGGATTGGACATCAAGACAAGAGTGCTCTCAAGTTTATTTCAGGCGGTTACACCAAGGACTGCTGGATTTAATACTATAGATTATACGAAGTTTAGCGACAACGGTATAGCAATGACGGTTATTTTGATGTTGATAGGTGGAGGATCGGGATCTACAGCAGGCGGTATCAAGCTGACTACAATTTTTATTTTAGTTGCTACAATGTGTTCTGTTTTAAAGCAGGACAAAGAGGTAGCAGTATTTAAGAAAAGGATTGAACCGGATATAATAAAGAATGCCGTTGCGGTATTTGCTTTGGATATATTTTTATTTATAGTCGGATCAATGATTATAAGCGGAATAGAAGGATTTTCGCTTAAAGAAACAATGTTTGAGTGTGCATCTGCTGTTGCAACGGTAGGACTGACTTTGGGTATTACACCACATCTTGGAATTATTTCAAAAATATTGTTGATATGTATGATGTATTTCGGTAGAGTCGGAGGTATAACACTTATATTTGCGGCAGTTACTCCAAAAAAGAACGGGAATGCAAGATACCCTAAGGATCAGGTAGCGGTAGGATAAATTTTATAGAGGTGAATTATGAAGAGTTTTTTGGTAATTGGTGTCGGAAGATATGGACGACATTTATGTAAAAAGTTGTATGAAATGGGATATGATGTAATGGCTGTAGACAGAAATGAGGACTGTATAGAACCGGTATTGCCTTATACTTTAAATTCAATGATAGGAGACAGTACAAAGAAGGATTTTATAAAATCAATCGGTGTAAGTAATTTTGACACCTGTTTTGTAGCCATAGGTGATGATTTTCAAACTTCTTTGGAAACCACATCGCCGCTTAGTGAATGTGGTGCAAAAATATGTGGTATCCAGAGCATCCAGAGATACACAGGCTAAGTTTTTACTTAGAAACGGAGCAAATGAAGTGGTATATCCTGAAAGGCAGTTGGCGGAATGGGCCGCTATAAGATACAGCTCAAATAATATTTCAAATTATATTGAATTGCCCGGAGAAAACTCTATATTTGAATGTAAGGTGCCTAAAAAGCTGGGAGGGAAAAAAACCGTATTGGAGCTTGATATAAGGAAAAAAATACAAAGTTAATATTATGGGAATAAAAAAAGGTGAGAACTGGTATATGACTATTACTCCACAGACAAAGTTTGAAAAGGATCAGGATATAATGGTCTACGGAGCAAATAAATATTTGCAAAAATTCTTACATTTTGATTCAAGCAATTTTACAACTGAAGAAGAGGCTGAAGAAGATGATTGATGATATTTCTATAAGATCGGCAAATCCTGAGGATGCTAAAGAGTCGCTCAAAAATATATGCATATTATGTAACGGATACGGCAATATCATTTGAAACAGAAGTACCAAGTGAGGAAGAGTTTAAATTAAGAATAGAAGAGGTTTTAAAAAGCTATCCGTTTATTGTTGCCTGTAAGGATGATGAAATACTGGGATATGCCTATTTGCATTCATTTGTAGGAAGAAAGGCTTATGAATTAAGTGCAGAGACTACCATATACCTAAATCCGGATAAGAAGAAAATGGGTATAGGAAAAAAATTATACTCTGTCTTGGAGGATATAGCAAAGGCGCAGAATATAACAAATTTATATTCATGTATCGGTTATGTGGATAAAGAGGATGAATATTTAAATAATAACAGTGTGCAGTTTCATGAACATATCGGGTTTAGAATGGTTGGAAAATTTGAAAACTGCGGTCATAAATTCGGTAGATGGTATCATATGGTGTGGATGGAGAAGATAATAGGAGAACATGGAGAGATTAGGGAGTTTTTGAAGTTTAAGGAGGTGGACTATCGTATTTAACTTTCAAAAAAATTAGATAGTTAAAGGTACATTCAAAATTTCATATAGATAATATACAAAAATAAATAGATATATATTAAAGGATAAAGTACATCATAGCTTTCAAAAATATATTTGCGATATACAAATATATTTTGAGCTTTTTAAAGTGTATTTTGGTATAAATTTACAAGTAATGTATTGACAAAATAAATGATTATGTTATTATAAAGAAAAAACGTAACGTTACGAATTGGAGAAATATGATAACTATAACAGAAGTTGCTAAGAAGGCAGGGGTTTCTCCTACAACTGCTTCATATGCGCTAAACGGTAGGGATGGAGTAAAGGCAGAAACAAGAGAAAAAGGTACTAAAAAGTTGCAAAGGAACTTAATTACATACCGAATAAGATTGCCCAAAGTTTTAGAAATGGTAAGACAAGGACAATAACTGTAATAACAAATGAGCTTATTGAAAGAGATAATACATTCACAGGAGAATTTTTTGGAATACTGTCTGAAGCCAGAAAACAGCATTATGATGTACTAATTAAGCTTATCGATAATAGAGAGATATCAGAGCATAAGATAAATGCAATATTCTCAAACAGAGTTTGTGACGGATTTTTATTGTTAGGTAATTTCCCGGAATTATATTTAAAGAGTTTAGTAGAGAGTAAATCATGTGGAATATTGATATCTTCACACACCGATGAGGATATACTACAAGTCAATTGTGATGGTAAATCCGGAATATATAATATAACTAAACTAGCAATAAAAAAAGGTCATAAAAAATTGGAATACTTGACTTATCAGTACTTGACTGAAGAAGAGAAGTTGCGTTTTTCCGGTTTTAAGGATGCAGTAAAAGAAAACAAAATAGGAAATGCAGAAATTTCAATTTGTGGATTTGATAGGGGAAGTATTTATAAGACAGTTTTCAATTGTATAAAGAAGGGAACTACTTGTTTTGTTTGTTGGAATGATACCTTGGCTTATACAGTAATAAATATTTTGGAGGAAATGGATATTAAGATTCCGGAACAGGTAAGTGTGACAGGATTTGATGATATTATTCCAACAACAGGAGAAGCTATTCTTACAACAGTTCATCAGCCGCTTTTTGAGAAAGGAAGAAAAGCTACAGAACTGCTTTTAGCTCAGATTAATCATGATATTGAGCCGGGGAAGAAAAATAATTTTTTTGTAGAAAGCCATATAGTAGAAAGGAAAAGTTTGTAGTGTTATACATCTACAAACTATTATTTGAAACACAATACGTAACGTTACAATATAGATAATAGAGGATTTGTCCTATGGTAAAAGATAAAGAAAAAATAATATGTCCGGATCCATTCATAATAAGATGGAAAAATGATTACTATTGTTATTGCTCAGGTGAAGATGGTATAAGAGTATTCTTTTCACATGATTTAGATAAATTTGAGGATATGGGTTACGTATATAAGGTATCTAATGAACATAGTTTTTGGGCACCATGTGTAATTGAAATAAAGGGTATTTTTATTTATATTATTCTTCATTGAAAGAAAATGAGTATGATGACCACAGTCATTTTTTTGAAAGTTATTAGTTCTAATAGTCCTTTAGGTCCATTTAAGAATAGTGTTACATTAACAAATAAATTTTTGTATTGATCCACATGTTATAAAAAAATCGGGTAAATATATAATTTTTTTATGCAGCAAATATTAATGAAAAATCCGGAGTATGGAAGGATGGGTACTGCAATATGGAGAGATAAATTGGAAAGTCCATGTAAACTATCTGGGAATGAAGAAACTATACTTTTCCCCAGTATTGATCAAGAGATATTTATGAAAAACAGGTTTGGTGATGGAGTTGACTGGCATACATTAGAAGGACCTTTTTATATGTCAGATGGAGAAGAAAGCTGGCTTATGTATAGTGGAAATGCATATACAAGTCCGGATTACTTTATAAATTATGCTATTGAAGATAGTAGTAGCGGTAAACTCAAATACTATAAACAACCGTCAGATAGAGATTATTTACCACTTGTTAAAGGAAACTCAATATTGGATGGAACAGGTCATAACAGTATTACAAGAGCACCTGATCATATTACTCCAATTTTAGTATATCATGGGAGATCAAACAATCTTGAAAAATATGAAGGAGAAGATAGAGTGTTGTGCTTGGATAAAATATGGCGTGAAGGAAATATTTTGAAAACAAGTGCACTGAGTTGGGATGAGAATTTAATATTACCTAAGGCTGATATTAACTTTTTAGATAATTACTCGAAGAACGGAGAAGTATATAAACTAAAATCTAAAACAACATTTAATTTCCCGGATAGTGGTTCATACTATATTGAAGGATGCTTTTAAAGCTGAAAAATAAGGACATATATATTTATCTGATGGAAGGTAAAAAAATAGTAAAAAAAATAGAGATAGAGGAGGGGATTATTGGCAGACAGTTGGAATATTGGTTTTTAACGGATTTATTAAGTTAAAAATTGAAGAAGAATGGATTGGTGAAAAGAATATTGGGAGTTCCGGGCAATATGGCTATAGATACATTTGGGGAGTTAGAAATAATATACTTAGATTGTACATTTGTAAGAGATATTTATAGGAATATACCATGTTACCTTTTGTGAGAAGTCAGTTTAAAAAAAGGCAGTTGTAGAAATTTAAAAAAATATGTTGATGGAGGGAAAAATGATATGAAGAAATTATTAGCTGTGATAGTTGGAGTAAGCGTTGCGTTAAGTGCAGTTGGGTGTAGTGCAAAAAGCTAAAAAGTGAAAAAAAGAAACAAAAAGCAGATGAAAAAAACTGTAATAACATACTGGAACGGTTTTACAGGTACAGATGGAGAAGTAATGCAAAGAATTGTAGATAACTACAATGAATCCAATCAATTAAATGTTGAGATACAAAATGGAGAGGGTATCATGGGATACATTATATCAACAGCTTGCGACCTCTTTACCTGTAGGAGATGGACCTGATATTACTGCATTTGCTACAGAACGAATAGGTGAGTATGCGAAATCAGGTGCAATAAAACCAATTGATGAATTATATTCGAGTAAGAAAGTTGATACAACTAAAATTCCGGCAGTTTTCAATGAGAATCTTCAATATAATGGAAATTATTATGGTGTTCCTTTAAATATAGCTTCTTTAGTTATGTATTATAATAAAGATATTTTTGATAAAGCAGGTGTAGAATATCCTAACGAAAATTGGACATGGACAGATCTGGAGGATGCAGCGTTGAAACTTACAAAGGATATAGACGGTGAGCATCAATATGGATTTGGTATGGCTACTAATAACACAATTCCAATGTGGCCAATTATGATTTGGGCAGGTGGAGGAGACTATATAAAGGATGGAAAATCGGTATTTAACAGTGAAGAAAATATTGAAACTGTTAAGAAGTGGGCAGGATTAATAAGGGATAGTAAAATTGGCCCTCAAGTTTGTACAGGTGCTGAGATTGACACATTATTTTCAACAGGAAAGTTAGGAATGTATTTTTGTGGCCCTTGGGCAGCAGGAAGTTTTGATTCTGCAGGAGTAAACTACGGCATGGCCGGAGTTCCAAGCGGACCTTCAGGTAAAGCAACACTAGCACAAGGTGTCGGTATGTATATGACTTCAAGTGCATCAGAAGAAAAGAAAAATGCAATTTATGACTTCTTTGCATATTGGCAAAGTGTAGATGTACAAGTTGAGTGGTCAGGTAGTGTTGGCTATCCGGTAGCAAATACAGATGCTATTAAAGATGATAGATTGAAAGATAATAAAGCTGTAGCACTATTTAGTGACCAGATTCAATATGCACATTTTTTTATTTACAGCAACTTACTAACTTTAATGAGATAGACAGTGATGCAATTACTCCCGCAATTGAAAAAAATTTTTATTAGATGGAGATGATGTGAAAACAACTTTAGATAATGCCTCAAAACAGATAGATACATTACTCAAGTGATTTTTATTAAAGAGTAGTGAAAAATATTTCACTACTCTTTAAAAAGGAGAATATATGATAAATTCTAAAGGTAAAAAAAGTATTTTGTAAAACAAAGAAGAGCAGGTGTATTATTTATATTACCGTCTATGTTGATATTCAGTATATTTGTTTTTGTACCTCTTATCATGTCATTTATCTATAGTACTCAGACATTTAATATGATGTTTAATAATGTAAAAATTTGTAGGTGCTTCAAACTATATAAAGCTGATTTGTGATTCCAGATTTTGAATGCGTTGAAAAAAATACTGTGTTTTACACAGTATGTATAGTTCCTTTACAAGTTATATTGGCTTTATTTGCAGGTATAGCGCTAAAAAAACAAAGTCGATTTACTGCTTTTTGTTCGCTCAATATATTTTCTGCCGGCGATTGTATCAATGACGATAATTGCAATTACATGGTCATTTTTGATAAATAATGATTATGGAATATATATGTATTTTTTCAGAAGGATTGGAATTAATATTCCAAATTTATTAAACAGTACAACGTGGGCTATGCCTACAATGATTGTTATAGGTATATGGAAGAATCTTGGCTTTAAAATGATAATTATTATTGCAGGTCTTGAAGGAATTTCAGATACATATTATGAGGTGGCTATATTGGACGGTGCCGGAAAGATGGACAAGTTTAGATATATTACTGTCCCTATGTTAATGCCGACTTTAACTTTTGTAGTTGTAGATTCTGTAATATCTTCTTTTCAAGTATTTGATCAAGTATATGTTGTTACTAAAGGTGGACCACTCTTTACAACGGAAACATTAGTTCAATATGTGTATTCAAATGCTTTTGAGAAATCAAATATGGGTTATGCCTCTGCTATAGCAGTATCACTTTTAATGATAACATTACTGTCATCAATTCCGTTATTTAAAATTATGAAGAAAAATGAAAATGAATTATCATAGGTGACAAAAATCCGATTTGAAAGGTTTGGTTATTATGAGTATGAAGAGGATAAAGATTTTAAGATTATTTACCGGTATATTATTGAGTATTGGCTTAATTATTATGTTATACCCTTTTTTTATGGATGTTAATTACGTCATTTAAAAAGAGAAGCAGATATAAGAAGTTTTCCACCTACGCTATTTTCAGTCAATTATACATTTGAAAAACTACATAAATATTTGGAGAAGAATTCCTTTTTATTATATTATAGAAATACAATTATTTTTGTAAGTTGTGTAACCATGTGTTCTATTATATTAGACAGCATGGCAGGCTATTCCTTTGCAAGAATAGATTTCAAAGGCAAGAATATATTGTTTGTTTTTGTGCTTTTAACTTTAATGATTCCGTTTCAAGTTATTATGGTTCCATTGTATTCGGAGTTATTTCACTTGAAACTTTTAAATTCTTATTTGGGATTGATTTTACCTAGAGCAACAAATGCATTTGGAATTTTTATGATGAGACAATTTTTTTGTATCACTTCCAAAAAGGACTGGAGGAGGCTACTGTATTGATGGGTGCAGCTGAGTTTCAAATATATAAAAAAATTATGCTACCTTTATGTAAACCTGCGTTAATCACATTAATTATTTTTCACTTTATGTATAATTGGAATGATCTTTTGTATCCACTTATTATAGCGACAAAGCCTGAAATGAAGACATTATCAGCAGGTTTGGCATCTTTTATGGGAACTCATGTAGTTGATTATGGAATTATGATGGCTGGATCAATAATGTCACTATTACCGATTTTTGTTTTTTATTGTTTTGCACAAAAGGTTTTTGTTCAAGGTATAGCGATGACCGGTATGAAGGGATAAAGTATGAAAAATATAAAATTGAATATTGATAGAAGCAAAATAATTGGGGTAATGCCCGAAAATTTTTTCGGACATTTTATAGAATACATGCATGATTGCATTGAACCGGGTTTACTGGCTCAATTACTAAAATCAAGGAGTTTTGAAAACCTTGATAAAGAAGGACTACTTTCTTTTGAGCCATGGAAATGTTTTGGCAAAAATACAAAATGTGAGTTGGATGATAAGATTATTTATGCACCTTCATATTCTATACATATACTAAATAATAGTGAGGGATATGGAGGGATAAGACAGGAAAAAAATAAAGTTATATGATAGTGAAATTTATAATGGATATATTTGGGCTTATTCTAAAGATACTATAACATTATATATTAAAAATAAAAATGTGATAGAGAAATTATATTTACAGATAGTATAATCTCAGGAAAATGGCAAAAAATAAATTTTTCTTTTTGCAATGGTTCTTCAGATTTAGATGCAGAAATATCGTTTTATATAGAGGGTAAAAATGAAGTATGGTTGGATCAAGCGTCTTTAATACCAAATAATTCAATTGTAGGTACTTGGAATACAGTTGCAAAAAAAATAAAGGATTTGAAACCGGGTACCTTGAGATTTCCGGGAGGATGCGTTGCTGATTGTTACTTTTGGGAAGATGGAATCGGATCTGTAGATAAAAGACCTTGTAAAGAGAATAAACATTGGGGAGGAATGGAAAGTAACAGTTTCGGGACAGATGAATATATTACGTTTTGTAGAGAAGTGAGAGCGGAACCGCTTATATGTGTTAACTTTGGGTCGTCAACATCATATGACGCTGCAAATTGGGTTGAGTATTGTAATGGTGATTGTAATACTGAATACGGAAAAAAGAGATTAACAAATGGCAATTCAGTTCCATATAAAGTCAAATATTGGGAAATAGGAAATGAAGTTTTCGGTAATTGGGAAATAGGACACAGTAATGAATTTGACTATATAAAAAAATATTTAGTTTTTGCAAAAGAGATGAAAAAGAGATGAAAGTATATTTCTATTAGCTTGTGGTGGTGATGGTGGAAGTTTAGATCAAAGTTGGAATGAAGTTGTACTGAAAGAAGGAAAAAGGATATATAGATGCGTTAGCGTTACATTTTTACGCTCCCCTCATTGAAGATCAGGAGTTAGACGATGAACAAATATACTATGCTACAGTTTCTGCTTCAGAAAAATTTGATAAAGTAATTAAAGATACTTGTAGGACAATGGATAAAACCGGATATAAAAATTCCAATTGCAATAACTGAATGGAACTGTAATTATGGTGAGAAAAAAATAAGTCGGAAAGAGAACAGAGTTTAGAAGCAGTTATAGCAAATTCATGTATAATAAATACATTTCTTAATAATATAAATGATCTTAACATATGTAATATTTCAGATTTGATAAATGGATGGGCAGGTGGCATTATACGAAGTAATGATGGAGCTGAGTATGAAAACCGGCACATATAAATTAATAAAGCTATATGTAGATGCGGATATTGAATATGTTATAGACAGCAATTATAATTGTGATGTGTTTAAAGTAAAAGAAACAGGAAATATTGAGGACATGAGTAATATCACATATTTGAACATGGTATGTTGTCTGGATAAACTAGGAAAATGTATTATATTTGTCGCAAATAGAAGTATATCTGATAGTTATATTCTTGACTTGGATTCGGAAGTAGAAAGCTATGAGTATATATGGGCAGATAATATACATGCAAGAAACACTTTAGAATATAAGAATAATATTGATTGTGTAAAAAGTAGATTCTAATGTAAATAGGCTTGTTTTGCTACCACATTCCGTATACAAAAATAAAAAAATAAAATAATTTATAAAAATAATAAAGTTGATTTTTATAGATATTCTAATCTGTAAAAATTATCAACTTTATTTTTATTATAGAAGTAACTTTAATTATTAATATTTCATTGACAAAAAAACATATGAATATGATTAAATGAACTTAGAAATAATATTCCATAAAATAAAAATATTTACTGAAACAATATTTTATAATTTGCGAATGATAGGAGTTTTATGAGAGAAGAAGATTATCAGATTTCTTTTGAAATAATTGCTACAGCAGGGGACAGTAAGGGGTATTCAATGGATGCCATCTGTGATGCAAGAAAGGGCGACTTTGAATCTGCAAATGAAAAGCTTAAAGAGGCGAATAAGAGACTTTTACAAGCTCATGAATTACAGACAGATATGATTGCAAAGGAAGCCGGAGGTGAGCAGGTTCCTGTAAATATTATTCTGATACATTCACAAGACCATCTTACAATGGCGAATGTAGCTGAGGAATTGGCTGAGGAGATGATCTCACTCTATAAAAACTATTGCCGATCTCAAAGACGGAAATAGAGGAAATAAAAAAGAAAATATAAAAGTGATTGGGAGTTCCATAAAATTTGGAGGTAATACATTGGATATAGTATTGCAAATCAAAGAGGAATATTCAAAACTGACCAAGTCGGAACAGAGAGTGGCGGATTATTTTATAGATAATTATAAAGATGCTATAAATCTAAGTACACAATCAATTGCGGCAATAACGGGCACATCACCGGCTACAGTCATCAGATTTGTAAAAAGTCTGGAATTTGACGGTATTCAACAGCTGAAACTGGCATTGGCTGCAGATTTGGATTCGGATAAAGATTATACAGGCGATGAGATAATACATCCTGAAGACGAACTTGAAGATATTATAGAAAAAAACAAAATAAATCTTATTAAGAGTATTGAAAAACTTTATGCTCTGATGGATATAAGTCTTATTGAAGAGGCGATAGATGCAATAGATAATGCAAGGAAAATATATCTGTTCGGAGTAGGAGCCAGCGGTATAGTTTGTTACGATATAAATTATAAGCTTTCAAGAATAGGTAAGGATGTTGTATTTAATAATGATATACATTTACAGCTTGTTAATTTGAACTTTATTAAAAAAGAAGATGCCTGTGTTTGTATAAGTTATAGCGGAAATACAAAGGAGACTGTTTTGGTAGCTGAAATTGCAAAAAGAGCAGGGGCAAAGACAATAGGTATTTGTTGTTTCGGCAAGAATGAATTGTCTAAAATCTGTGATATAACTCTTCGTGTTCCGCATGATGAGAGAGAATTAAGACTTGGAGCAATTTCAAGTCGTAATACCACACTTACTTTATTGGATATGATTTATCTTGCAATATCACACAGACATTATCCCGAAGTTCTTAAAGATATTGAAGCCACAAGAGATTTGATAAAGAAACTTAGAGACTGATTTTGTTAAAGGAAGTGAAAAATGAGAATGCTATGGGGAGGTGCAAGTGCCTCAAGTCAATATGAAGGAGGATTTACTCTTTTTAATAAGGGTATGGATACCCAAGACTGCAGAAGATATATAAAAAGGACAGATAATGCGACTACCTCTACAAGACTTCTGACAAAAAGCCGATATAGAAAAGAGCGAAAAAAATCTGAAAGATGGTGACTTCTTCCCGGGAAGAAAGGGAAGTGAAGGACTTGCACATATTGATGAAGATATAGAATATTTATCTGAACTTGGGATAGACATATACAGGATTTCCGTTGCATGGTCCAGAATTTTTCCGACAGGTGAAGAAGAGGAACCGAATGAAGATGCTCTTAATATGTACGGGGATATTCTTAAAAAATTAAAAGAAAAGGGTATTAAGATATATCTTAGTCTTACACATTATGCACTACCTCTTGCATTGGTTGAAAAATACGGTGGATGGAAAAACAGAAAGCTTGTTGATTTGTATTTAAAATATGCAAAAGTAATATTTGAAAGATTTGGAAAGTACTTGGACTATGTAGTACCTTTCAATGAGATAAACACCGGCTTTTTCAGTACTTTCAACGGACTTGGACTTCTCAGAGATGAAAACAAAGAGGGAAGCGGATATGAGTTAAATGATATATTTGCAGGACTGCACAATCAGTTTATAGCTTCCGCAAAGGTAATTGAGCTTGGAAGAAAAATGCTTGATGCAAGTTTCGGATGTATGGCCGCCTGTTTTTGCTATTACGGATATTCATGTAATCCCTTCGATCAGTTAAAGACGCTTCAATATGAACAGGTGAATCAATGGTTCTTTACAGATGTATTGGCCGGTGGAGAGTATCCGTATTATATGAAGAAGTATTTCAGAGATAATAATGTGAAAGTGGAGTTTCTACCGGGAGATGAAGAACTGCTAAGAAATAATACGGCGGATTTTGTAGGATTTTCATATTACCAGTCAAATGTATGTGCATCGGAAGAGATGGAAAAAACAGCGGGAAATCTTGTTGTGAGTACAAAGAATCCTTATTTAAAAGCAAATGAATGGGGGTGGCAGATTGATCCTGTCGGAATAAGAATTTCCATGAATAAGATTTATGACAGATACAAAAAGCCTGTAATGATTACTGAAAACAGTTTCGGATACAATGATGTACTTTTGGAAGGCAATATTATAAATGATGATTACAGAATAGAATATCTGAAAGATCATTTTGAACAGATAAAGCTGGCAATCGATGACGGAGTGGAATGTCTGGCATATTTGCTCTGGGGAATTATAGATATTGTATCGGCCGGTTCTTTGGAAATGAGTAAGAGATACGGTGTAGTATATGTTGATGCCGACAATCTTGGAAACGGAAGCTACAAAAGATATAAAAAAAGAAAAAGTTTTGAATTCTACAAGGATTATATAGAAAAGGAGAGAGAAAGTGTTAAGTCTTGATAGATTGGATACTGAAAAAAGAAATATTAACACGATGAATCTTGACGAACTTTCCACAGTAGAAATCATTGAGAAAATAAATCAAGAGGATAAAAAAGTTGCAGACTGTGTGGAGCCAGTTATTCCGGAAATAGGAAAGGCAGTGGACTTTGCAGTACAAAGTATAAAAAGAGGCGGCAGACTTATTTATATCGGTGCCGGTACATCCGGCAGACTTGGAATACTTGATGCCAGTGAATGTCCGCCGACTTACGGAGTACCTTTTGATATGGTGATAGGAATCATGGCAGGTGGTGACAAGGCCATGAGAAAAGCTGTTGAAGGTGCGGAAGATTCCAAAGAACTTGCTGTTAATGATTTAAAGGAACTTAAACTTGACGAGAGGGATACTTTGGTAGGACTTACGGCAAGCGGTAGAACTCCTTATGTAATAGGCGGTCTTGAATATGCAAGAAGTCTGGGCAGTAAAACGGTAGCTATCAGCTGTGTACAGGAAGCTCAAATATCCGATTATGCGGATGCAAAAATAGAAGTGGTTGTAGGAGCCGAGGCTATAACCGGTTCAACCAGAATGAAGGCCGGTACGGCACAAAAGATGGTCCTTAATATGATTTCCACAACTACAATGGTAAAGATAGGCAAGGTATATCAAAACCTTATGGTAGATGTGGCTACAACCAATGAAAAGCTGAGAGTAAGGGCTTTGAATATAGTAAGTGAAGCTACAGGAATAGATAAGGATATCTCAAAAAAGCTTTTGGAAGAATCAGGGTATGATGTCAAAGTTGCCATAGTTATGGGAATTGTATCTGTGTGTGCCGATAAGGCTAAGGAAACTTTGGAAAATAATAATCTTGATGTCAGTGCAACGATAAAGAAATTGCTTAAAAAAATAACAGGTGATTGAAAATATTTATTTAAAAATATTAAAATTCGATTTCATACAAAAATCGGGTTTAGAAAGAAGGTAATATATGAAGGTATTATTTGTTTGTTCGGGCGGCATGTCATCAACCATTGCCGTAAATGCCTTGAAAAAAAGAGGCCGAAAAGCATGGTGAAACGATTGAAGTTCTTGCAATAGGAACTCAGGCTGTTGATGACGAGGTAAAGAACGGTTGGAATTGTGTGATGGTTGCACCACAGATTCGCCACAGATTTGATAATATCAAGGCTGCGGCAGATGCACAGAATATTCCATGTGCATTAATCGAACCTATGGCTTATTCACCTCTGGGTGGACCTAAGCTTTATACACAGATGAAGGGATTAACAGGAGGTAATTAAAATGTTTGATAATATTGCTGCATTTTTAGACAAAAATTTAAGTACACCGATGGCAAAGCTCAGTGAACAAAGACATTTAAGAGCTGTAAGAGACGGTATTATTGCCACTTTGCCTATAGTAATTGTAAGTTCACTTTTTCTTGTAATTGCATTCTTGCCGAACCAAATGCCGGCAACTTGGGGAATTTCACAGTTTATAAAAGCAAATGCGGGAAGAATTCTTCTTCCATATCGTATGGCAATGTATATTATGACATTATATGCAGTGTTCGGAATAGGATTTTCATTGTCAAAGAGCTATGATTTGGACGGACTTTCAGGAGCTATTCTTTCAGAATTGACATTCCTGTTGACAGTTGTACCTGTATCACTTCCTGAGGCAAGTGAAGAAATTCAAAGCCTTGCCGCAAACAATCAGGCTTTGGCAGATTATATTAAGGCAATACCAAGCGGTTGGCATCTTGGAATGTCGTATATCGGATCTGACGGAATGTTTGTAGGTATTCTTTCAGCATTCTTTGCGGTAGAAATCTATAGATTTACCCAGAAATCAGGCTTTAAAATCAGAATGCCTGAGCAGGTTCCGGAATCTGTTGCAAGAAGTTTTGAAGCACTTACACCTACCGTTATTATTCTTCTTATAGTTTCAACTATATGCATGTGGCTTGGAATAAATGTTCACGGTATTGTAGGTTCAGTTATAAGACCTATAGTACATGTTGCGGATACACTTCCGTCAGTACTTTTACTTACATTCCTTGATTCATTCTTCTGGTGCTTCGGTATACACGGAAGCAGCGTGGTAGGTAGTGTTACAAGACCTATATGGCTTATGCTTCTTGAGCAGAATTCAAATGCGCTTGCAGCAGGAATGGCTATTCCGAATATTGCTCCGGAGCCTTTCTATCAGTGGTTTATATATATCGGAGGTTCAGGAACAACTATAGGACTTGCAATCTTACTTTTATTCAGATCAAAATCACAGTATGGCAAGACACTTGGAAAGGTAGCTTTTGTACCGGCGCTATTTAATATCAATGAACCGATGATTTTCGGATGCCCTATAATCCTTAACCCTGTTCTTTTGATACCTTTTGTTTTAAATCCGATTATTTGTGCTATAATTGCATGGATAGCAACTGAGCTTGGACTTGTAAACAGGGTGGTGGCGTCAGCACCATGGACCTTGCCGGGACCTATAGGTGCATTCCTTGCAACAAACGGAGATATCAGAGCACTTATATTAAATGTACTTTTGATAATTCTTTCAATACTTATTTATCTTCCGTTCTTTAACAAGTATGATGCCGATTTAAAGAAGCAGGAAGAAAGTGATGTTGCTGCATAATATTTTACGTAATAATATAAAGGAGAGTTATGCGTAGACTTGGGATATCAATTTATCCTGAAAAAGACAATGTGGAAAATATTATTGAATATATTAAGAAAGCCGGATTTTCCGGCTTTTCTCGTATCTTCTCATGTCTTTTATCAGTGAATAAATCAAAAGAAGAGATAATACATGATTTCAGTAAGATAAATCGTTATGCAAAAAGCCTTGGGTTTGAAATAATAGTTGATGTGTCACCTTCAGTTTTTGATAAACTAGGAATATCATATAAGGACCTTTCTTTCTTTAAAGAAATAGGAGCGGACGGACTTAGACTTGATATGGGATTTAGCGGACTGGAAGAGTCTGTTATGACTTTTAATGAATACGACTTGAAGATAGAAATTAATATGTCAAATGATGTTTCAACTATTGATACAATAATGAATTATGAACCTAACAGATACAATCTATACGGATGTCATAATTTTTTTATCCGCATAATTACAGCGGACTCGGACTTGATTTCTTTAAAAAGCTGTACAAAAAGATTTAAAAAAATACGGTCTGAACACTGCAGCATTTATTACTACAAGAAGTAAAGGATCGTTTGGTCCGTGGCCTCACTGATTTCGGGCTCTGACTTTGGAAATGCACAGAAATATGAGTATTGATAAGCAACTAAAGCATATGATTGCTATGGATGACATTGATGACATTATTATTTCAAATTGCTATCCGACAGATGAGGAGATTGAAAAGATAAAAAGCATTCCTCTGGACAGAGTATGCTTCGATGTAAAACTTTTGCCCGAACTTCCTGTACTTGAAAGAACTATAGTTTTAAAAGAAATGCATTTTTAACAGAGGCGATAAGTCGGACAATTTTATCAGATCTACAGCTTCAAGGGTAAAGTACAAGGGTGAAAAGTTTGAAGTAATAAATCCTGCACCTATAAAAAGAGGTGACATTATAATTGAAAGTTCGCTCTACGGTCATTATGCGGGAGAACTGCAGATTGCTCTAAGCGATATGGAAAATTCGGGGATGAGCTCCGTGGTCGGGCATATTGATAAAGATGAGTTGTTCTTGCTTGATTATATAAGGCCTTGGCAGAAGTTTGCAATGAAGGAATCAAAGGAAGTATAGATGAAAAATACTTATTACATAGGAATAGACGGTGGGGGAACAAAGACAAATTTTATACTGTTTGACAGTGATAAAAACAGTATAGCATCCGTTTTAATGCCTACAATCCATCCTGCGCAGACAAGTTTTAAAGAGGCGGTATCTATTCTTGCCGAGGCGAGAGAAAAGTTGCTTATTAATATAAAAGACTGTGATTATGATTTGAAGGTGGGAGCAGGTCTTGGAGGATACGGTATAAATAAGGATTACAGAAAAAAGCTTGAGGATGAGTTTTCATCAGTATTTGAAGAGTTCAGGCTTTATTCTGATGCCTACGCCGCAATGCTTGGCGCACTTGGAGGAGATGACGGAATACTTATTATTGCAGGTACAGGAAGTATAGGGCTTGCAAAGATAGGTGAGAATACATACAGGTGTGGAGGTTTCGGATACAGATACGGCGACGAGGGCAGTGCATACAGTATAGGAAAAGCGATTATTTCAGCAGCCTTAAAGGAATCTGACGGCAGAAACAAAAAAAGTAAGATATATGATTTGGTACTTGAATATTTTAAGATGAATAGTGTTAATGATATAGCAACGAGCGATTTCACAAGAGAGCATATAGCAGGTCTGGCGGCAGAGGCATCAAAATATATTTATAGCTGTGAAAGTATAAAGACTATCTTTGAAAGAGCGGCAGGAGAAATAACTCTACATATAAAAGCATTGAGTGAAAAAAATTTGAAAAATAAAATAAAGTTAAGTTATATAGGAGGAGTCTTTAAGTCTGAGTTTATAATGAAAAATGATAAAAAGAAATGAATCCGGATATTGATATTGTTTCACCGATATTTCCACCTGAAAAAGGGAGTATACTACAAGTATAGTGAAAAGCGGGAATATTTCTGCTATAATGAGTATAAATAAAAAAATTATATTTTGTTGAGGTGAAAAATGGGAAAAAGAAAACTGGCATCCATACAGTATGTACATAATATCACGCCTATAGAGGGTGCTGAAAAGATAGAATGTGTACATGTATTGGGATGGCAAAGTGTAGCTAACAAAGGTCAATTCAGTATAGGTGATAAATGTATATATATGGAAGTGGATTCATTCCTTCCTGTATGTGAACGTTTTGAATTCCTTCGAGCAAGCAGCTTTAAAGAGAATGAAATAATGGGAGCAGGATTCAGGCTGAAAACCATGAAATTCAGAGGACAGATATCACAGGGATTGGTACAACCTTTAGAAATACTTCCTGAAGGTAAATATGAAATAGGTGATGATGTAACCGAACTTCTTGGAATAAGAAAATGGGAAATAGAAGAGAGAGTAAGCAATGACGGCACTGTTATTGCAGAGTTTCCGAGTGAAATCTCAAAAACCGACGAGCTGAGAGTGCAGTCATATCCTGAGTTAATAGAGGAGTTTAAATCTGTAAAGGGATATTACATTAGTACTAAAATGGACGGGTGCAGTGTAACCATGTATAAGAGCGGTGATCATTTCGGTGTATGCGGAAGAAACTATGAATATGCAGATGATGATAAATGTGATATGTGGAAATATGCACATGAACATAGAATAGAAGAGAGATTAAAAGAAAATAATCTTGACGATATAGCAATTCAGGGTGAATTTTGCGGACCGGGTATTCAAAAAAACAGACTTAATCTGAAAACACCTGAGTGGTATGTATTTACAGTAACGGATATGAAAACTAATACAAGGCTTTCCATGTATAAGACCGAGGAGATATGTAAGCTTCTTGGTTTAAATATGGTGCCTGTAGAGGAAGTGGAAGAAGAGTTTAAGTATAAAAACGTTGATGAACTTTTGGAGAGAGCAAAGGGAAAGTACGCTTCAGGAAGGAATAAGGAAGGTATAGTAATAAGACCGGTTGAAACTGTCTATTCAAACACCATAGCAGGCCCGCTGTCTATGAAAGTTATAAATAATGATTATCTTTTGAAAGAGTAGTAAAAATACTTTTATAAAATTGAGAGGGCTACAGTTTAGGATGTAAAAAAATGAGTTCGAAACTGTAGCTTTTTTTGTATTTTTTAAAAAGTCACTTGACTTTAGAAATACGAAAAAGTATAATAAATACACTGCTTTTTGCAGGAGGCTTAATTCAAACATCATAATAACTTAAAAAAATAATTTAAATTGTAGTTGACAAGATGTTGAATTAATGGTATTATATCTAAGTTGCTTGAAAAGAGCAAAATAAGCTTTAAATAATCTGAAAAAACTTTTAAAAAGTTGTTGACAAGATAAAATGAGCTTGATATAATAGCTAAGCTGTTTCAAACAGCGAAGCAAACGAACCTTGATAATTTAAGATTAAACAGTACACACAACCCTGAAAAAATTCTTGATTATTTCAATAATCAATGAAGTTTCAGAAAAAACAACGTTTAGATTCGAACAGAATTTAAAAACCTTTAAAAAAACAGTAGATCTGTGAAAACAGATGCAAGCTAGCGAGAAGGCTAGATTAAACTTTTATATGAGAGTTTGATCCTGGCTCAGGATGAACGCTGGCGGCGTGCTTAACACATGCAAGTCGAACGAAGCTGTTAGAAGGAAGTCTTCGGATGGAATTTTGACAGACTTAGTGGCGGACGGGTGAGTAACGCGTGGATAACCTGCCTTATACAGGGGGATAACGGAGAGAAATTTCCGCTAACACCGCATAAGACCACAGCACCGCATGGTGCAGGGGTAAAAATATTTATAGGTATAAGATGGATCCGCGTCCGATTAGCTAGTTGGTGAGGTAAAGGCCCACCAAGGCGACGATCGGTAGCCGGCCTGAGAGGGTGAACGGCCACATTGGGACTGAGACACGGCCCAAACTCCTACGGGAGGCAGCAGTGGGGAATATTGGACAATGGGGGAACCCTGATCCAGCGACGCCGCGTGAGTGAAGAAGTATTTCGGTATGTAAAGCTCTATCAGCAGGGAAGAAAATGACGGTACCTGACTAAGAAGCCCCGGCTAACTACGTGCCAGCGTACCGCGGTAATACGTAGGGGGCAAGCGTTATCCGGATTTACTGGGTGTAAAGGGAGCGCAGACGGCAATGCAAGTCTGAAGTGAAAGGCGTGGGCTCAACCCATGAACTGCTTTGGAAACTGTATAGCTTGAGTGTCGGAGGGTAAGCGGAATTCTAGTGTAGCGGTGAAATGCGTAGATATTAGGAGGAACACCGGAGGCGAAGGCACTTTACTGGACGACAACTGACGTTGAGGCTCGAAGGCGTGGGGAGCAAACAGGATTAGATACCCTGGTAGTCCACGCAGTAAACGATGAATACTTGGTGTCGGGGAGGTAAACTCTTCGGTGCCGCAAGCTAACGCATTAAGTATTCCACCTGGGGAGTACGTTCGCAAGAATGAAACTCAAAGGAATTGACGGGGACCCGCACAAGCGGTGGAGCATGTGGTTTAATTCGAAGCAACGCGAAGAACCTTACCAAATCTTGACATACTCTTGAATAGCTTTGTAATGAAGCTAGACCTTCGGGACAAGGGATACAGGTGGTGCATGGTTGTCGTCAGCTCGTGTCGTGAGATGTTGGGTTAAGTCCCGCAACGAGCGCAACCCTTGTCGTCAGTAGCCAGCAGTAAGATGGGCACTCTGACGAGACAGCCGGAGATAATCCGGAGGAAGGTGGGGATGACGTCAAATCATCATGCCCCTTATGATTTGGGCTACACACGTGCTACAATGGCGTAAACAAAGTGAAGCAAAGCCGCGAGGCCAAGCAAATCACAAAAATAACGTCTCAGTTCGGATTGTAGTCTGCAACTCGACTATATGAAGCTGGAATCGCTAGTAATCGCAGATCAGAATGCTGCGGTGAATACGTTCCCGGGTCTTGTACACACCGCCCGTCACACCATGGGAGTCATCAATGCCCGAAGTCAGTGACCTAACCGTAAGGAAGGAGCTGCCGAAGGCAGGGAGGATAACTGGGGTGAAGTCGTAACAAGGTAGCCGTATCGGAAGGTGCGGCTGGATCACCTCCTTTCTAAGGATAAAGTAGGGGTTGTGAGTACTGTTTAGTACTAAATTAAAAAGGTACTAAAAATATAACATTATTGGTGTCGATGCGTCTAGGGGACACACCCGTTCCCATTCCGAACACGATGGTTAAGACCTAGTCGGCCGATGGTACTATACTGGAGACGGTATGGGAGAGTAGGTGGATGCCAATTTATGGGGGTGTAGCTCAGTTGGGAGAGCACCTGCCTTGCAAGCAGGGGGTCGAGAGTTCGAATCTCTTCATCTCCATTGCCAGAGAATATCTTTGGCTCAAATGTACCTTGAAAACTGCATACCAAACGAGAAATTATATAAATATTTTATAATTAGACATCCGAGGTATCAATTACTTTAAAGTGATTGATATTTAATAACAAAAATAAATTTTTAAACATAGTGTATGATACACGCTAGTGTCATACATAAACACTAAATCTAAAAGATTTAAGAGGTTAAACATAAAGAGCGTAGGGTGGATGCCTAGGCACTGACAGCCGAAGAAAGACGTGACAAGTCGCGAAAAAGTCATGGGGAGAAGCACATATTCAGTGATCCGCAGATGTCTGAATGGGGAAACCCACTTGGAAGAACTCCCAAGTATCTGTACGCCAATACATAACGTACAGAGGGGAACCCGGTGAACTGAAACATCTAAGTAGCCGGAGGAAAAGAAAACAACAGTGATTGCGAAAGTAGCGTCGAGCGAAATCGTAAGAGCCCAAACCGTGGTGCGTGCACTGCGGGGTAGAGGACTGCAATACGAGTAAGATATATTACCTGAACCGTTTTGGAAAAGCGGGCCAAAGAGCGTGAGAGCCGTGTAAGGGAAAATGTATCGAATCCAGCAGTATCCGGAGTACCACGAGACACGAGAAACCTTATGGGAAGCAGGGGGGACCACCCCCAAGGCTAAATACTAGTCAGTGACCGATAGCGTATAGTACTGTGAAGGAAAGGTGAAAAGAACCCCGGGAGGGGAGTGAAAAAGAACCTGAAACCCTATGTTTACAAACTGTGGAACACCGAAAGGTGAACCGCGTACTTTTTGTAGAACGGTCCGGCGAGTTACATGTACAGGCGAGGTTAAGTATTAAAGATACGGAGCCGAAGGGAAACCAAGTCTTAATAGGGCGGTAATAGTCTGTATGTGTAGACCCGAAACCGGGTGATCTATCCATGTCCAGGTTGAAGTTCGCGTAAAAGTGAATGGAGGACCGAACGCACATCCGTTGAAAAGGGTGGCGATGAGGTGTGGATAGGGGAGAAATTCCAATCGAACCCGGAGATAGCTGGTTCTCCTCGAAATAGTTTTAGGACTAGCCTCGTTATTAGTCTCACCGGAGGTAGAGCACTGAATTTTTGCGGGGGCGTCAAAGCCTACCAAGAGATATCAAACTCCGAATGCCGGCTAGATGATTGACGGGAGTCAGACTACACGAGATAAGTTGGGTAGTCAAAAGGGAAAGAGCCCAGACCTACGGCTAAGGTCCCAAAGTGTGTGTTAAGTGGAAAAGGATGTGGGATTTCGAAGACAGCTAGGATGTTGGCTTAGAAGCGACCCATACATTAAAAAGAGTGCGTAACAGCTCACTAGTCGAGAGGTCCTGCGCCGAAAATGTCCGGGGCTAAACACACCACCGAAGCCTGGGAATGTAGTAATACATTGGTAGAGGAGCATTCTTAGAGGCGTAGAAGCCATACCGAAAGGATTGGTGGAGTAATAAGAAGAGAGAATGCCGGAATGAGTAGCGAGAAAGAGGTGAGAATCCTCTTGGCCGAATATCTAAGGTTTCCTGAGTAAAGCTGATCTACTCAGGGTAAGTCGGGGCCTAAGGCAAGGTCGAAAGACGTAGTCGATGGATAACAGGTACAGATTCCTGTACTACATATAATCAGAACTGTGGGGACACGGAGACTGAAACCGAACCCGGGAGGACAAAAACCGGGGCAAGCGAAGTACCTGTATGGGAGGAAAAACCACCATGCAAGGGGAAAACGTGATGCGTACCGAAAATTAGTAGGGAAGTCGGTTAGGGAGCCGTCAAGAAAAGCCGCTATCGTATTATATGTACCCGTACCGCAAACCGACACAGGTAGATGAGGAGAGAATCCTAAGGCCGGCGGGAGAAGCATTGTTAAGGAACTCGGCAAAATGACCCCGTAACTTCGGGAGAAGGGGTGCCACTTTAATAGAGTGGTCGCAGAAAAAAGGCTCAAGCAACTGTTTAGCAAAAACACAGGTCTATGCGAAACCGCAAGGTGAAGTATATGGGCTGACGCCTGCCCGGTGCCGGAAGGTTAAGAGGAGAAGTCAGGAAACGAAGCTTTGAATTGAAGCCCCGGTAAACGGCGGCCGTAACTATAACGGTCCTAAGGTAGCGAAATTCCTTGTCGGGTAAGTTCCGACCCGCACGAAAGGCGTAATGATTTGAGCGCTGTCTCAACAATGCACCCGGTGAAATTGAAGTACCAGTGAAGATGCTGGTTACTCGCGCCAGGACGGAAAGACCCCATGGAGCTTTACTCCAGTTTGGTACTGGGATTCGGTAATACTCGTACAGGATAGGTGGGAGACTAAGAAGCATGGACGCCAGTTTATGCAGAGTCGCCGTTGGGATACCACCCCTGTATTGCTGGATTTCTAACCTGCGTACCGTTATCCGGCCGGGGGACAATGCCAGACGGGGAGTTTGACTGAGGGCGAGCGCCTCCGAAAGAGTATCGGAGGCGCTCGAAGGTTCCCTCAGAATGGTCGGAAACCATTCAAAGAGTGCAAAGGCAGAAGGGAGCTTGACTGCGACACCGACGGGTGGAGCAGGTACGAAAGTAGGACTTAGTGATCCGGTGGCATAAAGTGGGATTGCCATCGCTCAACGGATAAAAGCTACCCTGGGGATAACAGGCTTATCACTCCCAAGAGTTCACATCGACGGAGTGGTTTGGCACCTCGATGTCGGCTCATCGCATCCTGGGGCTGTAGCAGGTCCCAAGGGTTGGGCTGTTCGCCCATTAAAGCGGTACGCGAGCTGGGTTCAGAACGTCGTGAGACAGTTCGGTCCCCTATCCGGCGTGGGCGTAAGATATTTGAGAGGAGCCGTCCTTAGTACGAGAGGACCGGGACGGACTGACCGCTGGTGTACCTGTTGGAGAGTAACTCCATGGCAGGGTAGCTATGTCGGGACGGGATAAACGCTGAAGGCATCTAAGCGTGAAGCCCCCCTCAAGATGGGATATCTCATGTGAAAACAGTAAGACCCCTTGAAGACTACGAGGTAGATAGGGGCCAAGATGTAAGTACAGTAATGTATTGAGTTGATGGTTACTAATAGGTCGAGGGTTTAACCAAAAGATAGGAAAAAATTTATAATAGCTCGGAATTTGGTAGGCAGTTTTGAAGATACATTTCTTCAAAAAAATACTTGCATAATCAGTGATTATCTGATATAATACACGAGTATTTGCCCTGATAGCTCAGTAGGTAGAGCATGCGGCTGTTAACCGCAGTGTCACAGGTTCGAGCCCTGTTCGGGGCGCTTGTTTAGGCAACTAGACACGGCGACATAGCCAAGCGGTAAGGCGTGGGTCTGCAACACCCTGATCACCAGTTCAAATCTGGTTGTCGCCTTGATTAGAAAATCTAATCCTATGCGGGAATGCTGGAATTGGCAGACAGGCAAGACTAAGGATCTTGTGTCTGTATAGACGTGAGGGTTCAAGTCCCTTTTCCCGCACTTAAAGAACAACTTAGGTTGTTCTTTTTTTGTGTAACACTTTTTAAATGAATTTATAACGCTAACCGTAATCAAAAGTTTAAAATATTGTAATAAGTAAACAGGCGTAAAGTAATTGTTCAATCTTACAAATTTTGGTATAATTTAAGTACTCTAAAATAAAGCAAGGAGTGCTCATGAAAAGGAAAATTCTAACATTGGCATCCGCTCTAACCCTTGTTTCATTATGTAGTTTCAACGCCTATGCAGATATGGATTTGGAGACAAGTAACGCAGTCTCCGGTATGGCCGTAGCCTTAAACAATTATAAGGCAAGCTCTATATCTCCACAGACGGCTCTTGGTGAGTCATTAAAAGAAGCGACTACCAATACTATAGAGATAACGGGAGCTGACGATGCACGAACAAAACTTGTAAATGATACGGTGAAATACGAAGCGCCGTCAATACAAGACAAACTCAAAGAGGATATCATAAAAGATGATATCGTTGTAGCCAATCGAAAAAAAGACACGGTTGTTCATTCAAGTGCCAAAGAGACCGGTGAAGCTGTAGGAAGTATATCTTACAGTTCAGTTGCGACTGTTGTAGGAACCGAGGTGAATGAAAGCGGAGAGTGGTTAAAAATAAACTCCGGAAGTGTTGAAGGTTATGTAAAGGCTTCAGAAGTGGCTACAGGAGAAAAAGCCAAAAAAATGGCGAAAGATGCAATCGTCACATATGCAACCGTTGTAGACATAGATAATGTAAGATTGAGAACAACACCTAATATAACTTCAAATACACTCACTATGCTTGGAGGCGGAGAGAAGTTTGTAGTCGTAGGACAGGATAACAACTTTGTAAAGGTTCAGGTAGATGACGATCTCACAGGATATGTTTATAAGGACTTTATAAAGACGGATATATCTTATAAAAACAGCTAAGACCACGGAAGAGAGTACTATAGAGGCTCTCGAAAAAGGCTAAGCTTGAAACAGAAGCCAAAGAGGCTATGGATATTTATCAAAATCTGGTAGATGCAGACGGTGATAAAACTATAGCGGCAAAGAAAGATACGGTAGTTGAAGATACTACAAAAAGCCAAAGAGACAAAGAAGTCTACGGAGACAACCGAGAAGACAACTTCAGAAAAAAACAGGCACAGAGCCTAAGACTATAAAGTCACCTGCGACCGAAAAAAAGAGAAACACCTGCAAGCAAAGAGGTGAATATCAATGTTCCGGATACAATAAAAAGGAACATCAAAGGCTAATGAAGAAAAAAATCGGAGACTCCGAAGGAGACGACAAAACAGCCTGAAACAACACTGAAACCTACATCAAAGCTTACGGAAGATGCCACAAAGCAGTCAACTAAGGCGGAAACAAATGTCGATACGGTTGAAGCCACAAAGAATTCCGAGGAGAAGAAAGTTTCGGAAACTATAAAGGCTATAGAGGACACTAAAAAAAGAAACGGAATCGTCTAAAGTCACCATAGAAACTGTTAAAGAGCCTGAGGAAACAAAGATTCCTGAAACAACCAAGCAAACTGAAACAGTTCAGGAAAAAGATAGATGCCGTACAGGCACCTGAAACAATCAGTGCTGTAGAAGATACAACAAAGCAGACGGAGACTACAACAGTAGCCGAGCAGCCACAGACTAAGCCTGCGGAATCTAAGGTTGAAATCAGCACACAAGCCACAACAGCGGCAGGATACGGACCGGGTGGAAATACCGAAAAGCCTAAGGAAACTGAGACCAAGGCAAAGAAGGTTCAGAAAGAAAGTTCAGTCGTAACAGGTGAGAACGGTGGACCGGGAGTAAGCAAATCAAAGGCAACCACAGCAGCTACTACTGAAAGCACAAAAGCGGAAGCCAAGGAAAAGGCTTCAAGGTCGGCAATAGTTGCTTATGCTAAACAGTATGTGGGAAATCCGTATGTTTACGGTGGTACATCATTGACAAACGGTGCAGACTGCTCAGGATTTGTTATGAGAGTTTATGAAAAATTCGGAATCAGTACCGGAAGAAATACAAGACAGCAGGCTAATAACGGAAGAGAAATAAGCGTATCGGATGTTCAGCCGGGAGATTTGCTCTTTTACGGAAGCATGGAGAGATAAGCCATGTAGGTATATATATGGGCGACGGAAAGATAGTTCATGCCGCAAATAAGAATCTTGGAATTACAATAGGGAAGAAGTGATTACAGAACCCCTATAAAAGCGGTTACATTCTTAAGATAGATTTTATAAAAAAAGTTGGGTTGCGATTATTTGCCCGACTTTTTTTATATCGGATATAAAAAAATTATTTGGCATTGATTATAAAAAAAGTATTATAATGTCATGTAGTAATAAGAAACGGGAGAGGAAAATGAAAAAAAGAATTATATTGTTAGGAGCTGTTTTAGCATTAACTCTTAGTGCATGCGTTTCTAAGAAAACGGAAACAGGCTCTACACAGGAGAGCAAAGCAACAACAAATATTGATACTAAAGGATTTCTTGTAACATCAATTAATGCAGATATTCAGACTGCAGATCCGCATAAGACATCAAAGGATTATATGGTACCTTTAAATATCTTTGACAGATTGGTTGAAGCAAAGATAAAGAGTGACGGTTCAAGTGAACTCGTACCTTCATTGGCAAAGAGTTGGGACATATCTGAGGACGGAAAAATTTACACTTTGCATTTACAGGAAGGTGTAAAATATTCAAACGGTGCCGATTTTAAATCTGATGATGTAGTGTATTCACTCACAAGAATTCTTGGAGTTACAGGTGCTGTAAACGGTGACTTTGTAAGCCAGATTGAAGGTGCGGATAAAGTTATGGACGGAAGCAGTAAAGAACTTACAGGTGTAAAAGCTGTGGACGATTATACTGTAGAGATCACTTTATCTGAGCCTTATTCAGGATTTTTGGCATGTCTGTCATCATCACCTGTATGTATGCTTGATAAGGAGACTACAGAGGCTGCAGGCGACAAGTTCGGTATCGACCCTTCAGTGACTGTTGGAACAGGCGCTTTCAAGATGGCGGAGTGGACAGTGAATGATTCTATTGTACTTACAAAGAATGACACATATTGGGGTGGAGATGTATCACTTCCCGGTGTTCTTATAAGAGTTATACCTGACTCAGAAACAAGAAATATGATGTTCAAGAACGGTGAGCTTGATATACTTGATTTTGATTACATGCTTGACTATATTGATACATATAAGAAGGAGATGCCTGATGTACTTTACCATACTCCAAGAGTAGGTATTACATACTTTACATTCAATGAGAATACGGAGCCTTTAAACAATGTAAATGTAAGAAAAGCAATTTCTATGGCAATCAATCGTCAGGAAATCATTGATTCATTACTTGGCGGTGTGGCAACAATTGAAAACGGTATTTTCCCAAGAGGACTTATAGGATATAATTCTACATTACCTGAGCTTAAGTATGATCCGGACGGAGCAAAAGCTTTACTTGCTGAGGCAGGTTATTCGAACGGATTTGATATGGAGATTTCAGTTGATTCATCATCATCAGATACTACAAAGACTATACTTGAAGTAATATCATCACAGCTAAGTGAAGTCGGTATAAATGCGGAGATAAAGAATTATGACGAGTCTACATGGCTTGCAACAAGAAAAGACGGTACACTCGGTTCATTTATGTCAACATGGACTGCTGATTATAACGATCCCGACAACTTTATTTATACATTCTTCGGAAATGAGAATAATACAAAGCAAAGGTCACTTAATTATCCTGACAAGGCTGTAATGGACAGAGTAAGTGCGGCAAGAACAATAGTAAATTCTGAAGAGAGATTATCTGAGTATAATGATCTTGAAAAGAAAATTGTTACAGAAGATTTTGCATGGTTACCTATGTTCTCAAAAGAGCACTATTATGGTGTAAGCAAGAATATCGAGGGATTCGAGCCTAACTGGGCCGGAATTTCAGATATGAGATTTGTAGGCTTTTTCAAAAAAATAGCTATAGCACTTAAAATAGATAATTGGTATAATGGAGCGAGATATCGCTCCATTTTTTTATATCGGAGCTTTTTGGAGGCAGTTTTGTTTAAAAATATATTAAAAAGAATTTTGATTTCCATACCTGTTTTGATTGGCGTGGTTTTGATAATATTTATAATGTTAAGAGTAGTACCGGGAGACCCTGTAACCACAATGCTTGGTGAACATGTAAACCAGGTTGTAATAGATAAGATAAGTAAAGAGATGGGACTTGATAAACCTCTGTATATGCAATTCTTTACATATATTTCACATGCTGTAAGAGGAGATTTCGGGACAAGCTACAGACTGAACAGAAATGTAACAGGTATAATACTGGATGCATTCCCGAATACGGTAAGACTTGCAGTATGTGCCGCAATAGTTTCATGGATAGTCGGCATTGTAAGCGGAATATTTGCGGCGGTAAATAAAAATAATATTTTAGACAGGCTGTTTATGGGCACTGCACTTCTTGGTGTATCCATGCCTGTATTTATGATAGCACTTGTATTGCAGTATCTTTTTGCCTATAAGCTGAAAATATTTCCCGTATCGGGATATGAGACAGCGGCATCAATGGTATTACCTTCTATAGTACTTGGATGGAATTCCGCAGGAAGTATTGCAAGAATGACAAGATCGAATATTTTGGAAGTAATGCAGGAGGACTATATCAGAACTGCAAGAGCCAAGGGACTTTTGGAATTTGCGGTTATGAAATCACATGCTTTAAAAAATGCCATGCTTCCTGTAGTTACAATGATGGCACTGCAGATATCTTCCATGCTTTCGGGTGCGGTTATTACAGAGAATATTTTCGGTATACCGGGGATAGGCAGACTTGCGGTAAATGCAATAGAGACCAGAGATATGCCGCTTTTACAGGGAACGGTTATATTTACTACAATACTGGTTATATTAGGAAATTTGATAGCGGATTCATTGTACTCTATTCTAGATCCGAGAATTAGAAAGGAGATATAGAAAGAGTGGTGAAGAAAAACAATAATATGAGTAAAAATATTGATAAAAAGTCGGTTGTTGACAAGGAAATTCTAATGGAAGAGAGCCTTATTGAAAAGCTGAATACTGTAATTAAACAAAACAAGCTGGCATTCTTTTCTCTTATAGTTATTTTTATAATTATATTTTGCGCCATATTCGCAAATGTGATATGCGCATACGGACCGAATGCACAGAGTTTAAAGGACAGACTTTTGGCACCTTCATTTGCACATCCTCTGGGTACAGATGAACTCGGAAGAGATACATTGACCAGAGTTATTTACGGAGCAAGAATTTCACTGACCATAGGACTTTTACCGACATTTATTTCAATGACAATAGGCACAATACTGGGACTTATCGCAGGTTACTTTGGCGGAAAGATTGATTTTGCTATAATGAGGCTTGCAGATATAATGCTGGCATTCCCTTCACTTTTACTTGCGATGGTTGTAATGTATACCATGGGCGGAGGACTTATAAATATATTTATAGCACTGTCTTTGGTAAACTGGGCATCCACATCCAGAGTAATACGTTCGGAAACATTGTCACTTTCAAAGAAAGAATATGTTGAGGCGGCAAAAAGTATGGGTGTAAGTAATGCTACAATTATTTTCAGACATATATTGCCAAACTGTATACCTACATTGGTGGTATTATTTACCTTAAGTATACCTTCAGCCATACTTTCGGAGAGTTCTTTAAGCTTCCTCGGTGTCGGTGCACAGCCGCCTACGGCAAGCTGGGGACTTATGGTCGTGAGTGCAAAAAAATATCTGTTTACACAGCCTGTACTTGTACTGGCGCCGGCTATGGCTATAATGATTGTAGTTTTAGCATTCAATTTTTTGGGTGATGGACTAAGAGATGTATTAGATCCATATCTTAAGGAGCAGTAATATGGACAATATTTTGACTATAAGAGATTTAAAAGTTGCTTTCCAAGTAAAGGGTAAACTTGCCTATGCACTTGACGGCATAAATATAGATATACCAAGGGGTAAGATAGTTGGAATAGTAGGGGAAAGCGGATGTGGAAAGTCTATGACCGCTATGAGTATTATGGGACTTATAAAAAATCCCGGAAAGATAGTCGGAGGAAGTATAGACTTTTGTGGCACGGAACTTACAAAATTGAGTGTAAGAGATTATGCAAAAATCAGAGGCAAGGATATTTCTATGATCTTTCAGGAGCCTATGACATCACTTAATCCGGTGGTGAAAGTGGGAAAGCAGGTAATGGAAGCCATTATTTTGCATGAAAAGATTTCAAAAGAAGAAGCAAAGATGCGTGTCATTGAAATATTTAATGAGGTCGGAATTCCGGAAGCGGAAAAAAGATTCAACTCATACCCTCATGAGCTTTCAGGCGGTCTAAGACAGAGAGTAATGATAGGTATGGCAATGATATGTAAACCTAAACTGTTAATTGCCGATGAGCCTACGACAGCTTTGGATGTTACCATAGAAGCACAGATTTTAAAGCTAATGAAAAAACTGTGTGAATCTGTCGGAACATCAATTATAATGATCACCCACAATATGGGAGTTGTTGCCGAAATATGTGATTATGTATATGTAATGTATGCAGGCAGAGTGGTGGAGTCAACTCTGACAAAAACGCTTTTTAACGAGACTGCACATCCATATACAAACGGACTTTTAAAGTCTATTCCTACTATCGGAAAAAGGCAGGACAGATTGTATACTATAAAGGGAAATGTACCGAATATCTTAAATTTGCCGAAGGGATGCAGATTTGTAGACAGATGTGATTATGCACAGGATATCTGCTTTTCTTCCAGACCGGCAGACGAGTACATAAAGGATAATCATATGGTTTCATGTTTCCTACACAAAAGGATAGAAGATGAAAAATGTAGTATTAAGTTTAAAAAACATAGTTAAGGAATTTCCTACATCAAAGAAAAATAAAAAAGTACATGCAATAAGTAATGTAAGTCTTGATATATATGAGAATGAGACCTTGGCTTTGGTTGGTGAGAGCGGATGTGGGAAATCAACTCTCGGTAAATGCGCTATAGGACTTATAAGTCCAAACAGCGGTGAGAGTATATTTCTTGATGAAAATATTTATGAAAAAAAGGGCGAAGAATTAAAGCAGATTAAGAAAAATCTTCAAATAATTTTTCAGGATCCGTATGCTTCTTTAAACCCAAGAATGACTGTAGGTAAAATTATTGCAGAGCCTATTATCACACATAATAAGGGGATGAAAAAGGCAGATGTGAAGTTAAGAGTCCTTGATTTAATGGAAGATGTCGGTATCAGAAAAGAATACTATAACAGATATCCGCATCAGTTTTCAGGAGGGCAAAGACAAAGAATAGAATTGCCAGAGCAATAGCCCTAAATCCCAAACTTATAGTATGTGACGAGCCTGTATCTGCGCTGGATGTATCAATACAGTCACAGGTTTTAAACTTACTTAAGGATTTACAGGAGAAGAGCAAAGCATCGTATTTATTTATATCACATGATTTATCGGTGGTAAATTTTATTGCCGACAGAGTTTGTGTGATGTTTTTGGGTAAGATATGTGAAATCGGAAATACGGATGATATTTTTGAAAATCCTCTTCATCCGTATACAAAGCTTTTACTTGATGCAATTCCAAGTATTGAAAATGCGGGAAGGCAAAAGGAAATGCTTAAGGGGGAAATACCAAGTCCTATAGATGTTCCAAGCAGCTGCAGATTTCATACAAGATGTCCGTATTGCATGGAAGTTTGCAAGACGGATGAGCCTGTTTTGAGCGAAAAGAACGGCAGAAGTGTAGCCTGTCACAGGGTAAAATAAGTTTTGTGAGATGGTTTAATGGAAGAAAGTAAAAAAACAATAAAAAAATAATATTATAAAAAAATGATATAAAAAAAGATTTGTCGTTATAACTTTGGCGGCTGTTTTGATGGCTGTCAATATCAAGACCTTTGTAAGAACCGGAGACCTTTTCCCGGGAGGTGCGACAGGTATTACTCTGCTTATTACCAGATCTGCAAGAATGTTTTTTAATGTGGAATTACCGTATACAGTGGTAAATATTATATTAAATGCCATACCTGTATATATAGGTTTCAGATTTATAGGAAAGAAATTTACACTTTTTTTCCTGCTGGGTTATATTGCTTTGCAGGCTTTTTTTGGTGGATATTATTCCGGGATATGTGATAACGGAAGATATATTGCTTATAACAATTTTCGGAGGAATGATAAACGGCCTTGCTATAAGTGTTTGTCTTCTTATGAATGCCACTACAGGAGGAACCGACTTTATTTCTATTTTCTTATCCGAGAAAAAAGGAATGGATGCATTTAATATTATCCTTATAGGAAACGCGGTAGTACTTTTGATTGCAGGACTTTTATTCGGCTGGGACAGAGCGCTGTATTCGATCATTTTTTTCAATACGTTACCACAACTGTTATACATGTATTGTATAGAAAGTACCAACAGATTACACTGTTCATTGTTACAGATCATCCAAACGAAGTCTGTGAGATAATTTCAGAAATCAGTCACCATGGTGCCACAACATGGAAGGGAGAGGGACATTACAATCATTGTGAGAGAACTCTTGTATACTCAATAGTATCAAGTGCCGAGGCTGATAAAGTGGTAAAGGCAATCAAAGAAATAGATAAGGCCGCATTTATAAATCTTATAAAGACACAACAGCTCCTTGGAAGATTTTACAGAAGAAGAGCGGATTAGAAAAAAATATTTGTTTAAAAAGCGGTCAAATTCTTATAAGTAAAGAAATTTGGTCGCTTTTTTTGTTTTAAGAAAGAGGTATAGAAATGAAATTATTAGATGCCGGCAGTATATATAAAGGATTTGAATATCCGAAAGAATTTTTTTAAAAAAATTGTACATTTAGGTTTGACGGATTTTGATTTTTTTGGTATTTGATGGATTATGAGCATGCTCGCATGCAGAATAAAAAAAGCTTACAAGAAAGATACCCCGACAGAAAGTTGGTACCCTTTGCAAGAAGAGGTGACAATGATGATATAGTTTGCTTTGATATCGACAGAGGAGGAAGGGTTCAAAAAAATCCACGATTTTTGCAAGTTCAGGATGGGAACAGAGAAAGGACTATGACAGTTTTTGGGATTGGTTTAGAGAAGCTATAGATGAGATGATAGAGGAAGGGGAATATGATGAAATATGAGGAATTAAGTAAGGAAGCTTGTTAAAAACAATATAGTTAAAGTTTAATAGCAATAGTAATTGACACTAATGTATAATCTGTGGTATAAAAATGGATTAAATAAAAAAATTAGAAAAAAAGATGGGTGAATAGGATGAAAAAAACAGAATAAAGAGTAAAGAATAATCCGACACTTTATCTGTATTCAACTTATGGAGCAATAGATTCACTAAATACAAATATAAAGAACCTTAAAGCACTTGAAGAAGCCGGATTTATAAAATTACCGAATATAGGTATACACTATGACAATCTAAGGAATACCATTATAAGGGAGAGTACAAAAGCAGGAAATTCTGTATATGCTGTAAATATACCTATAATATCAAATGGATTTGGAAGATTTCTTGGAGCTACAAATAGTTACAGATTTAGAAGAATTAGGGAGGATATTAAGGTAATGGGAGCATCAGCGTCAATGTTTAGAAAAAGGTAAATATGTAACAGAAAAAGACTTGGATATAATAATTGATATATTTACTGAAATGGGATTTTTATTCAAGTAATAAAGTGGATATGAGTTCAGATGAAAGCGTGTGTTTAAGTGTGAGTTTTTTTAATGATGAGTGGGTAAGAAAGTGGGATGAGGACGAACTTGATTCATTAGATGATAATGACCATATTATAATTTACTTCTTTCCTAATTTGGAAATAGAGCTCGGAGAATATATTCCAAGTATGGGAGAAGAAGTACCGTATTATCTTAACTTTGAAGATGTTTCAGGTAGAGGCAGATTATTACTGGAATTTTTTTGCATAGATATTTTTAAATTGTTTCCGGAAGATGTATTTAGGCGAAGTCACTTTTTATATAAAGGATGATATAGATAAGTTATATGCGAAGGTACCATGGAATGAGACTTGGATGTATGAGGATCCTAAAAACATTCTAAATTATACTATTGATATTTTTTTAAGAGGAGCTGTTTTATATCTTAACAGCTCTTCTTTACTAAAAAAGTTGATAAACTTATAGATTGGTTTAGAGAAGCTATAGATGAGATGATAGAGGAAGGGGAATACGATGAAATATGAGGAATTAAGCAAGGAAGTTTCATACGCACTTCGACATGCACCTTGGGAGTATGAACTTGAAATGGATGAAGAAGGCTGGGTAAGTATAGAGCAGCTTTTGAATGCGCTGAATACAGAAGGTAAGTTTGGAAATATAACTCAAAACGATTTGGCTGTTATGATTGATAAGTCTGAAAAGAAAAGACATGAAATAAATGCAGGAAAAATAAGAGCTATGTACGGGCATTCCATACCGATGCATATAGTAAAGGAAGAGAAGACTCCGCCTGATAAATTATATCATGGTACTGCAAGGAGATTTATTGAGAGCATAAAAAAGAACGGACTTTTACCTATGAGCAGACAATATGTACACCTGTCAGCTGATATAGATACAGCAAAAAAAGTAGGGCTTAGACGTGACAAGAGTCCATGTATATTGGAAATTGATTCTAAGAGAGCGTATGAGGACGGAGTGGCATTCTATCATGGAAATGAAAAAGTTTGGTTGGCAGACAATATACCTTGGTGTTATATAACGGAATTATAGTGAGTAATAGAGTTAATAATACTGTAGTTTTTACATAAATATTTTAAAATCTATAAGGAAGGTATTTCTTAAGCAACCAAAGTCAAAGAATGCAGGCTGAGGATTAGGAAAGTAAAATATAAGACAAAATACAAACCTGTAAAAAAAGTTTTAGAAGAAGAACTCAGAAGGTTTAGTGAGGTTAATAAAATAATGGGAATTTCTGTCGCTATATTTAGAAAAAGACGAATATGTAACGGAAAGAGATTTAGATGCAATAATTGACATATTTGTTGAAATGGAATTTTATGCTAGTGGTAAATCTAAAGATAAAGAAAGTAATGTATGGAGCGTTAGCTTTGTAAATGATCATTGGAGAGAGGTGTGGGATAGGCCAAAATATGTATATGATGAGTTTAGAAATGATAGTGCAATAATATATTTTTACGAGGACTCAAAAGAGGCATTAAATAGTTATGTTCCGATTTTGGGTAAGGTATCAACATGTTTTTTGATTTTTGAGAATATAGCATATAGAGAAATTATGATGCTTGAATTTTTACATAGATACTTTAGTGTGTTTCCTGAAGATATATTTTTGGGTAGATTATTTTTTTATACAAAGAGTGATATAGATAAGGTATATGCAAAACTGCCATGGAATGAATTATGGGCGTATGAGGATCCTAAAACATTCTAAATTATACTATTGATATTTTTTTTATGAGGAGCTGTTTTATATCTAACAGCTCTTCTTTACTAAAAAAAGTTGATAAACTTGTAGATTGGTTTAGAGAAGCTATAGATGAGATGATAGAAGAAGGGAATACATAGAAATGAAAAAGTATGGCCGGCAGACAAAAATACCGCCTTGCTATATAAGGGAATTATATTGATAAGATTTGAGGAGATAAAGGAGATTTTTTATAATGTGGCGTGCAGGTATATTAAGAAAAAAGAATAAGAGCTAATAAAGAAGACATGGAAAAGGTCATAAACATTTTAATGTCAATAGGATATACACATTGTTCGATTTATGACTTAAATGATAATTACAGTTTGTCTGCAAGTACACTTGAAGAGGATGATGAAAGTAATATAAAAAAAGAGTCTACAACATGCATTTAAGTATGTCTATGGTGGAGATAGATATAGAAGGGCGTTATAAGTTTTTTTATCCAAGAGAAAATTGCTATTATTATGCATATATTTACTTTGATTACATTAAAGGAACAGAATTGATAATATCGGAGTTTTTATATAGATATTTTAAACTCTTTCCGGAGGATATTTTTCTTAAGTGAGTCAGGATGTTTTTTTATACAAAAGAAGATATTGAAAAAGCATACTGTAATAAAGACTCAAATTGGATATATTACAGTCCGGATGCTTTTGTAAAAAAGATCTCTTGTGGCGACAGTATAAGAAGGGGATGTATATATGATATGTGAGGGAAGAATATTAGAAAAATTTGAGAGAAAAAGTATAACTGTTGATTGCAGGATGCTAAAGATACTTGATGCTATGAACTACCATAGAATAGTGACAATAGATAAAAGTGATGGTAGTCTTATACTGTTTAAGGAAGATAATGAATACGATTTTTTTGATGAAAAAGATCCTGCGCCAATTATTCAAATTTATGCTTATTTAGGTATAAAGGAGGTTTTCACAAGAAAATCAAGAAAAAATGAGCTTGTTACCTTTTTTCGCTTTCCGGATATGATTGGAAAAGAACTTATCATATTGGAAATAGTACACAGATATATGGAAGAATACCCAAATACCGCATTCTATGTTGATAACGGTTATACATTCAGAAAACATCATATTGATGCAATATATAATATGCCTGAACCGGATGCGGAGTGGATTTATAAAAGCCCGGATACGTATATAAAAGGATAATGTAGATAAGTTATATGCTTAACAGGACTATTTTTGTGGCAGCAGTATAAAAGGGAGAATTATATATGATATGTGAGGGAAGAATATTACAAAAATCTGAGGGCAGAAAAACATCTATCGGTGTCAGCATGTGGAAAATACTTGATGCTATGAACTACAATAGAAGATTGATGATAGGTAAAAGAGATTATGATATTATACTGTCTAAAGAAGACAGTGAATATGATTTTTTTGATAAAAAAGATCCTGCACCAATGATTCAGATTTATTCTTATGTAGATATAAAAGAGATTTTCATAAGAAAGTCAAGGAAACAGGGGCTTGAGACCTTCTTTCGTTTTCCGGATATGATTGGAAAAGAACTTATCATATTGGAAATAGTACACAGATATATGGAGGAATATCCAAATACCGCATTCTATGTTGATAACGGTTATACATTCAGGAAACATAATATTGATGCAATATATAATATGCCTGAGCCTGATGCAGGGTGGATTTACAAAAAAATCCTAATAAATACAAAAAGAAGAGTAAATACTAAAAAAATAATTTAGGGAGGATATTAAGGTAATGGGAGCATCAGGATGGATGTTTAGGAAAGGTGAATATGTAACAGAAAAAAGACTTGGATATAATAATTGATATATTTACTGAAATGGTATTTTATTCAAGTAATAAGTTGAATATTAGTTCAGGTGAAAGAGTACATACAACTGTGAGTTTTTTTAATGATGAGTTGGTAAGAAAGTGGGATGAGGACGAACTTGATTCTTTAGATGATAATGACCATATTAGAATTTACTTCTTTCCTAATATGGAAATGAAGTATGGCAAATATATTCCAAGCATGGGAGAAAAAAGTACCTGCTTTTTATTTACTTTGAAGATATTTCAGGTAGAGGCAGATTATTACTGGAATTTTTGCATAGATATTTTAAATTGTTTCCGGAAGATGTATTTATGGAAATGCACTTTTATACAAAGGATGATATAGATAAGTTATATGTGAAGGTACCATGGAATGAGACTTGGATGTATGAGGATCCCGCTACATTTTTAACAAATATTTTTTTGAAGAACTTGAGGAGATATTAAAGTGATGGCAACATCAATGAGACTTTTAAGAAGTGAAATTCACCCTGATTATATAAGAATAGAAGAGATAATAAATATTTTTTTGTGTCGTTAGGTTATGCAAGATTTAGTATACAGGATGAAACAGATGTTTATATATTAACAATAGCTATGCCGATTACTGATGATGAGTTGGTTAATTCAGAGAACTTTAAAAAGAGTACAATTATTTATATCGATTTAATAGAGAATGATAAGGAAATGTTTTATTGTCCCAAAACTTGTAAAAAAATATTACTCTTATTTATTTTTTTGAAAATGTTAGCTCTATAGAAATAATAATATTGGAATTTTTTTACATAGATATTTTTGAACTTTATCCGGATGATATATTTTGGGACTGTGATAAGTTTTTTTATACTAAAAAAATACATAGATAAAATATATTCAAAAAAACTTATGATCCTAATTGGTTATATATTAGTCCGGATAGTTTTTTTAAGTTAGAGGAGCAGATAATGATATATGAGGGTAGGATATTAAATAAAAAGCTGTATAGAGAAAAAGATTTATTGCGTATAAATTTGTAGATATATTGAGAGAACTTGGATATATTAAATATATAGTTCTTAAAAAAAGGAAACTACAGATCTGATATATATAAAGAAAGGAAATGATAAATAATAAGAATGATACTTCATCTTTATTAAATGTATATGCATACAAAGAATGTAAAGAGATTCCGACTGAAAAAAGCAGAGAGTGCAGAACTTGAAACTTTTTCAGATTTACAGATATAATTGGCAGAGAGTTAGTTATACTTGAAATATTACATAAATATATGGAAAAAGTATAGCGATGCTATATTTTTATGTAGATAATGGACTTTATTTTTACAAAGCAAGATATAGATAGAATTTATAATTTAAAAGAACCGGATTCAGAATGGATTTACAAAGATCCTGATACATATAAAGAGAAAAGTAAATAATAAAAATATTAATTTAGGGAGGATACTAAGATAATGGGGGTGCCAGCATCGTTATTTAGAAAAGGTGAATATCCAACAGAAAAAGACTTGGATATAATAATTGATATATTTACAAAGATGAAGTTTTATGCAGGTGGCAAAGATAAAGAAAAATTAAGTACAGGCGAAAGTTTCAGTATCAGCTTTATCAATGATCATTGGAGCAGAAAGTGGGATGATGACGAGTATCAATGGGATTCACTGGATGATAATGATAACATTATAATTTATTTTTATCCAAAGCCGAAGGAATCACATGAATATTATATTCCAAGTATGGGAGAAACAGTGCCAAGTTATATTATTTTTCGAGGATATATCAGGTAGAGAAAGACTTTTGTTGGAATTTTTTTCGTAGATATTTTAAGCTTTTTTTCCTGAGGATGTATTTATGGAGGAGTACTTTTTATACAAAGGATGATATAGATAAGTTATATGCAAAAACTACCATGGAATGAATTATGGGCGTATGAAGACCCTAAAACATTCTAAATTATACTATTGATATTTTTTTTAAGAGGAGCTGTTTTATATCTAATAGCTCTTCTTTACTAAAAAGTTGATAAACCTATAGATTGGTTTAGAGAAGCTATAGACGAGAATGATAGAAGAAGGGGAATACATGGAAATGAAAAAGTCTGGCCGGCAGACAAAATAACGCATTGCTATGTAAGGGAATTAAATTGATAAATAGATTTGAGGAGATAAAGGAGATTTTTAATAATGTGGCGTGCAGGTATATTAAGAAAAAGAATAAGAGCTGATAAAAAAGACATGGAAAAAGTTATAAACATTTTAATGTCAATGGGATATACACATTGTTCGATTCATGATTCAAATGATCTTTACTGGTTGTCTGCAAGTATACTTGAAGATGATGATGAAAGTAATATGAAAAAAAGAGTTTATTATCCGGATGTAAGTATGTTCCTGGTGGAGAGAGATAGAGAAGGGGTGTATAAGTTTTTTTATCCAAGAGAAAAATTGCTATTATTATGCATATATTCACTTTGATGACATTAAAGGAAGAGAATTGATAATATCGGAGTTTTTATATAGATATTTTTAAACTCTTTACTGAGGATATTTTCTTAAATGAGTCAGGATATGTTTATAGAAAAGAAGACATTGAAAAAGTATACTGTAATAAAGACTCAAATTGGATATATTACAGTCCGGATGCTTTGTAAAAAAGCTCTCTTGTGACAGCAGTATAAGAAGGGGATGTATATATGATATGTGAGGGAAGAATATTAGAAAAATTTGAGGGCAGAAGTATAACTCTTGAGTGCAGGATGTGGAAAATACTTGATGCTATGAACTATCATAGAAGAGTGATGATAGGTAAAAGAGATTGTGATCTTATATTGTCTAAGGAAGATAATGAATACGATTTTTTTGATGAAGAAGATCATGCACCAATGATTCAAATTTATGCTTATGTAGATATAAAGGAGGTTTTCACAAGAAAATCAAGAAAAAATGAGCTTGTTACCTTCTTTCGCTTTCCGGATATGATTGGAATAGAACTTACCATATTGGAGATAGTACACAGATATATGGAAGAATACCCAAATAGCGCATTCTATGTTGATAACGGTTACACATTCAGAAAACATCATATTGACGCAATATATAATATGCTTGAGCCTGATGTAGGGTGGATTTATAAAAGCCCGGATATGTATAAAAAAGGATGATTCTGGTCAGGACAAACAGATAGTATTGGAGGAATGGATGTTGCGAAAAAATAGCAAAAAATAAAGGAGGAGTTACATTAGAATCTACGATTGATGATACGAATATTGTAATGCCTGAATGGGATTTTAATGCTCCTTCAAGTGTAACAGCTTGGGAGGAAGCTTCGAATGTTTACGCAGAGCAAGTATCTGGTGAAATAAGAGCTGTAGTTGGTAGCGAACTAAGACCAGGAAATATTTGGGAAAATATCGAATTACCAAGATTGAAGGCCAATCCAAATGTTACTAAGATTACAACAATAGATCCTAAAACAGGGGTAGAAAAAAATTATATTCGAGAGGTAGAAATGAAAAATTACAGGAACAAGATCAACAATTACTTTTGATTTAGAGAATGGTTTCCTCTTAAAAGCACAAGGAGAATTGTTGATTAATAAAAAATTTGTTGTTTATAAAGATAGTATGACACATTGGGAACCCCCTCATGAAAATCTTCCGATAACTCCAAGAGAAATAGACAATATTATTAACATGGCTAAAAAAATGGAGAGCGATCAAACTATTCGATTGAACTTTATATAATTATGTTGAACTCTATATATTCTAAGTAAACCTGTGGCAATAGATATCCCTTATGATTCAATTAAGAATTTGAAAGTTCCATGGGGAGAATTTACAATTAGAAAATTAGGAGGCAATTAAAATGAGTTTAACTAAAATAACTTGGGAGGAGTTTGATACCTTTGAAAAGATTGAATCACCAAAAGGATATGATTTTCGAACACATGAAGGAAAATACTACACTTTTGGTGAGTTTGGAGTAGCTTCAGTTCGTCGTATCTTTGAGATTAATCCTTCTGATTTTAACGAATATTTATTAGGTAGGAGAACGGCACGTGAAATTGATTTTAAAGCGGAGAACGATCGTTGGCCACCGACGGAAGAAGGAAAGAAAGCTAGTGAGAAACGATTCATAGAAGAGAGTCCTACATCATTAATTGATTTACCTGAAACTACAGAGTTATTTACTAAGGAAGAGCTTGAAAGATTAATTCCAATTGCTGAGCAAATGTGGATTGACTGGAGAGGCAAACTTCCAGATTATTATGTATCACCACTTAAGTAACAGATATATACAATGATACCAACGAGATCTTCACTCTTAAACGAGTGGTGAAGAGGATGGTGGATGATTTTGAAAAAGATAACCCAGGATTTTTTTATAATCCATCTAAGACGTTTATTGATTTGTACATGAAATCAGGCTTCTATATCGCAGAACTCGTTAAGCGATTATATAATAGCAAATGTCTGAAAAATACATTTCCAAATTTTGAAGAACGTTTAAAACGTATCCTAGAAAATCAAGTTTGTGGATTTGTGCCTTCACCATTTATCTATAATATTTCCACTAATTTTATCTTTGGAAATCTTTCTCGAGATATTAGTAGAAAGAACTTTGTTCTAGAAGATACCATCCCTGCGGCTAAAGAAGGGAAACTACAAAAATTGGTAGATAAATATTTTGAGTAGAAGAGTAATTGTTTATCAAGTATGTTTGTAAGTTCAGTACTGAAATCAGAGTCTCTGGTAGTGGTAGTAAAAGGCTTAATCCATTGGGCTTTAATACCCATTTCACGCATATATTTGCCTACAGTGCGCTCAGTAATAGTTTCACCTGACTTACGAAGTTCTTTGGTTATTTTAGGAGCACCATAGTTTTGTTTTGAAGCATCATAAATAAGCCGGATATTCTTCTTAATAGCTTCCTTCCTCTGAATAGCAGAAGATATTTTTCTATTAAGAAAAGAACGATATCCGGATCGAGACACACCCAAAAATTTAAGCATTCCGGAAGTAGAGACACGGTGCCCATTTACTTTAGCTGCCTCTACCTTTGCAGAAACCTCTGTATAGATAGCAATAGTTAACTTTTCCCCAGAATGCTTATGGCTTTTTTTAGTACATCAAGAGCATCCTGAGCATCACGTAGCTCACGTTTGAGGAGAGCTATTTCTTTTGCATCATCAGATTGATAGTTACCTGAGCCACGAACGGGAATGTCACCATCATTATTACGAAATTGACTTTCCCATTTGGCAAGTGTACTAACACCAATGCCAAGATTCTTGGCACATTCAACTTGAGTAAGATCCGGATGTTCATTTCGATAGTTGATAGCATCCAGCTTAAACTGTTTTGAGTGATGGTTTCTTTTACTTGACATAATGAGTTCCTCCTAAGGTTTATTATATAACAAATAAGGAAATATCTCATTTTGTTTTGTACTAAATATATTCTAACACCAACATCATCTGAATGTGGATAAGCTAAGAGAAGAGGTAGCAAAAGGAGGACTTGTTTTAGATTGGATAAACGAAGTCATAGACAAAATCTATGTTTATGATAAGAATACGGTTGAGATTGTTTGGAGATTTGAGGAAGGTGATGAAAAAGATGGATAAAAAAGACGAGATGATGCTTGTAAATCATGAATCCCTTGTAAAAAAGATTTATATTATTAGGGGACAGAAAGTTATGCTTGATTTTGAACTGGCAGAGATTTATGGGTATGAAACAAAAGCTTTTAATCAGCAAGTAAAAAGGAATATTGAAAAATTTGATGAAGATTTTATGTTCCGATTAACTGACGAGGAAGTATCTGAACTTTCAAGGTCACAAAATGTGACCTTGAATAAGAGTGCAGGAAGAGGTAGTAATATTAAGTACAATCCTCATGCTTTTACCGAGCAGGGAATCTATATGCTGATGACAGTTCTCAAAGGAGAGCTTGCGGTCAAGCAGAGTAAAGCTCTGATTCGTACCTTTAAGAAGATGAAAGACTACATCGTAGAAATCAAGGGTTGATTGGGAAAAGAGAGTTTTTACAGCTTTCGATGCAGATCACAAGTAATGTCGTGGAAATGCAGGATTTAAGACGAGATTTAAGAGATGTGGAAGATCAGGTAGCAGAAGTGATGGACACCTTAAATAACGTGGTGCATAAATCTGAGCTGTCTGATTTGATTCTCGACCTTAGCAATCCACAGCTCAAATATGGATTTTTACTTTTGAATGGACAGCCGGTCGAAGCGAATCTTGCTTATAAGGACATTTACAGCATAGCGAAAAAGAGTATTTATATCGTCGATAACTACATCGGAGTGAAAACCTTGGTCTTGTTAAAAGATGTCCCTTCATCGGTAAAGGTCATTATATTCAGTGATAACATCGGCAAAGGACTTCATACCCTTGAATATCAGGATTTTTGTAAGGAGTATCCGTTTAGAAAGATAACATTCCAAAAATCCGGTGGAGAGTTTCATGACAGATACATTATTATCGACTGGAATACCGAACATCAGAGAATCTATCATTGTGGAGCATCTTCCAAAGATGCAGGGCAAAGAATCACAAGCATAACGGAAGTGGTCGATCAGATGATTTATACAGACCTTATCAATAACCTATTGAAAAATCCGGTGTTGAAGTTAAGATAGAAGTGAAGCAGATTGGAAATTTAATAAAATGTATCCAATACTTGACACAAGGGCAGTAAAGAAAAAAAGATAAATTAAGTACAGGCGAAAGTTTTAGTATTAGTTTTATTAATGATCATTGGAAAAGAAAAATGGGATGATGACGATTATCAATGGGATTCGTTTGATTATAATGATAATATTATAATTTATTTTTTTATCCGAAGCCAAAAGAATCACATGAATACTATATTCCAAGTATGGGAGAAACAGTGCCAAGTTATATTATTTTTTTGAGGATATATCAGGTAGAGAAAGACTTTTGTTGGAATTTTTTTTCGTAGATATTTTAAGCTTTTTCCTGAGGATGTATTTATGGAGGAGTACCTTTATACAAAGGATGATATAGATAAGTTATATGCAAAACTACCTTGGAATGAGACTTGGATGTATGAAGACCCTAAAAACTTTTTAATTTATAAAAGGTATGAGAAAAAAAGAAAGTATTATGAATTTGAAAATTATTAATATCTGTACATTCGGTTATGATAGATTTGTTGATGCTGAAATGGAGGACAAAAATAAGATTATAGTACATTTTACAGAATATGATGAATATATAGATAACGACAAGAAATCTGAACGGAAGTTTGTTGGAAGTATAATAAAAAGGTAAATTAAGAATAGATTTAGTAACAGGCTCTTATATTAAAAAAACGGTGAACTTATGTTTGAACAGCCACATAGACATTCCTCACATATAATAGCGACAGTAGAAGTAAAAAGAATTGTAGATGAATTTTCACTTTATGCCAAAACAAGTATATGTGATGAGGAAATATTGGTCGAGTTTGAAAGTAAAGTAAAATATGGTATTAATGATAGGATATACGTTGTCGGATCTTTGGAGTTTGATATTATATCTTAAATCAAAGAGTAAAGAGTAAATTATACTCTTGCATTTTATCTTCATTTATGCTATCCTAAGATGTACTTTGTAACGAGTCTACTTTATGTAACCGTTAAATTTTTAAAAGAGGTGAATTATGAAACAGGGAATACATCCAAATTATTATCAGGCAACAGTAACTTGCAACTGTGGTAACACATTTGTTACAGGTTCAACAAAGGAAGATATCCACGTAGAAATTTGTTCTAAGTGCCATTCTTTCTATACAGGTCAGCAGAAATCAGCTCAGGCACGTGGTCGTATCGAGCAGTTTAACCGTAGATATGGTGTTAAGGCTGAATAATAAAATAAAGAAATACTATTTATTAGGGGGAGTCAGGCAGGTGTCTGGCTCTTTTTAAATAGATTACGGAGTAAATATGAAATATTCAGGAATAGGCGGACAGGCTGTTATAGAAGGCATCATGATGAAAAACGGTGACAGATATTCTACAGCTGTAAGAAAGCCGGATAAAACAATTGCGGTAATGGAAGATAAATATGAGAGCTTAACTACAAGAATGCCGATACTGGGACTTCCGTTCCTTAGAGGTATATTTTCATTTATAGACTCATTGGTTTTGGGAATGAAAACACTGTCATATTCAGCAAGCTTTTTTGAAGATGATGAGGATTCAAAGTCTTCAAAGTTTGAAGAAAAGCTGATAGCAATTTTTGGAGATAAGCTGGATAAAGTGATAATGGGTGTTACGATGTTTATTTCAGTAATAGCATCCATAGCTATTTTTATGGTCCTGCCGATGCTTCTCAGTAATATTATTAAATTGAAAGTTGATAATTACTATGTAATTGCAATTTTTGAGGGAATAATAAGAATTGCAATATTTATCTTCTATAAAAAAATGATATCAAGAATGGAAGATATTAAAAGAACATTTATGTACCATGGAGCGGAGCATAAATGTATAAACTGTATTGAACATGGTCTTGAGCTTAATGTGGAAAATGTTATGAAGAGCTCAAAAGAGCATAAGAGATGCGGTACAAGCTTTATTATCATCGTAATGATGATAAGTATACTTTTCTTTATGGTAATCAGAGTTGATACCATATGGCTTAGAGCGGTATCCAGAATTGTTCTTGTACCTGTTATAGCAGGAGTAAGCTATGAGTTTTTAAGAATTGCAGGAAGAAGTGATTTCTGGCTTGTAAATCTTATAAGTAAACCGGGACTTTGGATGCAGGGACTTACCACTAAGGAACCTACACCTGATATGGTTGAGGTAGCTATTGCAGCAGTTGAAAGGGTATTTGACTGGAGAGAGTACCTGGAGGAAAACTTCTGATATGAAATATATTGAAGCTTTTGATAAATACGTAAAGCTGTTGGAAGAAAAAAACTTCAAGGATGCGAAAAGTGACATACTCCTGCTTATATACGAGATATTCGATTTTGATTTTTCAAAATGGACGATGTATAAGTATGATGAAATAGAGGATATATCAAAGCTTGATACATTGAATGAATATGTGGAAAAAAGGCTTGGTCATATGCCTATACAGTATATTTTAAATAAGGCATATTTTTGCGGACTTCCACTCTATGTCAATGAGAATGTACTTATTCCGAGATTTGATACGGAAGTGCTTGTTGAAGAAGTTTTAGCGCTTTCAAAAAAAGATAAGAGTAAAAGAATACTTGATATGTGTACCGGTTCGGGAGCTATAGCCATTGCATTAAAAAAGCTTGGAGGATTTGACAGAGTTGATGCTCTGGATATATCGGATAAGGCACTTGAAGTTGCAAAAAGAAATGCAAAAGAGCTGGATTTGGATATCAATTTTTTAAAGAGCGATATGTTTTCAAGCTTAACATCTGAAATTAAATATGATATCATAGTATCCAATCCGCCGTACATACAGAGCGATGTTGTAGATACTTTGGAAAATGAAGTAAAGGATTTTGAGCCTAGGCTTGCGCTTGACGGAGATGCTGACGGCATGAAATTTTATAAAATAATTGCCGAAAACTATGAGGACTATTTGGCAGACAACGGAGTATTGGCTCTTGAAATAGGCTATGATGAAGCGGATGATATAAGAGCTTTATTTGAAGGCAAAAATGTAGTGATAAAAAAGGACCTGGCAAATTTAGACAGGGTAGCGATAATATACAGTTAAATAAAATAAATCATAAGAGGAAAAGATGTTTGATAATTTAGAAGATATAGTAGTACATTATGATGAAATCATGGCGGAGCTTGCAAGCGGCGATGTGGCAAATGATCAGAACAGATTCAGAAAGCTGATGAAGGAGCAATCGGATCTTGCACCATTGGTGGAAACTTACGGAGAATATAAAAAAGCAAAGCAATTACAGGTGGATGCACTTGAAATGCTTGAGATGAATGATGAAGAAATGAAGGAGATGGCAAAGGAAGAGCTTGCCGAGGGTAAGAGACTGGAAGAGGAACTTTCCGAAAAGCTTAAGATTTTGCTTTTGCCAAAAGATCCTAATGATGATAAGAATATAATGCTGGAAGTCAGAGCCGGAGCAGGCGGTGACGAGGCGGCATTGTTTGCTATGCAATTGTATCGTATGTACACTCATTATGCGGAGTCTCAAAACTGGAAGGTCGAGATGATAGATGTTAATGAGAACGGTATAGGCGGATATAAGGAAGTAGTGGCAATGGTAAGCGGTAAGGGTGCTTATTCAAAGCTTAAGTATGAGTCGGGAGTTCACAGAGTACAAAGAGTACCTGAGACAGAGTCGGGCGGAAGAATACATACTTCTACAGCATCTGTTGCTGTAATGCCTGAGGCTGAGGAAGTTGATGTACAGATTGATATGAATGATGTCAGAATAGACGTTATGAGAGCCAGCGGAAACGGTGGACAGTGTGTCAATACTACAGACTCTGCAGTTCGTCTTACTCACTATCCCACAGGTATTGTTATCTACTCTCAGACAGAAAAGAGCCAGTTACAAAACAAGGAAAAGGCATTTGCACTTCTCAGATCAAAGCTTTATGAGATAGAGCTTGAGAAAAAGCAAAGTGCGGAAGCGGCTGACAGAAGAAGCCAGATCGGAACAGGTGACAGATCTGAAAAAATCAGAACTTATAACTTCCCACAGGGAAGAGTAACAGATCATAGAATAAATCTTACCTTATATAAACTTGATAAGATAATGAATGGAGACATTCAGGAACTTATAGACGGCTGTATTGCGGCGGATCAGGCTGCAAAACTTGCAAACTTAATGAACAATAGGAGGCTATCATGGAAATAAAGGATTTAGATTGGGGAAATATAGGTTTCAACTACAGAATTACTGATTACAGATATGTCAGCAATTTTAAAGACGGAAAATGGGATGATGGAGAGCTTCTGACAGACTCAAATGTTACGATAAATGAGTCGGCAGGTATTTTACAGTATTGTCAGGAAGTTTTTGAAGGCTTAAAAGGCATACAGAACAAAGGACGGACATATAGTTACATTCAGACCTGATCTAAATGCAAAGAGAATGCATGATTCAGCTAAAAGACTTGAGATGCCGCCGTTTGATGAGGAGAGATTCCTTGAAGCGGTAGACAAGGTAGTACTTGCAAATGAAGCATGGGTACCGCCTTTCGGTTCGGGAGCAACACTTTATATAAGACCTTATATGTTTGCTTCATCACCTGTAATCGGAGTTAAGCCTGCTGCAGAGTATCAGTTCAGAATGTTTGTAACACCTGTAGGCCCTTATTTTAAGGGCGGTGCAAAGCCTATTACAATCACTGTAAGTGAATTTGACAGAGCAGCACCGAGAGGTACGGGACATATAAAGGCAGGACTTAATTATGCCATGAGTATACATCCTCTTATGGAAGCTCACAGAAACGGATTTGATGAAAATATGTATCTTGATGCGGCTACAAGAACTTATGTCGAAGAGACAGGAGGCGCAAACTTTATCTTTATTACAAAAGATAATACCGTAGTTACACCTAAGTCAAATTCAATATTGCCTTCAATTACAAGAAGATCACTTCTTTATGTTGCAGAGCATTATCTTGGACTTAAGACAGAGGAAAGACCGGTTGCCTTTGATGAAATAAAGGAATTCAAAGAAGCGGGACTTTGCGGAACTGCAGCAGTTATTTCACCTGTAGGCAGAATATACAGAGGTGAAGAAGTAATAAGCTTACCTGCAGGTATGGAAGGTATGGGTGAGATTACAAAGAAACTCTATGATACACTTACCGGAATACAGATGGGTGAAATAGAAGCACCACAGGGATGGATCAGAAAAATAAAATAATGAAAAAGTTTAAAGTAAATATAAACAACGAAGTATTTGAATATGAAGAGAATACAAGTTATTTTGATATTGTAACAGAGCATAAGAAAAAAAGGCACTTTTAGTAAAGGTAGACTCTAAATTGCAGGAACTGCATAAGACATTAAAATCCGATATAAAACTTGAATTTGTTACTTTAAGTGATGCTATCGGGCGTTCCACATATGAAAGAAGTGCCGTACTTATACTTTTAAAGTCTATTAAAGATATATATGGTGAGAATATAAAACCTATTGTGGAATTTTTCCACCGGAAACGGACTGTTTATCAGAATGAACGGTGAATCAGGATTTGATATTGATAAAATAGACGGCAGGATGAGAGAAATTGTCGATGAAAATATCAGAATAGAGAAGATGAGTGTTCATACCGATACTGCGATAAAGATGTTTCATGATGCAGGCTTTTTTGAAAAGGAAAAACTTTTTAAGTTCAGAAGAGTATCCAGAGTGAATATATATAAGCTTGAGAACTATATAGACTATAATTACGGCTATATTGTGTATTCAACAGGATTTGTAGATAAATTCAGCCTGACAAAATACAAGGACGGACTTGTTCTTATTATACCTAAGAAGGATAACCCCGAAGTGGTGGAAGAGTTTGTACCTGAAGAAAAAATCTTTAATGAGCTTAATAATGCAAGCAAGAATGCTGAAGACATGGGAGTTGCCGATGTCGGCTCTCTAAATGAGATGATTGCAAACGGTATGACTAATGAAATGATCCTTATTTCTGAAGCATATATGGAAAAGAAGATTGGAGATATTGCGGATGATATCGTAAAAAGAGGCAATGTAAAACTTGTTATGATTGCAGGTCCGTCTTCATCAGGAAAGACTTCTTTTTCACACAGACTCAGTATACAATTAAGATCTCACGGATTGAAACCTCATCCTCTTGAGGTGGACAATTACTTTAAGAACAGGGAAGATACACCGAGAGATGAACATGGTGAGCTTGACTTTGAATGCCTTGGAGCAATGGATATTGAAAAGTTTAATGAAGATATGTTGGCTCTTTTGAACGGGGAAGAAGTGGAGATTCCAAGCTTTAATTTCAAAATCGGGCAGAGAGAATACAATGGAAACTTCTTGAAGCTTGGTAAGGATGATATTCTCGTTATAGAGGGTATACACTGTTTGAATGATGAGCTTTCATACAGATTGCCTAAGGACAGCAGATATAAGATATATATAAGTGCTTTGACTCAATTAAATATAGACGAGCACAATCGTATACCTACTACAGACGGCAGATTACTCAGAAGAATGATAAGAGATGTCAGAAAGAGAGGCACTTCACCTACAAAGACAATTTCAATGTGGGATTCTGTAAGAAGAGGGGAAGAAAAGTATATATTCCCATATCAAAGCAGTGCGGATGCCACTTTCAATTCGGCTCTAAACTACGAGATTGCGGTTATAAAGCAATATGTTGAGCCGGTATTATTCAGTGTACAAAAAGACAGCAAGGAATATCCCGAGGCAAAGAGACTTTTAAAGTTCCTTGACTATTTCCTCGGTATACCAAGTGATAATGTGCCTTCAAATTCTATTTTAAGAGAATTTATAGGTGGAAGTACATTTAATGTATAAACCTTAATAATCTCCCGACATATCTTTAATAAAGTTATGTCGGGATTTTTTATTGATAAAGTTGACTGTTTAATAACTTTTAAGTATAATTGATTTAAGGAGGGGGGAACTTGTACAATATATTTTTTTATAAAGATAAAGATGGGAAAGAGCCTGTAGCTGAGTATATAATGGGATTGTCCGGTAAAAAAAGATAAAGACAGTCGTATTAAACTGAATAAAAATAAGGGATTATATAAAAGTTTTAAGTGAGTATGGAACAAAAGCGGGTGAGCCGTATTTAAAACATTTAGATGGGGATATATGGGAGCTAAGACCGTTAAGAGATCGAATACTTTTTGTAGGATGGAAAAACGGAAGCTTTGTACTATTACATCAGTTTATGAAAAAAACTCAGAAAACTCCAAAGAGAGAAATTGAAAAAGCAAAGCGTGAACTTTCAGATTTAATAGAAAGGGGAATGAATTATGAATAGTGCGATTGGGCAGAATGCTTTAGAATTTATAGATTCTCTTTTAACACCTGAAGAAATATTGGAAAGTGACTTAAGAGTTGCTTTGATAGGAGAACTTATTAAAGCCAGACAAGAAAGGGGATTGAGCCAAAAGAAATTAGAAGAATTAAGTGGTGTAAAACAGCCTGTAATAGCAAGGATGGAAAAAGGACAAACAAGTCCACAACTTGATACGATATTAAAAGTCTTGGCACCATTGGGAAAAAAACGCTTGCTATTGTACCATTAAACAGCAAATAATAGGGATGATGTATTCGGCATCCATCTTTTTAAAAGATAAATTATTAAAGATATTACAAATAGAATGTAAAGAGTAATTGCATATTTTTCAGTGAAAATTGCAAACTTATAAAAGAGGGAACAATAAATTTAGTAATATTTCTTCATTGAAGGTATAATACTAAATAGTTAGTAGATGATAACTAAATTGGAAGTTGGATTAAAGAACTAGTGGAAAAAAATTACATATCTGAGACTGTCATTGAAAAATACTATTAATAGCATGATATATAAATTTCCCTTGTTGACAAAAAAAGGTAACTATTCTTTGTACATTGCAGGAGGTGGCGTAAGTAAATTGCCGGATTTTTTTGGTTGCACATTTTATACTCCATACTACATGGGACTTGAAAAAGCACTATATTTGATTATTCGTTTATGGTATTTTGGGGACTTTATTTAATCATTAAAATATGTATTGCACTTTTTCAAGAGAGTTAAATCCCAAAAAGATGGAAATATTTAGATTGAATGGTTTTTTTGTGAAAAGCATATTTTTTTATTGACAAATACTTTTGGATTTGAGCAAGTGAATTAAAAAAAGGGGATGTCCGGAAGTAAAAATCACTTATTTCCGGGCATCCCCTTTTTCTATTTAAATTTTGATACAAAGTTTTGAATTTTTAAGTGTCGGTGACAGACTCTTTCCTATTGAAACATCATGGTTATATGAGTTTATAATAGCGGCAAGATACTTTGTCATATCTGCTTCCAGATACCAAGGCTTTGTAAGAAGCTCAGGATTTCTGTAATGTACATTTGTTGTACAAACATAATCTATAAGTCCGAGATTATGGAACTCGTCAAACTTATCAAGACCGTTTGTGAAAAGTCCGAATGTAGCACATATTATAATTCTCTTTGCATTTCTCTTCTTAAGTTCTTTAGCTGTATCAAGCATACTCTCACCTGATGAGATCATATCGTCCATGATAATAACATCTTTGCCGTCAACACTGCTTCCGAGGAATTCATGAGCAACTATAGGGTTTCTGCCGTCAATTACCTTTGAATAATCACGTCTCTTATAGAACATACCCATATCCACGCCGAGGTTGTTTGCAAGATAAACCGCTCTGTTCATAGCACCCTCATCCGGGCTTATAATCATCATATCATCTTTGCTTACTTTCAAATCAGGTACATTTGCAAACAATGCCTTTACAAACTGATATGTAGGCATGAAATTGTCAAATCCTGTAAGAGGAATTGAGTTTTGTACTCTCGGGTCATGTGCATCAAATGTGATAATATTGCTTACGCCCATATCTACAAGCTCTGCAAGTGCAAGAGCACAGTCAAGAGATTCTCTCTTGGTCTTCTTGTGCTGTCTGCTCTCATATAAGAAAGGCATGATAACATTTACTCTTTTTGCATTGGCAATACTTGCACCGATAATTCTCTTAAGGTCTTGGTAGTGATCGTCAGGTGACATATAATTTGTAAAACCGTTAGCTTATAGCTGAGAGAGTGATTTAATACATCCACCATTACAAATACATCTGTACCACGAACTGATTCTTTTATTATGCCCTTGGCTTCACCTGAACCGAATCTGGGGCAGGCAATATCAAGAAGATAATTATCACAGTCATAGCCTCTGTAATGCAAGTCCATTTTACTGTTCATAAGCTCAGTAGTATCATTTCTTCTGAACTCAACAATATAATCATTGACTTTCTTGGCAAAAATCATAGCGACTTTCAAGAGCGGCAATCTTTAGAGGCGCTATAGGCAATTGATCTCTAAATACAAAAATCGTTTGGCATTTTTCTCCTGGGAACTTAAGATTTGTAAAAACTACAAATATTATTATTTATTTACGAAGATACTATACACTATTAAAAAAATGTGAAGTCAACAATATAACTTTCAATCTCTTGACTATAAAAAAATTTGATTTTTTTAAATAAAAAAATTGTTTAAAAAAACTAACGATGTTATGTATACATTTCATTTCAAAAATAAAAGACAGTATTTTTTTAATTAATTTTTCTTGTTATAATTCATCTATAAAATAATGCTACTATAATATTGTGCTGTTTTAAAGATATCGATTCACTGTTTTAATTTGCAAAATCAGGAGGGAAATATATGAGAGTCATAGATGATTTAAATAAGGACTGGCTTTTCAAAAAGAATATTGAAGTCACCGACAAACTTATTATAGATGAGAGCTTTTATATGATCAATGTTCCTCATACCTATAACGGTTTTGACGGACAGGACGGCGGAAATGACTACTATAAAGGAAAAGCTATATATGTAAAGAAGCTTATAAGACCTCTTGTATCACCTGAGAGTGATTTTATCTTGAATTTTGAAGGTGTAAATTCGATAGCAAGAATATATATTGACGGTGAGTTTGTACAGGAGCATAGAGGCGGATACTCAAGATTCAGAGTTAATATCACAAGATTTTTTGAGAAAAAAGACGCTCTTATGCTGTCTGTAGAAGTGGATAATGCCAATCATTCCGATGTATATCCTCAGATGGCTGATTTTACATTCTATGGTGGTATATACAGAAATGTAAGTCTTATATCGTTACCTAAGGCAAGATTTGATATAGAATATTATGCAGGAAGCGGAGTGGCTGTTACTTCAAAGATAGATGGTGATGATGCAATAATTGATATTACCGCCTATGTAAAAGATCCGGACGAATCGGATATGGTAATGGTTGAGGTAAGAGATGGCTCCAGCTATGAAGATATCGGATTGTTTGTTGCACCTGCAAAGAAGATAACAAAGCTGAGCATGAAGATAGATGATGCTCATCTTTGGAACGGTGTAGAAGATCCGTTCCTCTATAAATTGAGTGTAAAGCTTGTAAGACATAATGAAGTACTTGATAATGTAGAGGTAAATCATGGTATCAGAGAGTACTATGTAGACCCTGAAAAGGGATTTTTCTTAAATGGAAAGAGTCTACCTCTTAGAGGTGTGAGCAGACATCAGGACAGACTTGGAAAGGGTAATGCACTTGCAGAGCTTGACCATTTTGACGATTATGACCTGATAATGGACGTAGGTGCCAACAGTGTAAGACTGGCACATTATCAGCAGGATGATTACTTTTATGAGCTTTGTGACAGATACGGACTTGTAGTATGGGCTGAGATTCCTTTTATATCCGGAATGAATAAGGATCCAAAGGCACATGAGAATGCTATGGAGCAGATGAAAGAGCTTATTTATCAAAACTACAATCATAGCAGTATATGCTTCTGGGGAATTTCAAATGAGATAACGATTGCGGGAGATATTCCCGGACTTGCAGATAATTTGAGAGAGCTGGATGAACTTGTAAAGAGTATTGATAAAACAAGACTTACAACAATGGCTCAGGTATCAATGCTTCCTATGGATTCAGATCACAATCAGATCACAGATATACTGGCATACAATCTATACTTTGGATGGTATGGCGGAAAGTATACAGATAATGAAGTATGGTTTGATAAATTTAGAGCTATGCATCCAAACAGAGCTGTAGGACTTTCAGAGTATGGTTGTGAGGGTATTATAAGCTGGCATTCCAATACACCTGAATGTAAGGATTATAGTGAGGAGTATCAGGCACAGTATCATGAGCATATGGCAAAGCTTCTTGCTGAAAGACCTGAGATATGGGGCTCATATGTTTGGAATATGTTTGACTTCGGCTGTGATATGAGAGATGAAGGTGGTGTTAAGGGCAGAAACAATAAAGGTCTTGTAACCATAGACAGAAAAATAAAAAAAGACGCTTTCTATGTATATAAGGCATATTGGTCAGATGAGAAATTTGTTCACATCGTAAGCAAGAGATTTGCCATCAGAAGTGATGAAAAGATAAATATAAAGATCTATTCAAATATGGAAAAGGTAAAGTTGTTTGTAAACGGCACTGACCTTGGCGAAAAAGAAGGGAAAAAGACTTTTATATTTGAGAATGTAAGCCTTAATATGGGTGCAAATTATATAAAGGCGGTAGGCATAAGTGATGATGAAGAAATATCAGACAGAACCACATTTGTCAGAGAAAAAGAAGCCTTTTGCCGGATATGTAAGACCTGCGGATGAAGAAGAAGCTGAAGAAGTTAAGAACCGGTTTGAGGATATGGACAAGGAAAGTCTTGATGTTAAAAAGATTGAGTACAATCCTGAATATTTCAGCATAAAGGATACTGTGGAAGATGTAGTCAGAAATGAAAAAGCAGGAGATATATTGGTATCTATTGTAAATCAATTTGGAACAATGAAGGTTAAAAAGAGCATGCTTGGTATAATGGGTGGCATGCTTGTAGAAGAAAAGTCTTCATTCTTCAGTCCTGATAAGGTGGATCCTGAACAGGTACTTGCACTTATAAATAAGAATTTGCAGAGAATAAAGAAATAAATATTTGTTTAAGAGGGCTGTTACCGTAAAAAGTAGTAGCTTTCTTTACTTTACAAACATATGTGAGATTGTTATTATAAGAGAGCAAGAGTAATGATTATGGTCATTTACTATTTACAAATGAATGGAGTAAGATGAATTTTCATATAATAAAGAGCGTTGCCAAAGGGTCTATAGCCGAGGAGATGGAAATAGAGCCGGGAGATAAGCTTATATCTATCGACGGCAATGAAATAAAAGATGTATTAGATTATAGATATTATATAAATGCCGAAGAGTTCACCATGGTGATTGAAAAGGCAAACGGTGAAGAGTGGGAGCTGGATATTGAAAATGACTATGAAGATATAGGACTTGAGTTTGAAGAGGGACTTATGAGCGATTATAAATCCTGTACAAACAACTGTATATTCTGCTTTATAGATCAGATGCCACAGGGAATGAGAGAGACGCTTTATTTTAAAGATGATGATTCCAGACTTTCCTTTTTACAGGGCAATTATGTAACACTCACAAATATGAAGGATGCAGATATAGACAGAATAATCAGATTTAATCTTGCCCCTATAAATATATCCGTACATACAACAAATCCTGAACTTAGAAAAAAAATGCTTCACAATCGCTTTGCCGGAGAATCACTCAGATATATAGATAAGTTATATGAGAAGAATGTTCCTATGAACGGACAGGTGGTTATGTGTCCGGGTTATAATGACGGCAAAGAGTTAAAGCGCACATTAAACGATTTATTAAAATATGCTCCTACAATGGAGAGTGTATCCGTAGTGCCGGTAGGTATTACAAAATTTAGAGACGATTTACCCAGACTGTCGCTTGTCGATAAAGCAAAAGCAATAGAGACTATAGAAATCATAGAGGATATTCAAAGAAAAGCTATGGAAAAAAATGTAATATGCATTTTGCACAGGCAAGTGATGAATTTTATCTGATTGCAGAAAGAGAAATGCCGGGTGAAGATACCTATGACGGATATATACAGCTTGAAAACGGAGTAGGGATGCTTAGACTTCTGAGTGAGGAAGTACAAGATGCGATAGAAACCTTGCAAATAGATAAAGAAGATATACAAAAGAAAGAAGTTATAAGTATTGCAACAGCCATTTTGCCTGCACATTCCATGAAGGAGCTTGCAAAAAAGATTGAAAAAAGGTTCCCTGCGAAGAAGATAAATTTCTATACTATAAGAAATGATTTCTTTGGAGAAAAGAATCACTGTGGCAGGACTTTTAACCGGAGTTGATATAATAAATCAGTTAAAGGGTAAGGAACTTGGTGACAGATTATTATTGTCGGTAAATATGTTTAGAAGCGGAGAAGAGGTATTGCTGGATGATTTGACCAGAACCGATATTGAAAGAGAATTAAATGTCAAAACGGTTATTGTCGGTCAGTCAGGATATGATCTGGTTAATGCAATAGTTTCCGATAAGTATATAGAAGAAAATGCCTATAAGGCATATGAAAAAGGAGTTAATAATGAGTAAACCCGTAGTTGCCATTATAGGCAGGCCGAATGTAGGAAAATCTACATTGTTTAACGCCATAGCAGGGGAGCCGATTTCCATAGTAAAGGACACCCCGGGAGTGACAAGAGACAGAATATATGCTGATTGTACATGGCTAAATATGAATTTTACACTTATAGATACAGGCGGTATAGAGCCGGACAGCAGTGATATTATACTTTCACAGATGAGAGAACAGGCTGAGATAGCTATTGAGACGGCAGATGTAATTGTATTTATTACAGATGTGCGTCAAGGACTGGTGGATTCCGATTCTAAGGTTTGTGATATGCTTAGAAAATCAAGAAAGCCTGTTGTACTTGCTGTAAACAAAGTTGATTCAATGGCTAAATTCGGAAATGATGTATATGAGTTTTACAATCTTGGAATAGGAGATCCGATACCGGTATCAGCCGCATCCAGACTTGGAATAGGTGATTTGCTTGAGGCTGTGGCGGCACATTTTAAACATAAGGACACTGAGGATGAGGAGGATGATGACAGACCTAGAATTGCCATAGTCGGAAAGCCGAATGTAGGTAAATCATCTATTATAAACAGACTTACAGGTCAAAACAGAGTAATCGTATCGGATATTGCGGGTACTACCAGAGATGCCATAGACACTGTGGTTGTAAATAATAAACAGGAGTATGTTTTTATAGATACAGCAGGTCTTAGAAGAAAATCAAAGGTAAAAGAGGATATTGAAAGATATTCAATAATCAGAACTGTAACAGCTGTAGACAGAGCTGATGTGGTAATACTTGTCATTGATGCAAATGAGGGTGTTACAGAACAGGATGCAAAGATTGCAGGAATTGCACATGACAAGGGTAAGGGTATTATTGTTGCTGTAAATAAATGGGATCTTGTTGAAAAGGATAATAAGACTATTTATGAGTATACAAATAATATAAAGAGAATACTTTCATTTATGCCATATGCGGAGTTTGTCTTTATATCTGCACTAAGCGGTCAGAGACTTCAAAAGCTCTTTGAAATGATAGATATTGTCAGAGAGAATCAGACACTTAGAATACAGACAGGTGTATTAAATGAGATAATCTCAGAAGCTACAGTAATGCAGCAGCAGCCGTCTGATAAGGGTAAGAGATTAAAAATATTCTATACCACACAGGTAGCGGTAAAGCCGCCTACATTTGTTATTTTTGTAAATATAAAGCAACTTATGCATTTCTCCTATCAAAGATATTTGGAGAACAAGATTAGAGAGGCCTTCGGATTTAAGGGTACATCTATAAGATTTATTATCAGAGAAAGAGGAGAGGACGCCAAATAATGCTTAGAATTCTTCTGTTAATAATAGGTTATTTTATCGGAAATATTGAGACGGGATATATATTCGGAAAGCTCAATAAGATGGATATAAGAAATTACGGTTCAGGAAATGCAGGTGCTACAAATACTCTTAGGGTACTTGGTCCAAAAGCGGGACTTATAGTTTTTTTTGGAGATTTTTGTAAATCTTTGATCCCATGTTTGGTTGTAAGATATATTTTTAGAGATAATGTAAGTTTAAGTTATGTATACATGCTTTATATTGGACTTGGTGTGGTACTTGGTCACAACTTCCCTTTCTATCTTGGATTTAAGGGTGGAAAGGGAGTCGCTTCCACAGCAGGTATAATAATGGCTCTTGACTATAGAATTGCTTTTGTTTGTCTGGCTGTATTTATCTTGATAGTTGCTATAACAAGATATGTATCACTTGCATCGATAGTTGTAATGATTATTTTTATAGGTATGTCACATATGTTGGTAAAGACAAGCTATGGATTTACAGATGGAAGTTCTCCTATGGAGTTTAGACTTTTGATAGTTATTATCGGATTTTTATCAATATTTATGCATAGGGCAAATATTAAAAGATTACTTAGTGGGACTGAGAATAAAATAGGGAAAAAGGTGTGAAAATGAATATTTCAGTTATTGGTTCAGGTACTTGGGGTATGGCACTTGCAAGACTCCTATTTGATAACGGGCATAGTATAAAGGTATGGTCTGCAATTGAAAGCGAGATAAAGGAACTTAGAGAAACCCGTACACATAAAAATCTTCCGGGTGTTGTATTTGATGAAGCGATTCGATTTGAGACTGATTTGGAAGTTGCTATGGAAGGCTCCAAGATTTGTGTGCTTTCAGTACCTTCAATTTTCACAAGAAGTACTGCGAAAAGAATGGCACCGTTTTATGAAGAAGGACAAATCATTGTAAATGTTGCAAAGGGTATTGAAGAAAATACTCTTGAAATACTTACAGAGCAGATTTTGGATGAAATAAAGAATGCAAATGTAGCAGTACTTTCAGGGCCAAGCCATGCTGAAGAGGTGGTAAGACTTCTGCCTACTACATGTGTAGCCGGAGCAAATGATTTAAAGACTGCTGAGCTGATTCAGTCTGTATTTATGAGTCCGGTATTCAGAGTATATACTTCTACAGATATGTTGGGTATTGAGCTTGGCGGTTCACTAAAAAATGTTATAGCATTGGCGGCAGGTATCTCAGACGGACTTGGCTATGGTGACAATGCCAAGGCTGCTCTTATTACCAGAGGAATTGTTGAAATAAGCAGACTCGGTACAGCTATGGGAGCCAGAATAGAGACATTCTACGGGTTGTCAGGTATCGGTGATCTGATAGTTACCTGTGCAAGTAAGCACAGCAGAAACAGAAAAGCCGGTATGCTTATGGGACAGGGAAAGACCATGGATGAGGCTATGAAAGAAGTGGCAATGGTGGTGGAAGGCGTATATTCCGCAAAAGCTGCCAAGGCACTGGCAGATAAATATAATATCTGTATGCCTATTGTTGATGAGGTAAATGCCGTACTTTTTGAAAATAAGGATCCTAAGCAGGCGGTGGATGCACTGATGCTTAGAGACAGGATATCGGAGAGTATCAAGGGGATGTAAGATGAATAAAAAAATATAGATTACATGGCAACTAACTCGCTTGAGGATATAAAATCCTACCTTGGTACGGATTTAGAAGGACTCAGTGAAGAAGCTGTTCAAAAAAACAGGGAGAAGTATGGAGCAAATAAGGTAAAAAAGGAAAAGAAAAAGTCACTTGCCAAAAAGCTGGAGGAAGCTTTTATAAATCCTTTTACAGTCGTACTTGTTTGTTTAGCTGTTGTATCTACAGTAACGGATATTGTATTTCCGTTACTGCATATGTTCGGAAATACAAAAAAGGATTTTAATCCTATTACCGTAATTATTATTTTAACAATGGTATTTGTGTCCGGTGTACTCAGGTTCATTCAGGAGGGCAGAAGCGGTGATGCCGCAGAGAAGCTGCTTGCTATGATTAAAACCACATGTACCGTGACAAGAAAGAATAAAAATCATATAGAAATTCCTTTGGATGAAGCTGTAGTAGGTGATATAGTTTACCTTTCGGCAGGTGATATGATTCCTGCCGATGTAAGGATAATAGAAGCAAAGGATCTTTTTGTCAGTCAATCAAGCTTAAGCGGTGAGAGCGAACCTATAGAAAAGCTTGCCGGTGTCTGTGAAAAGAAGGACAATATCACAGAATATACAAATATAGCTTTTATGGGAAGCAGTGTTATATCGGGAAGTGCCGCTGCAGTTGTTATAGCGGTCGGAGACAATACGCTTTTCGGTTCAATGACTTTGGCAATATCCGGTGAGTCTGTGGAAACAAACTTTACAAAGGGAGTCAATGCGGTTTCATGGGTACTTATCAGGTTTATGCTTGTAATGGTACCCTTAGTCTTTGTTATCAACGGAGTAACAAAGGGCAACTGGATATCGGCATTTTTATTTGCCATATCGGTTGCGGTAGGATTGACACCTGAAATGCTTCCTATGATTGTAACAAGTTGCCTTGCAAAAGGTGCTGTATCAATGAGTAAAAAGAAGACTATTGTAAAGAATCTGAATTCTATACAAAACTTCGGAGCTATGGATATTCTGTGTACAGACAAAACAGGCACATTGACTCAGGACAGAGTAGTACTTGAGTATCATTTGAATATAAAGGGAGATGAGGATTCAAGAGTACTCAGATACGGATATCTTAACAGCTACTTTCAGACAGGTTATAAGAATCTTATGGACCTTGCCATAATTCAAAGGACTGAGGAAGAAGAGGAAAACGACTCACAACTTATTGATTTGTCGGAAAACTACAAAAAAATTGATGAGATACCTTTTGACTTTAATAGAAGAAGATTAACTACTGTAGTACAAAAATAATGCAGGTACTATAAAAAAATGGTTACAAAGGGAGCGTTTGAAGAAATGCTTTCTATATGTTCTTTTGCGGAATACAACGGAAATGTTCAGCCTATAACAAATGACTTTAGACAAAAGAATTCTGGAAACAGCAGACACACTTAATGAAAAAAAGGATTCAGAGTGCTTGCAATTGCCAGAAAAAGATATAAAAAAAGCAAAGTTGTAATGTTGAAGATGAAACTGAAATGATTCTTATGGGCTATCTGGCATTTCTTGATCCGCCTAAGGAGTCGGTACGCAAATGCCATAAAAAGCGCTGAAAGAGCATGGAGTCAGAACAAAAGATTCTTACAGGTGATAATGAAAAAGTTACAAAAAAACAATATGTAAGCAGGTCGGCCTTGAAGTAAGAAATATCTTTGCTTGGCAGTGATATTGAAAAGATGGACGATGAAGAGCTTAAGAAAACGGCAGAGATAACAGACGTATTTGCAAAGCTTACTCCAAGTCAGAAATCAAGAGTGGTATCGGTACTTAGAGATAACGGACATACGGTAGGCTTTATGGGTGACGGAATAAATGATGCAGTGGCAATGAAGGTTGCGGATATCGGAATTTCTGTGGATACGGCTGTGGATGTGGCAAAGGAGTCTGCAGATATTATACTTCTTGAAAAGGATCTTATGGTTTTAGAGTCCGGAATCATAGAAGGACGAAAGACATTTGCAAACATGATAAAGTACATTAAGATGACGGCTTCATCAAACTTCGGAAATATGTTCTCAGTTTTGGGTGCCAGTGCACTTTTGCCTTTCCTGCCTATGGAGAGTATGCATCTTATTTTGTTGAATCTGATTTATGACTCATGTTGCAGTGCTATTCCATGGGATAATGTTGATGAAGAATTTATTAAGTTACCGAAAAAATGGGACGCTTCAAGTATAGGCAAATTTATGGTATGGATAGGGCCTACAAGTTCAATCTTTGACTTTGCAACATTTGCATTTATGTATTTTGTTTTCTGCCCGCATTTTGTAAGCCATGGAGTGACATATAATAATCTTGCAAGTCATTTTACCGGTGATGAGCTTAATATGATAAGAGCTTCTTATGTGGCAATGTTTCAGGCAGGATGGTTTGTAGAGTCGATGTGGAGCCAGTCATTGGTTATACATATGATTCGTACTGTGAAGCTTCCGTTTATACAAAGTCGTGCCTCCGCACAGCTTACATTACTGAACTTCTTCGGAATAATTTTTATTACAATTATTCCGTTTACTCTGCTTGGTAAAGTACTGGGATTTTCATCATTGCCTTTATCATTCTTTTTATTTCTTTTGCCATGTGTACTGGCATACATGATACTTGTAACAGCAGTAAAAAAGGCTTATATTCACTATCACAAAGAGTGGTTGTAACAGTGAACAAAGCCGTTAAAAATTATTTTTGTTGTAGATCCGCCTTCGGTGTGGCTACCATTGACCAGTTGGAATGGTAAATCACAAAGCCGGGAGCGGCACCTGCAACTTTTTTTATGTTTTTCTTTTGAATATAGTCTACTTCCACTTTATCTGCATCTTTTGCCTTTGAATAAAAAGCGGCAAGTGCGGCGGCTTCTTCATAAGCTCTGTCAGGAAGTTCCTCTTCATTGTTTGATTTTAAAATTACATGAGAACCGGGTATTCCTTTGGCATGAAACCACCAGTCATTTCCGATAGCTACTTTAAAGGTAAGCTCTTCATTCTGATAATTATTTTTACCCACATATATATCATAACCGTCAGTTGAAATATAGTGATATGGATGAGATGTACTCTTTTTTTGTTTACCGGAAGAATGTTTTTTTATATAACCGAAGTCTACAAGCTCCTGACGAATCTGTGAAAGACTCTCATCATCACTTGAAACATCAAGTGCGGTCTGTATGGAGAGAAGATGCTCAATATCATTTTTTGTATTTAAAATCTCTTCGCTGAGCGCCTTTGTAGTCCTGCTAAGCTTTGCATACTTATCATAGTATTTCTTTGCATTTTCCTTTGCCGATTTGTTTTTATCAAGCGGAATAGTGATTTCTTTATTATCATCGTAGAAATTCTCTGTTGTAAAGGAGCTCTCTCCTCCTTTAAGGCTGTATCCGTAAGTATTTAAAAGGTCTCCGTATACTCTGTAGATATCCTTTTTATCTGCATCTTGAAGCTGTTTTTCCTGTAAATCATACTTTTTACTTGCTCTTTCAAGTGCGGTATTTACAATACGTCGCAGATCCGAACTCTTTTGCCTGTTAAGCACAAAGGCTTCTCTGGAAGAGTAGAAATCATATAGCATCTTGCTGACAGAATCATATGATTCCTTTTTATATTCCTCACTGTCATATGAATACAGCTCAACACAAGAAAACTCAAGCGCTTCTTCTTTTCTGTATACTATATTCGGTGAGAAGTTGTGAGAGCTTATATCATCAAGTAAATTCCTTATTGTATGAAAAAGATGAGTATACTCAAGTTCACTAAGAGATGTGGAAGGAGCCTGTGAGGGGAGCGAAGCTCTTAAAACTATTTCCTCAGCTATAAGCGGACTGATACCTGCAAAGTTCATATAAATTGACTTTGACAGAGCATATTCCTTTGATTTTAAAATCTCTATAAACTCCTCAAGTTCCGTATTTAATAAATCTTTTTTCTTTAATTCATCAGGCAGGAAATATTCCCTTCCCGGAAGTACTTCCCTTAAAGAACTCATATTTGCGGAGATTCTTTTGATAGAATCAATTATTTTATTGTTTTCATCGGTAAAGATTATATTGGAATGCTTACCCATTATCTCCACATACATGCGTTTATGACTAAGATCACCCAGTTCATTTAAATGTTCAAGCTTAAAGCAGAGTATTCTCTCAAGGCCCATCTGAAATATATCGGTTATTTTTGCCGTTCCTATATACTTTCTAAGCAACATTAAAAAGGCCGGAGCAACCTTTGGAGCCGGTTTATTTACATCGGTAAGATAAACCAGCGGAAGTGAAGCACTTGCAGAGATTAAAAGTCTGTATGTCTTTGCATTGTTCTTTATTGTAAAAATAAGCTCATTCTCCTCAGGCATTGATATCTTTGATATTCTTCCGCCAACAAGATTTGTATTAAGCTCGTATGATAAATTTGATATGACTATACCGTCAAAAGCCATTGTATACCTCTATTCTTAACTGTATTTAAGTATTCTTTATTTGTATCGCCTACATTTATAGGGCAAATATGATATATTACAGTATATATATTTATGCTTTAAATTTCAACTTTGCTTTTAGAGTAGGTTCAGACATAGGGTATATAATAAGTTCAGACATAGGGTATATAATAAGGACATTGAGTTTTAGGCATTATTGTGATATTATAAAAGCAGTTTTGTCTATAAAAATAGAAGGCATTGCCTAAGAATAAGTGAGGTGTATTATGGCTGTTTTTTTATCATCATTTATAGGAAGTTTAATTAAGGCTATCATTTTTGGAATTTTAGCTTTTATAGGTATAAAGCTGGGCAAAAAAGCAAGAGATATGAGAAAAGGAAAATAACAGATATATGAGTAACAAAAATTTTAACAGTGAAAACGGGGTAAACAAGATAAGGAAGAAATTCCTTGACTTTTTTGAGAGCAAGGGACATTTGGTAATGAAGAGCTTCTCTTTGGTTCCTCACAATGATAATTCACTATTACTAATCAATTCAGGTATGGCACCGCTCAAGCCGTACTTTACAGGTCAGGAGATACCGCCAAGAAGAAGAGTATGTACATGTCAGAAATGTATTCGTACAGGAGATATTGAGAATGTAGGAAAGACAGCAAGACATGGTACATTCTTTGAAATGCTCGGAAACTTCTCATTTGGAGATTATTTTAAGCATGAGGCTATAGCTTGGACATGGGAGTTTTTAACAGAGGTCGCAGGTCTTGATGCCGATAGACTTTATCCTTCAGTATATTTAGAGGATGATGAGGCATTTGAAATCTGGAATAAAGAAATAGGAATTCCGGCCGATAGAATATTTAAGTTCGGAAAGAGGATAACTTCTGGGAGCATGGAGAGGGACCTTGTGGACCTTGCTCGGAAGTATACTATGACAGAGGTGAGAAGTACGGCTGTGGTAAGGAAAGCTGTACTGTAGGCTGTGATTGTGACAGATATATGGAAGTATGGAACAATGTATTCTCACAGTTTAACTCAGACGGAAAGGGCAATTATACAGAGCTCATTCAAAAGAATATAGATACAGGTATGGGGCTTGAAAGACTTGCGGTAGCGCTTCAGGATGTAGAGTCCATATTTGAGGTTGATACTATAAAGAATCTGCTTGACAGAGTTGCAGATTTGGCAAAGACATCATATAAAGAGGATGCAAAAAAGGATATATCACTCCGTCTTATTGCAGACCATATCAGATCATGTACATTTATGATCTCAGACGGTATTATGCCAAGTAATGAGGGTAGAGGATATGTACTCAGAAGACTTTTAAGAAGAGCTGCAAGACATGGAAGAATGCTTGGAATAAAGGATACTTTCTTGGCTTCTCTTGCAAATACGGCAATAGAGCTTTCAAAGGACGGTTATCCTGAGCTTGAAGAAAAGAAGGAGATGATCCTTAAGGTTCTTACCGAGGAAGAGAACAAGTTTGATAAGACCATAGATCAGGGACTTTCAATCCTCGCAGAAATAGAAGAGAATCTTACAAAGAGCGGTGAAAAGGTAATATCAGGAGAGGATGCATTCAGACTGTATGATACTTACGGTTTCCCTCTCGATCTTACAAAAGAGATAATTGAGGAAAAGGGATTCACCGTAGATGATGCTGGCTTTAATAAGGCTATGGAGGCTCAGAGAAATCAGGCAAGAGCGGCCAGAAAAGCTACAAACTATATGGGAGCCGATGTTACCATATATCAGTCACTTGATCCGAAGCTTACTACAGTATTTGAAGGTTATGACAGCCTTCTTGATACAGGTAAGATAACCGCACTTACTACAGAGGATGAAATAGTTGAGGCTATTGCAGAGGGTGATCATGGAACAATTATCCTTGATAAGACTTCATTCTATGCCACCATGGGTGGTCAGAATGCGGATATCGGTGTGATAAAGAAAGATGACGCGGTATTTAATGTAGTGGATGTTATCAAGCTTGCAGGTGATAAGATCGGTCATGTGGGATTTGTAAGTCAGGGAATGTTTAAACTTGGCGATACTGTGGAAACTGTTGTAGATTCTGAAAACAGAAAGAAAACAGCCGCAAACCACTCTGCAACTCACCTTTTACATAAGGCACTTAGAGAGGTGCTTGGAAACCATGTGGAACAGGCAGGAAGCTATGTTGCCGCAGACAGACTGAGATTTGACTTTACACATTTTAAGAGCCTTTCAAGAGAAGAGATTGCAGAGGTAGAGGCGCTTGTAAATGCAGAGATAAATAAAGCTCTTCCGGTAGTTACAGATGTAATGGATGTGGAGTCGGCTAAAAAGAGCGGTGCTATGGCACTTTTCGGTGAAAAATATCAGGGCGATGTAAGAGTTGTAAGCATGGGAGACTTCTCAAAGGAACTTTGCGGCGGTACTCATGTACACAATACATCGGATATTAAGCTTTTCAAGATTCTTTCAGAAAACGGTATTGCTGCAGGTGTAAGAAGAATAGAAGCTCTTACAGGTGACGGTGTTATCGAATTCTATCAGGATATAGAAAACAGAATGCAGAAAAAATGGCCGAGCTTTTTAAAAAAACAGGTGAATCTGAACTTGTTGCAAAGGCTGAGAGCTTGCTTGATGAGATGAAAGCTCTTAAGTCTGAGAATGAGAAGCTTAAAGCGAAGCTTGCAAGTGAGGCACTTGGAGACAGCACCGAAAATATTGAAACAATAAACGGAATCAAATTCATTGCAATGCAGGTAAGCGGTGTTGAAATGAACGAGCTTAGAAATCTTGGTGACAAGCTTAAGAATGATGTTGATGAAGGTATGGTTGTACTTGCATCAGATGTTGACGGTAAGGTAAATCTTTTTATGTATGGCAGGTGATAATGCACTTAAGGCAGGAGCACATGCAGGAAATATTATCAAAGCAATCGCTACACTTGTAGGCGTCGGCGGTGGCGGTAGACCGAATATCGCTCAGGCCGGCGGAAAGAACCCCGCAGGTATCAAGGATGCGCTTGATAAGGCAAAGGAAGAGTTTAAATCACAGTTAGCATAGGGGGACAGCAATATGCGAATTATATGCGCAAAAGATTATAAAGAAATGAGTGAAATGGCGGCAGACATAATAGGTGCGCAGGTACTTTTAAAGCCTGATGCCGTACTTGGACTTGCTACAGGTTCAACACCTATAGGTACTTATGAAGAATTGGTAAGAAGATATGAGGCAGGCAGACTTGATTTCAGTAAAATTAAGACTGTAAACCTTGACGAGTACAGAGGTCTTACAAAGGATAATGATCAAAGTTATTATTATTTTATGCATTCACATCTTTTTGACCATATAAATATAAATAAAAAAATAATACAAAGGTACCTGACGGTATGGAGCCTGATGCACTTAAAAGCAGGTCAGGATTATGAAAATATTATAAAAAATTACGGTGGAATAGATTTACAGCTTCTCGGACTTGGCAATAACGGACATATCGGTTTTTAATGAGCCGGGTGATGAATTTATCGACAAGACTCATGTGGTAGATTTGACAGAGAGTACAATAGAGGCCAATAAGAGATTCTTTGCAAGTATAGATGATGTTCCTAAGCAGGCATATACTATGGGTATAGGAAGCATTATGAGAGCAAAGCGTGTGCTGATGGTAGTAAACGGTAAGGGAAAGGCTGAAATTGTAAAAGAAGCATTCTTCGGACCTATTACACCTAAGGTACCTGCATCTATATTGCAGTTACACAATGATTTTATTCTGATAGGTGATACGGAGGCTTTGTCATGCTTATAAAAAATGCGATAGTGTTTGATCCGGACAGAGTGTTCAGAAACAGAGAGATTCATATCTCGGGTGAGAAGTTTTCAGAAAGCTCATTTATGAATCTAGGATTTTCACCGGAAGATGACAAGAAGCAGGTGGATGCCACAGGACTTTATGCAATACCGGGACTTATAGATATACATTTTCACGGCTGTATGGGTGATGATTTTTGTGATGCAAAGGAAGATACGATAAAGAATATAGCGGAATACGAGGCTAAAGTTGGTGTGACAAGTATTTGTCCTGCCACCATGACTATTTCTAAAGATGAACTTAAAGAAATCATGAAAAAGGCTGCCGCGTATGACGGCGATACAGGTGCCAAGCTTGTGGGCATAAATATGGAAGGTCCTTTTATAAGTGAGGCAAAAAAAGGTGCTCAGTCATCAAAGTATATATTAAATACCGATATTGAGTTCTTCAATGAATTGAATGAGTTGTCTGGAAATCTTATTAAGCTTGTAGATATCGCTCCTGAGGGTGAAGGTGCCATGGATTTTATAGCAGGTGTAAAGGACAATGTTGTAGTTTCCATTGCACATACTATGGCAAATTATGATACAGCGGTAAAGGCTTTTGAAGAGGGTGCATCTCATGTTACACATCTTTACAATGCCATGCCGCCATTTACACACAGAGAACCGGGAGTAATAGGTGCGGCTATTGACAATGACAGAGTGTGTGTGGAGCTTATTTGTGACGGTATTCATATTCATCCGGCTGTAGTAAGAGCTACATTTAAGATGTTCGGAGACGAGAGGGTTATACTTATAAGTGACAGTATGAGAGCATGCGGACTCAGTGACGGAGAGTATACTCTTGGCGGACAGAAGGTATTTGTTACCGGAAGAAAAGCTGTACTTGACGATGGAACCATTGCAGGTTCGGTTACAAATCTTTTTGAATGTATGAAGAGGGCTGTACAGGATATGCATATCAGACTTGAGGATGCTATAGCGGCCGCAACGATAAATCCTGCAAAACAAATCGGAATCTACGATAAAGTCGGAAGTATTGAAGAAGGAAAATATGCGGATCTGGTACTGATGGATAAGTCATTAAATATAAAAGCTGTGTATGTACATGGCAAGGAAATATATAGTGAATTATAAATTGTGTGAGGCGAGGTGAAAACTTCGCCTTTTTGAATATTATTATCAGATTATATATAAAATTGACAAGTTTATTCAGTTATTTTAAATAAAGTGTTATATTGGAATAATATATCATTTAGATTACATAAGTTTAGATAAGTAAATAATATGAATTATAATATAAAAAAAGTTGTACATTTATTCAAATTGTGCTAAAAATTTAAGTGTGAGCTTTATTGAAAAATACGTTGTTTTTCTAAGGGAGGTTTTTCTTGAATGAGTGTACAATTATTGGATAAGACTAGAAAGATTAACAGGTTATTACACAATAATAATTCACAGAAAGTAGTATTTAATGATATATGTGACGTATTATCAGAAATACTCGAGGCAAATAGTCTTGTTATTAGTAAAAAGGGAAAGGTATTAGGAGTTGGAACACATAATGGTACATCTGAGATTACAGAGCTGATTGCTGATAAAGTAGGCGGCTTTATAGATGAAATGCTGAATGAAAGACTACTCTCAATATTGTCCACAAAAGAAAATGTTAATCTTGCAACACTTGGATTTGACGAAGAAAATGTAAACAGATTTCAGGCTATTATCAGCCCGATTGATATTGCAGGTTCAAGACTTGGTACTGTATTCATTTACAAAGAGGAAAAGGGCTTTGATATAGATGACATAATATTAAGTGAATACGGCACAACAGTGGTAGGACTTGAAATGATGAGAAGTGTTAATGAGGAGAATGCGGAGGAGAATAGAAAGATTGCTATTGTAAAGTCTGCTATATCAACATTAAGCTTTTCAGAACTTGAAGCTATAATACATATCTTTGAAGAGCTTAGCGGTAATGAAGGTGTGCTTGTAGCAAGTAAGATAGCTGACAGAGTAGGAATCACCAGATCGGTGATAGTAAATGCACTAAGAAAATTTGAAAGTGCAGGTGTAATAGAAAGCAGGTCATCCGGCATGAAGGGTACTTACATCAAGGTAATAAACGATGTGGTATTTGCAGAGCTGGAAGAGGTAAAGAAGGATCAGGGTATCAAATAAAGTTAACATACTAAGGACCGGCATTTGTCGGTTCTTTTTTTATAAAAAGTACAGTAGATACAGATTGTATATTAGTGATATATTAGAGTAGGTATGTGTGAGGTGAATTTGTATGAAATATGATGAACTTGATTTTTTTGAATTCTTTGAAAGTGAGCCTTTCTATCTTTTTGAAAAAGAGGCGGGGTTTTGCAGTTATTCATATGAAAAAAAGATAATTTTTAGAATACATGTTTCTTTATCATGTTATGAAGACTATATGAGTATAGATATCTCATATAAAAAGGGGTACAGTTTACAGCGGTGAGATAAGAAATATAGAAGAAGTTAAGAAGTTTGATACAGATATACTTAAAGTAGTAACAGATAAAAACTGGATATTTCTGAAAAAGTGGCCAAATATCGGAATTGAGTTTGATGAAAGGTTAGAATAGAAATTATAATTAAACTACAAAAACAGTATAAAAATATTAGGAGATACCATGGACAATATAAATTTTAAACTTCCCAAAATGTATGAAAAAGTTTTTAGAGGAAATAAAAAGGAAGTGAAGGGTTTGCAATAGAAGATACAGGTGTGATACTTTATGAAGAAAAAGATTTGCCGGAAAGAAATCTGACATATGAGGTTTTTGAATATGAGCCTGATTTTTTCATGATCGGTCAGGACGGAGATTTGGCTTTCTTTATCAAAAAGGACTCTGACGATACCATATATAAAAATGATTTGGGTGCACTCGGATCACTTGAAATGGAAGAGGTATCTTCTGACATATATGAATTTATAGAGTATGTAAAAGAACATTATTAGATGCTTTGATTATATAAGGATAAAATATGAACGAATTTTTTTAAAAAGAATATATCAGCTTAAAAAGAAAACTTTGTAAAGCAGCATGAAAATGAGGCAAGTGTATTGGCATTATATGAATTTGCTGACAGACTGAAAGTTAGAACCGAAAAAAAGAGGCAATGGAAGTACTGGTTGATGTCTATCAACTGCTCTATAAGATGGAAAGTGCATATAAACTGTATGAAAGTATATATGATAAAAACAGACAGAGAACAGATTAAAAAGTTTTTTTGGGGTTAAAAGACTTAAATGAGAGTCATGGTGACAGATTTGCAACACCAAGGCCGTTAAATAAAGAGGAAAGGCTCAAAAGGGAAGAGCGTAAAAAATTATTGCCGAAATTCAGATATCATCCCGATCCTTTGGAGACAGGTTCGTTTATAGAAGGTGAAGCAAAAAAATATGTCCTTGTTGCGGTAAAGAAAAGTAACACCTACTATGTAAAAAAGGCCATATGCTGTAGATGATGTGGATTATCTTTGCCCTGTATGTATCTCAAACGGAGAAGCCGCAAAGAAATATGATGCCGATTTCATTCAAGATGTTGATGATGACTTTGTACCGGATAAGGAAAAGAGAGATGAACTCTTTTATAGAACACCGGGGTATTTGAGTTGGCAGGGTGAGTATTGGCTTTATTGTTGTAATGATTACTGTGCATATCTTGGCAGCGTAGGAACAAATGAATTAAAAGAAATGGGAATTGCAGAAGAAGTCTTTGAAGAGTACAATAAGCGAAACGAGTTTAATGATATAGAAGGCTATCTGGAAAAAGACGGATCGATTTGTGGATATTTATTTAGATGTTTACACTGTGGAAAAACATCATTTGTGGGTGGATGTCGACTGATATTTTTTTGATCGTAAGATTAGAGCAGATTTAATATCATAAAAAGGAATAATCAAAATGGACAATTTAGAGATTTTTGAAAATGCCTGTAATTACTTTTCGGATAATATCGTCAAATTTAAGGATATATTGACAGAAAAGGTAGCCGCACTGAAGGATAAGGAATGGGTATTTGATAAGGGCAGTACAAAAGTATTTAAGGCTGATGAAACCGGAAGAAAGAAAAGGTGCAAGGTCAGTATCGGATATTGTCTAAAGGTGGAAATTACAAAAGCGGATGCACTAACCGCTTGGGATGAATTTAACAGGTTTTTTACGGAAACATATGTAGCAGATATTGAAAGAATTTCAAATAATGAAGAACTGGGAAGATATGAGTTTATTGCAAAAAATACTTTAGGTGATGAAGTCAGATGCAGCATCTATCTTGCAAATGAATGGAATATAGCTCAGATTTGTATTTTTAGGATATGTTTCGGAAGATATAAAAAAAGCGGATTTAAAATAGGAGTATGGAATGAAATATATGGATTGGGGTAATATGCGAACCGGACTTGAGGCGTTATATTTTCTTGACAATGCCTTGACTGACCCTTCTGAGGAATATCTTAGAATAATTGATAAAGAAGAAAATGAAGCTTATCTAAAGTATATTGTTGATAACGGCTCAGGCGATACTCTATATGTTATTTTTACAGAAGATATTGTCTTAATAAAGGGATTTGCACATGAAAGCAGTTTGAGTCAGTTTGCTAAAGAGAAGTTCGACAAAAGTGTTATACAAAAGATATATGACGGTGTTGATGAAAAATATATTTCGCTCTTTGATGACCGGGAAATAGATGAAACAACATTTTTCATTTGGTATGACGGAAAAATTCATCAAAATAAATTGTCTGAAGATGACGGAAGCAAATGGATGCTTGGATATATATGTGAAACATATGATGACTTCAAGGAATTTGTAACAGACTACTATGAAATGGATTTTGATGAAAATTTGCTTGAAAAGTTATATAATAATGGTGAGTTGAGTGAAAAGGAGCTATCAGAGCTTATAGGGGGGTGATCTTAATGGAACTCATTGATTATATGAGAAAAAGAAACCAAATGACTGAAAACGAATGGGAAAACTCTTTTGAAGAAAAAAAGCAGGAAATTCTTGTACTTAGGCATGAAGGTGATGTTACAAGTAAGAGAAACGGATTTTGGGAAGTGGCGGTTTGCTGCCTGGCCTATATAGATTGTGAAACCGGAGAGCTACATAAAGAAGAATGTAGATTTGTATTTGCAGCAAGTGAAAAAGAGTATGATAATCATTTGATACCGGAATTTGATAAAGAAACTGTTTATCATTTAAAGGTACGTAAGAAATTACCTGAGGAATTGCCGGAGATTATGATAAAAAGACTTGATTTTCTTTTAGTGGATGTAATAGAAAAAAATGCACAAAGTCCGGAACTTGAAGAAATCCTTGCAGAGTACAAAAAGCCTATAATCATAGAGGATGATATATTGGGTGAGCTTTTGTATGATAGAACTATAAACAGCTTTGAAGGGCATATTCCTTGGCTTGATAAAAATATTGATATTTCCTTGGATGTTGATAAAGACAACAAATCCGGAATCACAAAGGCAAGAAAAGCTATGAAAGAATTGTACTTAAGTGCTGAAAAACGGGATGCTGAAATGAGAACATTTGCAGCGAAAAAGCTTGTAGACCTTGCAAGAGATTGGTGCGAATCTGAGGAAGAAGCACTAAAAATCACAGAAGAGAGCTTTGCAAAAAGAATCGGTATTGAATCAATTTCTATGACATCAGGCGGTTCATTCACAGCATATTTTAATGATGATGATATTTTTGCAGGACATTGCATTACAGTTGGCGGAAGCCTGAAAAAAGGTATTACATCTGCAAGTATGGGAGGATGAGATACATATGATAAGAGAAATGAATATATCCGATGCAGAATCTATACAAAAAAATATGTAAAAACATCATTGGGCTATGATGTTGATATAAGTACAGTTGAGAATCAGATAAAGAAATTGTCATGCGATAATAAAAATCATATTATTGCAGTATATGAAGATGAGAATACAAAAAAAGGTTATCGGATTTGTTCATGCACAGGTGTATGAAAGTGTGTATAGCGATACCGGACTTAATATATTGGGTTTGGCTGTGGATCCTGATTTCCGAGGCAATGGAGTTGGAAAAAAATTAATGCGTTATATTGAAAAAAATATGCTATAGATAACGGTATTTCATTTATCAGACTCAATTCGGCAAATCATCGTGTAGAAGCACATAAATTTTATGAGAATATAGGATACAAATCCGATAAGTTACAAAAAAGATTTATAAAAATATTTAAATTTTAAGGAGAAAAATAAAAAAATGGGACTTAGAGCAAACTATCAATATTTAAGTGATGAAGATTTGGAAACACTTAAAAACCTGGACAATGAGGAAGATATCTTTGAAACAGTGGAAGATTGGAATGAGAAGGCGGAAATACTTCTTGATATAGATAAGAATTGGGATCTTCTTCACTATATGTTAACAGGAGTAAGTGCGTCAGACCCTATATGGGAAGATCCTCTCAGTGAAGCTGTAGTAGGAGTAACATCTATAGAGGAAATAGATGATTTTATAGCCTATACAAAAAAAGACAGAGTTGCGGATATATTAAAAGTACTTGAAGATTTTGATATGGAAACCGCTTTGGAAAGCTTTGCTTTGGAAGAAGGTAAAGAGGCGGAGCTTTATCCGGATATCTGGGATTATGACGATGAAGAAGATGAAATAAAAGAAGATCTTCTTGACTGTTTTGAAAGAATGAAAGATTTTTTTATAAGGAAGTTTTGGAGGCGGACGGAAATGTCTTGGTTACAATCTATTAAGGATTTAAAATATTTATTGTTTCTTCTTGTACCTGTGGGAATATATCTGGTGGTTATCGGCATAAAAAAAGTCAGATTATTTGCCAAGGCTAAGATGATATATGAAATGCCTGTAAGCTTAATAGACGGAAGCTTTAGACTTGAGGATGGCGGTAAATATGATATATGGCTTTCGGGAAAAAAGTATTCAGTATCTCCTATATATAATTTAGATATTAAACTTAAAAAAATAATGCTACAGGAGAGTTTGTACAATTATATCCGGACTTTTTTTAGGACTACGACAAGCAGTATTAAGGATGCCAGAGTCAAACTGTATACATTTGATGCGGATAGAGGAAGCTATAATATCTCATTAACGGACAGTGTAGAAGAAAGAGAAAATATTATAAATAACAGGGTTATTGATTATAAGAAGTTCTCCATACAGATTCGTGAAAATGTTAAGGGGCTAACTATATTCGTGGGTTCTTTGTGTATTATATTTGGATTTATGGCTATTGATGTAGGATTGATATTCCCTCTTTTATATAAATTTTAAGGAGAAGAGTATGCAAATAAAAGTCTATATGGGCAGGAGCAGTATGTGCATGGGAGATGATGTAAACGCACCTAATCCCGATACATTTATTTTGCCTGATACCTTGGCAGAGTTTGTAAATATTGTGTATGATAAGTTGCCTTTTGGAAGGTGGGATTGCTATCTGGGAAAATATATAAAGACCGATTCACCTGATTCAGGGCTTGAGGACGGAATATTGGTTTGGAAAAATAAAATCCGGAGAGAGCGCACCGATAGTTACAAGGTATTATGATGAAAATGGAAAGGTTATAATAAAGCATGATGATAACTGGCATGAAGAGATTGTAAACTACCCATATTTGTATTTTTATAAGAAGGACTGACATGGAGATAGGTAAGGCTTATATTGTTAGAAAGAATATTTTTAAATGTAGGGTCGGTCAGATATTGACACTAAAAAGATGCGGTTACCAGGCTTACTTCGGTGAATATAATTTTGTGTTTACAGATATGGAAAATAAAAATATTTGTGTGGTTTTAAGAGACGATAATAAAGAGGATATGAAAATATATCGTTGCTTAGATGAATATTTTGAGAAGCTTGATGATAACACAAATTTATAGTTTGGAGGCAAAATGTCTACTTGGAGCGGCATAAGAAAACGAATGGAAAGTGAATATCTGGCGGAGAGCCTACGTGGACATATCAGCTATTTTGCGACATCCTACAGCAAATCCCCTGATCATGAAGGAAGAGCTGCTATAAGATATGACGGAAAAGAAGTAATAAAAGGTGGGTATTATCAGAATTGGACAAAGTCGGAATCTTTTCCAAAAGATGAAAAGTATGAAAGACGCATGAGCCAAGAATTTGCCTATATGGATGATACAGCTATAAAGCTTGGAGTGTTCGATCAAACATGCTTTTATAGGGCATTTGATGAGTTTGATAACCAAAGTATTGAGAAGAGTCTATGCAGTGAAAATCTGCTGGTAAGGATATTTGCTGTTTTGGATAGAAGAGTCGGTAAAAGAAAACTTATATCCATGAAAGAAACTATAGAAAATGAACCCGATACATTTAAAGAGTTTTTTGCAATTCGAATGAGTGCAGAGGGTATAGTATAGACTTTGAAAGGAAATATATGGATTTTATAATAGCCGAAGAGGGTGTGCCTGTAAGTGTAGGTGCATATGGAGCGGAAATAGCGTATTATGGAAGTGAGATTGTATTAAACTATGAGACTGAGCCGCCGATGGGGGATTTTATTTTCTCTGCAAAGCTTCCACTGTTGGATAAAGAACTACCGTTTTGGATGTATGGAAGAAATCTTGTATTCTTAGACGCATATTATGTGATTGTAGAGAGTGTTAAAAAGAAAACCTGGGATCCTATAACTACTGTAGTCGTTGATATTCACAGAGGAAAATATGCAAGTCTTAATCATTGGTATACCGATATATCAGTAGAAGATGAAGTTGTGCTTAAAAATAGGTATGAGAAAAGTACATTTATATTAAAGGATGTAGACGGATTGGAATGGATACAATTATAGTTATAAGGGGCGATTATCGCCCCTTATTTTAAAAATCTCTTGTAATATTTTTTTCAGCCATTTATAGCTCTTATAATGCTTGTATACAAAAGGAATCTTTACAAACTCATCGGTACAAATAAGGAAGTATACCCACATTGGCGGAAGCTTAAGAACAAAAGCCGATATAAAGCCAAGCGGAACCGAATAGCACCACATATCTACTATGTCACAGAAAAATCCCCATTTTGAATCACCACCCGACCTGAAAACACCACAAATCATTGCCGTATTGAATGCCTGGCCTACTATATAATACATATTTATAAAAAGCATTATACTAAGATACGCTTTTGCAGTAGGAGTTAAATCAGCCATAGTGAAAAATACAGGTCGTAAAAGAAATATAACTATTCCACCTACAACTGCAGACATACTTGTTATTTTAACAAAGTGTGAAGAATCGGACTTTATAGTATCTGTATTTCCGGAACCTATTGACTTTCCAAGGATGATTGCTCCTGCATCAGCTATACCGAAACATGCCACAGTACCAAGGTTTCTTGCGACCACAACTACTGCATTTGCCGCCACTATATCACTGTCAAGATGCCCCATAATAACAGAGTACATTGAAAAGGCCACTCCCCAAACTATCTCATTTCCGAATGCAGGAAGAGAATATTTCATAAAATCAAAAAATAATATTTTATTTACTTCCAAAATATTCTTTATATGAAAATGAATGGCTTTAGGTATAAAATTATCTATAACACATATTGCAAATTCCACACCTCTTGCAATTACGGTTGCCAGTGCAACACCAAGTATTCCAAGCTTCGGTGCACCGAACAGTCCGAAAATAAAAACTGCATTAAAGATAATGTTTAAAATCAGTGCAACTGCATTTGTAACAGTAGAGAAATGAACTCTTTCTATACTTCTCATTGCACATAGATATACTTGAGAAAAACTCATAAAAAGATATGAGAAACTTACCATTCTAAGATAAGGTATGCCTGAAGTAATCAAGTTGATATCATTTGTAAAAATCCTCATTAAAATATGTGGAAAAAAGAATGCCATAATAAAAAACATACTTGATATAAACATGGACAGCTGCATACCTATGCCCATTATATGTTCAATTGTCTTTGTATCCTTTTTCCCCCAGTATTGTGCGGCAAGCATTATGACACCGGATGAAATACCTGTATATACAAGGTTTAATATAAACATAACCTGATTTGCCAGTGATCCGGCTGAAAGTGCGTCTTGTCCTACAAAGCCCAGCATTATTACGTCAGCAGAATTTACAGCGGTTGTAACAATATTTTGTAAAACTATCGGAATGGCAAGCCTTAAAATATCTTTATTAAAAGATGAGCTGCCTTTTGTAGCGGTGTACATAATAATCCTCCATACTGATAAATCTCTTATTTAAGAGCGTGATTTTTACCATTATATGTGCAGTGTACTTACAAGTCAAATGATTACAAAAGAATATGTTAAAATTCATTTTATAAAAATATTTCTTTTGATATGATATAATAAGATTCCATTAAGTATAATTTGATTTATAAATATAAAAAAATATGAGGGAAACTATGGAATTAAATAAACGATTTGAATCTGATAAATTAAAAAGAATTCAAATCTTTTCAGGAGCACAGCTAAAAATACATAGCATTTATTTCAATGCTTATTGATCATGTAAACAATGCTCTTATAACACCGATGCTTGATGGCAGTGGATTTTTATTGTATTTGTCAAATATATTTTTCAATATTGGGGAGAATTGCTTTCCCTATTTTTTTGTGTTTTTTTATAGTGGAAGGATTTTTATAAAACAAAAAAACAGGAAGAAGTATCTGATTACTTTGACAGTATTCGGAGTGATATCTGAAGTACCCTTTGATATGTTTACATCGAAAACATTCTTTAATCCGTATTGGAACAATATGATGTTTACTCTGGCACTATGTCTAATAACTATATGGATAATAGATACCTTAAAAGGGAAGATTAAGAGTAAAAATTTTTATGGTATACAGTTTCTATTATAATAGTTATATTTTTCAGGACTGTCAGCAATGGAACTTAGCCTTGACTATGATTACCACGCGGTAGTAGCAGGTATATTTTCTATATTTTTTTATGATAAACCTTTACTTGGAGCAGGGCTTGGATATTTATCTATTATAAAAAGAGTTATACTCATGCTTTGGATTTTTTTCTGACTCTAACCTATAACGGAAAAAAAGAGGTAAACAATATAAGTGGTTCAATTATCTTTTTTATCCGGTACATATACTTATTTTGGGTATTTTACGTTTTTTTATTTAAATATTTAAATCCTATTGACAAACACAAAAAACACTAATGTAGAATATGTACTTGCAATGTGTGTGTAGCTCAGCTGGATAGAGCACTTGGCTACGGACCAAGGTGTCGGGAGTTCGAATCTTCTCACGCACGTTATTAGAACCTCAGCAACCTTGCTGAGGTTTTTTTGTTTTATAAAAAAAGTAAGTAAAAAGGAAAATATGGGAATAGTAAAAGCAACAAAAGCTTATATTTGATTATATAACCAGAGATGAAGAAGATAAAGTAGAGGATGTAAAAAAAGAGCTATCAATAATTTAAATATTGATATTACACAAGGCGATTTTTGTGGCGATTTTAGGACATAACGGCTCGGGAAAAATCTACATTTGCAAAAACATTTAAATGGTATATTATTACCTACAGAAGGTACCGTATTTATCTCTGATTTGGATACGGCAAATGATGAAACACTTCTTGATTTGAGAAAGATGGTAGGAATGGTATTCCAAAATCCGGATAATCAGATCATAGGAAATGTAGTGGAAGAAGATGTGGCATTCGGGCCTGAAAAATATCGGTATTCCGACAGATGATATGTGGAAGAGGGTAGATGCCGCTCTGGAAGCGGTAGGAATGACTGCTTACAGATATAAATCTCCGAATAAACTTTCAGGCGGACAAAAGCAGAGAGTGGCTATAGCGGGTATTATGGCAATGAAGCCGAAATGTATTGTTCTTGACGAGCCTACAGCGATGCTTGATCCGAACGGAAGAAAAGAAGTTATAAAGACGGTTCTTGAATTAAATAAAAAAGAAAATATCACGGTAATACTGATTACTCACTATATGGAAGAGGTTATAGAAGCCGACAGAGTTATAGTTATGGATGAGGGTAAGATAGTTATGGACGGCACACCGAAAGAGGTTTTCTCACATGTGGAGGAATTAAAGAAACTTCGACTTGACGTACCAAGTACTACAGAGCTTGCATTTGAACTGAAACAATCAGGACTTGATTTACCGGACGGCATACTTACATTGGATGAGCTTGTAGACAGCCTTTTACCGATATTAAAATAAACACATTTGGAGATAATAATGCAAGATAATGTGCAAATAGAAGCAAAGAAATTAAACTTTATATATGGAGAAGGAACCGCATTTGAACAGTACGCCATAAAGGATGTATCATTTACCATCAAAAGGGGTGAGTTTGTAGGTATTATTGGACATACAGGCTCGGGTAAATCCACTTTGATACAGCATCTGAACGGACTGATTAAAGCGACCTCAGGCGAGCTTTTCTTTAACGGAGAAAAATATATACAGCAAAGTATGATATGAAACTTTTAAGGCAGAAGGTAGGTTTGGTTTTCCAATATCCCGAACATCAGCTTTTTGAGGTGGATGTACTTTCAGATGTGGAATTCGGTCCGAGAAATCAAAAGCTTCCTGAAGATGTGGTGGAAGCAAGAGCAAAGGAAAGCCTTGCTTTGGTAGGTCTTGATGAAAGTTATTATAAAAAAATCACCTTTTGAACTTTCCGGAGGACAAAAAGAAGAGTAGCCATAGCCGGAGTTTTAGCTATGAATCCGGAAGTGCTTATCTTAGATGAGCCTACAGCAGGACTTGATCCTAAGGGAAGAGATGAGCTCTTTGATGAAATTATAGAATTGAAAAAATCAAGGGATATGACAGTCATTTTAGTTTCACACAGTATGGAGGACGTAGCAAAGTATGTCGACAGATTGCTTGTTATGAATGCCGGTGAGCTTGTTTTAGACGGAACACCTAAGGAAGTTTTCAAGAAGTATAAATATCTTGAGAGCATAGGACTTAGTGCGCCGGGAATAACTTATATAGTGGAGAGACTGAAAAAAGAAGGTGTAGACCTGGGGGACGATATTACTACAATAGAAGAAGCCAGGGATAAAATATTAGAATATATAAAGAGAAAGGATAAAAATGCTTAGAGATATTACATTGGGACAATATTACCCAATAGATTCTGTAATACATAGACTTGATCCGAGAACAAAGCTTTTTGGAACCATGATTTTTATTGTTTCTCTGTTTATAGCGAATTCATGGCCGGGATACGCTTTGGCAACACTCTTTTTAGTGGTTGCTATTTCGCTTTCAAAGGTTCCTGTAAAATTCATGATAAAGGGGCTGAAAGCTGTCCTAATACTTTTGATTATCAGTGTCAGCTTTAATTTATTTTTGACTGACGGAGAAGTAGTATTCAAACTGTGGATAATTAAAATAACAAAAGAAGGTATCAGAGTTTCAATATTCATGGGACTGAGATTGATCTTCCTTATAGTGGGATCATCTGTAATGACCTTGACTACAACTCCTAATGCACTTACAGACGGTCTTGAAAAAAGCATGGGCTTTTTGAAAGTTATAAAGATACCGGTGCATGAGATATCAATGATGATGTCGATTGCACTTAGATTTATTCCCATATTGATAGAGGAAACTGATAAAAATAATGAAGGCTCAGATGGCAAGAGGTGCCGATTTTGAGTCGGGAAATATAATACAAAAAGCAAAGGCGATGGTACCGCTTTTGGTACCGCTTTTTATTTCTGCAATGAGAAGAGCCACAGATCTTGCCATGGCGATGGAAGCCAGATGTTATCACGGAGGTGAGGGCAGAACCAAGCTCAAACCTTTAAAAATATAAGAAGATTGATATAATTGCATATTTATATTATTTGATATATATGCTTATATGTATTGCTTTGGTTTTTGTTTTTAGGAAGTAGGGTAATGAGAAGAATAAGACTTATAGTATCCTATGACGGTACAAATTATTACGGCTGGCAAAAGCAGCCTAACGGAATAACTATAGAAGAAGTATTAAATAATGCCATTTCAAAAACTTACAGGTGAAGAAATAGAGATAATAGGTGCCTCCAGAACAGACTCGGGAGTACATGCCTATGGAAATGTAGCCGTATTTGATACCAATGCCAGAATGGCGGCAGATAAGTTTGCATTTGCCATAAATCAAAGACTTCCTGATGATATCAGAATACAATATTCTGACGAGGTGGAAGCAGGTTGGCATCCGAGAAAGAATGACTGTATAAAGACATATACCTATAGAATCTTGAATCGAAAGATTGATATACCTACAGAGAGACTTTATGCACATTTTTGTTACTTCAATCTGGATGTTGATAAAATGAGAGAGGCAAGCGGATACTTTATAGGAACACATGATTTTTACAAGCTTTTTGTTCACAAAAATCTCAGGCCTCATCACCTGTAAGAACTATATTCTCTTTAGAAGTATTACAGGATGAAGATATGATTACAATAGTAATACGAGGTGATGGATTCCTCTACAATATGATTCGTATTATAGCAGGTACTCTGATAAAGGTAGGTATGGGTGTTTATCCGCCAAGTTATATAACAGAGATAATGAAAAGCAAAAAACAGAAAACTTGCAGGGCAGACAATGCCTGCAAAGGGACTGACTTTGGTTGAAATTGAATATATTTAAGCAGGATGCGAGATGATCGCATCCTTTTTTTAGATAATGAATAATAAGAGGGTCATTTGCTCGGAATATAATATAAATATATAGAATTTAAGCTATATTGAGTTTATTGGTATCCGGAGCAACGCCCCTTTTTATTTTGAATGAAACTTCTATAATTTTATTCAGAATCAGAACTTAAGCAGAGTATAGAATCTCATAACTCCATATAAAAAAATTAGTGTATATAATTGGTAATAATAGGAATTATTATTAGTTAAAAATGCTGAAATTACAAAAAAATGCTATTGTGTATACAATAATTTTATGTTAAATATAATAACAACAGGTTAGGAAAAACCTATCATTTACTTTTTCGAGTAAAGATATTTCCTATACTGATTTAGAACTAAAAAAATATTTTATTTATATAAGGAGGCAATTATGTCATTAATTAACAAGGAAGTTGGAGAGTTTAGCGTACAGGGATTTCATAAGGGAGATTTCGTTGAGGTATCCAAGAAGGATATCTTAGGAAAGTGGAGTGTATTCTTCTTCTATCCTGCAGATTTCACATTTGTATGTCCTACAGAGTTAGAGGATTTACAGAAGAACTACAAGGAGTTTAAAGAGGCAGGATGTGAGATTTATTCAGTTTCAACAGATACACATTTCACACATAAGGCATGGCATGATCATTCAGAGCGTATTTCAAAGATCGAGTATCCGATGCTTGCAGATCCTACACATGTACTTTCAAGAGATTTTGAAGTATATATCGAGGAGAACGGTTTGGCAGAGAGAGGTTCTTTCATCATCAATCCTGACGGAAAGATCGTTTCTTATGAAGTAAACGCAGGTGGCGTAGGAAGAAATGCGGAAGAACTTTTAAGAAAGCTTCGTGCTTGCCAGTTTGTTCATGAGCATGGCGATCAGGTTTGCCCTGCTAAGTGGCAGCCGGGTGCTGAGACATTAAAGCCAAGTCTTGATCTTGTAGGTCAGTTATAATATTAGGGGACATTATGAGTAAAAACATGTATGATGCAGTCATTGTGGGCGGAGGTCCTGCAGGTCTGACAGCGGCTATTTACTTAGCCAGAGCATATTATCGTGTACTCGTTATAGAAAAAAAGAGAAATTTGGCGGTCAGATCAGTCTGACCGCTGAAGTTGTAAATTATCCGGGAATAGAGCATATCTCAGGAGCAAAGTTAGGCGAGCAGATGAGAAAGCAGGCGGAAAACTTTGGTGCCGAATTCTTACTTGCTACAGTTGACTCCATTGATATGGACGGTGATATCAAAAAGGTACATACATCAAAGGGAGATATTGAGTGTTTCGGAGTAATACTTGCAACAGGTGCATCGCCGAGAATGATAGGATTTCAGGGTGAAGCTGAATTCAAAGGACATGGAGTTGCATATTGTGCGACATGTGATGGAGAATTCTTTAAAGGAAAAGAGGTTTTTGTTGTTGGTGGTGGATTTGCCGCAGCGGAAGAAAGTGTATTTTTGACCAAGTATGCAAAGCATGTAACCATTCTTATAAGAGAACCTGACTTTACTTGCGCAAAGACTACTGCGCAGCATGCCTATGATAATGAGAACATAACCGTACTTACACATACTGAAGTTGTTAAAGTAGAGGGTGGAGACGTCCTTGAGAGAATTGTTTATAAGAACAATGAAACAGGTAAAGAAGAAGTATTTGAAGATAAGGAAGGTTTCGGTGTATTCGTATTTGCAGGATATGAGCCGGCAACTTCTTTGGTAAAAGACTTCGGAATACTTGATGAAAGAGGATACGTAATTACAGACGCTTCAAAGAAAACTGCAATAGACGGATTGTATGCGGCAGGAGATGTTTGTATAAAGCCTCTCAGACAGGTGGTAACAACTGTAGGAGATGCAGGTATTGCGGCAACGGAACTTGAAAAGTATATCTCTGTAATGCATAAAAAGACAGGTATCAAGCCAGTAGTTCCTATAAGGCAATCAGGTGCAGGAAAGGGAAGTTTACCTAAGGAAGAAGTCAAGGAAGAAGGATTATTCTCATCTGATATGCTGGCACAGTTAAATACTGTATTCGGTAAGATGGAAAATGATATTTTACTTAAGGTATATGTGAAGGATGATGATGTATCAAAAGAACTTCTTTCATATATGACAGAACTTGGTAAACTTACAGACAAGATTTCTGTTGAAGAGGTAAAAGATGAAGCAAAGGCGCCTGTTGTAGAAATACATAGAGACGGAGAATACAGTGGTCTGGCATTCCACGGTGTTCCGGGAGGACATGAATTTACTTCATTTATTCTTGGAATATACAATGTATCAGGTCCGGGACAGGGATTAAGTGATGATATAAGAGAGAAGATACTTAATATAAAGGATAAAGTATCGTTTAAAATCTTAGTATCACTCAGCTGTACAATGTGTCCTGATCTTGTTGTAGCGGTACAAAGAATTGCTTCGTTAAATACGAATATTGATGCACAGGTTTATGATATAAATCATTTCGGAGATCTCAGAGAAAAGTATCATGTAATGAGTGTGCCGTGTTTGGTAATGAATGAAGATAAAGTTTTCTTCGGTAAGAAGAGTATAGAAGAAGTTCTTGAGTATATAAATAATTAAATATTGAATTAAGTAGGCTGAACCGTGTTATAAAAAGTGAAGTTTTTGTAACGGTTCGGCCTTGTTTTTTATATGGAAAAAGATGATAAAAATATTGAATGTCTTACAACGTAAATTGTAATATATTTATGGTCGAAGTTGTGGCTTATAAATATAGTTTATAAGCTTTTAGGTCAAAATGAGGAGAAGAATAATGAAACTTAATCAAATAAGTATTTTAGAAAATGCAGCGGCATGGGAAAAACTTGGATACTCTCTACCAAAGTATGACAGAGAGCAGGTGAAAAATAATACACTTGCAAATCCGAACTGGATACATTTTGGTGCCGGGAATATTTTCAGAGCATTCCAGGCAAATGTTTTAAACAATCTTTTAAATGAAAAGAAAACCGATATAGGTCTTGTCGTTGCTGAAGGATTCGACTACGAAATAATAGATAAGGCATTCAAGTCATTTGACAATCTTACAATATATATGAAGCTCTGCTGTGACGGAACGGTTGAGAAAAATATTGTAGGCTCTGTTGTAGAGTCTTTGAGAGTAGATCCTGAAAATGCGGATTACGAAACATTAAAGGAGCTTTTCAGAAAACCTTCACTTCAAATGGTAAGTTTTACAATTACTGAAAAGGGATACGCTGTAGTGGATGGAAACGGAAATACTCCTGCAGGTATTGAGGCTGATTTTAAAGTAGGACCTGAAAAAGCAAACAGCTATATGGGTAAGGTATGTGCTATGCTCTATGAGAGATTTAAGGCAGGTGCACTTCCGGTTGCCATGGTAAGTATGGATAACTGCTCACATAACGGTGATAAGCTTAAAGGCGCCGTAACAGCATTTGCAAAGAATTGGTCTGATAACAATGTCTGTGACAAAGGATTTTTATCATATGTAGAAGATTCCAAAAAGGTAAGTTTTCCATGGTCTATGATTGATAAAATAACACCGAGACCGGCTGACTCCGTAATGGATATGCTTGTTAAAGACGGTATAGAGGATGTTGGTTTTGTTAAGACAAGCAAGAATACATTTGTGGCACCGTTTGTAAATGCAGAAGAGGCTGAATACCTTGTAATTGAGGACAATTTCCCTAACGGCAGACCTAAGCTTGAAGATGGTGGAGTAATGTTTACAAAGCGTGAAGTTGTAGATATGGTAGAGAGAATGAAGGTATGTACATGCCTTAATCCATTACATACAACTCTTGCAATATATGGATGTCTCTTGGGATATGAAAAAATCAGTGATGAGATGAAAGATGCAGAGCTCACAAAACTTATTCAGACTATCGGATACAAAGAGGGACTTCCTGTAGTTACAGATCCGGGAATTATAAATCCTAAAGATTTCATAGATACAGTAGTAGAGGTAAGACTTCCAAATCCTTTTATGCCTGATACACCGCAAAGAATTGCCTGTGATACATCACAAAAGCTTGCAATAAGATTCGGTGAGACGATAAAGGCATATGAAAAGAGCGAAAACTTAAAAGTATCAGACCTTAAGCTTATACCTCTTGTATTTGCAGGATGGGCAAGATATCTGATGGGTATCGATGACAATTTAAATAAATTTGAGCTCAGTCCGGATCCTTTACTTGATAAGGTAGTTCCTATGGTGGAAGATATTAAGATTGGAGACAGCGATGTACATTCAAAGCTTGAGAAATTGTTTGGAGATGCTTCCATATTCGGAGTAAACTTATATGAAGCAGGACTTGGCGAGCTTGCAGAAAAAAATACTTTGTTGAACTTATAGCAGGAAAGGGAGCTGTAAGGGAGACATTGAAGAAATATGTGGGATAAATTATAGCTATATAAAAACCAAATTTTTATATTTATTAAGGAGTAGAAATACAAATATTTGTTTTTTTCTACTCCTTATTTTATTGATAAATCAGTATTAATTAGAGATTTACGGATAATAGAGAAAAATATTCACTGTATGAAGGAATAAAAATGAAAAACTATTGTTAGATAAAAAAACATAGTAATATAATACTTTCACAATAATTACAAAGATATATGTTCATCATGCCGAAAAATATTTTTACAACAGATAAATATATTGATTTCTGAAATATTAATATGCTAATATATTAGTATATTAATTTGTTCGTAAATAGGAGGAACTATGAAAAAGAAAAATTGTTGCACTTTGTATGTTAGCTACATTAGCTCTATCTGCTTGTGGTGGAGGAACTAAGACTACAACCGAAAGCAGTAAGGCTGCATCAGGAGACGAACCTATTGAGATTGTTATCAGTCATATAGTTGATGAAAATCATACATGGCATAAGGGTTCAGAGAAGTTTAAAGAGGTTGCTGAGGAAAAGTCAGGTGGAAGACTTAAAGTAACTATTTATCCAAACTCACAGCTTGGTAATGAGATTGATACTATTCAGTCGATTCTAACAGGTGGTGGATGTGATATCACATTTACTGCGGAGTCTATGCAAACTTATGCAGAGGAGCTTGGTGTAATTGGAATGCCATATGCTATAAAGAGTGAAGAACAGTTGTACAAAGTACTGGATGGTGAAGTTGGAAAAGAGATGGAAGGCATAATGCTCAATTCAGGTATGAGGGTTTTGGGTTATTTTGTCAGAGGTCCAAGAAACATCACATCAAATACACCTATTAAAACACCTGATGATTTAAAGGGATTCATAATAAGAACACCACAGTCTCCTATGACAGTTGCTGCATTTGAGGCAATGGGTGCAAAGCCTACTCCAATGGCATTTAGTGAGGTGTTTACTTCATTACAGCAGGGTGTTATAAACGGGCAGGAAAATCCGTTAGCTATGATTAAGTCAGGATCACTCTATGAAGTACAAAAGTATGTTAATGAGACAGAGCACTTGAGAGCATGGGTTTACATTGCTATGGGAGAAAAAAAGTATCAGTCTTTGCCTGATGATTTAAAAGAAGTGGTTAATGAGGCAGCTAAAGAGGCGCAAGAATATGAGCATGAATTATTCCTTGAGGATGAGAAGAAACTTAAAAGTGAACTTGAAGAAAAAGGTATGGAGTTCGTAGAGGTAGACCAAAATTTATTCTCAGAAAAAGCAATACCGGGTGTAGAAGCCATACTGACAGAAAAACAAAGGGCATTATATGATAAGATTAAGGCAGTTCAATAGTAGTTTAAGATTGGTGAATTATGGATAGTTTTATAAAAATATAATATATTCATGTCTTATGTGGGATTACTTTGTCTTGCAGGGTTTATTATCAGTGTACTTGTACAGGTAATAAGCAGAACTTTTTTGCCGAAAACACCTTCGTGGACAGAGGAACTTGCCAGATATATGTTTATATATATGGTGGCTTTCGGTTCAAGTGTGGCCGTACATAAGAAAGAATTTGTTGCTGTAGATTTAGTGGTTGATTTTCTGCCGTCTACAGTAAGAAAAGTGATTGAGTTACTTATAAGTGTTTTGCTGATGGTATTTGTGGTATTTGTACTTTTAAAATCCGTATTAGGATTTGCAATAATAGAGTACAGAATGGTATCTACCGCAATGCAGATTCCAATGCAATATGTATACTTGTCTATGATAATAATGTTCGGACTTCTGATTTTAAGCTATGGATTGGAGATAATATATCAGGCCAATGAGATTTTGAACAGCAAAGGAGAGAAAAAATAATGGTAGCGGTATTATTCATATCTTTTTTGGTTTGCTTAAGTATAGGAGTACCGGTTGCATTTAGTCTTGCAATATCATCATTGCTATACTTCCTCGGAAGTGGAATGCCATTGACTATATATACACAAAGGTTTTTTTCAGGACTTGACTCCTTTACATTGCTTTGTATTCCGGGATTTGTTTTAGCAGGAAATTTAATGAACTTTGGAGGTATAACGGAAAGATTAATCAAGTTTTGTAATAAACTTGTGGGTCATATTACAGGGGGTCTTGCTATTGCAAATGTTGTAGCATCAATGCTTTTTGCAGGTATTTCAGGTACTGCTTTGGCTGATACTGTAAGTGTCGGTGGAGTTTTAATTCCTGCAATGAAAAAAGACGGTTATGATGCAGACTTCTCTGCAGCTATTACAGCGGCTTCATCATGTGTAGGACCTATAATACCTCCTTCAGTACCAATGATTATGGCGGCAACTTTGACTGGGTTGTCGGTATCAAAGCTTTTTGTGGCAGGAATATTACCCGGTATACTTATGGGTGGCGGTATGATTTTAGCTTCAGTTATTATATCCCACAAGAGACATTATCCGAAGGCTGAAAAAAGGGCTACTATAAGAGAAATATTAAGCACAGGAAACGTCGTTTTGGGCTCTGCTGATGACCCTTATAATATTGCTTGGTATTGTTGGAGGAATTGTTACACCGACAGAAGCATCAATATTGGCAGTAGTATATGGAATATTTGTAGGTATATTTATTTATAAAGAACTTACTATAAAAAGAATGCTTGAATGCATGAGACAAACAGTTGTATCGAGTCTCGCAATAATGGCTCTTGTAGGATTTGCAAATATTTTTTTGCATATATACTTACAAAAAGAGCAGATTCCACAGATGGTAGCTGATGCAATGCTCAGTTTTACTACAAATAAGTATATCATTCTTCTTTTAATAAATCTTTTACTTGTATTTGTTGGAATGTTTATGGAGACTATAGCCGCTATTTTGATATTATTCCCGGTTCTTTTGGGAGTAGTTACACAGGTTGGTGTGGATCCTATACAGTTTGGTGTAATTGTAGTACTTAACCTTGTAATTGGACTATGTACTCCACCTGTAGGTGTGTGCTTATTTGCTGCTACAAATATTGCAGAAGAGAAACTGACGAATGTTATAAGAGAGTTGATGCCATTTATAGCCAGCAATTTTGTAGTATTGGCAATAGTTACATATGTTCCTGCTGTTACAGTGGGTGTTGTAAGATTAATAATGGGAAGCTAGAAGGTGATAAAATATGAAAGCTATTCAAATTGTAAAGCCGGGTGAACTAAAAATCATTGATATGGAAAAACCTCATATTGATGATAAAAATAATATATTGGTAAAAATGAGAGCTGCAGGTATCTGCGGCTCTGATGTTGGAATTTACCATGGAACAAATGCAGCGGCTACCTATCCGAGAGTTATCGGACATGAGATGGTAGGTGTGGTAGAAGAGATAGGATCTAATGTAAGAAAATTAAAGGTTGGAGATAGGATAATTGTAAATCAGGTTGTAAGCTGTGGAGACTGCTATCCATGCAGACATAATAGAGGAAATGTGTGTGATCATTTAGAGGTACGTGGAGTGCATAGAGATGGTGGATACAGAGAATATATGGCAGTACCTGAAGAAGATTGTTATATATTGCCGGATAATCTAAGTGATGCAGATGCGGTAATGATTGAGCCTACTACTATTGCGATACAAAGCCTTTCAAGAGCGGAAATTGAGGATGATGATACACTATTTATTATAGGTTGTGGTGCATTAGGTTCTTCAATTTTGAGAATAGCAAGACTAACGAATGCTAAAATAATAGTAGGTGATATAGTAGATGATAAGCTGAGTGATGCATTGAATAAAGGTGCTCATTATGCTGTAAATCTTTCACATGATGATTTTGAACAGAAGATAAAAGAATATAGCAATGGTAGAGGACCTACTGTGACAATAGATGCAGCCTGTACAAAAGACTCTTTAATGAATGCAATAAAGGTTACAGGAAATGCAGGTAGAGTAATCACAATGGGATTTTCAATAAGTCCGACTGAAGTAAATCAATTTTTAATTACATCGAAAGAGCTTGATGTTAGAGGCTCAAGATTACAAAATAAAAAGTTTGGTGAGGCAATTAAGTTAATTAATGAAGGAAAAATAGACTTATCCGGTGCTGTATCACATACATTTAATTACTTAGACGCTCAGAAGGCATTTGACTTTATAGATTCCAAGGATTATAGTATAAGAAAGATTGCACTGTTGTTTGATTAAGAAAGGAAATCTATGGCAGAATTCGAAAGATTAGCACATGAAAAAAATCAAGTGAATATGCATATAGATATTTAAAGGGAAATATTATCAGTCTAAATTTTTGCACCAAATAGTAAAAATTAGTGAAGCGGATATTGCTAAAGAGCTGGAACTTTCAAGAACACCTATAAGAGAAGCATTACTTGAACTTGCAAAAAGTAAGCTTGTAGTTATTTATCCTCAAAGAGGTAGCTTTGTATCTAAGATAGATTATAATCTTGTTGAGGAGAGTAGATTTGTAAGATTGGTGTTAGAAAAGGCTATTGTTGAAATAGTGTGTGAAAATACTAATTCTGAATTTTTAGATAGATTAGAGATTAACATAAATACTCAAAAAGTACTATCTGGAAAAAGACAAGTCACATCTGTTAGAACTTGACAATGATTTTTCATAAAATGCTATTTGAAGCAGCAAATAAATTGCAATCATATGAATTAATTGAAAGTATCTCAGGACATTTTAACAGACTGAGAAATTTGAGCTTAAATGCTATTAAGGATATAAAGACCGTCAGTGATCATGAGAGTATCTTTTTGGCTGTGAAATCAGGTGATAAGGAAAAGGCAAAAAGAGCTGATGGAGATTCATTTATCAAGACATAGATTTGAAGAACAGATTCTTAGAGAACAGTATTCTGATTATTTCATTTAATATAAAGTAGTACAGTAAGGAGAAATTTATGCAAATGACTTGGCGATGGTACGGAGAAGGAAATGACTCCGTTACCTTAAAGCAAATCAAGCAGATCCCGGGTGTTGAAGGCATTGTTTGGGCATTACACAACAAGGCTGCAGGAGAAGTTTGGGAAGTGGCCGAAATCGAAGAAGTAAGAAAGCAACTGGAACCATATGGCTTTAATATGGATGTGGTTGAATCTGTAAATGTTCACGATGATATAAAGATAGGTTTACCTACGAGAGATGCACTTATAGAAAACTATAAAACAACTCTAAGAAATCTTGCAAAATTCGGTGTAAAGGTTGTATGTTACAACTTTATGCCGGTATTTGACTGGACCAGAACTGATTTGCATCATGAGTTGCCTGACGGATCAAATGCACTTTTCTATGAAAAGAAAGTTATCAGAGAAGATCCTATTGAGATGGCAAGATATATCATAGAAGGATCAAAGGGATACACAATGCCCGGTTGGGAACCTGAAAGACTTGAGCATCTGAAGGAACTCTTTGAGTCATATAAGCCTGTTACCAAAGAAAAGCTTTGGGAAAACTTAAAGTATTTCCTTGAGGCAATAATGCCTACTTGTGAGGAATGTAATATCAAGATGGCTATTCACCAGGATGACCCGCCATGGGATATTTTCGGACTTCCAAGACTTTTGGTTGATGAAGCCGCAATTGACAAGTTTTTAAAGCTTGTAGATAATCCTTATTCAGGACTTACACTTTGTTCAGGTTCACTTGGTGCAAATGAACATAACAGAGTTGCAGACATAGTCAGAAAGCACTGTGACAGAATCTACTTTGCACATATAAGAAATGTAAAGCATTATGAGGGAGGAGATTTCTCGGAAGTTTCACATAGAGATTGTGACGGAGATGTAGGAATCTTAGATATAATCAAAGCTTATCACGACTGCGGATATACAGGATATATTCGTCCTGACCACGGAAGACATATATGGGATGAGAAGTGTAGGCCTGGATACGGTTTGTATGACAGAGCACTTGGTGTAATGTATATACTAGGTGTATGGGATGCACTTGAAAAAAATTTGATAAGAAATAAGGTTTTAAGGGGAGGTTATGCCTTCCCTTTTATGTTCTGTTAAAACTATTTAAATAATAGAATTTAACATATGTTAATTAATTGTATCAGTAAATATATGTGTTTCGCAGATTACATTTGATTATGTAAGAAAGTTGTAATTTTTTAGAAAGGTAATTTACATTGCATTATTTGTTGAATGATGTTATTATCCTAAATGTTTCGTTAAGAAATATTAAATTAATTTGATATATGGAGGGATATATGAAACGTTTAATAGCGACACTTACATTAGGATTAGGTTTAACATTTGGAGCGGTTTTTGCAGCTAATGCAGCTCCATCAACAATTATTATACCGTCAAGAAGTACTGCTGCAGTAGTGGCAACATCATCAACAGCAACACCTTCAACACCATCTGTTGCAACACCTTCAAGTTCAGGAAGAGGAAGAGGCGGTTCTTCATCATCAGGCGGTTCAGGTTCAAGCAACAGAAGAAGCAGCTCAGTATCTACTTTAAGTTCTTCAGCAGGCACATGGGTAAAGGATGCTAACGGCTGGTGGTTAAACTATGGTGCAGGAAATTATGCAAAGAATACTTGGGTATTCAAGGATTCTAAGTGGTATTATTTCAATGCAGACGGTTATATGTATACTTCATGGTTACATATCAATAACAACTGGTACTACTTACATGATGACGGACATATGAACATCGGTTGGTTACTCACAGAGAATACACATCTTTGGTACTATTTCGATGCTAACGGTGCTATGTGGTACAATGCAACAACTCCTGACGGTTACTATGTAAACAATGATGGAGTTTATGTAGCAAAATAATTTAAGAAAAAAATTATGCAGATGGGTTGTTGCCCATCTGCTTTTTAAATATATTATCTATAACAGTCTTCAAGTGGTACTTTAATAACAATTTTTCTGATTGGTTTACTTTCACAACCTGTTTGTATTGCAGGAACATGTACATCCCATGGAAAATAGCAAGCAAATGTCCCGGGAATTAGATAAATTCTACCTTCTTTTATATTATCAGAATTTTTGTAGAATAAAATGTCTCTCTTTGTAGAGAGTAAATCTTCATCCACATCTAAAGAGTAGTCGTCGTTCCAAAAAGCAGCTTCTTCAGGACCACCGTCAGCAAGGAACTGCACATCTATATATTTTCTGTGTATTTCAGGACGTAAAGTTGTTCTGTCAGAAGTTTTTAAATCAAGAACCTGTAATATACATTCACTTTTACCAAGTTGTAAGTCATAAACTCCGGGTTCTGCCTTGACCATGTCATTATTTTTTTAAATACCTAAGGGCAAGCGCGAGTGGGCCCGGTAGTAAAAGCGCAATGTTTCTCAAAAAAATTCATTATTAATATTACCATAAATCATATAAACTCCAATCTTCCTAAAAAGGAAAAGCAAATAAAATAATAAACTATTTTAAAATTATAAATATCAAATATTATCAAGAGGAAAATTTAAATCACCATAGACTTAAACAGCTCCTCATGTTCTGAAGTAAGTATTTCTATCATATTCAGTATATCGTCCATATGTGCTGAAAATAATTTGCAGGCCAAATCATTATCTCGATTTAATAATGCATTTGTAATTGCATATAAACTCCTATGTATTTGCTTTCCATAAGTTACATTTCTTAAGGCAAGAGAGTACAACCTGAATAAGTCTGACTCATATTCATATAGTGAACTCCATAAAGAATCAAAAATTTCCGCCAAATATAAATAGGTGATTATAAAACTGTACTAATGACCTTGAAGCACGGAAAAAATCCCCATGAATATAGTTATATTCCAGTTGTGAGAGGATTTCATTCAATATACTTAATTCAGAGCGTTTTGCATCAGTAATAAATATTCCATGTATCATAGATATACACAATTGTTCATTGAGCCATATTGATTCCTCGATTCTGGTTCTGTCTACCATTGACACAAAAGAACCCCTCATTGGAATAATTTCTATAAGATTGTTCCTTGCAAGCTTAGGGAATGTATCATGAAGTGGAGTACGGCTGACATTCATAAAAGACGCAAGATCTTGTTCATTCATTCTTTGTCCCGGTGAAAGTACCATATTAAGAATTAAAGTACTTAATATTCTATAAACATACTGTCTGGTATCTTCTGAAGGTCTTCTTTGTATAAATTTATTTGAATACTTTGTTAACTGGTTTTTTTAAATTCATTTTTACCTGCATTTCTAAACTTAAATTAATAAAGTAATATTACTTTAAATAAAAAAATAGCTTGTAGACAATATTTAAAATGTCTTGTAAACAATTTATAATATATTCATAGTATAAGGTACAGTAAAACTGAGTTAACCTTAAATATATACCGTATTATAACACAACATCAATATAAAAATTCCAGCAATTTAATTTAAATAAAGAGAAAAAAATAAACTTGATTTTTATATATTTGACATGTTATGATTTCTTAAGTTGAATTAAACTTGTAAACAATTTGTAGGGAGAGTATGGACCAACTATATAAAAAATTAAAGCGAAAGCTTATTTCTTTGGAGTTAAAACCAGGAGACAGACTAAGTGAAAATTTTATATCCTTAGAAGAGGGAATGGGTAGGCCGCAAGTTAGGCAGGTTTTGACAAGTCTCTCAGACGAAGGCTATCTTGATATATTACCTCAAAAGGGTTCTGTAGTTACAAAAATCAAGAAAGATGTAATTAGAGAAGCTACACATGCTCATCTTGTATTAGAACAAGCTATATTATTTGAACTGGTAGATAAAAGAAAAACCGGAGAGGAACTCCAAATTGTTAAAGAATATGTAGATATGCTTAAGGTAATTGATAAACCTAAAGATGAATATGATATGCTTATGCTTGAGTGGGGGTTTTACAACAGCTTGGCTAAAGAAAGCGGAAGAATGTATGCGTATTCATTTTTAAATAAATTAGATGCCGATATGTATAGACTTAGTTTTTTTAAAGTACAGTACATATAATTATAATACATATAACTCGTCATTAAATGCCTGGGAAAAATACAATGATGGAAATCAAACTTATGGCAGAGCAATTGTATAATTGCCAGATTGAGCTTCTGACTATGATCTGTTCTAACAGATATAATAGCGTGCTTTCAATTGTAGATTTTCTGGAAGGTATTTATACAGATTATTTTGAATAGATTGTAAAAAAACGTTATATATAAATTTTTTTCCGGATTATATTCCGGAGAGTAATATAGAATAGCATAAAGCCATAGTTGGAAAGGAGGTAAGCTATGGTAGGCAAGATTTGCTTGCCACGAATACATTAAGTTTATTTTTTGGAGGAAATTATGGAATATATTATTGGTATAATTCTAATATTAACTTTTTTTCGGATTAGCGTGGTATTGTATATCCGGAAACAACCTTATGATTGGTTTCTTAATCATAACTATTATTTGGACTGTCTTATCATTTGCCGGAACTCTTGGTGCAAGTGCTGATTTCCTTGCACAGAACGAAGCACTACAGTTTAGTGGACTAAAAGGTGTTATGACAGCTTTAAACAAGATTTTCCAAAGCGCACCTGAAGGTTGGGGTACAACTTTGGTTAATGTTTGTTGGGGTGCATGGTTTGGTCGTGTACTTATGGAGACAGGAATCGCTTCTACACTTATAAGAAAAACTGTAGAACTTGGTGGTGACAAGCCAATGGTAACTATAACACTTCTAAATATTGTAACAGCAATTATCTTTACTGCAATGACCGGAGCAGGGCCTGTAATTGCTATAGGTGTTATTGTTTTACCAATTCTTATGTCACTTGGTGTACCAAAGGCTATTGCGATGTTCTCTTTTATGGGTTCTGTAGCTGCCGGAATATATATAAATCCTGTGAATTTTGCACAGTATAGAGCTTTCTTTATCACACCTGAGCAAATGCCTGATTTTACTCTCGGATGGTATGCTGCAAAGTGGGGATATGTGGCGCTTATTATACTTCTATTGACTACAACTATTTTGTCAGGAGTTTATCTTGCAAAATCAAAAACATCACATGCGTGGGCAGCTACAACAAATAAGGGTGTTCAGCAGAAAAATGCACCATTCTACACACTTATACTTCCTATAGTACCTGTTGTATTGAAGATTTGGCTTGATTTTTCAGTTATTGGTGGATTTGTTATTGCAGGATTTGCAGCATTATTCCTTTGCGGAAAAATGAAGGGAAGCTTCAAAGAGAATTGTCAGCTTGTAAATAAATTATATTATGATGGTGTAGTAGATACAGCACCGCTTGTAGGTTTCCTTTTGACATTGCCTATGTTTAATCAGGTTGCATCATATGCAGCGCCTTATTTTAAGGTTGTACTGGGTGGCGTGTTCCCAAAGAATGAGCTTGTACTTTGTATAGTTTTTGCAGTACTGCTTTTCATGGGACTTTTCAGAGGACCAATGACACTTGTAGGTTGTGGTGCCGCAACTCTGGGAGTTGTAATGCATATTGGTGATTTCTCAGTACCTTTCTTATATGCAATATTTGCAATTCCAACAATTACAGTAAATATAGGATCATGTATTACACAGTCATGGGTAGCGTGGGGACTTGCATATACAAAGGTAGAATCTAAAGATTTCTTGAAGTTATCTATTCCAAATGCATACTTTGCAGGTGTGTTACAATATGTAGCTACATTTATATTGCTTGGAAGTCTTGGTGCTACATGGTTAATGTCAGCTGTTAAATAATTTTAGTGAGATGCCAATATATTGGCATCTCATGGACTATAAATATATAGAAGGGTAGAAGCAATGGGAAACAGAAAAGTCCGTATGGGCATTGATGTAGGCGGAACACATACAAAATGTGTAGCCATGGATAATGAGACACATGAGATTATTGGTAAAGACCAGGTAAAAACAACACATGATGACAAGAATGGAGTAGCTACAGGTGTTGTAGAGAGCTTTTAGAAATTGTCTGAAAAACTTCAATATTGATCCTTCAGATGTTGTTTTCGTAGCCCATTCCACTACTCAGGCTACAAATGCATTTATAGAAGGTGATGTTGCCAATGTAGGTATTATAGGAATTGCAGGTGGTGGTCTTGAAGGTTTTTTAGCAAAAAGACAGCTTAGACTTAAAGACATTGTGCTGGATGAGAAGGTTGGAAGAGTAATTAAGGTTTTTAATACTTTTATTAAGAAGAAACAGCTTACAGATGATGTTATTAATAAGAATATAGATGAGCTTGTAAACCAAGGTACCAATGTTATTGTTGCTTCTATGGCTTTTGGTGTAGACAGTATGGAAGAAGAGCAAAAAATACATGATTTGGCTTCTAAGAAGAACATTCCGGTTACAATGGCTTCAGATATTACAAAGCTCTACGGACTTACAAGAAGAACAAGAACTGCAGCTATAAATGCATCTATTTTACCTAAGATGATGGGAACAGCTAATGCTACAGAGTCATCGGTAAGAGAAGCCGGAGTATCGGTACCTCTTATGATAATGCGTGGTGACGGTGGTGTCATGGAAATAAATGAAATGAGAAAACGTCCTATTTTGACAGCACTTTCAGGACCTGCGGCTTCTGTAATGGGTTCACTCATGTATCTTAGAGCATCAAATGCTATATACTTTGAAGTTGGTGGAACTACTACAAATATAGGAGTAATTAAAAACGGTAGACCGGGTGTGGATTATACCAAAATTGGTGGACATGATACATATATCAACTCACTTGATGTTAGAATCCTGGGTTGTGCCGGTGGATCAATGGTTAGAATCAGTGATAAAGATGTTGTTGATGTAGGTCCACGTTCAGCACATATTGCCGGATGTGAATATGCTTGCTTTACTCCGGAAGAAGAGATTGTGAATCCACAGATTGAACTTGTAAGTCCGAAGAAGGGAGACCCTGCTGATTACTGTGTTATAAAGCTTGCAAGTGGAAAGAAGATTTGCTTTACAAATACTTGTGCCGCCAATGTACTTGGACTCGTAGATAAAAAGTTCTTTGCATTCGGTAATGCAAATGCGGCAAGAAAGGCTATGCAACCGGTTGCAGATAAGCTCGGTATAACTGTAGAACAACTCGCAACAAAAATACTGGATAAGGATTATGAGAAAGTATCTGCATGTATTAATGCTTTAGCAGAAAAATATCAGCTTGATCATGATACTATGAAGCTTGTAGGCTGCGGAGGTGGTGCAGCTGCATTGGTTCCATACTGTGCCGCAAAGCTTGGACTTGATTACGATATTCCTGAAAACGCTGAAGTTATTTCCTCAATAGGCGTTGCTCTTGCAATGGTGAGAGATGTAGTGGAAAGAGTTATACCGAACCCGTCACAGGAAGATATTAGAGAACTTAAGAAAGAGGCTATTGACAGTGCAATTAATTCGGGTGCAGATCCTGATTCTATAGAGGTGCATGTGGAGATAGATTCTCAAACCGGAAAGGTTACGGCAATAGCCACAGGTTCAACAGAGGTAAAATCTACAGATCTTTTAAAGGAATGTGACGAAGTTGAAGCTACAGAGTTGGTAACAAGAGATTTCGGTAAGGATGCTACAGATATAAGATTAGCAGATAAAACTGATAAATTCTTTGTTTTTTTGAGGCGACAAAAAAAGAGAAAAAAATGCTGTAAGAATAGTAGATAAAAAAGGATTTATAAAGGTACAATGTTCTACAGGTTCTGTAAGAAGGTGTAAAGTCGAGAACTATAAAGAAGTTGTAGAAGAACTTTGGAAGGAACAAGCTGAGTTCAAAACAGATTCAGTTATAAGGCCGGATTATTTTTGTTTGCTACGGACCTAGAGTAAGTGATTATTCTGCAGTAGACTTAGAACAAATTTATTTTGCTAATGGATTTGGATCTTGGTGATAGAGATATGAATGAAGAGATAATCATTGTAGCCTCGACAACAAGTGTTTAATTTATGTAAAAAACTTTGGAGGATATATGGGCGAACAACCTATGGATTTAAAACCACTATTTGACGGTATATTTGGCAAACAACGAACTGTTATTTATGAAAGGCCAAATTTTGAAAAGAGAAAATTGGTGGATATGCTAAGGAATTTAGCTGATATTCCTCTTTTACATTGGGATAGGTATGCTTTTTCAAGAGACCCTCTTGAGGGTAAAGTTTCAGATGAGCAAAGAAAAATTTACATGAAAAAAGCTTGGGATTGTGGGGCTGAATGGGCTGACAAGTCAAAAAAGGAGTATGGGAATATATCACCTGAAAAATTGGCAAATGCACTTGGAATGGAAGTGGAATACCCTACTTTACCGGAAAGCTTAGACAGAGTATTATTTGCTGAGTTTAGAGAGCCGAATCATATAAGAATTTATATGGATGCTATAAATAAGGTAGAAGAATTTATAAAGGAAGATGATATAAAAGATATATTAGGTTCTGTAAATATTGCTGACGTTTTATTGCTTCATGAACTGTTTCACAGTATCGAGGAAAAATATAAGAATGAAATTTATACTAAAACTGAAAAAATCAGACTTTGGTCATTAGGTTTTATTCACTATAACTCATGTTTAATTGCACTCAGTGAGATAGCTGCTATGTCTTTTGCATTCAGTTATTCCGGAATTAAATTTTCACCATATCTTTTAGATGTATTGCTTGTTTACGGATATTCGACTAATGAAGCTTCAGGACTTTATGAGGAGATGATAGGTTATTCTGTAAACAGATGAGAGGAAATACGTATGAGCATAAAAAATTGATTTTGAAATTTTGATGAAAAACAATAAAAAAAGCTTTGATAAATGCCGGAATGAATGAGGATAAAGCTGATATTTGTGCCAGAGTACATACTGAATCAAGTGCTGACGGTGTAGAAAGCCATGGTGCAAACAGAGTTCCACGATTTGTAGATTATATTCAAAAAGGCTGGGTAAACCCACATGGAGATCCTATATTGATAAGACAGAGAGGATTTGCAGAAAATTATGATGGAAATCTTGGCCCCGGAATAAGTAATGCTATTTTTTGTGCGGATAGAGCAGCTGAACTTGCAAAAGAACATGGAATTGGATTGGTAACATTAAAAAATGCGACTCACTGGATGCGTGGTGGAACATATGCATGGAAGATTGCGGAACAAGGTAAAATAGGTATATGCTGGATTGCTACAGAAAGTTGTATGCCAATGTGGGGCAGTGATGAGCCAAGTGTGGGAAATAATCCTTTTTGTGTTGCTGTTCCAAGAGAAGATGGTGAAATAGTAATTGATATGGCAATGAGTCAGTATGCCTTCGGTAAGTTGGGAGTATATAGACTGGCGGGAAAAAATCTACCTTTTCCGGGCGGATTTGATGAAGGAGGTAATTTAACATATGATCCTGCGGCTATAGAAAAAACCAAAAGAATTTTACCTACCGGATATTGGAAGGGTTCATCAATGGCGTTAATACTCGATTTGCTTGCATCTGCGTTGGCTAACGGAAAAACGGGTGCTGATTTGGATGATGAGAAGAGAGGAAGTTGCACCGGTTGCTCTCAGGTTTTTATTGCTATTGACCCTTATCTATTTGGAGAAAAAGAAGAAATACAAAACAAATGGAATGCCAGAGTTAAAAGAGCCGACAGTGCGCATCCTATTGATCCAAAATCACCTGTACAATCTCCCGGTGAAAATACATTGAAGAGAAGGCAGGCAAGTATGAAAAATGGAGTTAATGTTGATGAACAGATATGGGCTCAAATTCAAGCTATAGCAGATGGTAACTTGGATGTAATCGACATTTCATAAAACGATTTTAAGAGGTGAATATGTTTTACACAGAAATTAGTTTGGCTGAAAAATATAATTATTTGGAAGATAAATTTTTGGCTGCATATAAATGGTTAAAAGAACAGGATTTAAAGACATTGGGCGTTGGTAAATATCATATATTAGGAGAAAATGTAGTTGCCAATGTTCAAGAATACAATACATTACCGGTGGAAGAGAAGAAATTTGAAACTCATGATTTATACTTTGACGTTCAATATCTTGTAGACGGTATCGAGCTCTTTGGAATATGCAAAAGAGACGGATTAAAAAGAAAAATAGTTTTAACCCTGATAAAGATGTAAGATTCTATGACATGCCTAAGAACTATGGATATGTGATATTAAACCCGGGAGACTTTATTGTTGTAGCGCCGGAAGATGCACATATGCCGGGATGCAGTGTAGAAGAATCTGTTCCTGTTAAAAAGGTTGTTATTAAAGTAAAAATATAGTTAATAATAATGAAACTGATATTATCAGATTTATTATAAATTTTTGTTAGTGGAATGACCACAAGAAAGGAAAATTATGGAAAAAGTATTTAATTTGGGTAATGGACTCAGACTTATAGATTTATCAAAGATCTTGGATCCGGAGACAGAAAAGAGAAGATGTCATTTGTTCCGCTTTAATACAGGAGGGCCGATTCCTGACTTTCATACTAATATAGATATTATGAGCCATTTGGGAACACATTGTGAATGTCCATATCATCATGATGATAATTGGCCAAGTGTAGCAGAGTTACCACTTTCAACATTCCTTGGAAGGGCTGTTTATGTAGATTTTAAAGAGACTGTTGCTCCTAATTCACATATTACAGCTGCAGATCTTGATAGAGAAGCAAGTATGGTAAGAGAGGGAGATATTGTTATCATTGATTCTTCATATAAGCTTACACCATTTACAAAGGATACAAATACAGAGATTGATAAGAGATTATTTGTAAACGGAGAGACTGCAAAGTGGTTTAGTGATCATAAAGTAAAATGTGTTGGATTTGGAGATGGTGTTTCAATTGAGAACTGTAATGAAGATGTTAAGCCTTTCCATGATATATTATTGGCTGAGAATATTGTATTCCTTGAAGTTTTAAGAAACCTTGAGTTACTTGAAAAGAATATATTCTTTATGTCATACTCACCGCTTCCTATAATCGGACTTGATTCAAGTCCTGTACGTGCTTATGCTATTGAGGGACTCGCAGAGTTTAGCTAATTGAAACTTTTGAAAGGAAGACTCTATTATGAAATAGCTATAATCGGAGCAGGAGCTATGGGCTCAATTTATGGTGGTCATCTTTCATTAAATAATGATGTTTACTTAATAGATACAAATGAAACTATTATAAATTATATAAATGTGAATGGTCTTACATTGGATGAGGATGGAAAGAGCAATATTTACAAACCAAAGGCAGTAACAAACAGTAAGGAAATGCCTGCTATGGATCTTGTAATCTTGTTTGTGAAATCTTTATATTCAAGAGCGGCGCTCGAAGGGAATAAAAATATAATAGGAAAAGATACATACCTAATGACACTTCAAAACGGTTCGGGACATGAAGATATACTTGAAGAGTTCGTAGATAAAAGTCATATAATTATTGGAACTACCGAAGATAACGGTGCTGTACTAGGTGCAGGACATATTAGAAGAGGTGGTGTTGGTAATACTAATATAGGTATGCTTATAGATGATAATGCAGGATTTTTAAATCAGGTAAAATCAGCTTTTGATTGTTGTGGATTTAATGTAAAGATTCATAATAATATACAGCAGCTTATATGGAATAAACTTTTTACAAACGTATCTTTAAGTGCAGTTACAGGTATATTACAGGTTAAGATTGGATATATCAGATCAAATGAATATGCTTGGAATATGACTAAGGCTTTGATTCATGAGGCTGTAGAAGTTGCACATAAACTTGGGCTTGATGCTGATGAAGAAAAAATAACACAGGATGTAGAAAATGTAACTGTAAAATCTCCTGAAGGTATCACATCCATATGTGCCGATTTGTGTGCCGGAAGAAAAACAGAGGTTGATACAATAAGCGGTTCTGTAGTAAGAGCGGCAAAAAAAGCAGGTATTAAAGTTCCTACGCATGAATTTGTTGTTAATATGATTCATGCTATGGAAGGCAGAGAGAATAAATAGAATTTATAATTACGACAGCTTTCATCACTTAAAAAGGTATGAAAGCTGTTTTTTATAAGAAATTAAATTTAGAAAATATAAATGTAAGAAAAACACAAACTTTACACTTGAAGCACACATTTTGAACATATCTTTTGTAGATAATACAGAGCATAAACAACAAACCCCATTTTAGAAACGAGGTACAACATGAAGAAGAGTAAAAAGAAAATGTGTGCTTGGCTTATAACTATTGCACTTGGATTAGCAATAGTAGGTTGTTCAAATAACAAGACAACAACTACAACAGAAACTACAATGCAGCAGAGCGAAACTACTGCAACCGATACTTCAAGTATAACAACAGTTGGTGAGTACTCGGATGAAGATCTGGATACTTCATATTCAGACTCAGATACGAAGATTGAACTCAGTGCAGGTAGTGCCGATATAACAGGTGACGGTGCTACATTTGAAGACGGAAATATTAAAATAACAAAGGCGGGTACATATGTTCTCAGCGGAGACTTTGACGGACAGATAATAACTGAAGTCGGTGATGAGGATGTGGTACACCTGGTATTCAACGGTGTAAATATTACAAATACCACATCGTCAGCTATTAATGCAGCTATAGGAAAGAAAGTTGTAATTACACTTGTAGACGGAACAACAAATACACTCAGTGACGGAACAAGTTATGAGTATGCAGACGGTGAAGATGAGCCTGATGCAACACTTTTTGTTAAAAACAATTTAACTATTAACGGAAACGGAAGCCTAAACATTGATTCTAATTATGCAGCGGCAATAAAATCCAAGATAACCTTATTATACTTGGAGGAAATATCACTATTGATTCTGTAGATAAGGCTATAAAGGGTAAAGATTCTGTTACTATTGAAAATGCAAATATAACTATAAATGCGGAAGATGACGGAATCACAACAGACGGAGCGCTGGTAATAAACAGCGGAAATATTAATATAGAGAAGGCCGGAGAAGGTCTTGAGGCTGTTACTATTGATATTAACGGTGGAAATATTGATATTGTTTCAACAGATGACGGTCTTAATGCAAGGGGACTTATCGATGACAGTGCCTCAGACGCCGAGAAGGAAGCATATGGAGAGGAAAACCAGGCTGATACGTACTTAAAGATCACAGGCGGTGTGGTGAATGTAGATGCAGGAGCAGACGGTATTGATTCAAACGGTCAGGTATATATTGAAGGAGGAACTGTATATATATCAGGAGCTACTTCAGGTCCGGACGTTGCACTTGATTACAACGGTGAAGCAACTATTTCAAGCGGTACATTTGTAAGTACTGGTGTTCAGGAGATGTCACAGACATTTTCAAGCAATTCAACACAGAACTTTATAACTGCTTACTATTCAAGTACTCTTGAGGCAGGAACGGAGATAAAGGTAACCGATAAGAGCGGTAATGTCGTTGTAAGTTATACAGCGACCCAAGTCATTCAGTTTTGCGGTTATATCTTCAGATAAGTTAACCACAGGAGAGACATATACAGTAACTGCAGGAGATAACAGTGATGAGGTAACTATAACAGCAGGTGGAAATACTATCGGTGAAAGCACCGGTGGAGGCATGGGAGGTCACGGTGGACCGGATGGAAACGGAGGTCCGGGAGGAAATCCTCCTACAGGAGAGCCGCCACAAAAAGCCTACAGATGCAAACGGCAATGAACTTGAAATGCCGGAGCCACCAAGCAGTGATTCATCACAGACAGAAAAAAATTAAAAAAATTATATTTAATAAATGCATATAAAATGATAAACTTAGATAGAGGGTTGTTCGCCCTCTATTTTTTTAAATGAGGAGATTTATGGAGATATACATGGCACCTATGGAGGGTGTGACAAATTATGTTTTCAGAAAGGTTTATATAAAGCATTTTAGCGGAGTGGACAAATTCTTTACACCTTTCATTACACCGCATATGAAAAAAGGGTTTTCAAAATCTGAATTGATGGAACTGAATACAGAGTACAATAAGGGACAATATTTGATACCGCAAATCCTTACAAACAGTGCAGAAGATTTTTTAAAGCTTGTAGATGAAATAGAGGAGATGGGGTATAGTGAATTCAATATAAATCTCGGCTGTCCGTCAGGCACTGTAACATCAAAGGGACGCTACCAGGTTTTTTTACAGAACCCTGAAGCGTTAGACAGATTCTTTTTATGAAATATTTGAAAAAGAAAAAAACAATATAACAATTTCTGTAAAAAAACAAGAATAGGTTTTTCGGATTATGGAGAGTGGGATAATTTACTGAAAGTATATGAAAAATATGATTTTAATGAAATAATAATTCATCCGAGACTACGAAGTGGTTTTTATAAAAATAATATACACTTACCTTCATTTACACAAGCGTGTAATACTTTGGAACAGAATATTATATATAACGGTGATATAAAGACATTAGACGATATCAATGTTTTGAAAACAAAAATTTTTGATGAGAAGGTTACAGGAATTATGATTGGAAGAGGTTTGGTAAGAAATCCTCTACTCGCCGAGTCTATAAAGGAAAAATAAAGAAACCATCTGTATTGAAAGGACGGTAGCATTTTTGGATGATATAGTTGAAGAGTATATGTCTTTGGATTTCGGAGAAAGAAATACTTTGTTTAAACTCAAAGAAATCTGGGGAATGATACTTGGTGATGATGACAGATATGCTAAAATACTGAAAAAGATAAGAAAATCCGGTGGACTGAAAGAATATAAAATGGCTGTAAATGAATTATATTAAAGTGAAGCCCGAATTAAAAAAATAAAAATTATTTATGAATAAGGATAATGTTATAAAAAAAGTAAGAAAATTTAGAATATAAATTTGTTGCAGAATAATAAAAAAAGTACTATATACTTTTAAAAAAAGTATTGATAAAAAAACTTAATGCGTTTTATCACTACAAGAAACTGTTTTAGGAGGCAAAATTATGGGTATATTGCAGTTCTTTGTTAATTGTTTTTCGTTTATTCTCTACGTACTTGCAGTTGTAGGAATGTTCAAGGTCTTTGAGAAGATGAATATTGAAGGATGGAAATCAATTATTCCATTTTATAATGATTATCTTTACGCAGGAAAGACATGGGATCAGAAATATATCATTTATCTATGGTGTGCGTTCATTCTTTCAAGAATAGTAGCATTGATAGCAGGTGTAGGCGGATTTATCGGTTTCTTATTCGGTTTGGTAAGCTTTTGCATTCTTGGTACTCTTCATTGTTGCAAGAGCAAGATTCTGCTATTGGAAAGCAAAAGCTTTCGGATATGATGTAGGATTCGCAATAGGCTTATTCTTTTTACCGTTCGTATGTGAGATTATTCTTGGCTTCGGTGATGCACAGTATCAGGGAAATGTATTCACAGAGAGTGGATCACAGTATTAAAGTTAAATATTTACTACTATATAAAAGAGGGTTTTATCCTCTTTTTTTATTTATATATTTTCAATATAAAAAAATATAAAAAGCTTTGAATGTGGTATCAAAAATACTTAAATATATAGACTAATAATTAAAAAGATAATATATGCGAATTCATAAAAAAACAATGCAAAAAAAGAAAAACCAATTGTTGTAAAACTATATATAATTTATTGTAGTAATGAATAATATTTTACAAAAAAATAGTAAAAATATAGATTATATTATATCAATATATATATTACTTGACGATAATTATCTTTAGATATATAATAAATTTAAGTACAATTTTTCACATATTTATATAAGGAGGATTTGAAATATGGGTAAAAAGAAAGTTGTTAGAAGGCATACGAGTCATTGAATATGCGAATTTTGTTGCAGGACCTATAAGTGGTAGAGTTTTAGCAGATTGGGGTGCAGAAGTAATAAAAATTGAACCTGCATTTGGAGATATGACTAGAGCCGTGGGAATGCAATGGAATTTTCCTACCGGAGAAGATGAATGTCCACTGTTTGAGATGGAAAACTCCGGAAAGAAGGGTATTGTAGTTGACACAGGAACACCTGAGGGAGTCGAGATAATATACAAATTACTTGAATCAGCTGATATTTTCTTGACAAATACTCGAGAAAAAGCTTTGGTTAAAAGTGGTTTGGATTATGAGAGCGTTCACAAGAGACTTCCACATGTTATATATGCTCATTTGTTAGGATATGGTGAAAAAGGTCCTGCAAAGGATAATCCGGCATTTGATTACACAGCATATTTTGCTAGAGGTGGAGTAGCTGCAAGTCTTATGGAGAAAGATACATCTCCATGTAATTCAGCGGCAGCATTAGGCGATCATTATGCCGGAATGAACCTTACAGCAGGTATACTGGCTGCTCTGTATAATAAAGGTCAGACAGGAGAAGGCGAAAAAGTAACAGTGTCTTTATTCCATACAGCTGTATTTGGATTAGGCTTATATGTTAATGCGGCACAGTATGGATATAATATGCCGATAACACGTAAGAATCCTCCAAATCCACTTAATACTACATATAAGTGTTCTGATGGAAATTGGTTACAATTGGCATTTTTCCAATACGACAAGTGGTTCCCGGGATTTTGCGATATAGTAATAGAACGTCCTGATTTAAAGGATTCTAAATACAGCACAATGAAAAGTGTTGTAAATTATATTGAAGAATTTGTAGATATGATGGAAGTTGAATTTGCAAAACGTCCTATCAATGAATGGTGTGAGAGATTACAAAAAGCGGGTATTCCATTTGAAAAGTTACAGACTCCTGTTGATATTGCGAATGATATGCAGTGTTGGGATAATGACTTCTTGATTAAAATAAAATACAGAAATGGAAATGAAAGAACTATGTTCACAAATCCTGTACAATTCCCAAAGAGAGAAAGGGAAGAATACAAGCTTTCACCTTTACTTGGAGAACATACAGTAGAAGTATTAAAAGAAGCAGGATACAGTGATGATGAGCTTAACAAACTCAGAGAAAACAAAGTTATAAATTAATCATAATTAATGAGGTAGAAAAGTGTATACAATGGGATTGGATTTCGGCTCTACTGCGTCAAAGGGAGTTGTGCTAAAGGATGGTAAAGAAATCGTTTGTACGGCAATTATTACCTCAGGCACAGGTACCAGTGGACCGGAACGTGTAAAGGAAAAATTGTTAACGGAAAGTAATCTTTTAGAAAGTGATATGGAGGCTGTTGTTGTAACCGGTTATGGAAGAATGACATATCAGGGAGCAAAAAAGCAGATTAGTGAGTTGAGTTGTCATGCTAAAGGAGTACATTTTCTTGTTCCGGATGTAGGAACAGTTATTGATATTGGTGGACAGGATATAAAGGCACTTTTATTAGATAAGAATGGAAATTTGTCTAATTTTGTCATGAATGATAAATGTGCAGCAGGTACAGGCAGGTTCTTAGATGTTATGGCAGGGGTATTGGAAACAGAGGTTTCAATGTTGGGTGAAATTTCAATGACGTCAAAATCACCTGTTAATATAAGCAGTACATGTACAGTATTTGCAGAGTCGGAAGTTATTTCACATTTGTCTGCAGGTGTTAATAAAGAAGATATAATAGCCGGAATCCATATTTCTGTAGCAGGTAGAGTGGCAGCACTTGCAAAAAGAGTTGGTATAAAGGATAAAGTTGTCATGGTTGGTGGAGTGGCAAAAAACATAGGTGTCGTGAAGGCTATGGAGGATGCTCTTGGAAAGAATATAGAAGTTCCTAAACTCGCTCAGTTGACAGGAGCTTTAGGTGCAGCTCTTTTTGCATTCGAAGCATTGAATAAGTGATTATAAGTAAAGGAGGAAAAATGGCAGAAGAAAATAAAATCACTGCGATGAAGATGATTAACGGTCTTTTAGCCAAGTCTTACAAAGAGGCATGGGAGGCTAAAGAAAAAGGAATTCCGGTAGGTTGGTCTACATCCGTATTTCCACAGGAAATTGTAGAGTGTTTTGGATTACCTTTATTATATCCGGAAAACCAGGCGGCCGGTGTGGCGGCTAAAAAGGAATCATTGTCATTACAGGAAAAGGCTGAATCAAGAGGATATTCTATTGATTTATGTGCATATGCAAGAACAAATTTTGGATTACTTGAAAACGGCGGTTCTGAAAATCTTAATATGCCGAAGCCTGATTTTGTGTGTTGTTGTAATAATATTTGTAATGAAGTTATAAAATGGTATGAGAGTCTTGCAAGAGAGCTTAATATACCTCTAATAATGATTGATGCGGCATATAATAATTCAGGAGAAGTGAGTCAAAGTCGTATTGACTATTTTGTAGAGCAATTTAAAGAAGCTGCAAATCAATTGGAAAAAATCTCAGGAAAGAAGTTCGATCCTAAAAAATTAGAAGAAGTTATGGCTATTTCATCCGAAAACGGAAAGTTATGGAAAGAGTCAATGTCATTATCAAAAGATGTATATCCTGCTCCAATGAATGGATTCGACTTATTTTCATATATGGCAGTTATAGTTTGTTACAGAGGGAAGAAAGAAACTACAGAGGCCTTTAAGCTACTTATTTCTGAACTTAAAGAACATATAAAAAATGGTACAACTTCTAACAGATGTGAAGAAAAGTATAGAATAATGATGGAAGGAATACCGTGTTGGCCATATATCGGATACAAGATGAAGTCTTTTGGAAAATATGGTGTAAACATGACAGGAAGCGTTTATCCTCATGCATGGGCTTTAGTATATGAGAAGAATGATCTTGACGGATTAGCAAGAGCATACTGTAGTATGTTCAACAATGTTGATTTGAATAAGATGACAGATTACAGAGTAAATGCTCTTAAAGACGGAAACTGTGAGGGTGTATTCTACCACATGAATCGTAGCTGTAAGCTTATGAGCTTTATACAATATCAAATGGCTAGAGAAGTACATGAAAAAACAGGTTTACCATATGCTTCATTTGATGGAGATCAAGCCGATCCGAGAGCTTTTTCAGACGCACAATTTGAGACAAGACTTCAAGGTTTAGTAGAAGTCATGGAACATCAAAAAGAAAATGGAGGTAAGGCAGATGACAACAATTGATAATCTAATAAGTGAATTGGAACATATTGCTGAAAATCCAAGAGAAGCGGTTGCTGATTATTTGAGTAAAACAGGAAGCAAAGCAGTTGGAGTTGCACCTGTATATACACCTGAAGAGCTGGTTCATGGAGCAGGTATGTTGCCGGTAGGCATTTGGGGTGGACAAAATGTTACATTAGATCTGGCCAAACAATATTTTCCTGCATTCTGCAATTCTGTAGTGTTTACTTGTATGGAATTAGCATTAAAAGGCACATATAATCAATTGTCCGCAGCTATTATTCCGGGTATGGATGATACATTGATTTGTTTGGGACAAAACTGGAAAGCTGCTATTAATGATATTCCATTTATTACACTTGTATACCCACAGAATAGAAAATTATCTGCAGGTGTAAAGTATCTTGTTTCTGAACTTGAGAACGTAAAAAAAGAATTAGAGAAGGTTTGTGGAAAAGAAATATCTGAGGAAGCGATTTTTAACAGCATAGATATTTACAATGAGCATAGAAAGACTATGAGAGAGTTTGTTGAGTTGGCGACGAACACATCCTAATTCTATAAATAATGTACAAAGAAGCCATATAATAAAGTCAGCTTACTTTATGTTAAAGGAAGAACATACACAAAAGGTAAAGCTCATCAATGATGAGTTAAAAAAATTACCTGAAGAAAAGTATGACGGTCACAAGATAATAACAACAGGATTCATTCTGGATTCCAAAGAAATTCTTGAAATTATGGAGTCTAACGCGTTAAGGATTGTTGGTGATGATATTGCTCATGAAACAAGACAGTTCAGAACCGATGTGCCAAGAAAAGAAAATGCGCTCTTAAGCATTGCAACACAGTGGTCAGAAATAGAAGGATGCTCTTTCGCATTTGATCCTTTTAGAATTAGAGGAAAGATGGTTGCTAAGCTTGCAAAAGATAGAGATGCGGAAGGTGTTGTATTTGCACTTTTAAAATTCTGTGATACAGAAGAGTATGATGCTCCTATTTTGTTGGACGATATTCATGATGCAGGATTAAAGGCTGTTACAATTGAAATTGACCAGGAGTCAGGTAGCATTGAACAAATAAGGACAAGATTACAGACATTTGCTGAAATGCTTTAAAAAAAGCGGGGGTAATATGATTTTTAAAAAAAGAACACGAATTGTTAAGAAAAAAACTATCAGAGATTTCGTAGAAAGAGAGATGTCTACTTATCCTGATGAGGTTGATAAAACCGGGAAAAAATCCCGGAGGAAGTTATTGATAAACTGGTAAAGTATAAGTTTATTTCATCAATAATTCCAAAGGAATACGGTGGTGCAGGAGCAGATTATGTTTCTTATGCCATAATTATGGAAGAAATCAGTAGGAGATGTGCATCTACAGGAACATATATTACAGCAGGATCATCTCTTGTTGCACTTCCTTTGGTAAACTTTGGAACACCTGAACAAAAAGAAAAGTATTTAAGACCACTTGCAGAAGGAAAATATGTTGGAAGTTTTGGATTAACGGAACCCGGAGCAGGATCAGATGCAGGAGCAGGACAGACAATTGCTATTGATAAGGGTGAATATTACGAATTAAGCGGAAGAAAAATGTTTTATAACTAACGCTCCTATTTGTGATTTTGCAATAATTTCCGCAATGACAGATAAAAGTAAGGGAACTAAGGGGATAAGTACTTTTATAGTTGAATCTAAATGGGATGGTTTTTCAGTCGGTGCACATGAAGATAAGATGGGAATTCGTGGTACAGAGACTTCAGATATTATATTGGATAAAGTAAAGGTTCCTAAGTCTAATTTACTTGGAGGAGAAGGACGTGGCTTTTAAGATAATGCTGAACACATTGGATTACGGACGAATTGGAGTCGCAAAGACAGGCTCTTGGAGTAGCACAAGGAGCATTAGATGAAGCGATAAAGTACACTCAAGAAAGAATTCAGTTTAATAGACCTTTAGCAAAATTCCAAAATACGCAGTTTACCATTGCAGATATGGCTACAAAGGTTCAGGCTGCAAGATTGCTTGTGTATGATGCAGCTATGAAAAAAGATAGTGGCGGAGTACCTGGACTTGAGTCGGCTATGGCAAAATATTATGCAGCAGAAACAGCAAACGAAGTTGCATATAAAAGCACTACAACTCCATGGAGGATACGGATATATCAAGGATTATCCTATTGAGAGAATATATAGAGATGCAAGGATTTTGTCAATTTATGAAGGAACATCACAGGTACAACAAATGGTTATTGCAGGCCATGTGATAAAAAAGTGATAAAATAACAAGCTTATAGTTTATTTTAATTAACATGGAGGATTTATTTTGAGAATTATAGTATGTGCAAAACAGGTACCTGATACTACAGAAGTGCGTATAGATCCTAAAACAAATACGCTTATAAGAGATGGTGTACCTAGTATTTTAAACCCGGATGATGCAAATGCCTTGGAGGCAGCGTTAACAATAAAAGATAAGTTACCTGATACAATAGTAAGTGTCATTTCTATGGGACCGCCACAGGCTGAAAACATGCTTAGAGAGTGCTTGGCTATGGGTGCGGATGAAGCATATTTGATTTCAGACAGAGCGTTCGGCGGATCAGATACATGGGCTACATCAAATGCATTGGCATCAGCATGTCGCAAATTGAAAGATTATGATTTTATATTTGGTGGAAGACAGGCAATAGATGGAGATACAGCTCAAGTAGGACCACAAACAGCAGAAAAACTTGGAATTCCACAGATAACATATGTGCAGGATATTGTATTAAATGACGATAACACTGTGACAGTACAAAGACAGCTGGAAGATGGATATGAAGTAATAAAGGTAAAGTCACCGGCTATGTTGACTGCTGTTAAAGAATTAAACAGTCCAAGATACATGAGCGTTGATAGAATATTTGAAGCTATGAAGATGGATATAACACGTTGGAATATTGATGATTTGGACGTATCACCAACAGATGTAGGTCTTAAGGCATCTCCTACAAGAGTATATAAATCCTTTACTCCACCGGCTAAGGGAAAGTCTGTTATGCTTGAAGGAAGCGTAAAAGATATGGTTGAACAATTGGCTATCAAGTTTAAACATCATCACATTATCTGATAGGAGGAAAGCATGGATAACAGAGATATAAAATCATTTAAAGGAGTGTGGGTATTTGCCGAACAACGTCAGGGAGTACTTACACCTGTAGTTATTGAACTTTTGGGAGAAGGAAAGAAACTCGCAAGTAAGATTGGCGTTGAGCTATGTGCATTTCTTGCAGGAGATAATGTTGATGATTTGATACCTGAGCTTATACAACACGGTGCCGATAAGGTATATTATGTAAATAACAAGTTATTACATAATTATACTACAGACGGTTATGCAAAGGTGTTGGAAAAGGCAGTAGAAGAGTATAAGCCTGAGATAATTCTTATTGGAGCCACCCATATAGGTAGAGATTTGGCACCAAGAATTGCTTCAAAACTTAACACAGGACTTACTGCAGATTGTACAAAGCTTGAAATAGATGAGGAAGATGGAAAGCTTTTGCAGACAAGACCTGCATTTGGCGGTAATTTGATGGCAACTATTATCTGCCCTGAAACAAGACCTCAAATGTGTACAGTTCGTCCGGGAGTTATGGATAAGGCTATAAAGACACATCAAAAAAAGGAGATATCATTGACGTAAAGGTTGATTTATCCGAGGACGATATAAGAACAGAAGTATTAGATATAATAAAAATTAAAAAGGATATGATTCCTTTAACTGATGCAGATATTATAGTATCAGGTGGAATGGGAATCAAGAATGCGGACGGTTTTAAACTATTAAAGGAGCTTGCAGATATCTTGGGAGGCACTATAGGTGCTTCAAGAGCTACAGTTGATGCCGGATGGATTGACAGATCAAGACAAGTTGGGCAAACAGGAACAACTGTACGTCCAAAAGTGTATATTGCATGTGGTATTTCAGGTGCTATACAGCATTTGGCCGGTATGCAGGATTCAGGAATTATTGTTGCTATTAATACAAATCCCAACGCACCTATATTTGATGTAGCTGACTATGGTATTGTAGGAGATATATATGAAGTAGTCCCACAACTAATAGAGCTTTTAAAAGATGGTGCTCGTTTGGAAGAATTATTTAATAAAGGTTAAGGAGGAAGTATATGGATAAGAATACTTCTCAAAAATCAGCTTTAGGGGCAATGTTTTCAGTTGCAGCGGTTTGGTTTGGCACACATGTAGGTGGTGGATTTGCAACAGGTAATCAAACTGTACAGTATTTTGTAAAGTATAGATTTACCGCCCTGTTTATGCCTGCATTGGTAATAATACTTTTGGGATGGTGTTATTATAATGGTGCAGTTATGGCTAAGAATCACAAAGCTTTCCGTTATGATGAATTAGCACATCACTTATATGCTCCATTTTCATCTGCAGGTAAATTGTTCTTTGACATTGCTTTCTTCGTATTGGTTGTAGTAGGTGCCGGTATTGCAATTGCAGGTGGAGGAAAGTTGTTTGCAAGCCTTTGGGGATTGAACTTTTACATCGGTTGTATAATAACAGGAGCGATATTCTTTGTTCTGACTATATTCGGAGCAGGACTTGTTAGAAAGGCATCTACAATTATAACAATTATGATTTTGGTTTGCCTTATTGCACTATTGATTCCGGGATTGTCACTTGGACAGGCAGGCATAAGTGAAGTTGCTGCAACAAAGCATGTAGAAGGATCTTTAGGAACTGCAATATGGAACGGATTTTTGTACGCCGGATTTCAGAGTTTGGTAGTTGCATCTATTATCAGTACATCTCAACTTCTTGATACAACAAAAAAATGTATGGGATTTGCTATAATTGGAACTGTTATAAACGGTCTTATGACAGCACTTTGTGCCATAATGATACTGGGAAATATGAATGCGCTCACACAACTTGAAGATGGTATGAGTCTTCCAATTTTCAATATAGCTAAATTTATTAATGCACCAATTTTGTTATATGCATATTCAGTTATATTGTTCTGTGCATTTGTATCAACAGGTGTAGGAGTAGTATTTGGACTTGTAACAAGATTTGAGAAAGTTGGATTTAAATCATTAAATATCGAGCAAAGAAGAATAATTATATCACTCATTTCAATTGTGATAGCTACATTGTTGTCATTTGCAGGACTTACAAAGCTTATAGCTGTAGGTTATGGTTGGATTGGTAGAGTTTGTGTATTCTTGCTTGTAATACCTTTGGCAGTTGTGGCTCCTATAAAGAACGCGAAGTTTAAAAAGGAACACCCTGAAGTGGAATAAAATTTATAACTTAGGTTTATTATATAAGAGATATGGTAAACCTAAGTTTTTTTATAATCAGATATAAAAGACGTATAGGAGAAATGACAATATATGAGTGACAATCAAAAATTATCTTCACTGACTACAGAGCAAACAGAATTCAAGCGTGAAATCGGTGTGTTTGGTGGAATAAGCATTATTGGTGGTATTATGATCGGTTCAGGTATATTTTATCTTGGGTCATATGTATTACAAAGAATGGGAATGAATAGTTGATTGGCATTGATTTGTTGGATACAGGGAACGGTTGCAATATTGCAAAACGCTTGATTCCGGATTTTTCGCTTGAAGAACGTAGAAAAATTTTGATTGAAACCATGGAATATGCAGTAGCACATGGACTTACCAGTGTGCAAAGCAATGATGTTGGAACAACATTTATGGATGGACCGGCCGCTTTTAAACTTTTTCATGATATATATGATAAAGACGAAGGATTGCTTAGATATAGGCATCAAGTATGTTTTAATAATGTAGAAGACTTTAAAGAGTACTTAGAAAATGGTGAATATGTACATGGTGTTTATCCAAAAGATTCTTGGCTTACTCTTGGACCTTTAAAATTATTTAAAGATGGAAGTCTTGGGGCTAGAACAGCTCTTATGACAGATGGATATGTTGGTAGACCTGATGACCATGGGCTTGAATGGATTAGCGTTGAGGATATGGACAGGTACTGCAAGTTAGCTAAGGAAAAAGGACTTCAAGTTGTTACTCATGTTATTGGTGATGAGGCTGTAAAACGTACTATTGATAGTTATGAAAAGGCATTTGTGGATGGTGAAAATAAATTAAGACATACTTTGATACATTGTCAAATTACAAGTGGTGAGTTGATAGATAGGATTGCCAAATTAAATATACTTGTTTTTGCACAGCCTATATTCTTGGATTATGATATGAAGATTGCTGATAATCTGGTAGGTTCTAAGCTTGCCTCAACTTCATATGCATTTGGAAGTTTGGCTAAAAAAGGAGCACATGTTGCATATGGTACAGATTGTCCTGTAGAAGATTGTAATCCGTTTCCAAATATATATATGGCTGTAACGAGAAAGGATAAAAATGGGAATCCTAAGGAAGGTTATTATCCGAATGAATGTGTAGATGTAGAAACTGCTATTGATGCTTATACATTAGAAAGTGCATACGGAGAGTTCATGGAAGATGTTAAGGGACGTATAAAACCCGGATTTTTGGCAGATATGGTGCTACTGGACAAAGATATTTTTACTGTAGAACATGATGATATCAAAAATATATTGCCTGTTTTGACTATGGTTGGTGGTAAAGTTGTATATAAGAAAGATTAAGAAAATATACGGTCTGTTATGAAATTACAGCGACCATAAGTTTTATATATAACCATGAAACTCCTTTTTAAAGTTATTCACCAGATTAGCAAGATAAAGTGCGCCGAAACTTATCAAGAAAAAAACTCTCAAATTAATGTTTCTATTGACATATTATCAACAGAAAGAACACATATATTTGTGAGAGATTAATATAATAAAAAAATATTATAAGGTCAATGTTCACAAAGTTATAAAGGGCATATTGACATAAAAATTAGTTGCTATTTATAATTAAATCATTAAAAAGATTGTTGAAGCAACTATGGATATATCGGTAGTATTTGATATATTCAAATATTGATATAAAAGATATTATATCTTTATATATAAAGGGCTATCATAAATGCTACAGGAAAGACTTGATTTGAATGACTTATAATTAATCCTGCAGTGTATGATAGCCTTCATTTTATGTCCATCCGCCGTCTATTGTGATTATTTGTCCTGTAAGATATTTGGATGTTGCCATTTTGTAGACAAGATCGGCAACTTCATCGGTTTCACCGCTTCTTCCAAGCGGTATTTCATCAAATATAGCGTTTAATTCATCATTATCAAAGCATTTATTCATTTCAGTATTAATAAATCCGGGAGAGATTGCATTTACCAAAATATTACTTGGTGCAAGCTCTTTTGCCAGTGCTTTTGTAAAACTGTTTAAACCTCCCTTGGAGGCTGAATATGCCACCTCCATGGATGCACCTATATTTCCCCAGACAGACGAAATATTTATAATATGCCCTTTTTGTTCCTTTAACATATATGGAATTATATGCTTTGACATTAAAAATACTGATGTGAGATTGGTATTAATTACATTGTTCCACTCATCTATTGACATATCCTGCATCAAACCGATAAAGGATATACCTGCATTATTTACCAGTATTTCTGTAGGACCTATTTCTTTTTGTTGAAGATGATATAAAATCTATTACAGCTTTTTCATTCGTGATATCACAGAGTTCTGTATAACATTTTACACCTGTATCTTCAATTATCTTTTTTGTTTCTTCAAGTCCTTTGGCATTTGTTTTTGCACAGCCGATTATATTACATTTATGTTTTGCGAATTCTATTGCGACGGCTCTGCCGATACCGCCGGAAGCACCTGTTATAAGTACATTCATAATGTTCCTCTTTTTGTATATTTTATTTTACATTAAGGTAAAGAAAAACGATATAATTAAAAATGAATAATGCAGTTTATACCTTAAAAAAACCGTATTTTATACCTTTCATGTAGATTATATAGAAATTCATGTATAATGGCAATTGTTAGAGAAATCAGATGTTAAAGAGTGATACGGGAGTTCCATCCAATCTTGAGTGAATTTGTTTGGAGTATATAGGAGATCACAGTAAAAAAGCTATCATTTAGATAGCTTTTTACGTTAAAAATTAAAACAAATATATTTACTGCAGTTTGTACCTTAAAAAACCGCAGTTTATACTTTTTTTATAAAAAAGTATATTTTTTTGTCGCTATAATCATAATTGTCAAAGCCAAGAAATGTTTGAGAAGTCAAACTTTTTCATAAATATCAATGTTTTATTTTAGAGTGATTGTTACAGTGATATAGCAAAGGCTGAGTGATAATAGGAGTGTTTTAAGAGTGATTTTTAGAGTGTGTTACATAGTTAGAGCGATATAACATAGTTAGAGTGATACTTAGAGTGATATATTTACGCAAGGGTTAGAGTTATATAAAAATGTTAGAGTAAAATAAAAGGCATGGTGATGTAAGGCGCCATGCCTTTTATTTTTGCACTGTCAAAGGTAGAATATGAGATATATAAATGGTATAATAGAACCTGACATAATTAAGGAGAAGATATGAAGAAGATATTGTCTTATATATTTGTAGCGGTTTGGTGTATTTGTATTATATTGCTTACATTAAACAGCTCTACCGATATTGTTAAATTAAGTGATAAAGCTTTTGAATTCATTATTTTTCATGATGGTGTTTGGAATATTCGGGACAATGGTATTTTCAAATATTTTTAACCGGCAGACTTAAATTTAGGTTAGCAAGGATTGTTATAATAATACTGTCCGGGATATTTTCAGTACTTTCGTTGTATATGTTTTTAACTAAATAAAAATATTGAGGTGTTGTATGAGAAAGATTTTTGCATTTTATATTTGATTCTATATGGATAATATGTTTATTAGTATTGTCTTTAAATAATTTTTACAAAGTATATTGATTTAAGTGAAAAGTATGAGACCTTGTTGTTTTGCAAATTGAAACGGTTGCCATATATCACCTTTTATGTGATTTTTATGGCAACCGTTTTTTTATCATTTGATTCAAGTTCTTTTTCTCTTTTTCGTATATCAAGCTCATCGTCTACCAGATCCTGAAGAGATATATTGTCTACTACATTGTTGATGGCATCTTCAACTTTTTTGAAAAGGTTCTGTGTCACACAAAAGTCTGAATGCACACAGGAACCGTTGCCGTCAAGACAGTCAACCGGAGAGAGTGACCCTTCGGTAAGTCTCAGTATTTCACCAACAGTATATTCTTCTACAGGTTTGATGAGTAAATATCCGCCTTGAGCACCACGAATACTTTTTACAAGCTTAGCCTTTGAAAGAATGGAGACTATCTGCTCCAGGTATTTTTCTGAAATTCCGTAGGATTTGGAAACCTGATTTATTTTTGTGGGTGTATCGGAGTTTATTGCAAACTCGACCATCATTTTTAAAGCATATCTACCTCTAGTAGAAATTTTCATTTGATTCCTCTTTTCTATGTAATCTGATGATTTATTTCAGCCGAGAGCCTTTGGAGTTTGAGCGAAATCATCAGTTTGCTTTGATTTAATACCTAGTGTCTAACTAGGAATTGATACTATCATATCAAATATGGAAATAAATGTAAACTAAGTATGGTGATATTATTATAAATATGTGGTATAATGAAGACTTTAAGAGAGCTTATTAATTTACATATATTATGTTTTACGATAGAAAGGGCAAAGATGGAGAAGAACAGTCGATTTTTTGATAATGCCGAAGCTATATTTAACGGTATGAATACTTTTCTTACAACAAAGACTGTAGTGGGTGAACCTATTGTTGTAGGTGATACTACAATAATACCATTGGTGGATGTAAGTTGCGGAATGGCAACGGGTACATTTGAAGAAACCTCAAAGTCAAAGGGTGGCGGCGGAATGAGTGCCAAGATAACACCGAGTGCAATGCTTATTATTCAAGACGGAAGAACTAAGGTTGTGAATATAAAAAATCAGGATGCATTCACTAAAATCCTTGATATGATTCCTGATCTTATAAATAAGGTTACAAATAAGTCTGATGTAGACAAGGATGCTACAAAGCAGGCTGAGACAATATTAAATGAAAGTGAAAGTAAATATATTGATTGACAATCACTATATTTTTTTAGTGTATACTCAGTAGGTATGCCGCTCAATGTTGGTTTCAAGCCTGTTTCAGGCACCAATTTTGGCGAGTAATGATAATAGGAGGTATCCTTATGTACGCAATTATTGCTACAGGTGGTAAGCAGTATAAGGTTTCTGAAGGAGATATCATTAGAGTAGAGAAACTTGGAAAAGCAGACGGTGAGGCTGTTACATTCGATCAGGTTCTTGCACTAAACGATGGAGAACTTAAAGTTGGAACACCTACTGTAACAGGAGCAAGTGTTAGTGCATCTGTTCTTAAAGAGGGCAAGGCTAAGAAGGTTATTGTATACAAGTACAAGCCTAAAAAAGGTCACCACAAGAAGAACGGTCACAGACAGCAGTTTACAGAAGTTAAGATTGAAAAGATTAATGCATAATCTTTATGATTGACGTTATTGCATTTGCTAAAGATGGCAAATACACCGGTTTGAAAGTTTCAGGACATGCAAACTTTGATGAAGAAGGCAAGGATATAGTATGTGCAGCGGTTTCGGTGCTTACACTGAATCTGGCAAATTCTATTGAACATTTTTGTGATGACGACTTTACGGTCGATTCTGATGACGGCTTCTTTTCCTTTGTTTTGCATGATAGAAGTGAAAAATCGGGACTATTACTGGATTCATGTATTCTTGGTCTTATGGATATAGGAGAAGAGTACGGAGATTTTATCAAGATTAATTTACAGGAGGTCAAGTAAATGTTAAAAATGAACCTTCAGCTTTTCGCTCATAAAAAGGGAGTTGGATCTACAAAGAACGGTCGTGACTCTGAGTCAAAAAGACTTGGTGCTAAGAGAGCAGACGGACAGTTTGTTTTAGCTGGAAATATACTATACAGACAGAGAGGTACAAAGATTCATCCGGGACTTAATGTAGGTCGTGGTGGTGATGATACTTTGTTCGCTACAGTTGACGGTGTAGTTCGTTTTGAAAGAAAGGGCAGAGACAAAAAGCAGGTTTCTGTTTACCCAAGAGCTATTGCTGAATAAGAGTTGAGACGGGAGGCTTCATACAGATGTATGAGGCCTTCTTTAATACAAAGAGGTATTTATGTTTGCTGACAGTGCAAAAATTTTTATAAAATCGGGCAAGGGCGGAGATGGACATGTAAGCTTTAGAAGAGAGCTTTTTGTGGCAGCCGGCGGTCCGGATGGTGGTGACGGTGGAAAAGGCGGAGATATCATTTTTGAAGTGGATGAAGGTCTGAATACACTCACCGATTTTAGAATGAAGAGAAAATATGTGGCGGGAGACGGTGAGCCGGGTGGTAAGAGAAAATGCCATGGTGCTGATGCCAAGAGTCTGACGCTTAAAGTACCTGAGGGTACGGTAATAAAGGACTTTGAAACAGGCAAGGTAATTGCCGATATGTCCGGAGAAAATAAGAGAGAGGTTATCCTTAGAGGCGGTAAGGGCGGTTTTGGAAATATGAATTTTGCCACCGCTACCATGCAGGTACCTAAGTTTGCAAAGCCCGGTCAGCCCGGAAAAGAGATGTTTGTTCTCTTGGAGCTGAAGGTTATAGCTGATGTAGGTCTCGTAGGATTTCCTAATGTAGGTAAGTCAACACTGCTCTCCAGAGTAAGTAATGCAAAGCCTAAGATTGCTAATTATCACTTTACAACACTTGATCCTCATCTGGGAGTGGTGGATGTCAAGGGAGCAGGCGGTTTTGTTATGGCAGATATTCCGGGACTTATAGAGGGTGCCAGTGAAGGTGTAGGCCTTGGACATGATTTCCTAAGACATATTGAAAGAACCAAGGTACTTGTACATGTGGTAGATGCGGCTTCTACTGAAGGCAGAGATCCTGTAGAGGATATAAAAACCATCATGAATGAGCTCAAGAGTTATGATGAGAGCCTGCTTGAAAGACCGCAGCTTATTGCCGCAAATAAAATAGATGCAATCTATGATGAAGAAAACAGTCAAATAGAGAGAATAAAGGAGGCTTTTCCCGACATTAAGGTATTCCCTATATCGGGAGTAAGCGGAAAAGGTATACAGGAGCTTCTCTATGAAATTGTAAATGTTCTCAGTACAATCGACAGAACTGTTAAAGTTTTTGAGAAAGAGTTTGAAGTAGATTATTCAAGTGATAAGAATCTTCCGTTTACAGTTGAAATTGATGAGGACGGAGTATTTGTGGTAGAAGGTCCAAGAATTGAAAAGATGCTTGGATATACAAATCTTGATTCTGAGAAGGGATTTGATTTCTTCCAGAAATTCTTAAAGACTTCAGGTGTTTTGGAAAAGCTGGAAGAGGCAGGAATAGTTGATGGAAATACTGTTCGTATGTATGGCCATGAGTTTGACTATTATAAGTAAATAGGAGAGAAATGAATAGTAGACAAAGAGCATATTTAAAGGGACTGGCTATGAACCTTGACCCTATAATGCAAATAGGCAAAGCTTCTCTTACAGAGGAGAATGCTGCCGCTATTGCAGAGGCTATGGAGCCAAGAGAGTTAATAAAGATATCTGTTTTGAAAAACTGTGCCGACGATCCTAAGATAATTGCACCTGAAATTGCAAAAGCTTACAAGAAGCGAAGTGGTGCAGGTTATAGGAAAGAAGATAGTACTTTATAAACAGGCTGATGAGCCTAAGAACAGAAAGATAAACCTTCCGAAGTAATATGAAAAGAATCGGTATTCTTGGCGGTACATTTGATCCGATACATTTAGGACATTTGATACTGGCAGAGGAAGCAAAAGAGTTGTGTAATCTTGATGAAGTATGGTTTATGCCCGCAAAGACACCGCCACATAAGCTTGGTAAAAAGATCAGTGAATTCTCTATCAGAAAATCCATGATTGAATTGGCGATACATGGGCATGGCGGACTTTATTGTTCGGATTTTGAAAATACTTTAGAAGGTAATTCCTACACTTTCAATACTTTGGAAAAACTTCAGAGTAAGTATATTGACGATGAGTTTTACTTTATTATGGGTGCGGATTCGTTTTATGAGATAGAAACCTGGAAAAATCCTGATATCATATTAAAGATAGTAAAATTGATAGTGGCATCAAGGGATTACAGCAATGAAAATCTTACCTTAAAAAAGCATTTTGAGTATCTGAAAAGTAAATATGAAATTAAAGGTATTTACTTTTTGGATACTATGGATATTGATATTTCTTCAACTCATATAAGGGAATTGGCCGGAGGCGGAGAAAGTATTACAAAAGTATGTTCCTGAGAGTGTTTGCAGATATATAGAAGAGAATAAAATATATGTTTGATTTTAGTCGAGAAAATATAGACTTTATAAAGGCTGATTTGAAAGATAAATTGCCGAAAAAAAGATATGAGCATACTCTTGGAGTGGCTTATACATCGGCCGCTTTGGCTATGCGTTATGGAGAGGATATTGTAAAGGCGGAACTTGCAGGTATTTTGCATGATGTTGCAAAAGGAGAGAAGGTTTCAAAACTCAAAGAGGATATGAAAGCATTTGACGATCCTTATACCGATAAGACTTATGTTGCTTTGGTGGCAGATAAAGCGCCTCAAATTCTTCATGCAATATACGCACCTTACTTGGCAAGAAAAAACTACAATATTAAAGATAAAGATATCTTGTCGGCTATAAGATGGCATACAACAGGTAAAAAAAGATATGAGTATGTTGGAAAAAAATTGTATTTGTTGCAGACTATATAGAACCTAATAGAAAAACAATTACCGGGTCTTGATGAGATAAGAAAACTTGCATTTGAGGATATAACTAAAGCGATAGGAAGAATTGCAAATTCAACTATTGAGTATTTGAGCAGTCAGGATATGTATATAGATAAGTTTACATATGAATTGAGAGATGAAGAGGTGTAGATGGAAATAAAAAGAAATTGTAAAAAAAGATTTATAATATAATTGATGACAAAAAAAGGCGAAGATATCAAGGTTATTGATATAACAAAAAGTAAGTTCCGTAGCGGATTATTTTATAATAGCCAGTGCAAATAATGTAAATCAGGTTCAGGCTATATCTGATGAGATTGATTTTATTTTAGGTAGAGAAGGAATTGTTCCTCATGCTATAGAAGGAAATAAGAATGCAACTTGGATGTTACTTGACTATAGGGATATTGTTGTTCATATTTTTCTTAGAGAAGACAGAGCTTTCTATGATCTTGACAGAATCTGGAGAGACGGAATAGAAGTGGAGATGTAAAAAAGCTGCCGAAAGGCGGCTTTTTTAAGCTCGCGATCGGACTCGAACCGACGACCTACTCATTACGAATGAGTTGCACTACCAACTGTGCTACACAAGCCTATATATGAATAAAGGAAGAGCTTCACTCTTCCTTTAATGACCAATCCGGGAATCGAACCCGGGTTTGCGCCGTGAGAGGGCGCCGTCTTAGCCGCTTGACCAATTGGCCCTTTAACGGGATATTTACTTTTTGATGACCAATCCGGGAATCGAACCCGGGTTTGCGCCGTGAGAGGGCGCCGTCTTAGCCAGCTTGACCAATTGGCCTTATAAATCGAGGTGACAAGATTCGAACTTGCGACCTCAGCGTCCCGAACGCTGCACTCCACCAAACTGAGCCACACCTCGAGATTTAAAGCAGGGGAAGAGGGGCTCGAACCCCCATTTACGGTTTTGGAGACCGTTGCTCTACCATTGAACTATTCCCCTCTGTAAGGTACTTTGATACTATACCAGTTAAGCTCTAATCTGTCAACTAAAAGTTTTTTTATTTTTTTATAAAAAAATTTGATTGAATTTTTTTGGATTCGTATTATAATCAAAGTAAATATTTGAAGGGGTGCTAATACGGCTGAGAGAGGTTTTTACCTTAACCCATAACCTGATCCGGGTAATGCCGGCGTAGGGAAAGAAAAAAGACTGCCGTAGAGCAGTCTTTTTTTGGAGGTAAATATGAATGCGAGTGTAGCTATACAGACATTACCTGAAATATATGACAATGAAGAAATAGTAAGAATTGTAGATGAGGTAATAGCATATATAAAGAGTACAGGTTTGAAATATTATGTCGGTCCTTTTGAAACAACAATTGAGGGCGAATATGACGAACTGATGGATATTGTAAAGGAATGTCAACATGTGGCGATAAGGGCAGGTGCACCGGGGGTAATGGCTTATATTAAAGTAAGCTTTAAACCTGACGGAGACTTGCTTACAATAGACAGAAAGGTGACAAAGCACCATACAGATGAAAAATAAAAGAGACAGTATATACCCGATCGGATTTGGTGTTTTATTTTTATTAATTTGGCAGATGCTTTGCAGCCTACAAATAATACCGGGATATCTTATGCCTTCACCTGTGCAGATAGTAAGTGCATTGGCAGAAGATTTTTTATTACTCATGTATCATCTTTTATATACACTGCTTGAAAGTATGCTTGGACTGACAGTAGGAGTGCTACTGGGACTTTTATTTGCATTGTTAATGGATAGATTTTCAAAACTGTATAAAACCTTTTATCCGATTATTATTATCAGCCAAACGATTCCTACAATAGCAATTGCACCGCTTTTGGTATTATGGTTCGGATATGATCTTTTGCCTAAAATTATACTGATAGTACTTGTGACTTTTTTCCCTATTACAATAGGTGTACTTGAAAGTTTTAAGAGTACGGACAAAGATGAGATAAACCTTTTAAAGTCTATGGGTGCAAGCGAAATTGATATTTATAAATTTATAAAGGTGCCTTCATCTATGGGGAAATTTTTTGCGGCATTGAAGATTTCAGCTTCATACTCTGTAGTAGGAGGTGTAATATCTGAATGGCTTGGTGGATTTAGAGGACTTGGCGTATATATGACAAGGGTTAGAAAGGCATATGCCTTTGACAAGATGTTTGCAGTTATAATTATTATATCTATACTTAGTTTATTATTATTAAAGGCGGTGGATATTTTTGGAGAAGATATCCATGCCATGGGAGGAGAAACATGAAAAAAGTAATTAAGAATTTATTTGTTGCATTAAGTGTCGGTGCTTTGGTTTTGGGAAGTACTGCCTGCGGGAGTAAAAAGAATACAGAAACCGGCAGTAAAAAGCTGACTTTGGTACTTGATTGGACGCCGAATACAAATCATACAGGATTTTATGTTGCAATGGAAAAGGGATACTATAAGGATGCAGGAATTGAGCTTGAAATAGTTCAACCGCCTGAGGACGGTGCGGAAGTACTTGTTGCAAGCGGCAAGGCAAACTTTGGAGTATCCTTTCAGGATACTATGGCAGGAGCGCTTTCAGGAGACAATGCGCTTCCTATAAAGGCGGTTGCAGCTATAACACAGCATAATACTTCAGGAATAATGTCAAGAAAAGATGACGGAATTACATCACCTAAGGGTCTTGAAGGTAAAAATTATGCTACATGGGATATGCCTATAGAAAAAGCTATGTTAAAAAATGTAGTTGAAAAGGACGGAGGAGATTTCAGCAAGGTAAATCTTATACCCTCAACAGTTACAGATGAGGTATCTGCACTTAGCAGCAAACAGGTAGACGCTATCTGGGTATATTATGGATGGGCAGGTATTGCAGCCAATGTCAAAGGTTTTGAATTTGATTATTTTGCTTTTAAAGATATAAATCCAACATTTGACTATTATACACCTGTGATTTTTACAAATGATGATATGATAAAAAATGATAAGGATACAGTTAAGAGCTTTCTTGAGGCTACAAAAAAGGATACGAGTTTGTCTGCAGGAAATCCTAAGGAGTCTGCGGAAATACTCTTAAAGTATGCACCTGAGATAGATAAAAATCTTGCAATGGCTTCTCAGGAGTATTTATCAGCTCAATACATAGACGAAGGTACACCATGGGGATATATTGATGCCGACAGATGGGGAGAATTTTACAAATGGCTTAATGAGAACAACCTTTTAGAAAACCCTATAGATGAGGGAGCGGGACTTGATAATGAATTCATCACAAAATAGTGAGGTTATTTTAGAAGTAAGAAATGTAAGCTTCGGATATGATGAAAGACAGATTATTTCAAATGTAGATATCGAACTTAAAGATAATGAGTTGGTTTCACTTCTTGGAGTAAGCGGAAGCGGAAAGAGTACTTTATTTAATATAATAGCAGGACTGTTAAAGCCCGACGCAGGAAAGGTAATATATAGAGGAGAGGATATCACAGGTAAATCAGGTATTATAAGTTATTCATTTCAAAAAGACCTTTTGTTGCCTTATATGACGATAGAAGAGAATGTGGCACTTCCTCTTTTGATAAAAAAGGAAAAGAAATCGAATGCATTGGTAAAGGCAAATGAAATGTTAAAAGAGTTTAAGCTGGATGCCTATGCAAAAAAATATCCTAAAGAACTCTCAGGAGGTATGAGGCAAAGGATTGCGCTTTTAAGGACATATCTTTTTTCAAAAGATGTTTCTTTACTTGATGAGCCATTTTCTGCGCTGGATGCCATTACAAAGGATGAGATGCATGACTGGTATATGAATATGAGAAGAAAATATAAAACTTCCACCATATTTATAACTCATGATGTGGATGAAGCGATACTTCTGTCGGACAGAATTTATATTCTTGGAGACGGAGGTATAAAAACGGAGATAAAAATAGAAACCTCGGTAAGAGATAATTCTTTTAAGCTTACAAAAGAGTTTTTGGACTATAAAAAGTCTGTAATAGGTTGCCTTGAAAGCGGTAATACATAAAAATAGATATAAAAACACCCCGAATATTAAGTTATCCGGGGTGTTTTCAGGTTTAATTTATCTTTTTCAATTCATAAAGATCCATAACTTCAAATGTTTCAAAGTTTGGAATAATCGCAAATGAGCAGTCAAGATATGTCTTAGAGTCTTTTGCATTCATACTGAAAATATAATTATAACCTGCTTCAAAAAGGTAATCAGGTGAAAGCTCACTGCTTGGACCGTATATTCCTTTTATTTTTGCATTTGTACAGGCATTTAATATATCAAGGTATGAGTTATTTACAAGAGTGGAACCTGACATAATAATTATATCGAGATTCTTAAGCACGTCCTTGTGCTTTAGAGCATCTTCTCCAAGGTGGAAATAAATATTTTTAGGATAAACTTCAGTACTGTCCTTTGATATATGATAGCTTAGAATCTGTTTTTCAGGAAGCAGATCAAATGCATGGAATTCCTTACATTTGTTAAGGAAAAATCTGATATAAACACCATATCCTATAAGTCCTACTTTCATATCCTTTACATCATATTTAAAAATTAAGACCTTCGCTACGCTCAATACCTCTGTCTTTTAGAAGCTCTACGGTATTTAACGGCTTACTCATCAAATTGCTTAGCACTACAAGTATATTACGAAGTGTTTCATCTTCTTTAAGTAAAAGTTCAACAATACATTGATCTAAAGGCTTGCCTATTAGCTCTCTTATTATAGACTCATATTCAGCTATAGGCTTTTCATTACCTATTCTGAGTGCAAAACTTATTTTTTTATTATTATCAATAGCCATTGCCCATTTAAACCCGAAGACAAATTCTTCCAAATTGGCTATGGGAATATCATATTTCTTATACAGAGCAAGATTAAGCTCAAGTATTCTTCTAATATCCTTCATAAATCTCCTTTATTAAAAGCAAATACATTAATATTAAAATGTATACAATTTACTCGTCGCAAAAATAATTATAAGGCAAAAGTATATTGCTTTGTAAATATGTAAGACTAACTTAATAGAAGTTAATAAATTTTATTTGTTTAACATTAAATTAGCATAATTGACATTATTTAAAAACCTTGTATAGGACAATTAGCTATGATAGAATAAACTATATACTTTAAAAAAACGAAGTAATCAGGGGTATTCTATATGAGTGAATTGACCGGAGAGTGGAAGGAAGTACTTAGCGGAGAGTTTAAAAAACCATACTACAGAAGTTTGTATGAATTTGTAAAAGAGGAGTACAGTACACATACGGTATTTCCGCCGGCAGATAAGATATTTGAGGCATTACATCTTACACCTTTATCAAATATTAAAGTTGTGATTTTGGGACAGGACCCTTATCATGGAGAAAATCAGGCACATGGTTTATCTTTTTCAGTACCTAAGTCCCAAAAGAAAATTCCGCCATCTCTTGTAAACATATATAAAGAGCTTCATGATGATGTAGGTACATATATACCTAATAACGGAAATTTGTTAAAATGGACTGAACAGGGCGTGCTTTTACTTAATACCATACTGACAGTAAGAGCTCATAAAGCCTTTTCACATCAGGGAAAGGGCTGGGAGAATTTTACAGATGCGATAATAAATATTATAAATGAGACGGACAGACCTATTGTGTTTATGTTATGGGGAAGTGCTGCAATATCAAAAGCTAAGATGTTAAATAATCCTAAGCATTTGGTATTAAAGACTGTGCATCCAAGTCCACTTTCCGCATATAGAGGTTTTTTCGGATGTAAACATTTTTCAAAAGCAAATGAATTTTTTTGGTAAAAAAATAATATATCGCCGATTGATTGGCAGATAGAGAATATTTAGAAGATAAATATGGAAAGGATTAGTATGAATATACTGGAGATACTCAAGGTCATAATTATCGGTATTGTAGAGGGTATAACGGAATGGTTGCCTATAAGTTCCACAGGTCATATGATTTTGATTGATGAGCTTATCAGACTTAATGCAAGCACAGAATTCAAATCAATGTTTATGGTGGTTATACAGCTTGGTGCCATTTTGGCTGTTGTGGTTTTATATTTTAAAAAGTTGAATCCGTTCAGCAGGGGTAAAAGTTCAAAGATGAGAAGACTTACCATTGAATTGTGGAAGAAGATTATTATTGCATGTTTGCCGGCTGCTATGCTTGGGTTTTTAATTGATGACTGGCTGGATGCACATCTTTATAACGGATTTGTGGTATCTATGGCACTGATTATCTATGGTATTTTATTTATTATGATAGAAAATTCCAATAAAAAGAGGATTGACAGTATCAGAAGCGTTCATGCAATAGATTATCAGACCGCTTTATTTATCGGATTCTTTCAGGTGCTTGCACTTATACCGGGAACATCAAGGTCAGGGGCGACTATTATAGGCGGTATGATTTTAGGAGCTTCAAGAGCCGTATCGGCTGAGTTTTCCTTTTTCTTAAGTATACCGATAATGTTCGGTGCAAGCCTTTTGAAACTGGTTAAATTCGGTTTTCACTATACTGCAGCAGAAGTTGTATATCTTTTACTCGGAATGATAGTTGCATTTGTGGTATCGGTTTTCTCTATAAGTTTCTTATTGAACTGGATAAAGAAAAATGATTTTAAATTCTTCGGTTACTACAGAATCGGTCTTGGACTTGTAGTGCTTGTATGGTATTTTGTATCATCTTTGATGGGATAAATTTCAGGCATATATTTATAATGAAAAACACATTATAAATATATGCCTTTTACTTTGACAATCTATTAAAAAAGCATTATCATAAAGAAATTGTACGCAAACAGATAGGAGGATTATGCTTAGACTGGCCAGATATTTAAAAGATTATAAAGTGGAGTCTGTTCTTGCACCGTTATTTAAATTTTTGGAGGCGGCATTTGAACTTTTGGTACCGCTTGTTATAGCAAAAATTATTGATACCGGAATAGGAAATAAAGATTCAAATTATATTATAAAGATGGGAATCCTGCTTGTGACATTAGCTGTAATAGGGCTTACATCAGCTATAGTTGCACAGTATTTCAGTGCAAAGGCTGCAACCGGTTTCGGAACAAAACTTAGAGATGATTTGTTTGCTCATATTTTACAGTTTTCACATGCAGAGACTGATATACTTGGAAGAGAAACTTTGGTAACCAGAATAACAAATGACAGTGATCAGGTACAAAACGGTGTAAACAGATTTTTCAGGTTGGTTTTGAGGTCGCCATTTATAGTTGCAGGTGCATTTATAATGTCTTTTAATATAGATGCTAAAATGTCACTGATTGCATTTATTGTAATATTAATATTATCAATAATAGTTGCACTCATAATGTCCAAGAGTATAGGACTCTATAGAAATGTACAAAGAAAGCTTGATAAGGTACTTGGAAAAACAGGAGAAAATCTTACAGGTATCAGAGTGATTCGCGCCTTTTCAAAAGAAAGAAGTGAAATCGGTGAATATGATATTGCGACAGAGGATCTCTACAAAGATCAGGTAAGGGTGGGAAATATATCCGCACTTTTAAATCCTCTTACATATGTTGTAGTAAATTTAGGTATAGTAGCAATTCTTCAGGCAGGAGGTATACAGGTAAATATAGGTAATCTTACCACCGGTCAGGTAGTTGCTCTTATAAATTATATGTCACAGATACTTGTTGAGCTTGTAAAGTTTGCAAATCTCATAATACTTTTAGCAAAGGCAAGTGCCTGTGCAAAGAGAATAAATGAAATATTTGATATAAAGTCTTCTATAAGAGGCGGAAACAGTGAACTTGTCTTAAATGATTTTGACGGAGATATAATAACTTTTGAAAATGTGGGATTTGCATATCCTAAATCAAAGGAAGAGGCAATTTCAGATATAACATTCTCTGTAAGAAAGGGAGAAACCATAGGAATAATCGGAGGTACGGGTTCAGGAAAGAGCTCTCTTATAAATTTAATTCCAAGATTTTATGATATAAGCAGAGGCAGTATAAAAAAATTGCGGGTAGAGATATAAAGGAATACACTTTAGATTCTCTAAGAAAAAATGTGGCTTTGGTTGAGCAAAAGTCAAGACTTTTTAGAGGAAACATAAGAAACAATCTGCTTTGGGGAGATGAGAGTGCAACTGATGAAGAATTATATGAAGCCGCAGATATCGCTCAGGCAACAGATGTAATAAACTCAAAAGAAGGCAAGCTTGATTCTGAAGTAGCAATGTATGGAAATAATTTTTTTCCGGAGGTCAAAAAAACAGAGGCTTTCCATTGCAAGAAGTCTTGTAAAAAGAGCGGGAATACTTATACTTGACGATTCATCTTCAGCACTTGACTATGCCACTGATTCAAGACTCAGAAGGGCAATTAAAGAGATAAAAAAATATTACAACTTTTATAGTCAGCCAAAGAATAGTTTCAATAAAAAGTGCCGACAGAATAATAGTACTGGATGACGGAAAAAAATTGTAGGTATCGGTACTCATGAAGAACTTTTTGGAGAATAATCCTATCTACAAGGAAATATACAGTTCACAGATAATGACGGAGGAGGATTAAAATGAAGAAAAATAAAAATACTTTAAAAAGAATTTTAAACCTGCTGCATCCGTACAGATTCAGAATGTTTGTCAGTCTGATACTTGCTGTGGTCATCGTGCTTACAACTTTATATCTTCCGATACTTACAGGTAGAGCTGTGGATACAATTGTTTCAAGGGGAAATGTAGACTTTGAAAAAGCTTATAAAAATTATTTTTTTACAATGATAATTATAATGTGTATTACAGCTGTAGCTCAGTGGTGTATGACCGCTATAAATAACGGAGTTGCATATCATATGGTAAGAGATATCAGAAATCAGGCATTTGCAAAGATAATGAAACTTCCTATATCATATGTGGATTCTACAAGTCATGGTGAGATAATAAACAGAGTTATAAATGATGTGGATCAGTTTTCCGAAGGACTTTTGATGGGTTTTGCCCAGTTTTTTACAGGCATACTGACTATTATACTGACTATTATCATATTGTTTAAAATAAATGTATATGTTACATTGGTAGTTCTTCTTGTTACACCGCTTGCAATGTTGGTTGCAGGGCTTATTGCAAAGAATACTTACAAGCATTTCAAGTCACAATCGGAAAGAAGAGCAAGAATGACAGGAATAGTTGATGAAATGATTGCAGGACTTGGAACTGTGAAAAACTTCAACATGGAGAAGGAAATAGAAAACGAGTTTAAAGAATCCGATGAGGCGCTCAGGGTGGCAAGCCAAAATGCTATATTTATTTCGGCTATAGCATTTCCCGCTACAAGATTTGTAAACTCTTTAGTGTATGCAGGTGTTGCAATTTCAGGAGCATTGCTTGCAATTACAGGAAAAATGAGTGTTGGACAGCTTACTTCGGTACTCAGTTATGCTACTCAATATACAAAGCCTTTTAATGAAATATCGGGAGTGGTTACCGAACTGCAAAATTCATTTGCCTGTGCCGCAAGAGTATTTGCACTTATAGATGAAGAAGAGATACTTCCTGATAAGGATGTAAATAATAAGATTGAAAATGTAGACGGAAATGTGGAAATATCACATGTTTACTTTTCGTATGATAAATCAAAGAAACTTATCGAGGATCTTAACCTTGATGTAAAAGCCGGACAGAGAATTGCAATAGTGGGACCGACAGGAAGCGGAAAATCCACTATTATAAATCTTTTGATGCGCTTTTATGATATAGACAGCGGCTCTATTAAGATAGAGGGCAAGAATATCAATGATATTACAAGAAAAATCGATCAGAGAAAAACTTCGGTATGGTTTTACAGGAGACATGGTTAAAGAATGCGTCAATAAGGGACAATATTGCATTCGGAAAACCTGATGCTACATTTGAAGAGATAGAGGCAGACTAAGGAAGCATATGCCGACAGCTTTATAAAAAGATTACCTGACGGATATGATACAATAGTAACCGAGGGTGGTGAAAACCTTTCGGCCGGACAAAGGCAGCTTCTATGTATTGCAAGAATTATGCTTGTACTTCCACCTATGCTTATACTTGATGAGGCTACCTCAAGTATAGATACAATGACTGAAGCAAGAATAAGTAAGGCATTTGATAAGATGATGACAGGTAGAACAAGTTTTGTAGTTGCTCACAGACTTTCAACCATAAAAAATGCAGATGTGATTTTGGTACTTAAAGACGGTCATATAATAGAACAGGGAAATCATAATGAGCTTATGGAGATGAAGGGCTTTTATTATGAATTAAATAATGCAGTTTAAAATTAGAAAGAGGAATATATGAGAAAATTGGCACTAAGCGATGATATACTGCTTAGCGTAGACAAGCCGGCAAGATATATCGGCGGTGAGTTGAATTCAAGAGATAAAAGATTAGAGGATATAGATATCAGATTTGTTATGTGTTTTCCTGATGTCTATGAGATAGGAATGAGTCATATAGGAATGCAGATCATATATGACATGTTAAATAAAAGAGAAGACACATTCTGTGAGAGATTATTTTCACCATGGGTAGACCTTGATAAGATACTCAGAGAAAAGAATATCCCGCTGTTTTCTCTGGAGAGTCAGGAAAATGTAAAGGATGCCGATATTTTAGGTATTACATTACAGTATGAGATGTGCTATACAAATATTTTACAGGTTTTAGAGCTTTCACAGATTCCGATGTATGCAAAGGACAGGGGAGAGGAATATCCTATAGTAATAGGTGGCGGACCATGTTCTTATAATCCTGAGCCTTTGGCACCTTTTTTTGATATATTCTATATAGGTGAGGGCGAAGTGGTTTATGACAAGCTGCTTGACCTGTATAAGGAGTGCAAAAGTGAAAATCTTTCAAAGCATGAGTTTTTAAGAAAAGCGGCAAAACTTGAAGGTATGTATGTACCTGAGTTCTATGATGTGAGTTATAAAGAAGACGGTACTATAGCTTCATTTATACCTAAATATGAGGATGTTCCAAGTGTTGTACATCGAGTTGTTGTCCAAAATATGGATACCGTATCATATCTTTCAAAGCCTGTAGTTCCTTTTATTAAGGTCACACAAGACAGAGTGGTACTTGAGATAATGAGAGGATGTATCAGAGGATGCAGATTCTGTCAGGCGGGAAATGTATACAGACCGCAAAGAGAACATTCACTTGAATACCTTATAAATTATGCAAAAACAATGCTTGATATTACAGGAGCGGAAGAAATTTCACTCAGTTCACTCAGCTCAAGTGATTACAGTCAGCTTGACAAACTTCTTGATTTCCTTTTGGAATATACAAAGGATAGAGGAATCAATATATCTTTGCCTTCTTTACGTATTGATGCGTTTTCATTGGATGTAATGAGTAAGGTTCAGGATGTAAAAAAGAGTTCTTTGACATTTGCGCCTGAGGCCGGAACACAAAGACTGAGAGATGTTATAAATAAGGGAATTACAGAGGAAGATATATTAAGCGGTTCTATGGAGGCATTTAAAGGAGGATGGAATAAGGTAAAGCTTTATTTTATGCTTGGACTTCCTACAGAAACTGATGAGGATATTAAAGGAATACCTTTGCTTTGTGAAAAAATAGCTGAAAATTATTACTCTATTCCAAAGGATCAAAGAATAGGTAAGGTATCTATTACTGCAAGTTCATCCTTCTTTGTACCGAAGCCTTTTACACCTTTCCAGTGGGCGAAGATGGAAACTGAGGAGGAGTACCTTAGAAGAGCACATCTTGTAAAGGATACTTTCAGAGAGCAGTTAAACCAAAAGAGTATGAAGTATCAGTACCATGATGCCGAGGTAACACTTCTTGAGGGACTTATGGCAAGAGGTGACAGAAAAATTGCAGATGTCATAGTTAATGCTTATAAAAACGGTGCAATATATGATTCATGGTCGGATCAGTTTAATATGGAATATTGGCTTAAAGCATACGAGCAAAGCGGTATAGATCCAAGCTTTTATACATTAAGAGAAAGAAATCTTGATGAGCTGTTCCCTTGGGATTTTATAGATTCAGGAGTTACAAAGGAATTCCTTATAAGAGAGTGGAAAACAGCGCATGAAGATAAGATCTCACCAAACTGCAGACAGCAGTGTTTAGGTTGCGGTGCAAGAAAATATAATGGAGGTGTTTGCTTTGAAGGTAAGAATTAAGTTTGAAAAAACCGAGCAAATGCGTTTTATAGGTCATTTGGATATAATGAGATATTTTCAAAAGGCTATGAGAAGGGCGGACATTCCTATAAAATACAGTGAAGGATTTTCACCTCATCAGATAATGTCATTTGGTGCTCCCCTTAGTATGGGTGTATCGGGACTTGGTGAATATATGGATATAGAGTTAAAGGAAGGTAGTCATATTTCATCTCAAGAAGCAATAAGAAGGCTCAATGAGATGATGTGCACCGGAATGAAAGTTACCAAGTTTTTACAGATTCCCGATAATTCCAAACCGGCTATGGCTTTGATGGATACAGCCGATTTCAAGGCGGAATTTAAAACCGAAGTAAAAGAAACAGACATTAATGCCGCTATAGAAAAGCTTATGTCAAAAGAGTCTATATTACTGACCAAGGTATCAAAAAAGAAAAAGAAAAATCAGTACGGAAAGTTTGTAGAGGTGGAAACAACTTCAGTTGTAGATATAAAGCCTTTTATATATAAGCTTGAAGCTATAAAAAACGGTGTATACATGCATCTATCACAGGGAAGTATAAATAATATAAAGCCTACCGCAGTTATGGAATTTTTATATGAAGAAGGATTATCGGCAGCTAAAAAGAATGAATATTATTTATATAGATTAGATATGTATACGGATGAAGGGAAGACCCTTGATGAATACGGCTGTGAAATTATCTAAGCTTCTTATCACAAGCTATAAGAATAAAAATTTTGCAATATCATATGATGAGAATAGGGCAAACGAGATAGAGTATATCGAGGATACTTCTTTACTTGGCAGTATTCATATAGGTAAGGTAAAAAAGATTGCTAAAAACATAAATGCCGCCTTTGTAGAGATTGAGTACAATTCAGAACGCCAAACTGTATATTTTGATATGGCTGAACTTAAGCATCTTATATTTGCCGATGAAAAAGAGCATACGGTTTTACATGAGGGCGATGATATTGTAATAAAGATTTCAAAGCTTCCTATAAAGAATAAATTGGCCGGTGCTACTGCAAATCTTTCCGGCTGTGAAGTACTTGATCAAATTCTTGCAAAGAAAAACTATATAAAGGCACCTGCAATGCTTTATGCGGGTTCCAAAGACTATATAGATATTGTTAAAGACAGATTAAAATATGCCGAGTTTGATATAGTAACGGATATCAAGGATATATACGAAGGAATAGTTGATTTTTTTAAAGAAGAGCGTGAAGATATGCTTTGCAGAGTCAGATTCTATGACGATAATATGATAAGTTTAAATAAGCTTTACTCCATAGATACTCTTTTTAGTGAATCTTTAAGCAAAAAGGCATGGTTAAAGGATGGAGGCTATCTATACATAGAATCTACAGAAGCTCTTACAGTTGTTGATGTAAATACCGGGAAAAAATGTCCGAAAAAAGAAGCCGGAATAATTAAATTAAACACAAATCTGGAAGCAATAAAAGAGACTGCAAGACAGTTAAGGCTTAGAAATATTTCAGGTATTATAATCATAGATTTAATAAATATCACGGATAAATCCGAAATAGATTTGATATATCATACGATGAAAGATTATCTTAAAGAGGACAGATTAAATACAGTGGCAATAGATATCACAAAAATTATGTCTGTTTGAGATAACCAGAAGAAAAAAAGAAAGCCAAGTCTTGAAGAGGTTATGAAAAAGTAAACATATACCCGTTCTATAAAAATTTAGTACGGGTATATTTTTAGATTTTGTGGATTATATTACAATACTATTATATAATAATTTTAAGTTGACGAAAAAAATATTTTGTATAGTTATAATAGAGTTAGGCTCTAATAACTCGCATGCTCAGTTGTTTGATTAATAAGGGGAAAAAAATATGAAACTGGAATTTATAGGTGCAGATCACGAGGTTACAGGAAGTTGTCATTATGTTGAAGTCGGAGATAAAAAGTTTTTAGTGGACTACGGTATGGAGCAGGGAATAAATGTGTATGAAAATGCACCGTTGCCTGTTTCACCGGCAGAGATAGATTATCTTTTTGTGACACATGCTCATATCGACCATACAGGCATGATTCCACAGCTTGTTGCAAGAGGATTTAAGGGAGAAATATTTTCATCAAATGCCACAATGGAGCTTTGTACCATAATGCTTCGGGACTGTGCGCATATACAGGCTGAAGAGCTAAAGTGGAAAAACAGAAAAGCTGAAAGAGCCGGCAGACAAAAGGAAACGGCGGTATATGAACTTTCCGATGTTGAAGCAAGTATTAAACTCTTTAGAGGTATTGAATATAATAAAAAAATAGATATTGATGAAAATATAAGTATCAGATTTATAGATGCAGGACATATTCTGGGTTCGGCGTCTATAGAGGTTTGGCTTAAAGAAGGAAATGAGAGCAGAAAAATAGTATTTTCAGGTGATATCGGTAATTTCAATAAGCCTCTAATCAGAGATCCGGAGTATATAAAGGATGCAGACTATGTTTTAATGGAATCGACCCTATGGTGACAGATATCATGATGAAGGTGCAGACCATGTTTCTGATTTGGCAAGAATTCTTGAGGAAACATTTGAGAGGGGTGGAAATGTGGTAATACCTGCATTTGCAGTCGGAAGAACGCAGGAGCTGCTTTATTTTATGAGACAGATAAAGCAGAACAAGCTTGTAAAAAACCTTCCGAACTTCCCTGTATATGTAGACAGTCCTCTGGCAATAGAAGCAACCAATGTATTTAAAGATAACTTGCTTGAATGTTATGATGAGGAAACTAAGGAGCTTGTTGAAAACGGTATAAATCCGATAGCTTTCCCTAATCTGAAAATGACTGTAAGCAGTGATGAGTCAATGGCCATAAATATTGATAAATCACCAAAAGTTATAATATCAGCTTCGGGAATGTGCGATGCAGGTCGAATCAGACATCATTTAAAGCACAATCTTTGGAGAAGTGAATGCAGTGTAGTATTTGCCGGATATCAGGCGTTCGGTACTCTTGGAAGAACTCTGCAGGACAATGTTTCAGAGGTAAGACTTTTTGGAGAAAATATTTCTGTAAACGCACATATTGAAACTTTAAAGAGTATAAGTTCACATGCCGATAAAAACGGACTTATAAAATGGGTCACAGCTTTTGAAGAAAAGCCGAAGGTAGTATTTATAGTGCATGGTGATGATAAAGTTTGCGAAAGCTTTTTCAAATGAACTTAAGAGTAAATATGGTATAAATTCATCCGCACCTTTTTCAGGCTCTGTTTTTGACCTGATAAGCGGAGAGTGGATAAAGCAGACTAAGGGAGTTGCTGTTGCCGTTAAGGAAGTAAAAGAACCGGAAAGCAGTGTTTATTTAAGACTTCTTGGTGCAGGAGAGAGACTCTTAAAAAATCATAAAAGAAAATAAACATGGAGCCAACAAGGATTTGGCTAAATTTGCAGATCAGATAAACGATTTGGCAAAAAATGGGAAATTTAGTAGGAGTATATTTTTGAAACAATTTAATAAAAATATAATAGCTGTTGTAATAGTATTGTTTGTGCTACTGATAATTGCAATTTTAGGGAAACGTACAAATCCTAAGTCTATAGCCAATAATTTTGATTTTTCAATAGATAAGAACAAAAATGACGAGCCTTTGACAGATACGACATTTGCACTTGATACATTTATCACTGTATCCATATATAATGGAGGAGATGAGAATGTATTAAAAGAGTCAATGCAGTTTATAAGAAACTATGAGAGCATATTTTCCGCAACAAGCGAATCTGCAGAGTTGTATAAATTAAACCACAGGGAAAAGGGTACAATGAGTGTGGAGGTAAGTGATGAACTTGCTTATCTTATAGATAAGGCATTGTATTACAGTAAAATCTCAAATGGTGCATTTGATATTACCACAGAACCTTTGAAGGAATTATGGGATTTTAACGCGGAGGAGCCTGTGCTTCCAAGTGAGGAAAGTATTAAAGAGGCACTTCCTAAAGTGGACTATACAAGAGTAAGTGTGGATGGAAATACAGTAAAGTTTACTTCAGATGATACAAGAATAGATCTCGGTTCGATTGCAAAGGGATATATAGCTGATAAGACAAAGGAATATCTTCTGAGTAAAGGAGTTGACAGTGCTATTATAAATCTGGGTGGAAATGTTTTATGTGTGGGTAAAAAGCCGAATGGTGACAACTTTACAATAGGACTTCAAAAACCTTATGCGGACAAAAATGAAACGGTCGCTTTACTGACGGTGGATGATGAATCGGTTGTTTCATCAGGTGTTTATGAGAGACATTTTGTTATAGACGGTAAAAACTATCATCATATTCTGGACCCGAAAACAGGTTATCCTTATGATAACGGGCTTGTGGAAGTAAGCATACTTACAAAATCATCAACAGAAGCGGACGCACTTTCAACTACATGCTTTTCGCTGGGAGTTGAAGAGGGTGTAAAGCTTCTTGACAGTATACCTGATACCTATGGTTATTTTATTCTTTCAGATTACTCCATAGTTTATTCTGAAGGTGCAAAAAGAGCGACTTGTGCAACCATAAATTTTTGTAAAGATATTATTAATTTGACTTTGATAGTCAAAGAGTATATAGTAGTTTCATAACAAATAAAATTTTTGGAGATAAAAATGGAGAGAAGAGAAGTACTTGCAAGTATTCCAAAGGCAGTAAATCTATATTTAATTCAGTCAGACTTTACCAGACTGCCATTTGTTTATTGTGATGATGAGAGTTTTGATGATGTGGCGTTTTTGTTTGATGAAAAAGAAAATGCTTTGAAGAAATCGGCGGAGTTGGCAGCCAATAAGCAGAAGAATACTGTATTGGAACTTAATCAGGAAGGTATTTTAAGAGCCTTTACACATATGGCAATAGCCGGTGTGAATGCTGTTAAGTACAATTATCAGGGTAATGAATTTACAATTCAGCTTGAAGAAATAGTGAAACTCTCGGATTTCAGCGAGTTGCCACCTGAAAAAAGACCTGTAGAGAACAGATCATTACAGCTTACAATGCTCTATTTCGGACAGGAGATAAGAGCAAACCTTGACAATCCTAATACACCTGAGATTCGTGAATTGGAAGAGGAGATGCTTGTAAATATTTTAAAGGCAAGATTCCTTGTACCGGTTAGAGAGGCACAGGTAGACGGAGAAACACAGATGCAGATGCTTATGTTAAGAATAAGTGATAACGGCGGAAATATGATACCTATATTTACAGACAATATAGAGTTTGACAAAATGCCGGGTGATGCAACTGTAAAGAAAACAATAATAGAGGCTAAGCATCTTATAAACTTCCCTATGACACCTGAGTGTGACGGATTCCTTATAAATCCTATGGGTGTAAGTATTCCGCTGAATGCCACTATATTAAATAATCTCAGAAATATGGAAATAACACCTGCAAACAAAGAATAAAAAAATAAAGTGTGAAAGATGAGAATTCATTTTTTTCACACTTTTTTTATAAAAATTATCTGTTCTTCATTTCGATATAGTTTTCGTGCTCCTTAACAGCCATATAAGCAGGTCGTATAATCTTATCGGTATTAATAAGCTCTTCAATTCTGTGAGCGCTCCATCCGACAATTCTTGAACAGGCAAATATCGGGGTATAAAGCTCGGTAGGTAAATCAAGCATTCCGTAAACAAAAACCGCTGTAGAAGTCAATATTTGCACTTACACCTTTATATATATGTCTTTCAGCTCCTATTACTTCGGGTGCAAGCCTTTCAACTGCACTGTAAAGTTTAAAATCATTATTTTTATGCTTTGCATTTGCAAGCTGCTCAACATATTTTTTAAATATATTGGCACGTGGATCTGAAAGCGAATATACCGCATGTCCCATACCATATATTAATCCGGCTTTATCAAAGGCCTCTTTTCTTAACAGTTTTAAAAGGTAAGCTTTTATTTCTTCATCATCATTGATATCCTTTATATGTTTTTTCATATCCTTAAACATTTCAACAACTTTTATATTGGCGCCGCCATGTTTCGGACCTTTCAAAGAACCGAGAGCAGCCGCTATAGCCGAATAGGTATCTGTACCTGAGGATGTTACCACATGAGTTGTAAAAGTGGAATTGTTACCACCGCCATGTTCCATATGTAAGACCATGGCAAGGTCAAGCACTTTGGCTTCAAGATCCGAGTATTTCTTATCCTCTCTAAGCATCAGTAAAATATTCTCGGCAGTAGAAAGCTCGTTTGACGGACGATGAATATACATACTTTTATCTCTGATATAGTGATTGTAGGCATGGTAACCGTATACGCACATCATAGGGAAGGTAGCTATAAGATTTATACACTGGCGTAATACATTTGGAAGAGAGGTATCATCAGCCTTTGAGTCATATGCATACAATGTAAGTACAGATCTGGAAAGCGTGTTCATCATATCCTTACTTGGTGCTTTCATAATGATATCTCTTGTAAAGTTTTTGGGCAGAGATCTCTGTTCACCAAGTAAACGTTTGAAATTGTTAAGCTCATTTGAAGTAGGCAGATTGCCGAAAAGCATTAAATATGCTACCTCTTCAAAATCCGAATCTGTTTTCTTTTAAAAAAATCCGTCTGTGAGTTCATGTATATCAATGCCTTGATATCTAAGTTCACCGTCACATGGTATCTTCTCACCGTTTTCCCTTTTAAATGAGGTTATCTCGAAATGCGGGTAAGGCCGGCTCTTACACCTTCACCTTGAAGATTGCGCAATCCTCTTTGCACATCAAATTCTTTATACAAGGATTGGTTTATAGTTAAATTTGTAAGGCATTTTGAGGTCAAATTCTCTATTTCTTTTTGTAATCTTTTTGGTTGTAGCTCATATATTCCTCCTTTTAAAAAAATCATACATGTACAAAGTTACTTATATTAATTATACAGTTATAATAATTATACATTATTTTATAGCATATTTAAATTAAGAAATTATGTACAGTTAGTGAATAAATAATGATTTTTAGACAGCGTAACATAAGTTAAAGTGTGTTAATCTACACAATTAATTATTAATATACATTTGTAAGGTAAGAAATATAGAAAAAAATTTAAATTATATAGAAAAATTTTTTTCTGTTTACAGCTGTGAAAAAAATTCAATAAAAAAAGAGTAAAAAAATATTCTCTGTAAAAATAATCGTAAGTAATATTAAAAATAAAGCTTACAAATAAACGAACAAACCTAAGGGAGGAAAAAACAATGAAATTGTTCAAAAAAAGTTTTAGCAGTATCAGTAGCATCTGTGTGTGCTCTTTCATTAGCAGACATGTGGAGGTGGAAGCAAGCCGGCAGAGACAACTGCAGTGACTACAGAGTCAAAGGAAGAAAGCAAAGGCGACTGAGAGTGTTTCAGAGGCAGTTGCGACTACAGGTAAGGATGCAAAGGATATCAAAGTAGGTATCTCAATTTATAAGTTTGATGATAACTTCATGACATTATATCGTAACGAGCTTGTTAGATATCTTACAGAGGAAGTTGGTATTCCAAAAGAGAACGTAGTAGTTCAGGACGGTAAGAACGATCAGGCTGAGCAGACAAACCAGATCAACAACTTTATCGCAACTAAGGTTGACGTTATGATTCTTAACCTTGTACAGTCATCTTCAGCCCCAACAGTTACAGATCTTGCTAAGGAAGCAGGAATCCCTGTAGTATACATTAACCGTGAGCCTGATGAGGCTGAGGAGTCAAGATGGGCAGCAGACGGTATCAGCGCAACATATGTAGGTGCAGATGCTCGTCAGTCAGGAACATTCCAGGGTGAGGAAATCGCAGAACTTGAGAATAAGGGTGACATCAACGGTGACGGAACAGTTAAGTACATCATGATCCAGGGTGACCCTGAGAACATTGACGCACAGTACAGAACAGAGTATTCAGTTAAGGCTCTTACAGAGAAGAGCGGATTAAAGGCTGAGCAGCTCTTAATTCAGAGAGGTGACTGGGATCAGGCTAAGGGACAGCAGATTGCACAGGATGCTCTTACACAGTATGGAAACGACATCGAAGTTATCTTCTGTAACAATGACGCTATGGCACTTGGTGCACTTCAGGCTATCAATGCGGCAGGAAGAAAAGTTGGTGAAGATATCTATATCGTAGGTGTTGATGCACTTGCAGAGGCAGTTCAGAACGTATCAGAGGGCAAGATGACAGGTACAGTATTTAACGATTTCATCAGCCAGGCACAGGCGGCAGCAAAGGCAGCTGTATCATTTGCCGGTGGTGAGAAGGTTGATACAAAGATTCCTGTAGACTATGTAAAGGTTACAAAGGATAACGCAGCAGAGATCTTAGAGCTTGTAAAATAATCAAAAATTAACTTAAGTAAACATCTTTCGGGTGTGCCGGTGCACACCCGATTTTTGAAAGGAGCAATGGATGTCAGAGTACAGATTGGAAATGAAAGGGGTTTCTAAAAGTTTCCCCGGTGTAAAAGCACTGGACAATATCCATCTTAATGTCAGACCGGGCAGCGTACATGCTCTTATGGGTGAAAACGGAGCAGGCAAGTCTACACTTATGAAATGTCTGTTCGGAATATATACAATGGATACCGGTGAGGTCTATGTAGACGGAGAAAAAATGAATATATTAAACCCTGATGATGCACTTCATAAGGGATTGGCAATGGTTCATCAGGAGTTACAGCCTGTACCTGCAAGATCTATTGCTGAAATATGTTTTTGGGCAGATATCCTACAATAAATATAGGCCCTCTAAAAGTAATAGACCATAAGAAGATGGAAAATGAAGCTACCAAATGGCTAAAAGAAGTAAAACTTAATGTAAATCCCAATGCATTATTGCAGACATTATCTATATCACAGATGCAGTCTGTAGAAATAGCAAAAGCTGTTTCGATGGGAGCAAAGATCATCATTTTGGATGAGCCTACATCATCACTTACTGAAAATGAAGTAAGCGGATTATTTAAAATAATAAGAGAATTAAAAAGAAAAAAAGGTGTATCTCTTATATATATCTCACATAAGATGGCCGAGATAAGAGAGATTGCCGATGATATCACCATAATGAGAGACGGAACCTATGTTGGTACATGGGAAGTGAAAGATATCAGCGACGGTGAAATCATAAGACAAATGGTTGGTAGAGAGCTTTCAAATATCTATCCGCCAAAAGATAACATAGAAAAAGGTGAAGTTATACTTAAGGTCGACGGCCTTACAAGTATACATGAAAAATATATTCAGAAACTGCTCATTTGAACTTAGAAAAGGTGAGATACTCGGATTTGGCGGACTTGTGGGTGCAGGTAGAAGCGAACTTATGGAAGCCATATTTGGACTTAGAAGTGTAAAATCCGGAAAAGTGTACATGAAGGGCAAAGAGCAAAATATAGCAAGACCGAGAGATGCTATAAAAGACGGACTTGGAATGATTACAGAGGACAGAAGAGGAACAGGAATTCTTGGATGCCTTTCAATAGCGGACAATGTGGCTATTTCTTCACTCAATAATTATCTTGTAGCAGGTATTGCATTGGATGACGGTAAAATCAAACAGGTTGTAGATGAAAATGTAAGCAAGCTGAGTATAAAGACTCCAAGTAATAAGACATTGATTCAGTCTTTGTCAGGAGGTAATCAGCAAAAGGTTATTATAGCAAGATGGCTTGCAAACAACCCGGATGTACTGATAATGGATGAGCCTACAAGAGGTATTGACGTAGGTGCAAAGTATGAAATATACCAGATAATGATAAACCTGGCAAAGCAGGGAAAGGGCATCATAATGATTTCTTCCGAGATGCCTGAACTTATTGGAATGTCTGACAGAATAATCGTTATGTGCAATGGTGAGATCACCGGTGAAGTATCAAAAGATGATGCTACACAGGAAAATATCATGGCATTGGCTACAAAATTTTAGGAGGGATACTTATGAATACAAAATCTTTAGATATAAAGAAATTGTTACTGGATAACGGTATCATAATAGTTTTACTTTTGCTTGTACTGTTTACAGGTATAATGAAGGACAATTTCTTTTCGGCAAGTAACTTAAGAAATGTTTTGGTAAATGTGGCACCAAGAGTAATAATCGCCTTCGGTGTATCGGCATGTCTTATAACAAAGGGTACAGATCTTTCAGCAGGTCGTCTGGTAGGACTTTCAGCTTGTGTAGCAGGTACACTTTTACAGAATAAAGACTATGCAAATAAAATGTTTCCAAACCTTGGTGACATGAATATCCTTGGAGTACTTTTAATAGCTATAGCTATTTGTGCTGTATTCGGATGTATCAACGGTATTGTTATAGCTCATTTGAATGTTCCTGCATTTATCGGAACACTTGGAATGCAGCTTATAGTATATGGTGTATGTCTTGTTTATACAAAGGCAGAGCCTATCGGTGGATACAGAACAGCATATACAACAGTTGCTACAGGAAACTTCTTAAAGATTCCGTATCTTTTCATCTATGCACTTGTTATCGGACTCATCATGTGGTTTGTTTTCAATAAAACAAGACATGGTAAGTATATGTATGCAATTGGTGGAAATGAGGCGGCAGCAGAAGTATCAGGTGTAAATGTAAAGAAGACAAAGATACTTATCTACACATCAGCAGCAGTTCTTTATGCAATTGCAGGTTTCCTTTTGGGAGCAAAATCAGGTGGTTCATCTGTAAATATGGGTGCATCATACGAGCTTGAGGCTATTGCGGCTTGTACAATCGGTGGTGTATCTGTAAACGGTGGTATCGGTAGAATATCAGGTTGTGTAATCGGTGTTTTGGTGTTCGAGTTATTGAAATCCTCAATGCAGTTCCTCGGAATCAAGCCGGACTTCCAGTTCATAGTACAGGGTATCATCATTGTAGTTGCTATTGCACTCGATATCAGAAAGTATATACAGAAGAAGTAATTGATTGAATATAAAACTCCATTTACACCCCCTATATGTATGATATAATGAAACATATAGGGGGTGATTTTTTTGATTGATATGGAAGACTATAGCGGAAGATCAGGTGGATGCATCATTTGTATAGGAGAAAGCATGGACATAAATCCCATTGATAAAAAAAGAATGAAATATGTAAATTATTAGATTATTTAGAGGCTGAATATGAAATTCATACTTTTGGTGAAATGAGTGAAGAGTATGACTATTTAGAAGAGGGTAATATATGTATAACTGTACTTAACCCTACTTGTCAGTATAAATTATATATAGATTTAGAGTGTTACGGTGAGTTTACATTGAGCTATTATAGGTGGCATGCGCACTATTTTCCGTACGAAATGGATTATGAAGTGCTTTGCAATGATTTGACGGCTATACTAAATAATACTAAATGTACTGAAAATGTAAGTAGCAAAAAGATGGATATATAATATTTTAAAGGAGATAAAGGATATTGAATCTTACAATTTTAAAGTGGCTGAAAGTCTTCCGGATGAATTTATTAAGGAATTAAAGAAAGTCGGAGGAAGTGTAGAGTTGTTCTTTTGGGATTGTAATAAGAATATAAGAATAGATATATAGATATAAAAATCATAAGAAGGCCACCGATGATATACTGCATTGGTGGCTTTCTTTGCTACACAAAAGACGTATTTTTAGCTTAAGAAGGATATCATTGTTTAAAAATTCTCTTTATAATATTTTTTTCAAGCTCAGACATAAATTTGCTCTGTGATATATGATTTTGAACAGTCATATAGGGTTGATACACAAAAACGGCGACCATTTTTTTATTAGCTTTTCAGTGCTTCACTCAGTAGAAAACATATTGTTGAGATAATGTTTATATTCAGGGCCTTTTTATTAAAAATCAGACTCATTTATTCCTCTATATACATAAATTGCGGTTTCAAAAAAAGGACGAATTAGACATAATATAATCTTTATCCGGTATATAAAACCAATATAATCTTAGGAGAATCTCCAATTTTTTTACAAATCTTTCATAAAAAAATCTTTATAGTAGAGGGAAGTTGCCAAATTTTGTGGAAGTTGCCAAATATCTTGAGTAGTGATATTTTGGGTATTTTTCAGGTTTATTATAATTAATCAATGAGATAGCGGAGTGAGCTGTCATACTGTCAAGTTTACTATATAATACCTTATTTAGGCCATATACTTTGCTAAGCAGTAAAAATCATATCATCATGAGATTTCTTTGGCATAATAATATCATTTTTTTATAAAAGTTATAAATCGATGTCAAAAAATTGCTATCTGTAGTAGATATATCTCCGATAGTCCGATAATTAAAAATGTATTGATCCATAATGTTCTCCTGTACTAATCCCAAAATCTCTGTCATAGAAGAAAGCTTATAATCCTTTTATAAAGTATTATAACAAAAATATCCTGACAAAGTCACAAAGTAAAAAAACGCCTTGTATTTGCCGGATTTTTTTATAAGTATCAGCTAAGGACGTTGGGTTTGAGGAGGCACCGGAAGAATGAATACATATAAACGAACCTAACAGTCTTGAAGAATATTCCAGACAGTTTAAGCTCCGAATTCCAAAGAGTCATATAACAGTATATACTTAATCGCTATTTTTTCCTCCTCTCTTTTAATTTTACACAATATTTGATATAATCAATAATTATAGAAAATAAGGAGGCTTTTATGGCTGATACAATGAATATAAAAGATAATTACGAAGTAGTGACAAATGAAAACGGAAGACTTGGCGAAGTAAAGATTGCCGATGAAGTTGTAGCCGTTATTGCAGGTATTGCCGCTACAGAGGTAGAAGGTGTAGATTCAATGGCAGGGAATCCTACAAAAGAAATAGTAGGTAAACTTTCAGGAAGTAAGACTGCAAAGAGTATGAGGGGAGTTAAGGTAGAGGTAAATGACGATAAGGTTTGTGTTGACCTTGCAATCAATGTAAGCTACAACTACAATATTCCTGAAGTAAGTGAAAAAGTACAGGAGAGAGTTAAGAATGCTATCGAGAATATGACAGGGCTTACAGTGCTTGAAGTAAATATTAAGATAGCATATGTTGTAGCAAATTAATGAGAACATTTTCAAGTACTTATATTAGAAAGATAGCAACTTTAGGAATGCTGACGGCTTTGGCAATGGTACTTGGCTTTGTTGAAACATTGATACCTATAAATTTAGGTATACCGGGTATGAAGTTAGGTCTTGCAAATCTGATTGTGATTATTGCTTTTTATTTATTTGATATAAAAACAGGGGTAATAGTTTCACTGCTTAGAATTGTTTTGATAGCTATGACATTCGGAAATATTTCAATGATGTTTTATTCTATATCAGGAGCAGCACTCAGTTTGCTTTGTATGATTTTAGCAAAACAAATCAAAGGCTTTTCTATGGTGGGAATAAGTATCATCGGTGGTATAATGCACAATGTGGGACAGATAATCTATGCAGATTTGTGGTAAGAACAAACGGAGTATTCACATACTTACCGGTACTGATGATTGCAGGAGTGGTCAGCGGAATGCTTATAGGAATAGCGGCATCACTTGTTATAGTGAGAGTAAAACCCTATATACGCAAATAGCTTATTATAAGCAGATGTTAAGCATTCATAATTTAAATATATTATTAAACAGAGATTCATTGCAAGTTTGATTTTATAATCAGGCTTGCTTTTTAGAGATTTTAGAATGGAGATAAAATGGCAAATACAAAGATTGATGTAGTATCAGGTTTTTTAGGTGCAGGAAAAACCACTTTTATAAAGAGACTTGTTGAAGGAAATAAGGACAAGGGAAAAACAATAATAATAGAAAATGAGTTCGGTGAGATCGGTATAGACGGAGGATTTTTAAAGAATTCAGGTATCGAAATCAGAGAGATGAACTCAGGATGCATTTGCTGTTCTTTGGCAGGAGATTTTGAGGCATCTTTAAGAGAACTTTTATCAACTTATGAGCCGAACAGAGTTATTATAGAGCCGAGCGGAGTAGGAAAGCTTTCAGATGTATTGAAAGCTGTTTCAGATGTTGAAAAAGATTTGCCTGTAGAGTCAAATTCTGCCGTAACGGTTGTTGATGTTAAAAAGTGCAAGATGTATATGAAGAATTTCGGTGAGTTCTTTAACAACCAGATTCAGTTTGCAAATACTATAATCTTATCAAGAACGGATTTGGTGGATAACACTAAAATTGAGGAAGCCGTTGCACTTATTAAAAATGTAAATCCTGATGCGACAATAGTTACAACACCTCTTGATAAATTAAGCAATGAAAAAATAGAAGAGCTCTTATCAAGTCCTATAGATTTAAAGGCTGAATTGCTTGATGAATTGGCAAGGGAGCATGAACATCATTATGAGCATGAGCATCACCACGATCACGACCATCACCATGAACACGATGAGGATTGCGGATGCCATGAACATGAGCACCATCACGAACATGATGAGCACTGTGGATGCCATGATCACGACCATGAGCATCACCACGATCACGACCATCACCATGAGCATGACGAGCACTGCGGATGTCATGATCACGACCACGAGCATCACCATGACCACGAGCATGATCACGAACATCATCACGATCACGAACATCACCATGATCACTGTGGATGTGGGCATGACCATCATGATCACCATCATGCAGATGATGTATTTGACAGTTGGGGAATGGAGCAGGTACCTGCAATAAGCGAAGAAAAGTTAAAGAGTGTACTTGATAGCTTTGCTGATGAGGAAAGATTCGGAGTGGTTCTCAGAGCTAAGGGAATGTTAAAGGATGCAAACAGTGATGATTGGTTCTACTTTGACCTTGTTCCGGGAGAGAGCGACATCAGAAGAGGTGATGCGGAGTATACAGGTAAGGTATGTGTAATCGGCGCAGGATTAAAGACTGAAGAAATAGAGAAGTGTTTTAGAGCTTAAAGCTTATTGATTGGAGAAGTTATGGAAAGATTACCTATTTTTGTCATCAATGGTTTTTTAGAAGCCGGTAAAACACAATTTATGAAATTCACAATGCAGCAGGAATATTTTCAAACTGAAGGCAACACCTTGTTGATTGTATGTGAAGAAGGTGAGGAGGAATACGATAAGGAATTATTGGAATCTACTCACACAACCGTAAAGTACATAGATGATATATCGGATTTTACAAAAGAAAAGATGATAGAGTTTACCAAAGAGGTAGATCCTGAGAGAATTCTTATAGAATGGAACGGGTTGTGGGAACAGGACAAGATACAAATACCTGACATCTGGTATGTAAATCAGATGATTACAATTTATGATACATCTACATTGGACCTCTATATAAAAAAACAAGGATTTAAAGGCATATATGGGTAAGATGCTGAAGGATTCAGAACTTGTTATATGTAACAGAGCCGATGATATTGATGAGGAGATTTTAAGTACATATCATCTTCAAATAAAGGCTATGGCACCAAATGCGGAAATCATTTTTGAGGGCGAAGAAGGAGAGATTACCGGAGATTTCAGTATAAATCTCCCATATAATCTTGATGATCCGAAGCTTATTATTAAGCCTGAGGAATACGGTATCTTCTATGTGGATGCTATGGACAGAACCGAAAAGTATGACGGAAAAAGAAGTTGAGTTTGTTGCTCAGGTGGTAAGACCTGACGGAATCGGTGATGATATATTGATTCCGGGTAGAAGAGCAATGACTTGTTGTGAGGCCGATATTCAGTTCCTTGGCTTCGTGTGTCATTACAAAGGTGCAAAGAATTTTAAGAACAAGGACTGGGTGAAGGTAAAGGGAAAAATAAAGTATGAGATGAGCCCACAATACCGTGCTAAAGGGCCTGTAATATATGCAAATGATATTTTACTTACAGGACCTATAGACGGATTAGTACAGTTTTAGGAGAAATATGTCTGATTTAGAATTACTGGAAGAAGCAAAAAAGGCCAGAAAAATGGCCTATGTTCCATATTCAAAATATAAAGTAGGTGCTGCACTTATGACCAAATCGGGAAAGATTATACATGGTTGTAATATAGAGAATGCGGATATACTCCGTGTAATTGTGCGGAGAGAACAGCTTTTTTTAAAGCGGTATCTGAAGGAATATATGATTTTTTTGTAAGATAGCCGTTGTCGGAGGCTTTGAAGACTCTGATGCGGATGCTTTATGTACTCCATGTGGAGTTTGCAGACAGGTCATGCAGGAGTTTTGTAACCCTAAGGAATTTGAAATCGTAATGTCTGACGGTGCAAAGGTGAAAACCATGAAATTGGAAGAGTTGCTACCGTTCGGATTTGGACCTGATAATCTAAAATGACAGTTAAAAAAATGTACATATAAAAAAACAGATATAGGAAGGTTTAATGAAGAAAAACATTATTAAATAAATTTATTCTGGTAACGACAATGGGTACGATACTTGTCACAGGTGTCGGAAGAAATATTTTTATAAAAGATATCAATGCATTTACTACAAAGAAGGGTACAGTAGATGTAAGTGCACTTAATGTAAGATCAAATGCCGGTACCGGAAATAATACTATTGCCACACTGGAAAGAGATACAAGTGTTACAGTACTTGATGAAGTAAACAGTGACGGAATGTATTGGTATAAAATAAGTTTTAATACCGGCTCAGGTGACAGAGAAGGATATGTTGCAAAGAATTATATAAAGACGGAAAGTACTGCAAAGTATACAACAGACAAGACTTTTGAATCTGAGATAGCGGGATTTCCTGAGAGTTATAAGAACAGATTAAGGGCTTTACATGCCGAGTATCCCAACTGGAAGTTTGTTGTACAAAATGTAGATATTTCCTGGGATGAAGTTATAAGGAATGAATCGATAGTCGGAGTTAATCTTGTAAAAAAGAATGCAAAGTCATCTTGGAAATCAACTGCAAGAGGTGCGTATAACTGGAGTAACGGAACTTGGCCGGGATTTGACTCAAATGAATGGGTTGCCGCAAGTGAAAGTATTATAAGATACTATATGGATCCAAGAAACTTTTTGGATTCAACCAATATATTTCAGTTTTTAAACCATGGATATACTACAGGTGAACAGACTGAAGAAGGTGTTGAGAAGATGCTTAAAGGTACTTTCATGGAAAGTAAATCAAGTGTTAAGAGCACTGTACCGTCTGCAACAACTGCACCGACAACTTCAGCTACAACTGCGGCAACTACAGCGGCTTCTACAACACAAGCGCAGAATGTCGGACCGGTTGCAGACCCGAATGAGAAGGTAGAACTTGTAGGGCCGACGGCAGAAAGTGTAACCGCCGCAACACTACCTAAAGAAGAACTTCCTACAGTGGAAGATAAAGATAACGGTCCGGGATATACCGAACCTGCACCTGCTCCGGTTTTTGAATCAACTACGGAGTTCAATGATACGGAGCACGGACCGGGAGTGGTAAACAGTGACAGTATTAAAGAGAGTGTAAGTGCTTCAAACAGCACATATGCATCAACATCAGCAAGTTCAGCCGGTGAAAATGCACTTTCAAACGGTACTACATATGTTGATATGATTATGGATGCCGCCAAGAGTTCAGGTGTTAATCCTTATGTTATAGCCGCAATGCTTATACAGGAACAGGGAGTTAAAGGCACATCAGGGCTTATAAGCGGAGCAACAGGTATTTATAATTTCTTCAATATAGAGGCTTATCAGTCGGGAAACCAGAGTGCAACAAGCAGAGGTTTGGCGTGGGCAGGAAGCGGAAATACATACCTTCGTCCATGGAATACAAAGGCTAAAGCAATAATAGGCGGTGCCATGTTCTATGGAAGTACTTATTCAAAAGCCGGACAGAACACATTCTACTTAAAGAAATTTAACGTTCTTGGTGAAAACAAATATAAGCACCAATATATGACAAATATTGAAGGCGCAAAGAATGAGGGAGCTATGCTCTCAAGAGCATATTCGGAGGAGGACAAAAAGGGAGTTTTCACATTCCATATACCTGTTTATAAAGATATGCCTGAAGTACCTGAGGCAATGCCGACAGGAGACGGTAGTCCGAATAACAGATTGTCATCACTAAGTATAAGCGGATATAATATTACACCGAGCTTTAGTAGTGACAATTATTCTTATACGGTTGAATTGCCATCCAATGTAAATAATGTTAATATTAAAGCAAACGTGGCCGATGCAAGTGCAACTGTATCAGGAAGCGGTGATATTGAACTGAACTCTTCCAACTCCACAGTTGACATAATTGTTACAGCTCAAAAACGGAACTAAAGAGAAGTACAGCATAAATATAAAGAGAGGAAATTAATACTGTTTCTACATTTTTATGTAGGGTTAATGTCAGAGGATTAAGATGAAATATTTAAAAAAAGCCTAATGTAAATATCGTCATACCTTCATTTATACTTACATTGATATTTTCAGCAGTAATAGCTTTTTAATGCTTTTTGCTATGGGTATCAGTATAAGCTTTGCAGATGTCAATGCAACAGTGGGTGATGAAGTAAATTTGGTAATGAGTTTATCGTCAACAGACGGAAACATTGACAGCGCAAATATAATGCTCAGTTATGATGACAGCATTTTGGATTTTGTCGGAGGAACAAATGCACAGGGTGGGGCAGGTAGTATAAAAGTCACATCCAATACCGGAAGCAGCAGTAACAATCAAAACTATTCCCTGAAATTTAAAGCCAAGACAGCCGGGGAAACTACAGTCGTTGTAAGTACATGGGAAGTATATGATACAAACTCAAAGATGGCTACAATGCAGTCACAAGGCAGCGGAAGAATAAAGATAAAATCTGCAGAACAGACTACTGCCGAAGAGTCTACTGTTGAAAAGAATAAGGAAGCGGCAACTACAGTTGCGGTAGATAAAAAGGATGCAATGCTTTCTTCTTTGAAAGTCAGTCCGGGTAAGCTTTCACCTGATTTTAGCAGTACTGTGAAAAATTACGACATGAATGTAGCAGGAAATATATCCAACATTGCAGTCAACGCAAAGGCAAGACAGGACGGGGCAAAAGTAGTTATAACAGGAAATGATAATCTTGTGGTCGGAGTGAATGCTATTAATGTAAAGGTAACATCACCTGACGGTTCGGCTGTAGAAAGTTATATTATAAATGTAAATAAAAGTGCGGTAAAAAAAGAGGAAGCCTCAGAGTCTTCTTCAGAAACTTCAGCAGAAGAAGTTATCGAAGAGAGCGAGAGCAGTGCAGATGTTTTGGATCTGGTTTCCACAGATAACGGGCTTACCTTAGGCGGAATTGATTATCAGGTATCGGATTCATTTGATAAAAATATCCTGCCTGAAGGTTTTGAAGAGTCTACATTCACATATAAAGGTAGAGATGTCAAGGCCGGAAAAATGAAGGGTCAGGATGTATATATCCTTTATCTTGTAGGCAATGACGGCTCAGGAGATTTCTACATATATGATGATGCTGCGGATACATGGGCTGTATATACACAGCTTACCACAAATACCAAGAGCATTACCGTAATGCCTATTGATAAAGGTGTAGAGGTACCTAAGGGATTTATTGAAAGTATTATAAATATAAACGGTAAAAAAAGATTCGTGGATGGATTTGGGGCAGTGACAATGAAAAAGAGATATTGTGTTGTTTATGCCATGAATTCGGAAGGTAAAAAAGACTTCTACAGATATGATATGGAAGAGCATACAATACAAAGGTACTTTGCCGATCCAAATGTAGACACAGGTGTATCGACTGAAGAATATAATGCACTTGAAAAGAAATATGAGAAGAGTAATGAGTGGGTAAGAAATTTAATTGCACTTGCGGTTATATTGATTATTTTTTTATAATAATTTTACTTTTTGTCAAGAGCTTCAAATAAAAAAAGAAGGTCGCAAAGACGGCACAAAAACCTGCCAAGAAGAAGAACAAGAGTAACATTACTTCAAAAGTGGATTTGATACCTGAAGAAGAGATGAATGATGAAACTACTCTTGAATATATGCCTTTAAGTAAGAAAAAGGAAGAAGAGCCTGTAAAGTCGGAAGATGAATCGGATGATTTTGATGTAATAGACCTATCAAACGGTGAAGTTATAGAAGAAGAGGATTTTGAAGTAGTAGAAGAACTTAAAAACGATTCTGATGATGAAGATGATGATTTTGAAGATTTAGATATTTAAAAAATAACCACCCGGTAAGTCGGGTGGTATTTTTTATGGATTATAATTTAGAACTTCTTTTTCTTACCGTATTTCGGCTCGGCGGTAAGTCCTATTCCAAGTTTGTTTAGAGTCTTTACATCTGCTTCTGAAAGCATTACGGAAGAATGCATTTGTAAACCTTTAAGTTTCGGGATGGCATTTAAGGCTTTTCTTGCATTCTCATCGGTAGCGGCTGAAATAGAGAGAGCTATAAGAGCTTCATCTGTATGAAGTCTCGGATTATTACCACCAAGATATGTGGTTTTTAATTCCTGTACAGGTGCAATAACTGTAGGTGAAATAAGCTTTATTTCATCATCCACACCGCTGAGAGCTTTTAATGCATTTAAAATAAGTGCGGCACTTGCACCGAGAAGCTCGGAAGTCTTACCTGTAATAAGTTCACCGGTTTCAAGTTCAATAGCTGCTGCAGGGGTATTTGTGGCTTCAGCTTTTAATAGTGCTGCAGAAACAGCTTTTCTGTCATTAACACTTGTTTTTGCTTGCTGCATTATAAGCTCAAGTTTATAAATTTCATCAGCTTTGCATTCTCCTTTAACAAATCTTGCAAGTGAATTATAGTATCTTCTTATGATTTCCTGTTTACTTGCCTCTCTGCATACCTCATCGTCAATAATACAGTTACCGGCCATATTTACTCCCATATCTGTAGGAGATTTATATGGACATTCTCCAAATATTCCCTCAAAAATTGCCATCAAAACAGGATATATCTCTATATCTCTGTTGTAGTTTACAGTTGTTGTTCCATATGCTTCCAAATGGAAAGGATCAATCATATTTACATCGTTTAAGTCAGCTGTAGCAGCTCGTATGCAAGGTTTACAGGGTGCTTCAGCGGCAAATTCCAGATAGGAAATGTCTCAAACTTTGCATAACCTGCTTTAATTCCCCTTTTATTCTCATGGTAGAGCTGAGAAAGACATGTAGCCATCTTTCCGGATCCGGGTCCCGGAGCGGTAACTATTACAAGAGGTCTTGAAGTGACGATATAATCATTTTTTCCATAACCTTCTTCACTCACGATATGTGCCACATTGCTTGGATACCCGTCAATCAAATAAAGCTTGTATACTTTTATACCGAGATTTTCAAGTCTTTCCTTAAATTTGTCCGCACTCTTTTGTCCCGAATACTGTGTAATACATACACTGCCTACAAACAATCCTTTTCTTCGAAATTCATCTATAAGTCTGATTACATCGGCATCATAGGTAATACCATGATCTTCTCTAATCTTGTTTTTTTCAATATCCGATGCAGAGATTGAGATAATTATTTCGGCCTGATCTTTTAGTTGAAGAAGCATTCTAAGCTTTGAATCAGGTTCAAAGCCCGGAAGTACTCTGGATGCATGGTAATCATCAAAGAGCTTTCCGCCAAATTCAAGATAGAGTTTATCACCAAAAACTTGCTATTCTTTCTCTTATATGCTCAGATTGTGTTTTTAAATACATCTGATTATCGAAACCGATTTTCATAATACGCCTTCCTTCTTTAGTATGAACTGTTATATAAAATTAAAATAGAATTATATCACTTTTTAAAAACCGTATTAAAGGGGGAACAACATAGTTTAGTAATTAAATTAATTTTTCAAATATTTGAACACGATTATAATATTTTTTTCATTTATTATTAAAAAAAGAAATCTGCAAACTTATATATTATAAATATAATTAAAGTGATATACTAAAGCGACTAAAAAAAGAAAGCAGGTTTTTATATGAAAAAAAGCAATTTTTAATGACAGTTATGGGTGCAAACTATTGTTTTGCAGCATGTGGAAGTAAAGGAACAGATAAAAAAATGAAGACATTACGGTGACTATAGAACACAATGAGACAAGTGTTGAAACCGTTGAAGACACTGAAAGTGTGGCAGATGAGCCAAGCACAGCGGTAAGTAAGGCGGATATAAAATTAAAGTATTCAAATCTTGTAGATGAAGATACCAGAAACAGAGTAAAAAAATGCTCTAAAGAATGCCGGTCTTAGTGATGAAAAAGATAAAGAACTTTTTTTGATGCGGTAGATGAGTATAATAATGCGGTAGGCACTAAGAATCTGGTTCAGAGTATGACAACCATAGATGCCGCTTTCCCAACATTCGATCAGGATAAGCTTATAGATGCATGGCTTGCCAAGGGAGGATATGTAGGCAGAAATTGCAGAATCACATCATATTCTTTGATGGGAGATTTTATAAAAGTCGGAAATCCTACACCGGGTGATACAACAATGCTTTTCAACGATTTTTGATTCTATAAAAGATAAAAAAATATTTTTTTGAAGGTGAAGATAAGAAAAAAATTTGATACATTATTTTCATATATTGATGTAACAAATACACATGATACAAATGTTTTGTCAGATGAAATAATAAAAAATCATGGGAAGAGAAGCAGATTTCATTTAACAATGATAAGATGCATATGATTTCAGTATTTATGACCATGGATGACGGTATGAATAAGGTACAGGAGTTCATAGGACATACAGGTATTTTGGTAGAAGACGGTGATAAATATCTCTTTATTGAGAAGCTGGCATTTGAGCTACCGTATCAGGTAGAAGAATTTGACAATCTACAGGATGTAAATGATTATCTGATGGGATACTATGACAATGAAGCTGAGGGACTGACTGCAAAGCCTGTTATTTTTTTGAAGACGGAAAAAGTAATGAATGAGTACAGAGTCTTAAAATAATGCTTGCATTTTTTGCTTATTTTTGGTTGAATTATAGTATCAAAAACAGGAAAGAAGTATTATGGCAGAGAGAGTTAATATATTAAAAACAGATTATGAAATGAATCGTACAGACTGGACAGAGGTAGTATCTGCAGTATTTGGAGGTATGCTTCGTGTACAGGAGGCTATTGAGATGTATGTAGCCAAAGGACAGGCTTGGAATGTGGATTTTCATACAAAGAAAATCAAAATCGGTAAGAGCACATATCCGATACAATACATTGGAAGTGAAGCAATCGAGTCAAATGACTGGCTATGGGGCTGGGAGAATATAAACGGATTTGATGAGAGCTTACTTGAACTTGTTGGAGAAGCAAGGGAATTTGGAGAAAAGGTAGGCTTTGCAACCTTAACAAATCCAAATCTTCCTTTGACAGAGAAGGTAACCGGATATATACTTTCAATGATTTCATGTGGCATAAGTGAAAAGAACTACGGATATTATCCATGTAAACATCCCGGAGGTATTGCATTTGTGGCACTTTACGATTTACCTGAGAAGTTCTTTGCACCTGTAGATACAAAGTTATTTATCAAAACTATAATGAGTGCAATAAGTCAGTATGAGCTGGACCATAAAATTTTAGTAGAAGGCTTCCTTGCATGGAACGGTACAGATTATCATTGGGAAAACAATAATATTTATGCTAAATTTGCAGAAAATGATGGACAACTTCTGATAAGATTTGAGGATATCGGAGATAAAAAAAGAATAGAGTCAATCGACGGATTGAAATAAAGATAAGGACTTCCCAAAAGGGTAACTCAATAAGGGATTTATAATCCTGTAAAGTATCGGCATAGTCGTAACCATCGGCTATGCCGTTTTTTTACGTTGCTTGGGATATGTACTTCTTCGATGAAGTTGAAGATGATTTTTATCTTCTTTGTATTTCTAAATAGTCTGATTTGTGAGATGAAATTCCATAGAAAAAGAAAAATCCTCCAAGTCATGATAACCTGAGGATCGTTACTAGAAAAATTCATATTTATTTGGTATATTAACGCTATACTAACGAGTGAAAAACGAAAGGTAGATGCATATGAGTTTTCCTGAAGAAATAAAAAGAATTAGACAGCGTTCATTACTTACACAGCAGGACTTTGTAAAGAAAATTGGTGTGGCATTTTCTACTGTGAATCGTTGAGAATCCGGACGTGCAAAGCCAAAATTATAAGCAATGAAAAGTATCAATGCATTTTGCTTAGAGAATAACATTCCTTATGAAACGATAGAGGAAGCTTAGCTTGATTAAAAAATAGAGAAACAAAGGAGCAATAATGCTATGACAGATAAAGAATTGAAAGAATTAAAAGACACTCTATGGCACTCTGCCGATGTTCTTCGTGCAAGTGCACATTTAGCAGCAAATAAATATGGTCAGCCTATTTTAGGACTTATCTTTCTAAGATATGCCGACATCTTATATAAACAACATAAAGAAGAAATTGAAGAAGAATACAACCGTCTTAAAGGTGGACGTATGGAAAAATCTATGAAAGAGATTTCCATCGAGAAATGTGGCTTCTATCTCCCTGAGTGTGCTTACTACGACTTCATTAACAATGCACCGGACGATGCAAACAAGGCTACTCTTGTAAAGAAAGCTATGGAAGCAATTGAAGATGAGAATCCTAAAATGGATGGTGTACTTCCAAAAGAAGTTTACGCACAGTTAGTACCGGAAGAAGAACCGGAGCTTCTCTCTAATATCGTACGTATTTTCAAAGATATTCCGGAAAATAGTACAATCGATATCTTCGGTGAAATCTATGAATATTTCTTAGGTAACTTCGCACTTGCAGAAGGTAAGGATGGAGGAACATTCTATACTCCTGCGACAGTTGTTAGATATATGGTAGAAGTGTTGAATCCACAGCCGGGTGAAAAGAAGTTCTTAGATCCGGCCTGCGGTTCCGGAGGTATGTTCGTACAGGCTGCGAGGTACATGCATAATCATAACACCAGTGAAAGCGAGCAAATGAAGTTCCGTTGCTATGGTGTTGAGAAAGAACCTGACACTGTAAAAACTCGCTAAGATGAACCTTCTTCTTAATAATGTACGTGGTGACATTACACAAGCTAACTCATTTTATTCTGATCCATATAATGCATTCGGACAATTCGATTATGTAATGGCAAATCCGCCCTTTAATGTAGATGAGGTTGTGGTTGAGAAGGTTTCTGATGATGCACGTTTTAATACATACGGGGTACCACGAAATAAGAGCAAATCAACAAAGAAAAAAATCTGACAAGAAAGAAACTGTGCCTAATGCAAACTATTTGTGGATTGGCTACTTTGCTACAGCTTTAAATGAGCATGGTAAGGCAGCACTTGTTATGGCTAATTCTGCATCTGATGCATCCGGTTCAGAATATGACATTAGAAAGAAAATGATTGAAGAAGGCATCATCTCACAGATGGTAACTCTTCCTTCTAATATGTTCTCATCGGTAACGCTTCCTGCGACTCTTTGGTTCTTCGATAAACAGAAGCCAAATACAGATAAGAAAAATGAAATCTTATTTATTGATGCAAGAAATGTATTTACACAGATTGACCGTGCTCACAGAAAGTTCTCTGATGAGCAGATTAAAAAAATCTTGGTGTAATAACAAAACTATATCATGGTGATAAACAGGCTCTTGTTGATTTGATTGATAAGTATAAAACTGAGCTTGCTAATGCTCCGGAAACTTCTGATGACAAAGAAGTTCTCACAAAAACATATTGGCAGTTACAGATTGACTGGTTAACGGAAAGATTCCCTGACGGTGTATATGCTGATGTTATCGGTCTTTGTAAGGCTGTGTCGCTGGATGGTGAAGACGGAATCATTGAACAGGACTATTCTCTTAATGCAGGACGTTATGTCGGCGTGGTTATTGAAGACGATGGATTAACACAAGAAGAATTTAAAGAAGAAATGGATTCCTTATATACTGAATTCACTGCCTTAAGTGCTGAAGCTAAATCTTTAGAAGAACTTATCTCGAATAATCTGAAAGGATTGTTGGGTGAGTGATATGAAAAGAACTATTATTCGAATTGGAAATGTAGCCGATATTGGGAGAGGTTCATCTCCAAGACCTATTACTGATAAAAAGTATTTTGAGAATGGTGAAATACCTTGGATAAAGATTGCAGATGCTACTGCATCTGGAAAAATATATATATAACGAAAGAATATGTTAATGATGTAGGTGCATCATATAGTAGAAAAATGAAACCGGGCACGTTGATTTTGTCTGCTAGTGGTGTTTCATTAGGCATCCCGCACTTTTTAGGTGTTGAAGGATGTATTCATGATGGTTGGATATATATGGATAATATTCATGATATAGATAAACAATACTTGTATTACCTATTGTTAACTATGCGTCCATATTTTGATAATCTATCTTATGGTGCTGCAATACAAAACATTAATACCACGATTCTAAGTAAGACAAAAATCGAAGTTCCTGGTATACAAAGCCAAGAAAAAATCGGATTGATACTTTCAGCATATGATAACCTCATCGAAAACAACAACAAGCGTATCAAGTTGTTGGAGCAAATGGCAGAGAATCTCTATAAGGAATGGTTTGTAAGATTTCGCTTTCCTGGATATGAGGATGTGGAGGTTGAGGAGAAGAAACCTAAAGGTTGGCAAGTTGGCACAGAAGAGAAAAAGCATTTGACACCCTCTATCTTCAAATATGATGAGTTAGGAAATATTGGAAGCTTTGTGAGAGGAAAAAATATTACTGCCGAAAAGATGCTCAAAGGAGATATTCCTGTGATTTCAGCAGGATTACAACCTTCTGGATACCATAATGAAGCGAATGTATGTGGTGAAAGCCTTACAATCAGTGCTTCGGGAGCTAACGCAGGATATCTTCAATATCATTTGCAGGATATTTGGGCTGCAGATTGTTCCTACTATCAGGGAGATGCAACAATTTGGTTTGTATATAATACGCTTAAATATATCCAACCAGTTATTAGTAATTTGCAATGTGGAGCGGCACAACCACATGTATATCCTAAAAACATCAATAAGCTCTGTGTCTTAATTCCGACAGAGGAATTAATAAACAAATATAATGGTTTTGTTAAGCTGTATTATGATGAAATCAAAATACTGAAACAGCACAATCAATTACTTGCAAAACAACGAGATATGCTCTTACCACGCCTAATGAGTGGAAAACTTGAAGTGTAAGGAGGTCTTTACATGCGTAATTTTATATCTGAAGACGATATAGAACAGGCTATACTTGCAAAATTAAAAGCTGAACCATTTAAATATGATATCCTCATTTGTGATGCTGATCCAAGCAAGCGTGATGATTTGAATGATGGTACAGGAAGAACTTCAAAGAAGGAATGTGTTCTTCCTGATGTTATGCTGTCTTCTCTTAAGCGTATTAATCTAACTATCGAAGAAGATAAAATTAAAGAGATAGTGAAGACACTAAGGCAAGATTATTCAGGAACGGACGTTGTAGATACTAACTACAAATTATACAGGCAAATTCGTAATAATATAAAAATCACAGTTCGTAGAAACGGAAAAGAGGACTTTGATTTTGTTAAACTTATCGATTTTGAGCATCCGGAGAACAATACTTTCACAGCGGTATCGCAGATGTGGATACAGGGGAGGGTCTACTACAGAAGACCGGATATCCTCATCTTCATCAATGGTATGCCTCTTGTATTTATTGAACTGAAAAATAGCATTGTTAAGGTTGAAGAAGCCTACAACAAGAATCTAAAAGATTACATGAGAGATATTCCGAATCTCTTTGCATTTAATCAGATTTGTGTGCTTTCAAATGGTTTGGAGACCAAGCTTGGTGCCTTTAATGCAAGCTATGACTTTTTCTTTGAATGGCTCAAGATTGACAGTGAAAAGGAAAAAACGGATCGAGAAGCTATTCTCTCAGCAGATAGTGTAAAGGACAGCTCAGTCAGATATTTTGTTGATGGTCTTCTTAAGAAAGATAAGTTGATTGACTATATCGAAAACTTTATTCTCTTTGAAAATCAGAGAATAAAGATTATCGCTAAAAACCACCAGTACTTAGGTGTAAATAACCTAATGGAATCAGTCGAGAACAGAAAAGAGCTTAATGGTAAGCTTGGTGTTTTCTGGCATACACAGGGTTCAGGTAAATCCTATTCTATGGTTATGTTTGCCCGTAAAGTGAAGCGTAAGATTCAAGGTAATTTCTCGTTCCTCGTTATTACAGACCGTGAGGATTTGGATACCCAGATTCATAAGAACTTCGTACGTACTGAGGTTATTGGTTCTAAAGAAGAATGCCGGCCTAAGGATAGTAAGCAGTTAAGAGATTTTCTAACTACCAATAAGGCTTTTATCTTTACTTTGATTCATAAGTTCAGATACGACAAAACAAAGAAATATCCGATTCTTTCTACTCGTGACGATATTATTGTCCTTGTTGATGAAGCACACAGAACACAGTATAAGGATTTGGCAGAAAATATGAGAACTGCACTTCCGAATGCTAATTTTGTTGCATTTACCGGAACGCCACTCCTTGGTACAAAACGTCTTACAAATCAGTGGTTTGGAGATTATGTATCAGAGTATAATTTTGCACAGTCTGTTGAAGACGGCTCTACAGTACCTTTATTCTATTCCAGACGAGTTCCGGAAGTTGGGCTTGAGAATGATTTCCTTGACGATGACATTGTGGACATTATCGAAGAAGAAAATTTAAACGAGGATGAAACACGTCTGTTAGAAAACGCATCTTCTCGTATTTTAGAGGTCATCAAGCGTGATGACAGACTGGATAAGGTTGCACAGGATATTGCCTATCACTTTCCAAGACGTGGATTCCTTGGAAAAGGTATGGTTATATCTGTCGATAAATATACTGCTGTCAAAATGTATGATAAGGTTCAGCATTACTGGGCTATAGAAAAGCAGAACATCATGAAAGAGCGAAATACAGCTTCTACTGAAGAAGAACGTGATCAGCTCACTCGTATTCTTGCTTATATGAATAAGGTTGAAATGGCTGTTATCATTTCAGAGGAAAATGATGAAGAAGCCAAGTTTGCAAAGCAGGGCTTACGGATATCTGAGCATCGTGCAAAGATGAAAGAAATCACACAGGATGGCAGAGATATTGAGGATAGATTCAAAGATCCTAATGATTCGTTGCAGCTCGTATTTGTGTGTGCGATGTGGTTGACAGGATTTGATGTAAAGAATCTTTCTACACTCTACTTGGACAAGCCGATGAAAGGTCATACACTAATGCAGGCGATTGCTCGTGCCAACAGAGTGTACCCGGGAAAAACTTCCGGGATCATTGTTGATTATGTCAACGTGTTTAAATACATGAAGAAGGCATTAACAGAATATGCCACCGGTGATGATGGAACAGAATTCCCTGCAAAGGATATTGACCATCTAATAGGTTATATTGACGGTACTATTGATGAGGCGGATTCCTTCCTAATGTCGTTGAGTATTGACTTAGAAAAGATAATTGCTGATTCTAATATACTGGATAGGCTGGATGCATTAAGAAGTGCTTATGACACTATCGTTGCAAAAGATGATAATAAAGAGAAGTTCAAAGTTATCCTCAATACTTTGACGAATCTCTATGAAGCATCAAAGCCGGAAATCTTTGAGAAGAATTGGAGCAACGATAAGTTTGACCTGCTTGTGTATCTGCATGGGCTTTTCTACCACACTATCGATGATGAAAAAGTAGCCCGTGCCAGACAGAAAATGAATCAGATTCTTGATGGTAGTGTTACTGCAAGTCAAGATTTCATTGATTATTTGCGTGAGAAATCTGTTCAGTACATGATTAAAGGCACAAAGGCAATTGACCTTTCTAAAGTTGATGTTGAACAATTGAGGAAAGAGATAAAGGTTGCCAAGTATAAGGCGATTGAGATTAATGACTTGAAGGAATACATTGAGCAAGCTCTTGAACAGATGCTTAATAGAAACTGTACCAGAACTAAATTCTCAGAGCGTTTCAAACGTATTATTGATTCCTATAATGCAGGTGGCACTGAAAATGAGGATTATTACGAGCAACTTGTTAAGCTCCTTGAAGAACTTCGCCAGGAAGACAATCGAGCTAATACCGAAGGTCTAAATGAAGAAGAGCTGGAAATCTATGATTTGCTGATTGCAGGAAAGAAACTAACACAAGCTGAAGAGCAAAAAGTAAAACTATCTGCTAAGAATCTGTATAGGAAATTGGTGGATAATCGCAGTAGCCTTCTGGTAGTAGATTGGTACAAGGACGAACAGCCACGTGCAAAGTTGAAACATGAGGTGGAACTATCTCTGAATGATGATCTGCCTGAAAGCTATGATAAAGCATCCTTTGATTCTAAGGTATCTTTGCTTATGAACCATTTTGTGGATATGGCAGTTCAGGGATATGGATGGATCGGTGCTGCGTAAGGAGGTGAATATACGTTCAGGATATGGAACTTGTAGGAACACCTATATTTGCTCATGATATATACGAAAAAGTTATAAATGATGAAGTTGTTTTCGATTTCTCTCTAATGAGTAATTTTGATCCTCCACCTATGTTGATTATAGGTACTACAATGTGCAATTACAGAATGCAGTATTTAGAAATACCTTTTAGGATTGATGGATGTGAAGGAAAAGTTGGTATTGGAATAAGGTCAAAAGATGCCATTATAAGGTATAGAAAAAAATAAATATCTAAGGATAATAAAACAGACGAGTGAAATTATAAATTTTCACACGTCTGTTTTATAGTAAAAAAATACTATATTCAATTTTGAAATATTATTTATGTAACTAAACATTTGTATTTCGAGCTAAACAGTATATCTGATATAATAGTCATTATGCTTTTTTTATCAAATACTCCGGATTTATCTGAATATACATAAATATTCATGTAAAAAAATTCACCCCAAATAAAAAAATAAAAAAACACCTCAAAGGTGGCCTCATGATCGACGATATTAAATATCGCTTAAACGCAAATTCGATATCATGAGTATACAGCGTATTTCTACCTGCAAGTTAATCATACTTGTAAAGTTAAATAAAATCAACTTTTTTTAAAGTATATAATTTTTATACCTAGGGTGAAAGGTTTATAATTTTATAATATTCATCTTTTCATCTTATCAGTGGCAACTACCCTTCAATGTGATATAATAAAAGCTATTCTAAATGAACTTAATAAGAAGGTGGCTGTCAATGGGGAAGACAATAAAAGAAAAGTTAAAAGAAGCTGAAAAAAATATCTGTGAGAATTTTTGAGGAATTGGGAATAGATGATCCTGTAGAAGAAGGGTACTTTGAAGAGTATGAACAAATAGGCGGAGCAAGTGAAAGTGAGTTTGAAGATTTTGAAAAAACTTTCGGAATAAAATTGCCTGAGGATTTTAAAGAGCTTTATTCATACAAAAACGGCAGCGGATATTTTGAATTGTTGCAATGTGACATAGACGACAGAGAAATCAACTTTACATTATTCAGCCTTGAAGAGATGAAAAAGGTAAAAAGCTATTTTCAAGACAGGGATGCTCTTTTAACAGATTATCCTGACTATTTTACCGATGAAGTTATAGAACAAATGAGAGACAGCAGAATAAAACCATATCTATTCCATAAAGATTGGTTTGCTTTTGCGACATATCTCAATTGCGGATATCTGATGCTTGATTTTGATCCGGATAAGGAAGGAAAAGTCGGCCAGGTTATTTTTTATATACATGATCCGGATGAGATAATCTATACCGCATCAAGTGTAGAGGAACTTATAAATAATGTATGGGAATTCTTAAAAGAAAATTTTGATTAAAAAGAGGGTGATATAATGAGAGAGAATCCAAGACCGGGAGAGTTTTACAGACATTTTAAAAATAAGCTTTATCAGATAATTGCTGTTGCAACACATTCTGAAAGTAAGGAAAAGCTGGTAATATATCAGGCACTTTACGGAGATTTCGGAGTATATGCAAGACCGCTTGATATGTTCTTAAGTGAAGTTGACAGAGAAAAATATCCTGAGATAGAACAAAAGTATCGCTTTGAAAAGGTAGAAAATATATCTGAGGCATCTAAACAAATTACAGATATAAATAGTGAAATTAATATAGAGACAATTAACAAAACGCTGAAGGAAGAAAGTGAAGACGAGTCTAAAAAAATTTCTTTATAGATTTTCTGGATGCAGATGATTATTATACAAAAAAAGAAAAATAATCTTAGCCAACAAGGAAAAATGTAACAGATAAGCAGTTGGATGCTATATTTGATATTTACGGATTAAAGAGAAACGGCATTGATAAGACAATAGATATTGCAGATTTTATTGCATATCTTGATATGCAAATACATTTTGAGGGGAAAAGACTAAGGTAACAGATGGCATTTGTAATAGAAGATGAATTAAAGAAGCTGCCACGCCAGCCGGGCGTTTATATAATGCATGACAAAAAGGATGATATTATATATGTCGGCAAGGCAATTTCATTGAGAAACAGAGTAAGGCAATATTTTCAATCAAGTAAGGATAAGAGTCCTAAGATAAAACAAATGGTCTCAAAGATTGAAAGATTTGAATATATTGTAACCGATTCCGAGCTCGAGGCATTGGTACTTGAGAATAATCTGATAAAAGAACATAGACCAAGATATAATACAATGCTTAGGGATGATAAAACCTATCCCTATATAAAAACTTACAGTAAAAGAGGAATACCCCAGACTGCAGATGGTAAGGCAGATAAAGAAGGACAAAAAAACAGATATTTCGGACCTTTTTTTCAAGCGGAAATGCTGTACGAGATACAATAAATCTTTTAAACAGAGTGTATAAGCTAAGGACTTGCAGTAGAAATCTACCAAAGGATATAGGAGCGGAGCGTCCATGTCTGGACTATTTTATACATCAGTGTGATGCTCCATGCCAAAAACTATATATCAAAAGAGGAATATAATAAAAATGCGGCTGAAGCACTTCGATTTTTTTGAGTGGTGATTTTGATCCTATTATAAATAAACTGAGAACCGAGATGGAAAGGCTTTTCAGCTGAGCTGAAATTTGAAGATGCTGACAAAACAAAGAGATTTATTAAACTCCGTACTTCATATTACACAAAAAAACAGAAAATCACTTCAGATGATTCAAAAGACAGGGATATTATTGCAATGGCAAGAGATGAGAGAGATGCTGTTGTACAGGTGTTCTTTATCAGGGAAGGTAAGATGGTTGGTAGGGAACATCATTATATACAAGTTGCAATGGATGATGAAAAAGTTGATATACTGGAGAGTTTTATAAAACAGTTCTATGCAGGAACTCCTTTTGTACCAAGCCAAATAATGTCACAGTATGAATTAAAGGATGAAAACCTCATTTCGGAATGGCTTTCTGCTAAAAGAGGTTCAAAGGTAAATATAATTGTTCCAAAAAAAGGCTCTAAGGAAAAACTGGTAGAACTTGCAAAGAAAAATGCTGAAATCGTTCTGACAAAAGACAGGGAAAAGCTTCAAAGACAGGAAGCAAGAAGTGTGGGAGCTGTAAAGGAAATTGAAGAACTTTTATCACTACCTGATTTAAAAAGAATGGAAGCCTATGATATTTCAAATATTTCAGGTGTTCAATCTGTAGGCTCTATGGTGGTTTATGAGAATGGAATGCCTAAAAGAAGTGATTACAGAAAATTCAAAATAAAAACAGTAATAGGTCCAAACGACTATGCTTCAATGAAGGAAGTTCTTACGAGAAGATTTGACCGAGGAGTTGATGAAAAAGATACCGGATTTAATAAACTGCCTGATATAATTCTTATGGACGGTGGAAGAGGTCAGGTAAACATCTGTTTGCAGGTTTTGGAAGAATTCGGACTTAATATTCCGGTATGCGGAATGGTAAAGGATGATAATCACAGGACAAGAGGGCTGTATTACAACAACGTAGAAATTCCTATAGATACTCATTCTCAAGGATTTTTGCTTATAACAAGAATACAGGATGAAGCGCACAGATTTGCTATAGAGTATCACAGAAGTCTAAGATCTAAAACTCAGGTAAAGTCGATACTTGATGATATAGAAGGAATAGGGGCTGTAAGGCGAAAGGCACTAATGAAGCATTTTAAAGAAATTGAAAATATTAAAAATGCAAGTCTTGAGGAACTTATGTCAGTGGAAGGAATGAATAAAAAGTCCGCTACGGCAGTGTGTGATTTTTTTCAAAATTAAAAAAGAGTAATATATGTAAAGGAGAAATTATGTTAAAACATATCGTAATGTGGAAGTTTAATGAGGGTGTGGATAGGCAAATTGTGGGTGAAGAGATAAAAAGCAATCTGCTTGATTTATGTAAAAGGATGGATGAAGTAGTCATGGCTGATGTTATTTATAATGTTTTACCTACAAGTACTCATGATATTATTTTGATATTGGGTGTAAAGGATGAGGATGCTCTTAATAAGTATGCAACATCAAAAGAACATGTGGCAATTGTTGAAAGCTTGATTAAACCTAATACAAATTCAAGGGTTGCAATTGACTTTTTTTATTGACATTTTTAATTGCAGTGGTATACTTTTTTGTAAAATATAACAATATAAACTTGGGAGCTTATATATAGGCTGAGAGGGAAGTGTGACTTTCGACCGTTTACCTGATTTGGATAATGCCAACGTAGGGAGATGTTTTTTTGACTTTCTTTTCAGGAGATACAAGTTCTTGTATCTCATTTTTTTATTGCAAAAAAATTTACCTGAATATAAGTATATAAGTTTTATAGTTAAAAACTTTAATTTAGGAGGATTACTTATGAGTAAAAGTAATGTCAAAAAGACGATTGTTTCAGATTTAGGTGATAATATGTTAAAAGAAATGCTTGAAAATGTCAAAAGAAAATCACCTCTTGTGCATAATATAACAAATTATGTGACTGTAAATGACTGTGCCAATATACTGCTGGCGTGTGGCGCCAGCCCTATAATGGCTGACGAGTTGGATGAAGTTGAAGAGATAACATCAATATGTTCAGGCCTTAATATAAATATAGGTACATTAAATAAAAGAACGATTCTTTCAATGATTGCTGCAGGTAAAAAGGCAAACGAATTGAATCATCCTATAGTACTTGACCCTGTGGGAGCCGGAGCATCCGGATTAAGAACGGAGACTGCAAAAACACTGCTGGAAAAGGTAAAATTCAGCGTAGTACGTGGAAATTTATCAGAGATAAAATGCCTTGCCGTAGGAATAGGTAATACAAGGGGAGTTGATTCCGTTGATTTTATCGATGAAAAAAATATTGATACTGTGGTTGAGTTCGCAAAGGACTTCGCATTGAAAAACTCCTGTGTAACAGTCATTACATCCGCCATCGATATAGTTACGGACGGTAAAATTGCATATTGTGTGTATAACGGAGACAGTATAATGAGTAAAATTACAGGAAGCGGATGTCAGCTTTCAGCTATGATGGCGGCATATATAAGTGCAAATCCTGATAATATTTTAGAAGCCGCCTTTGCCTGTGTTTGTGCAATGGGATTATGTGGAGAAATAGCAAAAAAACGTATGACAGATAAAGAAGGTAACAGCAGCTATAGAAATTATTTGATAGATGCTGTCTACAATCTTACTCCTGATGAACTTGAAAAAGGAGCAAGGTATGAGATTAGATAAGAAATATATGCACCTTTATGCAGTTACAGACAGAGCATGGACAGAGAATAAAACTCTATATGAGCAGGTAAAGGAAGCTCTTGAAGGCGGTGTTACCTGTGTGCAACTCAGAGAAAAAAGTTTGGATGAAGGCAGCTTTATAGAGGAAGCAAAAAAGATATCACAATTGTGTAAACAGTATAATATTCCATTTATTGTAAACGACAATCTGAATGTGGCTATTGCTTCAAACGCAGACGGAATACATATAGGGCAGGATGATATGGGACTTAAAGATGTACGTAAGATTGTAGGAGAAGATATGATAATAGGAGTTTCCGTACATACGGTAGAGGAGGCTGTCCTGGCGGAAGGAAACGGTGCAGATTATATCGGAATAGGTGCGGTATTTGAAACATCTACCAAAAATGATGTAGGTATTCTCTCATATGAAACATTAAAATCTATATGTGAATCTGTGAATATACCAAAGGTGGCAATAGGAGGAATAAATTCACAAAAATATATTAAAACTTAAAGGAAGCAAAATAGACGGAGTTGCAGTAGTCTCTGCAATATTTGGAGCTGCTGATATAAAAAAGGCGACAAAGGAACTTTATAATTTGGCAAATGATTTAATTAAGGGGACATGATATGAAAAAAGTATTAACAATAGCCGGAAGTGATTCAATTGGAGGGGCAGGTATACAGGCGGATATAAAGACGATGACTGCAAACAATGTATATGCAATGAGTGCCATAACCGCACTCACAGCGCAGAATACTACAGGGGTAAAAGGAATTGTAAATGTCGCTCCCGAATTTGTTAAGAGCCAATTGGAGATGATTTTTGAAGATATTTTTCCGGATGCTATAAAAATAGGCATGGTATCTTCGCCTGAAATAGTGGAAGCTATTGAATACGAACTTGTAAAATATAAGTCGAAAAATATTGTGCTTGACCCGGTAATGGTAGCTACAAGCGGATCAAATCTTATGGAGAAATAGTGCAATAAAATCAATACAGACAAAACTTTTTCCTTTGGCAAGGGTGATAACTCCGAATATACCTGAGGCGGAAGTACTTTCCGGTATAAGTATTAAAGATGATAAAGATATGTTGGATGCGGCAAAAATCATTCATGAAAGATATTTTTGTGCGGTACTGTTAAAAGGGGGACACAGTATAAATGATGCCAATGATTTATTATATGAAAATAAAAAAGCAAAGTGGTTCTTAGGAAAACGTATAGATAATAAAAATACTCACGGTACAGGATGTAGCCTTTCATCAGCAATAGCATCAAATCTTGCAAAGGGTTATACACTGGAAGAATCCGTACAAAGGGCAAAGAACTATATATCCGATGCTCTACTTGCAATGCTTGATATAGGAAAGGGGAGCGGCCCTCTAAATCATGCGTTTAATATAAACGGAGAGTATGCAAAGGAGGCGGCTAATGAATAAGAAAACATCAGTATTTGAAAACAGTTTAATCTGGTTTGGAGCCGCAGTATCCATAGCAGAGATTTTAACAGGTACATACTTTGCATCTTTAGGATTTTTAAAAGGTTTACTTGCCATAGTACTTGGACATTTAGTAGGTTGTATTTTACTTTTTTTAGCCGGAATGATAGGTGCAAAGACTCAAAAAAGTGCAATGGACACCGTTAAAATAAGTTTCGGAACAAAAGGGGGGATTTTCTTTGCAATACTGAATATCTTACAGCTTTTCGGTTGGACAGGTATAATGATTTATGACGGTGCCTCAGCTACTCAAGGGATACTGCCTATAGGACATTTTATATGGTGTATGGTTATCGGCGGACTGATTTTAGTGTGGATACTTATAGGGGTTAAAAATTTAGGTAAGTTAAATGTAATTGCTATGTCGGCATTATTTTTAATGACAATAATTTTAAGCTTTATCATATTTAAAGGTGGTATAGTATTCAATAAAGGAGAAAACAGTATGAGTTTCGGTGCTCTGAATGGAGCTTTCAATAGCTATGCCACTGTCATGGTTGCCTCTTATCAGTGATTATACAAAAGAGGCAAAAGAGCCTGTTAAAGCAACTGCCGCAAGCAGTATTGTTTACGGATTTGTAAGTATCTGGATGTACATTATAGGAATGAGTGCGGCCTTATTTACAATGGAGTCGGATATAGCCAAGATTTTACTGAAAGCGGGACTTGGTATAATGGGACTTTTTATAGTGGTTCTCTCAACAGTGACTACAACATTTTTTTAGATGTGTATTCAGCCGGAGTATCTACAGAATCAATATTTTCAAAAAAATAAAGTCTCAAAATGGGTGGCGGTAGCGGTTACCGTAATAGGAACTTTGGGAGCAATTGTATTGCCAATGGATGATATCACAGGATTTTTTTATATCTTATAGGGTCGGTGTTTGCACCAATGATTGCAATACAAATAGCGGATTTCTTTATATTAAAAAAATAAGTAATGATAAAAAAATTGTTTTCAATAAAAAAATATTATTATCTGGGTGATAGGTTTTATAATATACAGAATCTTAATGAAGTTTGATACACCGATAGGAAGTACAATACCAAGCATGCTCATCACAATTTTTGTATCGGTTACAGTTAAATAATGTCTTTAAAAATAGATAAATAAAGATAAAAAGTATAATAGAATAATGTATAAATATCAGAACAATTCCCAGTAAATAGCTAGGAATTGTTTTTTTATTGGAAACATGAGAAAAAAATTTAACAAATATGGCTTGAATAATAAATTTAATGGTGATATTATCAGGACATAAAAGAGGTTAGTAAAAGCCTAACTGATTTGTTTATTTTAAAAGGAGGTACTTATGTGCTGGGATGGTTTTAAGGGAAGAAAATGGCGTGACGATATAGATGTACGTGATTTTATACAAAAATAATTATACAATATACGATGGAGACGAGAGTTTCCTGGAGGGCCCTACAGAAGCTACAAACAAGCTTTGGGGCTGAGCTTTCAAGACTTCAAAAAGAGGAGAGAGCTAAAGGCGGAGTTCTTGATATGGAGACTGAAGTTGTTTCAACTATTAGAGCCTATGGGACCGGGATATATAAAAGAAGATTTGAAAGATCTTGAAAAGGTTGTAGGACTGCAAACAGATAAACCTTTAAAGAGAGCGTTTATGCCTTTCGGTGGAATAAAGATGGCTGAACAGGCTGCAAGTACCTACGGATATCAGACAAATGAAAAGTTCCATAAGATATTTACAGAATATCACAGGACTCATAATCAGGCTGTATTTGAGGCTTATACACCTGAAATGCATGCGGCAAGACATAATAAAATAATTACCGGACTTCCTGATACATACGGTAGAGGAAGAATTGTAGGAGATTACAGAAGAGTTGCACTCTATGGAATAGATTTTCTTATAGAAAAGAAAAAGGAAGACTTGCAAAATTGCGGAGACGGTACAATGCTTGATGAAATAATCCGTCAAAGAGATGAACTTGGAATGCAGATAGAGGCTCTTAATCAGATGAAGGAAATGGCAGCAGCATACGGATTTGATATTTCAAAAACCTGCAAAGGATGCGAGAGAGGCTGTACAGTGGTTATACTTCGGATATCTTGCGGCTATAAAGACACAAAACGGTGCGGCAATGAGTGTCGGACGAATTTCAACATTCCTTGATATTTATATTGAAAGAGATATAAAGGCAGGAAAACTGACAGAAATCGAAGCACAGGAGTTGATAGACCATCTTGTAATGAAATTCAGAATGGTAAAATTTGCCAGAATACCTTCTTACAATCAGCTCTTCTCAGGAGATCCGGTTTGGGCTACACTTGAGATGGCGGGACTTGGCATGGACGGAAGGTCGATGGTTACAAAGTCGGATTTCAGATTCTTACATACACTTGAGAATATGGGACCTTCACCGGAGCCGAACCTTACCGTACTTTATTCAAGCAGACTGCCAAAGGCATTTAAAGAGTATTCATCAGCTATTTCTATAAGAACAAGTTCTGTACAGTATGAAAATGATGATGTAATGCGTCCGGTATGGGGTGATGATTATTCTATATGTTGCTGTGTATCGGCGACAGAAACAGGAAAGGAAATGCAGTTCTTCGGAGCAAGAGCAAATCTTGCAAAATGCCTACTTTATGCTATAAACGGCGGTGTGGATGCAAAGTCAAAAGAGCAGGTCGGACCGGCTTACAGACCTATAACATCTGAATACCTTGATTATGATGAGGTAATGGAGAGATATGATGTAATGATGGACTGGCTGGCAGGACTTTATGTAAATACATTAAATCTTATTCAATATATGCATGATAAGTATTATTATGAGGCTGCCGAGATGGCACTTATAGATACCGATGTCAGAAGAACATTTGCAACAGGTATTGCAGGATTTTCACATGTAGTAGATTCACTTTGTGCAATCAAATATGCCAAGGTAAAGACAATACGTGATGAAAACGGAATAGTGGTTGACTATGAGACAACAGGTGATTTCCCAAGATACGGAAATGATGATGACAGAGCCGATGATATTGCGGTATGGCTTTTAAAGACTTTCCTCAAAAAGGTTAAGAAAAGACATACATACAGAAATTCGGAAGCGACAACATCCATACTTACAATTACTTCAAATGTAGTATACGGTAAGGCAACAGGAAGCATGCCTGACGGAAGAAAGGCGGGAGAGCCTCTGGCTCCTGGAGCAAATCCAAGCTACGGTGCAGAAAAAAACGGCCTTTTGGCTTCACTTAATTCACTTACAAAGTTGCCGTATGAGTATGCACTTGACGGTATTTCAAATACTCAGACTATCAACCCGTCAGCTCTCGGACATGGTGAGGATGAACAAAAGAAAAACCTTACTCAGGTAATGGACGGATATTTTGATCAGGGTGCACATCACCTCAATGTAAATGTTTTCGGTACTGAAAAACTTATAGATGCTATGGAACATCCTGAGAAGGAGGAGTATGCAAACTTCACAATAAGAGTTTCAGGATATGCCGTTAAGTTTATCGACCTTACAAGAGAGCAGCAGCTTGATGTTATCGCCAGAACATGCCACGATAAGCTATAATATAAACTGATTTGATATTTGGCTATGTGAAGTTTACTTTGCATAGCCTTTAGCTTTTGGAGGAAATATGGAAGTAAGAGGAAATATACACTCATTTGAGACATTCGGTCTGGTGGACGGTCCGGGGGTCAGATTTGTTGTATTTGTACAAGGCTGTCCTATGAGGTGTCAGTTCTGCCACAATCCGGACACCTGGTCTACAAAGGAAAATCAGATATTCAGCGCTCAGGAAGTGTTTGACAAGGCAAAAAGATATAAGCCGTATTGGAAGGAGAACGGCGGGATTACAGTAAGTGGCGGAGAACCCTTACTACAGATAGATTTTTGTAATAGAGCTTTTTAAACTGTGTAAAAGAAAAATGGAGTAAATACCTGTCTTGATACTGCAGGAGGACCTTTCAGTAAAGATTCAAAGTTTTTTTGAAAAAGTTCAAAATCTTGATGCAATATACGGATCTTATTATGCTTGATATAAAAGGAGATAAACAATAAAAGACATGAAATTATAACAGGCATGAAAAAAACGATCATATTCTTGAAATGGCAAAAAAACAATGGATGAAATGGGTAAAAAAAGATGTGGATTCGTCATGTTTTGGTACCTGAAAGAAGTGATTATGATGAGGATCTTGTCAAGCTTAGAGAATTTATTTCTTCATTAAAAAAATGTGGAGAAGGTGGAAGTATTGCCATACCACACATTGGGAAGACATAAATGGGATAATCTGGGAATTGAGTATAAGCTTGAAGGTATTGATCCGCCTACGAAAGAAAGGATAGAAAATGCCAACAGGATACTTTCGATACGAAAAAAAATTATAACTAAATAAAAAAAGCGACTTTGCCGTGTTATCACAGATTGTCGCTTTTTGCCTATACAGACTTTTGATGTTGTTTTTCTTTCAATAAGCTTTGCATGAAGTAAAAAAGTACTGATGGGTATATTGCTTAAAAGACTTGAGAGGGCAAAGAATCCGCTTTTTCCAAGCTCTATTCTGTCCTGTTTTATTGTAGTAAGGGGCGGTGATGTGTAGGCCGCTATAGGCAAATCATCAAATCCGATAATACTTATATCTTCAGGCACTTTATAGCCAAGCTGCTCGCACTGAGTTATTGATGCACGTGCAATATTATCATGGCTGCAGATTATAGCGGTCATTCCGGCTTCCAAAAATCTTGGTAGATGCTTTTCTATACACTCAGACAGATAGTAAGAACAGCCTGTGTTCTCGGGTGTAGTTTTATAACCGTGACTATGCATAGCATGTAAAAAAGCCGCATGTCTCATTTGAAGTACATAGGATCCAAGTGAACCGCTAAGATAAGCTATCTTTTTATGACCGAGATTTGTAAGATGATCAAGAATCAGCTCCATTCCTTCACTATTGTCAATGCCGACATATGCTGTAGACGGATTTCCGGTAACATAGTTATCAAAAAGCACAGCGGGAGTATGACTGTCTTTAAAATCATTAATCCAAGGATCATGTAGTGAGAATCCAAGTACAAATGAACCTGCATAATCATGTTCAAGCATAAAGATATCATATGTCGTATTTTTTTGAAAATCGGTATCAACAGGCACTGTTTCCACCTCAAAGCCTGCAGGCTCTGCAAGCTGACGAAAACCGATGATAATATCATAAGCAAAGTGATGCGGTTCCAAATACTCTATATTTTCTCTTTCTATTAAAAATACAGATTTTTTTAATCGGCTTTTTATATCGCCTCAATTTTGTATAATCCAATGCAACAGCAGTTTCAAGAACTTGTTTGCGTAAAGTTTCGCTAACATCAGGTGCATCATTTAATGCCTTTGACACAGTACTCTTGGAAATGCCTAATTTATCAGCAATATCCTGTATTGTGGTCATAATTTAATATCCTTTCATATAAAAGAAAAATCATTTTTATATCATTATATAGAATAAAAATGGTAAAAAAAGCAACAAAGAACGTCATATGGCATTTTTTTAAGGATTTTCAGAAACAAAAGCGAAAAATTTTTTTAAATACTGTATACAAAAAGAATTAAAAAAAGCTTTTAAAAAAACATAAAGAAAAACATGAAAATTTATTGACTAAGAATTAAAAAAAGATATATATTTACACTAACGAAACAATACGAAAAATTTAATCAGGAGGTAGTAAGATTATGGTAAGAAGTCTAAAAAGATTTCTAACAGGAATCGTGGCTTTAACTCTATGTGCAGGGCTTACTGGATGCGGTAGCGGTAAGAGTGCAACCGGAGCCGAAAAAGGTCAGACTGATGGTATGGTCACCGTCTGAAGATCAGTCAAAAGACAGTGGTGAGTGGCTTCAGACAATGTGCAAAAAATTTGCAAGCGAACATCCGGAGTGGGATATAACATTTGTCTACGGTGTTGCGGATGAAGCGACTGCTGCAGATCAGGTATCACAGGATCCGGAAGCGAGCGCCGATGTATTTATGTATGCAAACGATCGTATAAGTAATCTTATCGATGCAAAGGCAATAGCAAAGTTTGGAGGAAAGTATAAGGAGACTATTGAGTCAACCAACTCAAAAGAGCTTTTGGATTCACTTACTGTAAATAATGAGCTTTACGGTGTACCATTTACAACAAACACCTGGTATATGTTTTATGACAAGTCGGTATTTTCAGATGATGATATAAAAAATCTTGACACAATGTTGAAGAAGGGTACGGTATCTTTCCCGCTTGTAAATTCCTGGTATCTGCCTTCATTCTATCTTGGAAACGGATGTACATTGTTCGGAAATGAAAATGATGAATCAAAGGGTGTGGATTTTGCCGGAGAAAAGGCTGTAGATGCCACAAATTATGTTATAGACCTTGCGACAAATCCCTAATTTCAAAAATTGATGCTGACGGTTCTGCACTTGCAGGGCTTCGTGACGGAAGTGTAAATGCAATGTTTACAGGTTCATGGGATGCAAATGCAATTAAGGAAGCACTTGGAGAAAATATGGGTGCAGCTTCACTTCCTACATACAGTATTAAAGGTGAGGAGAAGCAGATGCTCGCATATGCAGGTTCAAAGGCAATCGGAGTAAATTCTCACAGTGAGCATATGGAACAGGCGGTTGCACTTGCAGTATACCTCGGAGGTATGGAAGCACAGAAAGCACACTATGAGTTGAGAAATGTTATACCTTGTAATACCGAACTTTTAAAGGATCCTGAGATAGCATCTGATGCACTTGTTTTGGCACAGAACAATACCTTTAACAATACATCAATTCTTCAGCCTTTCGTATCGGCTATGAGTAATTGTTGGAGTCCGGTTGAAAACATGGGCAAGGGAATCAGAAACAAGAGCGTGACACATGATAATGCCAAAGAACAGACAGAAGCAATGAATGCGGCAATGAACAGTAACGGAATAAATTAAGGGGTAAATGTTATGGGTTTATTTAAAAAAAGAGTTAATGAATTTCCGACTCCATACACTTGCACCAATGCAATAAAAGAGGGCGGATTATCAACGAAACTTTCCATGATCCTGATGGGATTTGGAAATATAGTAAACGGACAGGTTATAAAAGGACTTATATATCTTTTTATAGAGATCGCATATCTTGTCTTTATGTTTGTAAACGGAATCGGCTTTATAGCGGGTCTACGAACACTTGGAAGCGTAGAGCAGCAGGAAATATGGGATGAGGCAAAGCAGATTTATACCTATACAAAGGGTGACCAGTCCATACTTATATTGCTGTACGGTGTGGCAGCAATTTTAATTACCGTTCTTATGATAGTTATTTGGAGAGGTACATTAAAGAGCGCATACAAGGCTGAATGTCTTCGTAAAGAAGGTAAACATGTAAACAACTTTGTAGAAGATTTGAAGACACTTTTAAATGAAAATTTGTATCGCCTGTTTATGACACCGCCTACAGCATTTGTATTTATGTTTACAATACTTCCTTTAGTATTTATGATCTGTATGGCATTTACAAATTACAGCCGTATAGATAATCATTTAATGCTTTTTGATTGGGTGGGACTTGATAACTTTAAGACATTGTTTGATTCAAAAAAAGTATACTTGGAAGTACATTCTGGTCAGTGCTTGCATGGACAGTTATCTGGGCATTTTTTGCAACATTCAGTAACTATATTTTCGGTATGATCTTATCTCTTCTTATTAACAGAAAGGGAACAAGAGCAAAGGGATTTTGGAGATTTTGCTTTGTACTTTCATGTGCGGTACCTATGTTCGTATCACTTCTTATAATGCGTACAATGTTGCAGCCTGAAGGTGCTGTAAATGTACTTCTTAGAAACCTTGGACTTATAGCAAGTGATAAAAGTCTTCCTTTCTTTACCGATCCGACATGGGCAAGAGTTACAGTTATCATAATAAATATCTGGGTAGGTGTACCGTATACCTTACTTCAGCTTACAGGTGTATTACAAAATATTCCGGAAGATCTTTATGAAGCTGCAAGAGTTGACGGGGCAAATGCGATACAGACATTTACAAAGATTACATTACCGTACATGCTCTATGTTACAACACCTTATTTGATAGTTACATTTACAGGTAATGTAAACAACTTCAATGTTATATACCTCTTGTCGGGAGGAGATCCTGTTACAGACCTCTCTTCAACAGCAGGCAAGACAGACCTTTTGGTTACATGGCTTTATAAGTTGACGATTGATAAACAGTACTACAATATCGGTGCGGTTATCGGTATTATGACCTTTATTATTTTGGCAATCGGTGCACTGTTTACCTACAGAAACAGTAAATCATATAAGGAAGAGGGAGGATTCTAATTATGGCAAAACAATTTCAGTCTGCAAAGAAAAAGAGAATGATAAATAATACTGTTGTACATATCATTCTTGCCATATTGGCCGTTATTTGGCTTTTCCCGATATTTTGGGTAATACTTACAAGCTTCAGAGCGGAAAAGGGATCTTATGTATCTACCTTCCTACCGAAGGCTTTTACACTTGACAACTATGCTAAGTTGTTCAGTGACACAACTATTTTGAACTTCCCGCAGATGTTTATGAATACATTGTTTATAGCTGTATGTTCATGTATATTGTCGGCATTCTATGTACTTGCAGTTTCATACTGCCTTTCAAGAATAAAGTTTAAATTAAGAAAGCCTTATATGAATATGGCAATGGTACTGGGACTCTTCCCGGGATTCATGTCAATGATTGCCGTATACTTTATATTAAAGGCAATGGGACTTACTGAAGGAAATTTGATTAAGCTGGCACTTATTTTATGTTACTCCGGAGGTGCAGGGCTTGGATTCCAGATTGCAAAGGGATTTTTTTGATACAATTCCTGCGACGATAGATGAGGTGACACTTTTGGACGGATGTACCAGATGGCAGATTTTTTATAAGATAACTTTGCCGCTTAGTAAACCTATTATTGTATATACTGTATTAACATCATTTATGGGACCATGGCTTGACTTTATCTTTGCGAGAGTTATATGCAGAGCAAACTCGGACCAATATACGATAGCTATCGGACTTTGGAAGATGCTTGAAAAAAAGAATATATCGACAACTGGTACACAAGCTTTGCTGCCGGTGCAGTCCTTATTTCAATTCCGATTGCACTCTTATTCTTATTCATGCAGAAATACTATGTAGACGGTATCTCAGGTGCTGTTAAGGGATAATAATGGAAAAATATAATTGAACTTAAAAAATATTACTCTTCAAAGGAGTTTCTTGAAAACTACATTTATGAAGGAAACGACCTCGGTGTGGAATGTAATGAAAAACGGGACCACATTCAAACTGTGGTCACCGAGTGCAAAGAGTGTAGTACTAAACCTTTATGAAGCAGGAGACGGCGGTAAGGCTTATGAGCAGATTCCTATGGAAAAAGCCGATAAGGGAGTGTGGTGCTTTCACTCGGACAAAGAGCTTCATAAAGTGTACTATGACTATTTGATAAAAAGAGACTCTAAAGAGGTTTTAACAGCCGACCCGTATGCAAAAGCATCCGGAGTCAACGGTATCAGAAGTATGGCGGTCAACTTTAAAAAAACCGACCCTAAGGGATGGGAGAACGATAAGGCGCCGCAACAGGATAAAGAAAGAGTTGTGTATGAGCTTCATGTAAAAGAATTTTCCTATGATAAGTCGGGAGGTTTTCCTTTAGAGTATCGCGGAAAGTATAAGGCTTTTACCTGTAAGCATACAACATTAAATAATGACGGTATTCATCCTACAGGACTTGATTATCTGAAAGAACTGGGTGTTACACATATTCAAATAATGCCGATGTATGATTACGGTTCTGTGGATGAAACCAAGGACTCTGAGTTCAACTGGGGATATGACCCGGTCAACTACAATGTACCTGAAGGTTCATATGCTACAGATGCTTTTCATGGAGAGGTTCGTATCACCGAAATGAAGGAGATGATACAATCAATCCACGAAGCAGGATTTGGAGTAATTATGGATGTGGTATACAATCATACTTACTCACTTGATTCATGGTTTCAAAGAACTCTGCCTTGGTATTTTTACAGAGCATTTAGTGACGGTAAGGTATCTGACGGTTCCGCCTGCGGCAATGATGTGGCAAGTGAAAGAGCCATGTGTTCAAAATATATTCTGGAGTCTGTACTTTACTGGGCAAGGGAATACCATATTGACGGATTTCGCTTTGATTTGATGGGACTTCTTGATACCGATTTGATGAACAATATCAGAAAAGAACTTGATATTATATACGGTAAGGGCGAAAAGATAATCTACGGTGAACCTTGGTCTGCAACGGATACAGCCATAGAATATAATAAGAAAGTTGCAGGCAAAGATAATATTGCTCTTTTAGATGAAAACATAGGAGCATTTTGTGATAACACCAGAGATTCTATAAAGGGTTCCGCTCTCAGACCTAAGGAAGCCGGATTTGTAAACGGCGGCAAGGATAAAGAAGACGATATACTCTCAAGTGTAAGTGCATGGTGTAACCCGAAATATAATAAAGAGTTTAAAGGTGTGAAAGCACCGTCACAGATAGTTTCATATGTTTCGGCACATGACAATCAGACACTGTGGGATAAACTGAGTGATACCTCCGGTAAAGATGAGGTAATGAGATTAAACAAACTGGCAGCCGCAATTTATATGACTTGTCAGGGTACTTTGTTTTTTTCTTATCGGGTGAGGAGTTCGGCAGAACAAAGGGCGGACTTGATAATACCTACAATATGCCAATTTCAGTAAACAAACTTGACTGGAAACTTGCATGGAAAAATAAGGAACTTGTAGATTACTATAAAGGTCTGATTGCACTTAGAAAACAAATTTCAGGGCTTTGTGATAAATCCGAAAACAGCTATAAACATATCACCGATATGTGGAAACAAAAGCAGGTTGTAGGATTTAGTGTAAATAATGATAAGAATTCTTTATGGAGTCAGGTCAAAGTCATTTATAATGCTTCAAAGAAGAACTTTGAAGTTGAGTCTTTAGACGGAGACTTTGAAGTACTTTGTGACGGCAATGACAGTATGATTTGGAGAAAGAATATAGCTGCAAAGGTTCCTATAAAAGTAGAGCCACAAAGTGTATTGATACTTGGCAAGAAAAGGATAGAGGAGATATAATGGAATTTGCCGGTGTATACCATAGAACATCAGAACAGATGAGTTATCCTATAGATGAGGACAGACTTATTATAAATTTGAAAACAGGATATGATGTGAAGCAGGTCTTTATCCACTATGGCGACCCGTTTGAGGCCGGAATACTTGGAGGAAACGAGAAGTGGACCGGAAAAAGAGAAGAGATAGTTTATAAAAAACGATTGTCAAATCAGTTATGGTGGACTACAACTTTACTTCCGATATATAAAAGGTGTAAGTATTTCTTTGAACTGCATACACATGACAGTGTCTGGTATTACTTTGAAGACGGATTTTTAACTGAGGAACAGTTCCATATGGACGGCAGAATGCTGCAATGCTTCATTATACCGTGGATGAATCCGTCGGATATAAATATTACACCTTCGTGGGTAAACGACACCATATGGTATCAGATATTTCCCGACAGATTTTGTAACGGTACTCCGGAAAATAATACAGAGGATATCATTCCTTGGAGAGATCATGGAAGTGTTACAAATTACGAGAAATTCGGTGGAAATTTAGAAGGAATCAGAAGCAAACTTGATTACCTGCATGACCTTGGAATAACAGGCATTTATCTGAATCCTATAATGGAGGCAGAATCAAATCATAAGTATGATACAACCGATTATACAAAGATAGACCCTTCTTTTGGAGACAGTGATACAATGAAGTCACTTTGCAAAGAGGCTCATAATAAGGGTATTCGTATCATGGTGGATGCGGTCTTTAATCATTGCGGAAGAAAATTTAAGCCATGGCTTGATGTGCTTGAAAAAGGTAAATCCTCAAAGTATGCGGAATGGTTTATGGTGGAAAAATGGGAAGATATTGCAAAAAGAGGAGATACAAGGGATAAAAGGTATTATACTTTCGCTTTTACGGACGGTATGCCGAAACTAAACACCAACAATGATGAGGTTATAGACTATTTTTGTAAAATCTGTGAAGATTGGATAAGAGAGTTTGATATAGACGGTATCCGTTTTGATGTAGGTAATGAGGTGTCACACAGGTTTTTAAAAAAGATAAGAGAACATCTAAAAGCTATAAAGACTGATATATATCTGCTTGGAGAAATCTGGCATGATGCAATACAGTGGCTACAAGGTGATGAATATGATTCTGTGATGAATTATCCTCTGCTTAGCGGAATTCATGACTTTTTCCTTGATAAGACAATGAAAAAGCATGAGTTTGAGTATATGGTCAACCGCTGTTATACAATGTATATGCAGCAGTCAAACAATGTTTTATTTAATCTACTGGATTCACATGATACTGAGAGACTTATGAACCGCTTCCATGATTTGGATAAGTTTTATCAGCAGCTTGCAATTCTTGTCACACTTCCGGGAAGCCCTTGTATCTACTACGGTACGGAGATAGCCATAGAAGGTGCACATGATCCAGATTGCAGGAGATGTATGCCGTGGAGTAAGATTGACAGCAGTGAAAATGTAGAAAAAATTGCTACAATGAGAAGTCTTATAATGCTAAGGCGTAATGAGAAAATGTGTAGGAGTCCACATTTCCACTTTCCACATAACTATGATAATGACAGATGTGTGGAATATATCAAGATTGATGAAGACGGAAACAGTATGGAAGTTTTAATAAACGCTTCAAAAAATCCGATCAAAATAAATTCAGGGAAAGAAATTTTATTTTCACGAAAGTTTGACGGAGAAGTACTTGGAGCAAACGGAACTCTAATCCGTAGGATTTAAAAAAAGGAGAGAAAGATATGTCATTAGAAGAGATTTTAAAGAACAAGCTTGGTAAGGAAATTTCAGCAGCTTCAGATGCGGAAATTTATACAGCACTCTTGAACATTACGAAAGAGAAGATGGAAGGCATGGAGCATAATACAGGAAACAGAAAACTGTACTATATTTCAGCAGAGTTTCTTATCGGAAAGCTTCTCTCAAACAATCTTATAAATCTTGGAATGTTCGATGAAGTAAGAGAGATACTTGCAAAGAATGGCCATAATATAACAGCGGTTGAAGAGGTCGAGCCTGAGCCTTCTCTTGGAAACGGCGGTCTTGGACGTTTGGCGGCATGCTTCCTTGACTCTATTGCAACACTTGGATTAAACGGTGACGGTGTAGGATTAAATTATCATGATGGACTTTTCTTACAAAAGTTTGTAGACAACAAGCAGTATGAGGAAAAGAACCCATGGATTACAGACAACAGCTGGCTTACAAGAACAGATGTAAGCTTTGAAGTTCCTTTCAAAGATTTTACTTTAAGATCTACAATGTATGATATAGATGTTCTGGGATATCATCAGAGTAAATGTAATAAATTACATCTTTTTGATATAGACAGTGTGGACGAGTCTATTATCAGAGACGGAATAAACTTTGATAAACATGATATCGGAAAGAACCTTACATTGTTCTTATATCCGGATGACAGTGATGAGGCAGGACATTTACTTAGAATTTATCAGCAGTACTTTATGGTAAGCAATGCGGCACAGTTAATTATAAGAGAGGCTGAAAGTAGAGGTGTAGATCTTTACAGACTTCATGAACATGTATGTGTTCAGATTAATGATACTCATCCTACTATGGTTATTCCTGAACTTATCCGTATCTTGACACAGCAAAAGGGCTTCAACATGGATACAGCTATTGATGTCGTAAGAAAAACATGTGCTTATACCAATCATACAATACTTGCCGAAGCACTTGAGAAGTGGCCAATCAGCTACCTTGAGAAGGTAGTACCACAGTTATTGCCTATTATTTATGAGCTTGATGCAAGAATAAGAAAAGAATTTAGTGATGAAAGAGTATATATAATAGACAATCAGAACCGTGTACATATGGCACATATCGATATTCACTTCGGATATGCGGTAAACGGTGTTGCAGCTCTACATACAGAGATTTTGAAAAACTCGGAGCTGAAGCCTTTCTATGATATATATCCTGAGAAGTTTAATAATAAGACAAACGGTATTACATTCCGTAGATGGCTGGTTCATTGTAATCATGAACTTTCAGAGTATTTAAACGAGCTTATCGGACCTGAGTATATGGATAATGCCGAAAATCTTGAAAAGCTTTTGGCTTACAAGGATGATGAGAATGTATTAAAGAAGCTTAGAGAAATCAAAAAGGATACCAAGATTGAGCTTAGGAAGTATTTAAAGCAGACTCAGAATATTGATATTGACGAGAACTCTGTATTTGATATTCAAATAAAGCGTCTGCATGAGTACAAGAGACAGCAGATGAATGCACTCTATGCTATTTACAAATATAAAGAGATCAAGAAGGGACATTTACCTAAGCGTCCTATAACTATGATCTTCGGAGCAAAGGCTGCACCTGCTTACACTATTGCAAAGGATATAATTCATTTGATTCTGTGTTTACAGCAGTTGGTAGAGAATGATCCGGCTGTAAGTCCATATCTTAAGATAGTTATGGTGGAAAACTACAATGTTACAAAGGCTGAAAAGCTTATCCCTGCTTGTGATATTTCCGAGCAGATCTCACTTGCATCAAAGGAAGCTTCAGGAACAGGAAATATGAAGTTCATGTTAAACGGTGCTGTAACTCTTGGTACTGAGGACGGTGCCAATGTAGAGATTCATGAGCTTGTAGGTGATGACAATATCTATATCTTCGGTAAGAAGTCTGAAGATGTAATAAAGCTTTATGAAACAGCTTCATATCGTTCTGCCGATATCTATGACAACGACCCTGAGGTAGAAGAATTGGTAGACTTTATTATCAGCAAAGAACTTATTCGTATCGGAGATCCTATGAACCTTTGCAGACTTTATAAGGAAATTGTAAATAAAGACTGGTTTATGGCACTCCTTGATGTAAAGGATTATATAAAGACAAAAGAGCAGATGTTAAATGACTATGAGGACGAGATGTCTTGGTCAAAGAAGGCTCTTGTAAATATAGCAAAGGCAGGCTTCTTCTCATCAGACAGAACTATTGCAGAGTACAATAAGGATATCTGGCATTTATAAGGAGTATTTAATGAAAAAAACAGGAATTTTAATGCCGGTTTCAGTCCTCCCTTCCACAACAGGAGTGGGAGAGCTTGGATGGGCTTCCTATCAGTGGATTGATATAATGAAGGAAAATGGAGTAAAGATCTGGCAAATTTTACCTTAAACCCTGTAGGATTTGGAAACTCTCCTTATCAACCATATTCATCATGTGCCGGTGATGAGCTTTATATCAGTCTTGACTTACTTTTTGAAGCGGGATTACTTGATAAGAAACCTGATAAATTTAGAGAAAATGCAAAAAGAGTTGATTATACAGCCGTAAGAGCTTTTAAAGAGAGTTACTTAAGAGAAGCCTTTGAAAAGTTTGTATCTAAAGAGGGACAAAAAGATCCTGCATATGTAGACTTTATGTCACAGGATTGGGTATATACATATGCTGTATTTCGTGCTCTAAAGCTTGACAACAATGGCGAATGCTGGAATGATTGGAAGGCTGAGTACAAGAATTGGTCAGGAGATAAGAGTGTACTTCCCGAGAATGTAGAAAAAGAAGCAAGCTACCAATGCTTTATTCAATATGTTTTCTATACTCAGTGGATGGATGTAAAAAGATATGCCAATGAGGCAGGCATTGAAGTCATGGGTGATGTGCCTTTCTATGTTGGACTTGATTCTGTAGATGTATGGTCAGGTAAGGATAATTTCTTACTTGATACTGACGGAAGACCTATATTTATTGCGGGAGTTCCACCTGATTATTTCAGCGCTACAGGCCAGAGATGGGGAAATCCTATCTATGACTGGGACTATTTAAAGAAAAATAAATATAAGTTCTGGGTAGACAGAATAGGATATAGTAATAAGTTATTTGATATTATTCGTATTGATCACTTCCGTGCATTTGATACTTTCTGGAAGATACCGGCTTCATGCCCTACAGCTATTGACGGAGAGTGGATTGAGGCTCCGGGCTATGAAGTAATAGATACCTTAAATAAGGAGCTTCCGGGTGTAAATCTTGTAGCGGAAGATTTGGGAGAATTGCGTCCTGAGGTATTGGAGCTGAAGGATCACTATCACTTAAAGGGAATGAGAATTCTTCTATTCTCTATCGATACAAAAGGAAAATATGCAAGAGACATATCAAATGATATAGAGAATGTTATTTTCTATACAGGAACTCATGACAATGATACTCTAATGCAGTGGTATGACGGTTTGACTGTAGCTGCAAAGAGAAAGGTCAGAGAGTTTTTAAAGAAGCAGGGTATAAAAGCAGGCAATATAAAGGACAGACTTTTGACCTATGTGTTAAAGAGTAAGGCTGAATATGCCATTATACCTTTGGCAGATATCATAGGGCTTGGCAAAGAAGGTCATATCAATACACCGGGAACAGTCGGAAGCCCGAACTGGGAATGGCATATGGTAGACTTTAAAAAGGCCAAGGAAGAACTGGCAAGATATAAAAATTTGATAAGGAATAGGTAATAGAAAGTGTCAAGACTCTTTGAAGTAAAAGGGTTTTGACACTTTTTTGATATAAGTATAGAATGGATGGAAAAGGAGATTAGAATATGACAGATTTTAAGTTTTTTTATTTTACAGAGTATGAGGATGGAAAACTTGCTCATCTTGAAACATGTGAGAGTGAAATTCCGGTAAATATATATGCAGAGCCGGATTCTGATTTTTCGCTTAAGGAAAATGATATTTGCTCTGTAGATATTATAGGGGTAGGCAGTGAAATAAAATACTATGAAAATGAAGAAGAGTTTTTCAAGGCAGATACAGGGCTTGATGTAGTATCAATGATTCCAATAGGTACGTTTCCATTAGATGAAGATGAAAATTTTGAAGAGAGTCCACACATAATTTTTACAGGAAAAAAATTATCGCAGTGGATGCGGACCCTACAGCTAAGTCTGATGAACCGAACTGCTTTGTAACAGTTGAAACATTAGATATGACAGTTACAGTAGTATTTAATTCTGATGAAAATATCTCAGTTGGTGGTATTCTTAAGGGAGTAGCATGGCTTTATGGAGATATTTTAAGGAAGATTTGAAAATAAAAACCGGATAGAGGTGAAGTATGTATATTACAAAATATTGGGGAGATTTTATCGGCGGTTCTGATGACAGCCTGAGTCTTGTTGAGTTTTTGGATGACCTGAATAAAGAAGAAGTTACTCTTAAAGAAATATTTACAGGTATAGGACTTGATAGGCAGAATATGGATTTTAGGCAAACAGTCGAGAATCTCGGGTTTATAAATTCGACCGGTCTTGAAATAGACTTTTATTATGCGATAGATGTTGTTACAGACCTTGCCGCTATTTTGTTGGAATGTAAAATTAGCGGACATGTAAGTCTTAGAGATTTGGATGACAATGAAGATCCCAAAAATCGATGTATACGAGTTGTAGCCACAGAAGAAGAATATACGGGCATAAAAGCTGCTTTGGAAGACTTTGTAAAAGATCCGAAGTCATATGATTTATATGAAATGACAGGTGATGATATCATTGAGATGGCGGAAATTGTAAAAGAGCTGAGGCAAGAACTGCTGTAATATGAGCTATAATATGTTTTGGAGATTACTATGAGTATTAAATTTACAAAAAGGTATTGAGAAAGACAATATTCTACTTTTATGCAAGTGGTCAAATGAAAGAGGAGCGATATTTCAAGAGCAATGGATGGGATCTGAAGTTTCATTTCCGTTAACTTATGAAAAAATAGAAAAGCTTGACAACAAATTTTCTATCTTTGATGAAGAAGAGTTTATCGGAATGATACAAGAGGTGAAAAATCGAAAAAGATAACATTCACATAGGTAGATTTGTATTAAATCCTACAAAAAAACAGGATCCGGTCTTGGAACAAAGGCTTTGAAAGAATTTATATATTTTATCTTTAAAGATGAGAATATCAGAAGTATCTCTTTGACTGTGTTTGATTTTTAATAAAAAGTGCAAAGAGTGTATATGATAAGCTGGGTTTTGAGATTTATGAAGTGATTGAAAATCCAAAACTAAAGTATATTATGAAAAAGTTCAGATAATTAAATGGACTTAGCAAAGCTATGATGGGAGAATTTATTATCTATTACAAGGGAAAAAAATTATTGGTGGAATATATGATGATAGATTACTTGTTAAACCTGTGCAGTCTGCGATAAATTATATGCTAAATGCAGTATATGAGTTTCCGTATGATGGAGCAAAGAAAATGCTGTTGTTAGATGATGTCGATAATAAAGAGTTTCTAATTGGCTTGTTTGATGCTATGTATGATGATTTACCTGCACCAAAACCAAAGAAAAAGAAATAATAGAATCTCAGTTTGTAGAAACAGGAAATTTATAAATTAAAAATTTACGGAGATAAAATTGAAAGGTATAGATGTTATATACAATAAACAGATCTTAACGCTCACAAGATTTTGGGGTGATAACAGATTATGTTTGTTTGCGAAAAACCCAAGCCAAATTAATATTCGAAAAATGGAATTTGTAGGTGGATACCCTAATGAATGGTGTATTTTTATTGATAATCTTAACGAAGATGAAAAGGCTCAGATTACAGATTTAAATGGAAGACATATAAACTTACAGGAAATAGGCATATAAATCCCGGATTTGCAAATATTGTAAAACTACATTCCCAAATGTCGGAATGAGTAGTCATTTTTAAATAATGAGAAAGTCACAAAACCGGAATACTTACTGTTTTGTGACCGTTTTTTAACTCATATTTATTTTGATGCTTATATAATCTCAGCTATTTTCTCTGCAAAGAATAAGGCATATTTTATACTCATTGCTGCTTTTTCTATACTCCATGATTGAAGGCTATCTTTGTTTCTTGGTGCTGCAAAAAAACGTTTATTATTATAAGTTGCAATATAAATGCGAGATTCGTTGCTGTATAGAGAAAGTCCACAGTCAGAAGTATTGTTGTTAAACCAATCAATAACAGCAGGTGTTAAGAACATCCTTGCCGATTGTTCGTCAGTACAATAGATGTTGTAATGCTCGTTGTGCCATAAATCGTCTACATTGATTTTTTTACCACCTGACATGGCACCAAGATAGCCTCCTGTAGTCTCAATATTAAGGAAATGCTTTGTTGGAACAATACGCAAATTTCCTTTTAAAGAATGTGTATTCTTTATAGAGTAAACTTGTCCTATAAAGCCCGTAATCTCATGAAGGTGCTTTATCTCATCCTTTCCGGTAGCTAATCCTTTTGAAACAGTGTATGCATATAAATCTACTATTTCAATATCCTTTTCATTGTCAAGCTTAATTATTCCTGATTGGATATAGTATTTTGCGGCAGGAACTACCTCTTCTACATCACTCGAAGAAATATCATGTTCTGTGTCAATTTTGGCTAAAGGATAAAAGTGCTTGCAGTATCGGTTCAAGAATTTCACTCTCATAAAAGTACACGCAGTTTGCTCCTTTGCTTTTCTTCCCAACCGGGGCCTATAAAGCTGTAAACCAGAACACTTAAAATTTGTAGTGCTATAAGAAAAAGAGTCAGTCTTACAATGAACTTCATAAGCTTATCTATTAAAACACTGTCAGGAAGTATGCCTTGTTCTTCCAAAAAGAAAAAGCCTATACCGACAATAACGCTTATAAATATAAGAATAATATTCCTAACAAAATAATTCGTAACACTATCGTTACAATTGATGATATTTTGGATGGCTCTCCAACTACGCTGAAATCGTGATGTTTTTCCATAGATTATTTATTTTCTGTATTTCTTCAGGGTTTAAATTCATTTCCATTATTGTTTTCCTTTTTTTATAATCTAATTTCATTTTCTTGCTCATATTATAACAAATAGAAGCCCAATATATAATAGAATAATGTATAATAATTATAAGACATTGCAGATTTAAGATAAGTAGACGGTAGTATTAAAAAAATCTCTTTGCTATAGATTCACTTGGGAGTAAATCATGGACAAAAAAATATAAATAAATTTATATATGACAGACACGCTAATATCATTTTTCAGCCTTAACGGCAGCAGAGTAAAGGAATTTAAATTCCATAATAAAATGCTTACTCTAAAGGTTGATTCATTATTTCAATATGTAAACAATGAAGAAGTAGAACACGAGGGTGAAGTCTGTTTTAAAGATTGTGATTTAAGGCTTTGCAGTGTGTTGATTTTTAATAAAACCTTAGGTAAAGGTCATTTTACCGGAGATTCTATTTCTTTAGAGGAATTTATGGATGTTCATAGAAATTGTGAGTTTGAAATTATTACAGAAGGTTATTTTGGAAATTCAACTACTTACTCAGGATGGCTTTGGGAAGAAGGGAAAAAAATCCCGTATCAGCAATTATATATATTTGGAACAGCGGAGATATGGAGTATTCTATCATGAGTGAGTCTATGAGAGACAAATTTTTTTGAAAAGGAATTTGATTTTTAGTAAAGCTATAAAAAAAATCCATACAATAAAAAAAGCTTAAGAAGTAGGTAACTATTAAGATATCGCAAACAGTTATAGACTGTTTTTGAAGAAGAAGTTTGATATCAGTAGAAAAATAGTTATTTGATTTTATATCATTATAAAAAAATCTGATTTTTTTGTCTTGACAGCTGAGCCACTATAAACCATTTCAAACGGTCAAAAATATTATCAGCATTTGCCTTAAAAATGACTATCTATTTAAAAAGAAATAATATATAATATACTTTAGGACTTTTTACTTAGGTAAAGTTATAGTGTATATGAAGGGATTATGGGGAAGTAAAATGAATAAACAACAGCTTGCGGCAAAGATTTGGGAGTCTGCAAATCAAATGAGGTCAAAGATTGAAGCCAATGAATATAAGGATTATATATTAGGCTTTATTTTTTATAAGTATCTTTCAGACAAAGAAGAGCAGGATCTGTATAATAGAGGATATGATGCTGACAATATCAAGGAATATGTAAATGAAGAGGCAGATGACAGTTATTCAAGTATGTCAAGTCTAAAGCAGGATTTGGGATATTTTATAGCATATAAGGACTTGTTTTCCACTTGGATAAATATGGGATCTGATTTCTCAGTTGACAATGTACGAACCGGACTATCATCGTTTAGTAGAAATATATCGCCGTCACATAAAAAGCTGTTTGAAGGTGTATTTACAACACTTGAAACAGGTCTTTCAAAGCTTGGTGCAGATACAAAATCACAAACAAAGGCAGTAAGTGACCTTATACAACTTATTAATGAAATTCCTATGAATGGTAAGCATGACTATGATGTTTTAGGCTTTATATATGAATACTTGATTTCCAACTTTGCAGCAAATGCAGGTAAGAAGGCAGGAGAGTTTTATACACCACACGAGGTGTCCCTTTTGATGTCAGAAATTATAGCAGAACATTTAAAAGGACGTGATACAATCAAAATATATGACCCGACCTCTGGAAGTGGAAGTTTACTTATAAATATAGGAAAAACAGCTGCTAAATATATAGATGATGCTAATCGTATACAGTATTATGCACAGGAGCTGAAGTCAAATACTTATAACCTTACAAGAATGAATCTGGTAATGCGTGGAATACTTCCTGCAAATATATTGACAAGAAATGGCGATACTTTGGAAGAGGACTGGCCGTACTTTGATGAGTCTGATCCGCATAGTACATATGAACCGCTGTATGTGGATGCTGTAGTATCAAACCCACCATATTCGCAAAGATGGGATTCTACAGGAAAAGACAGTGATCCAAGATATGTAAGATATGGAATAGCTCCAAAGTCAAAAGCTGACTATGCCTTCCTTTTGCATGACCTATATCATATAAAGCCTGACGGTATAATGACAATAGTACTGCCACATGGTGTACTTTTTAGAGGTGGTGAAGAAGGTAATATCAGAAAAAACTTGATAGAACAGAATAATATAGATGCCATAATCGGACTGCCGGCAAATATTTTCTTTGGAACAGGTATACCTACTATAGTAATGGTACTTAGACAAAAGAGAGAAAATACAGATGTACTTATAATAGACGCTTCAAAAGGATTCAAAAAAGAAGGAAAGAACAACCAGCTGCGTGCATGTGATATAAGAAAAATAGTTGATACGATAAAGTCAAGAAAGGATATAGAAAAATATTCAAAAGTAGTGAGTCTTGAAGATATTCGTGCCAATGACTACAACTTGAATATTCCTCGTTATGTAGATTCGTCTGAAGCAGCAGAAAGCTATGATATATATGCTTCAATGTTTGGTGGAATCCCTGAAACAGAGCTTGGAAAGTTTGATAAATACTGGGAGGTATTTCCTTCACTTAAAGGTGAACTTTTTGCCGGAGAAGATTATTTATCATTAAAGTCCGAGAATATAAGAGATACGATAAAAAATAATAAGGATGTATTGCAATTTATAAAAAAATCATATGTTGAGATTTGGTGATTTGGGAGCATACTTGGACAGTATACTAATAGCCAATGCAACAACTATAAATATACCAAAGACTCAGGAGATTATTGCCAATAATATCTTTATGAGATTTGTAGATAATACATTGATTGATCCGTATAGAGCATATGAGATATTTGAAGATAAGTTTACCGAAATCTCAGGAGATTTGGAGCTTATACAGACAGAGGGGATAAAAGCTGTAACACAGGTGGACCCGAATATGGTCATAAAGAAAAAGAACGGCAAGGATGTAGAAGTACAAGAAGGGTGGAAGGGACATATACTGCCATTTGATTTGGTACAGGATATTTGTCTTTCTGAAAGAAAAAGAGATTTAAAAGAGAGGCAGGAAAAGCTGGCTGAAATACCGTCTTCATATGAGGAGATTTTGGAATCATTGAGTGAAGATGATAAGGAAATTATATCAGAAGCATTAAATGATACCAATGACGCTTTTGTATTCAAGAATATAAAGGCAGTTGTAAAGTCTCTAAAGGCTGACAGTGAATCAAAAGAGCTCATAGAATCTTTGGAAAAAGCTGAAGAACTGAATAATGAAGAGAAAAAGCTAAAGGCTGAAATAAAGCAGGGAGAAGATGAACTTCATTTGGAAACAAAAGCTAAAATAGAGAGCTTGTCGGAGGAAGAAGTAAATAATCTTTTACACGAAAAAAATGGTCAAGCCCTATTTATAACGGAATACTTGATTTATCAAATGATATGCTGAAGGCTTTCACAAAGGATGTAGAAGCACTTTCTACAAAGTATGCCGTAACCATGGATGATCTTGAAAAAGAAATCAAGGAAACAGAAAAAGTCACTTGCAAGTATGCTCTCAGAGCTTACCGGATCTGAGCGAGATATGGAAGGTATCAATGAGCTGATAAAGCTATTGGGAGGTATAGATGAGTAGAGTACCAAGGATAAGATTTAAAGGCTTTGAAGAAGATTGGGAACAGCGTAAGCTAGGGGAGGTAGCAGAAAGGGTTATAAGAAAAAATGAAAAACTAGAATCTACACTGCCACTGACAATTTCAGCACAATATGGATTGATTGATCAAAATGAGTTCTTCGATAAAAGGATAGCAAGCAAAGATGTTAGAGGTTATTATCTTATAAAAAAAGGTGAATTTGCTTACAATAAGAGTACATCTGTAGATGCTCCATTAGGGGCAATTAAACGTTTAGATAAATATAAGAATGGTGTATTATCTACATTATACATACTTTTTAAGATTATAGATGATACTAGTACCAGTTCAGATTACTTTAGTTACATACTATGCCACAGAATTATGGCATAGAGGAATACAATCAATAGCGGCAGAAGGTGCAAGAAATCATGGGTTGTTAAATATCGCACCAAATGATTTCTTTGAGACAATGCTATCAATACCGCTTAATGCATCTGAACAGAAAAAAAGTTGGTGACTTTTTTTATATCCATCGACCACCTTATCACCCTTCATCAACGAAAGCTTGAAAAACTAAAAATTATTAAAAAATCAATGCTTGAAAATCTTTTTCCACAAAATGGAGAAAAAACTCCAAAAATCAGATTTTCAGGATTTACTGAAGATTGGGAACAGCGTAAGTTGGGTGAAGTATGTAATATAATAACAAAGCAAACGGGGTTTGACTATTCAAGTACAATTAAACCAGCTCTGTTGAAAGAAAAAGCAGATAATACATATCCGTTTATTCAAAAATAAGGATTTTAATGGTACTACAATTAATATGGATACGGATTTTTTTATTCCAATAAGTGTAGCAGAAAAAAATTTCCGAATATAGTGTTAGATAGACCGTCTCTATTAATTTCTATATCAGGTCGCATTGGCAATGTGGGTTTTTATAGTTGTGTACATAAGGCTTTTTATAGGTGGGGCAGTAGGAATATGTAAATTAAAAATATAATGATGATGGTAAGTTCATCATTCATGAACTTGAATCAGAGTATGGACAGAAGTATTTTCATTCACTAATAAAAAGCCTCATCACATGCAAATATTACAGTAGAAGATATACGAAATATGGAATTAATTTTTTTCCAAGTAAAAAAAGAAGAAAAAGGTATACATTTCAACTTTTTTTCTACACTCGACCACATTATCACCCTTCATCAAAGTAAGTTGGAAAAAAATTACAAAAAAATAAAGAAATCAATGCTAGAAAGTATGTTTGTATAGTTTGTTAAATAGATTTATTAAGTATATAAGTGTTTTGAAGGAGAAAAATACTATAACTTTATTTAATATTAAGTCATAAAAGCTATATTTCCTATTATTTTTATTAAAAATAATAGGAAATATTTTGTATAAAAAGGTATGATATATTGGGAACAGCGTAAGTTTGTCGAACTATTCTTAGAAAAAAAGAGATAAGACACAGAGTGAGGATGAAGATGTTCTGCTTTTCTTGTGCTATTACAGGAATATATCTTAATTCTGAACTATTTAGTCATTTTAGAGGGACTTCAAAATATTGGTTATTTAAAAAAATAAAGAAAAAAATGATTTGATATTATCTGCCCAGAACTTACATTTAGGTAATGCAAATGTCAATTTATTGTTTGAGCATGGTATAATATCTCCAGCTTATAAAGTATATGAGTTGAATAAATGTGACCAATATTTTGTGCAATCGTGGGTAAAAAAAGATAGCACTAAAGATTTTTTTCTAAATGCAACGACTGAAGGGGCAAGTCAATGTAGAAAAAATATAGATTGGTGCATACTTAACAATCAATTGATTGTTATTCCATCATTATATGAACAATTTAGAATTGGAAAGCTTTTTAATAGCTTAAATCACCTTATCACCCTTCATCATAGTAAGTTTTTTGGGTATATTTTTAAGGCGATAGTAAATTGTACTTTATATTGGGAACAGCGTAAGTTCTCAGAAATTGCCTTGAGGGAATCAAATTTACGGTTATCATCTTCGGATTTTCCATGTGTGGAATACGAAGACGTAGTATCTGAAGCAGGTATTTTAAATAATGATATCCGATCCAAAAAAGTTGTAAAAACAGGTATTATGTTTGATGACACTCATGTTCTTTATGGGAAATTGCGACCATACCTACACAACTGGTTATGCCCTGATTTTAGTGGAGTTGCAGTAGGTGATTGGTGGGTTTTGAATCCTTGTTATGTAGTTAGAGAATTTATTTACAGAATTATCCAGACCACGAGATTTGATAATGCTACGAATCAATCATCTGGGTCAAAAATGCCTCGTGCTGATTGGAATCTTGTATCAAATACCGAGTTCATTATTCCGTCAGATTCATCCGAGCAGGAGAAAATAGGGTTATATTTCAAAAAAACAAATCGACCACCTTATCACCCTTCATCAACTGGAGCCTTTTTCAACTGATTTTTTTAAGGCAATAGCTTATAGAATTATAGATTACTTTAAGAGTAAGCCTCCAAGGAGTAGAAAATAAACTAATTTAATATCAACTATAAAATGCTATGTATGAAAATTGCGTATATTCACAATACAATTATGTATATTCCTTGAAAAATATATTATATCAAGAATATAATAATATTGATGTAAAAGCGCGTATATATGCAAAAATTATAATATAAAAATAGGAGGCGGTATGGAAATTAAAAAGGGATTATTACTTGGAGCAACTGATCAGTAAGATGAACAACGGATTGGTCAAGGTAGTGACAGGTATGAGAAGATGTGGAAAAATCATATCTCTTGTTTAATATATTTAAAGAATATCTTATTTCCAAGGGAATAGACAAAAAAATCATATAATAGAAATATCATTTGATACTTTTGAAAGTAAGAAATTCTGTGATCCTAATGTCTTATATCCACATCTGAAAGAGTCTATAAAAGATGAAAAGATGTATTATATATTATTGGATGAGGTGCAATTGCTGAGTGATTTTGAGGCTGTCTTAAACAGTCTCATCAGAATGAAAAACGTAGATGTTTATGTTACAGGAAGTAATGCACGTTTTCTCTCAAAGGATGTTATTACTGAATTTAGAGGTAGAGGCGATGAAATACATATGTATCCTTTAAGCTTTGCAGAGTTTATGTCTGTATATCAGGGTGAAAAGCTTGACGGTTGGAATGAATATATGTTATACGGAGGTATCCCTTTAGTATTGAATATTTCAAGCCCTGAACAAAAGGTTGCATTCCTAAAATCCTTATTTGAGGAGACTTATATATCAGATATTATCGGTAGGCATAATGTAAGAAATAAAGCTGAACTTGAAGATTTATTAAATATAATTTCTTCAGCAATAGGTTCACTTACTAATCCTGAGAAATTGTCAAAAACTTTCAAGTCGGTAAAAAATAAAACCATAAGTAGCAATACTATTAAACGCTATATTGAATATCTAAGTGATTCGTTCCTGATTGATACTGCATATCGTTATGATATAAAGGGAAGAAAGTATATAGGCAGTCCTGTAAAATATTATTTTAATGATATGGGATTAAGAAATGCAAGGCTTAATTTTAGACAAATTGAAGAAACTCACAGTATGGAGAATATTATATTCAATGAATTAAAAATACGAGGTTTAAATGTGGATGTAGGAGTGATTGTGCAAAAACGGCAAAGATGAAAAACAGAGCGAGCATTCGCAAGCAACTTGAAATTGATTTTGTATGTAATAAGGCTTCGAAGAGATATTATATACAATCGGCATATGCTATACCTGATGAGGCTAAACTGATGCAGGAACAGAGACCGTTGATGCTTACAGGAGATTTCTTTAAACGAATTATAATAACAAGGGATACACCGGTGCTGCATTATAATGAGTCAGGGAATACTAACATGAGCATATATGATTTTTTTGCTGAATAAAAAAACAGCTTGGATATTTAGTTTTACAATAAATTTTATTGGAGTAAATATGGATTATTTTACAAAAGAATCAGACTTTGAAAGTGCAGTCATTGCATTGTTGCAAAACTACGGCTGGGAACAGAATGTACTTAAAAATTATACTGAAAAAGACCTTATAAGAAACTGGGCTAATATATTGTTTGAGAATAATAGAGATATTGACAGGTTAAACAATATTCCTCTAATAGATGAGGAGATGTATGAACTGATAGAAAAAATCAGAGAGCTTAAGACTCCTTTGGCACTTAACAGTTTTATCAATGGAAAAACTGTATCTATCACAAGGAAGAATCCTGAAGATAAGCTTCATTTCAACAAAGAGGTCAGTTTAAAAATTTATGACAGAAATGAGATAGCGGCAGGACAGAGTAGATATCAGATAGTGCAGCAGCCTAAGTTTTTTAGAAAGGACAGTGTTCGTCAGGATAGGCGTGGAGACTTGATGCTTCTTATCAACGGTATGCCTGTTTTTCATATTGAACTGAAAAGATCGGGTGTTCCTGTAGCGGAGGCGGCAAATCAAATCAAAAAGTATGCTTATGAGGGTGTATTTACTGGATTATTTGCACTCGTTCAGGTCTTTGTAGCTATGAATCCTGATGAAACACTCTATTTTGCAAACCCGGGACCAGATGGTGATTTTAAGCCTGATTTTTATTTTCATTGGGCCGATGCCAATAATGAACCGATTAACTATTGGAAGGATGTTGTGGAAAGGCTTTTGTCAATTCCTATGGCACATCAGCTTATAGGATTTTACACTGTAGCTGACGGAGGTGACGGTGTACTTAAGGTAATGCGTAGTTATCAGTACTATGCATCAAATAAGATTTCCGACAGAGTATCAAAGAATGATTGGAAGGATAATAATCAAAGAGGCGGATATATTTGGCATACTACAGGTTCAGGAAAAACTATGACATCTTTCAAGTCGGCACAGCTTATAGCTAATTCAAAAGATGCCGATAAGGTTGTATTTTTGATGGATCGTAAGGAACTGGGTTCACAGTCTTTGACAGAATATCAAGGGTTTGCAGATAATGTAGATGACGTTCAAGGTACTGATGACACAAATATGCTTATTTCAAAGTTGAAGAGCAAAGATCCTAAGAATACTTTGATAGTTTCATCTATTCAGAAGATGAGTAGAATCAAGGAAGATGAAATTGGTAGGATGCGTGCCAGGGATATTGAAGATATGCAAAATAAAAGGTTGGTATTTATTATTGATGAATGTCACCGTTCCACATTTGGAGACATGCTTATAACAATAAAGAATACTTTCCCAAATGCTTTGTTTTTCGGTTTTACAGGAACACCGGTATTTTCTGAGAATGAAAAGAGCTTGAGTACCACAACGGATATCTTCGGTGATGAACTTCACAGATACAGTATTGCAGACGGTATTCGTGATAAGAATGTACTTGGATTTGATCCTATTATGGTGTGTGTATATCCTGATATGGAACTTAGAAAAAAGGTAGCTATAGAAGAGGCCGGCGCAAGTTCCGAGGCGGAAGCTATATCAGATCCGAAGATGCAAAAGATATACTATAGATTTATGACAGTATCAGAAGTACCTATGGCAGGAAGATTAATTGAAGACGGTACATATCAAAAGGGTATTGAGAATTATATAAAGAAAGACGCTTGGGAGAATGACAAGTATCAGTACAGTATAGTTGATAATATAAAGAAAAATTGGCTTAGATTGAGTCGAAATAATAAGTTCCATGCCATATTTGCAACTTCAAGCATACCTGAAGCAATAAGTTATTACAGAAAGTTTCGTGAAAAATATCCTGAATTGAAGGTAACCGGCCTGTTTGATCCGACTATTGATAATGCAAGCGGTGATAAGGCTTTGGAAAAAGAGGACGGTATTGTAGAAATGCTTAATGATTATAATAATTGGTATTCTACAAACTGGGATATTGCAAGATATGCAAAATTTAAGCTGGAGGTATCAGAAAGACTTGCTCACAAGGGACAGTTTGTTCGCATGAAAGCGGAATCGCAGCTTGATTTACTGATAGTTGTAAATCAAATGCTTACAGGCTTTGATTCTAAGTGGGTAAATACATTATATCTTGATAAGATCTTGGAATATCAAAAATCTTATACAGGCATTTTTCAAGAACAAACAGACTTTTTTTAATATAAATGAAAAAAACCTTTCGGTTCTATAAAAATACTATAGAATCTGCATACAATGAAAAAAATAATATAGAGAATGCTATGAAGCTGTATTCCGGAGACAGACCTCAAGGGCTTTTTGCAGATCATCTGCCTGATAATATTGAGCATATGAATATATCATTTAAGGATATGAAGGCCGTTTTTAAGCAGGCAAATATTGTCGATATGCAAAAACTTCCTGATGATACGGAGTCCAAGGCAAAGTTTGCAAAAGCTTTTCAGAGAGTTTTCTACATATTTACAGGCTGCAAAAAAATACAGGGATTTAGCTGGGATATAAAAGAATATTCTATCAGGATTGATGATGAGGATAATCGTACAGGAAGTATTACAGTAATTCCAAGTGAAGAAGATTATAATATACTTTTGCAAAGATATAAGGAATTAAGTAAACCTACAGATCCTACAGACGGGGATGATAATGAATTTACGTTTACTGTTGATCCGTATTTAAGTGAGCAAAATACAGGTATTATAGATAATGATTATATGAATTCCAGATTTGAGAAGTGGCAAAAACAGCTTTATGATCCTAATGTAAGTAAGGAAGAGAGAGAGGCTACACTTGAGGAGCTTCATAAATCTTTTGCAATGCTTTCTCAGGAAGAACAAAAGTATGCAAATATTTTTCTTCATGATATACAGTCCGGAGATGCCAAACTTAGCAAAGATATGACTTTTTAGAGATTATATCGTTATGTATGCAAAGAATAAGGAAATGTCACAAATAAAAAAAGTTTGTAAAAATATCTGGGTGTTGAAGAAGGTCTGCTTGTAGAAATCAAAAAAAGTCCAAGGTAACAGAGTCAAATCTTGATGAGTTCGGAAGATATGATGCATTGAAAAAAATCTATAGCAAATGAGCCGGCAACGGAATATTATACGAAGCTTGAGGAAAGAAACTTCCACCATTTGTAGTTAGAAATAATGCTGAAAAAAATTATTGAGAGACTATATTTTATATGATATAGATATTAAGGATCCGGATAATGAAGATGTAGAATAATTTAATATCAAAAGCTTTTATAATATCCTTAGGCAGGTCCTTCATCGGTAGGAAGGAGAGATATGCCTAAGGATTTTCAATCAACAGATTTATTGAAAGATTTTTATAAGGAATGGATAGCAATATATAAGGAAGGTGCTATCAGAGATGTAACTTTGTCAAAGTATAAGATGAGTCTTATATGGGTTGAGAAGCTGGCTCCACAGCTTCGCCTATGTGATATTTCAAGGGTTGAATATCAACAGATTATTAATGATTATGCCAAGGAGCATGAGCGTCAGACAACTATGGATTTCCATCACCAGTTAAAGGGAGCTATACTGGATGCTGTGGATGAGGGACTTGTTCCAAGGGATCCAACAAGGAAAGTTATTATCAAGGGTAAAATTCCATCAAATAAGAAAATCAAGTATTTGAACCAGTTTGAACTGCACAGTCTTTTAAAGAGCCTGACTCTTGAAGATGAGGTGAGTTGGGACTGGTTTATTTTACTTTTGGCAAAGACAGGAATGAGATTTTCAGAAGGTCTTGCTATTACACCGAACGATTTTGATTTTGCACATCAGACTGTATCGGTGAATAAGACATGGAATTATAAGGAAGGCGGTGGTTTTTCACCTACAAAAAACAAGTCATCAGTACGAAAGATACAGATTGATTGGCAGGTGGTGATGCAATTTGCCACACTTGTAAAGGATCTTCCGGCAGATAAGCCTATCTTTGTAAGAGATAATAAGGTTTATAACTCTACAGTTAATGATATTTTGGTGAGGTACTGTAAAAAGATTAATATCCCTGTTATTTCTGTACATGGACTCCGCCATACACATGCTTCTATTTTGTTATATGCAGGAGTGTCTATTGCCAGTGTAGCAAGAAGACTGGGACATGCAAGTATGACTACTACCCAGAAAACATATTTACATGTGATACAGGAGCTGGAAAATCAGGATATTGATCTTGTAATGAGATCACTTTCAAATCTTTTATAGAGAATGTATTGTATATAGGAGTGTCTGTAATATAGTTTTATGACCGATGGAGGACTGTTGTTGTATATTTAAAATTCAACTACTTATTCAGGGTGGCTTTGGAAGGATGGGAAGAATCCGGTATCAGCCATTATGTATATTTGGAACAGTGGGGATATGGCGTATTGTATTGATGAAGAATGATAATTATTTAATTTTAAGTATTTCAATTGTATAAAATCAGGTGTATAATAAACTAAAATTATAAATGAAAGGAAGTAAAAGCTTATGAAAGCTAATTATGATATAGTTGTTATCGGTTTCGGTAAAGCGGGAAAGACACTTGCCGCAAAGTTCAGTAAAGCAGGTAAGAGTGTTGCTTTAGTTGAAAAAGATAAAAATATGTATGGAGGTACATGCATTAATGTGGGTTGTATTCCTTCAAAGCGTCTTATAACGGATGCGTCAAAATCTCCAAATGGTGAGTTTGAGGAAAAAGCACAGCATTACAAGGAGGCGGTTGCTGAGAAGAAAAAACTTACAGCTGCTCTTAATAAGGCAAATTATGATAAGGTAGCAAGTACAGGTGTGGACATCATTGACGGAACGGCATCATTTAAGGACAATCACCATATAGTTGTTTCAACAAAAGATGGAAATGTGGAAATTGAAGCTGAGAAGTTTATTATCAATACAGGTTCTGTTACTGTAATACCGAAGATTGAAGGAGTCGACAGTAAGGGCGTATATACATCAGAGTCTATTATGAATCTTGAGGAGTTACCGAAAAGACTTACTATTGTAGGTGGCGGATATATCGGACTTGAGTTTGCTTCAATGTATGCAGATTTTGGTAGCAAAGTAACAATAGTTCAGGATGGAGATATATTCTTACCTAGAGAAGATGAGGATATTGCAAAAGCTATTCGTGAAGTACTTGAGGCAAAGAATGTAGAGATAGTTACCGGTGCAAAGGTAACTAAGGCCGAAGAAGGTAAATTATATTACGAGGTTGCAGGAGAGGCAAAGACTTTAGAATCTGATGCAATACTTCTTGCTGTAGGACGTAGACCGAATACTGACGGTCTTGGATGTGAAAATGCAGGAGTTAAGCTCACTGACAGAGGTGGAGTAGTTACCGATGAGCATTTAAAAACAAGTGCAGATAATATATGGTCAGCAGGTGATGTTTGCGGTAAACTTCAGTTTACATATATTTCACTTGATGACAGTAGAATCATTTGGGATGAAATAATGGGAGAGGATAAGAGAACTACAGAAAACAGAGGGGCTTTCTCTTATTCGGTATTTATAAATCCACCGTTCTCAAGAGTCGGAATGAGTGAAAAAGATGCAAAGGCGGCAGGCATGAAATACAAGGTTTTAAGCCTCAGCGCCAATGCTATTCCGAAGGCTAAGGTTTTAAGAAAGACTGACGGTTTGTTAAAAGCTTTGGTTCAAGCAGACGGAACTATTCTGGGTGCAGAACTTTTCTGTGAAGAGTCATATGAAATGATTAACTTTATAAAGCTTGCAATGGATCATGGTATCAAAGCAAAGGATATAGCAAACTTTATATTTACACATCCTACGATGTCTGAGAGTCTAAACGACTTATTTGCAATGTAATATACTAAAAACGGTATCAAGTAGATACTTTTTGTTACTTGCTACCGTTTTTTTATTTATAAATCTTGATTTTAATAAAAATATTATGATAACCTTTAACAAGTACATAGATTTTTATGCTTTGCATAGGAAGTCGGGTGAAAAATCCCGCACAGGGACGCTACTGTAATAATTAACAGACTCGTTTTACCACTGTTTTATAAATGGGAAGGTTGGGTCTTCTAATAAAAAATTATTAGAATTTAAGTCAGGATACATCTATGTATATCTGCTTATTTTGTATAAGCAAAGACCGGTTTTACGATCCCAAAAGCCTTTATTTATGAATATTTATTGTTTTTAGGACACCATTTTACTTGTTTTATGACTTATTATGTTTACTTGTATTTTGATTTTCTAAAAAAATGTGGTTAATTTACTAATATTAGCTGCTTGCAAGGGATCAACAGGTTTATTTAGAGCGGAACCTGTTATACCTTGTAGGCAGTTATTTTTTTGAGGAAATTTATATGGCACATCAACATGGCGGATATTTCTCAATAGATTTATATGCTTTTAAGTCTAAGCTTAAAAGTATCAATCCGGAGTTTAAACTTATATCTGCTTTATTAACTCTTATTTTAACAATAATATTTAATAATATTTTTTTGTATCTGCATATGTACTGTTTTTTTAATGTTTTTTTATAAGTGTAAATCTTGGAGGTATGGATTTTTAAAGAATATATTTCCATTCTTCTTACACCTTTAAGCTTTATTGTCTTGGCGAGTATAGGAATTGCTTTGGGGATTTCAGCTGAATATATGGGAGAATTTCATATAAAGATCGGTTTTTTTCTATATTTATACTTCAAAGGATCAATTGATTGAAACTGCCAAGCTGATTATTAAAGTTTTTAGCATGTGTAAGTGTTATGCAAGGATTGATTCTTTCAACCATGCCATATGAAATAATTAATGCTCTAAGAAAACTTCATGTTCCGAAGCTTATAATTGAGCTTATGAATCTTATATACAGATTTATTTTTATACTTATTGAAAGCTATTCCAATATGAAAAACTCCGCAATGTCCAGGATGGGATATCATAATTTTAAGACTTCAATCTCTACATTCGGAAATATAGCAAGCAATATTTTGGTAGTATCTTTAAAAAAGGCCAATGCTTACTATACCGCAATGGAAGCCAGATGCTTTGACGGTGATTTGAATTTTCTTGAAGATAAGAAGAGTTTGAATAAGATTCATATTTTTTTGTTGTTTTTATAAGCATTTTATTTATGTTTGTTATATGGCTTTTTTTACATTAGGATTCAATATTTAACAGAATATATCAGAATTGGGGAATATTATATGAATAAAGTTATTTTAAGGGCCGAAAAAAACTCCACTATTCGTACACAGGAGAACATGAGGTTTTAAAAGGTGTTTCGATAGATGTATATGAAGGTGAAAGACTCGCAATTCTTGGAGCCAACGGGTCGGGAAAGTCTACTTTCTTTTTAAATATAAACGGTGTTTTAAAACCTGAAAGCGGTGCACTGTATTACAGAGATAAAGCTTATAAATAAATCTTCGTTAAAAGAGCTTAGAAAAAAATGTGGGAATTGTTTTTCAAGATGCCGATAATCAAATAATTGCCTCAACTGTAAGAGCGGAGGTAAGCTTCGGGCCTATGAATCTTGGCTTAAGCAGGAATGAGGTGGAAAAAAGAGTTAACAATTCTTTGAATTATATGGATATTTTGCATCTTATAGACAGGCCTACATTATTTAAGCGGCGGTGAGAAAAAAAGAGTAAGCATAGCTGATATTATAGCAATGGATTCTGAAATAATAATATTTGATGAACCTACGGCATCACTTGATCCGCAAAATATATCTATTTTTTTGAAGGAGTCTTGGACAAATTAAGTGGAGACAGCAAAAACTTTGGTGATTTCAACTCATGATTTGGAGTTTGCTTTTTAGATGGGCGGACAGAATAGTGGTATTTTGTGAGGGTAATATAATTGCCGATTCGGATCCTGTCAGAGTACTCAGTGATGAAGCGGTTTTAAGAAAAGCTAATCTTAAAAAAAGCCTATACTTTTGGAAGTTTTTGAATCACTTGTAGAAAACAAGGTTCTAAAGTCAGGTGATAAACCTGCAAGAAATATAGATGAGTTTAAAAAGATGTTTATTCCTCAAGTTTAAAGCTTGAGTTAATAAAAAATATTTTTAGGAGGGTTTCATGAGAAAACAAGAGAAAATTTTAATGACATTGGCAATAATTTTTGCGTTCAGTTTTTCGCTGCCGTTTACAGCCAATGCCATGCACATTATGGAGGGTTATTTACCTGTAGGACATGTAATAGCCTGGAGTCTTATTTCGTTGCCGTTTTTAATTGCAGGTTATATGTCAATTAAAAAGACGGTGGCTAAGGACAGGAAGGCAATTACACTTTTAGCGATGTCGGGTGCTTTTGTATTTGTACTTTCATCTCTTAAGATTCCTTCAGTAACGGGATCTTGCTCACATATGACCGGTACAGGACTCGCGGCTATTTTATTCGGACCAAGTGCCGTAAGTATTCTTGGTATTATAGTACTTATATTTCAGGCACTGCTTTTGGCACATGGCGGCTTTACTACACTTGGCGCAAATACTTTTTCAATGGCTATAGCAGGACCGATTGTATCATTTATAGTTTATAAGATTTGTAAAAAATCAAAGGTAAATGACAATGTTTCTATTTTTCTTGCTGCATTTATAGGTGATTTACTTACCTATGTCGTAACTGCGTTCCAGCTTGCATTTGCATATCCTATGAAAGACGGTGGAGTTATGGCTTCTGCAGGCAAGTTCTTGTTGGTATTTGCCCCTACACAGGTACCGCTTGCGATAATAGAAGGTATGCTTACAGTAATTATAGTAATCGGACTTAAGACATATGCACAACCGGAGCTTAAGGAAATCGGATTTATTAAAGGAGGTAATAATTAATGTCAAAGAATAAGAAAAATTGTTATAAGTCTGCTTGTAATAGTTGTATTGATGGCTGTTGTACCTTTATTTATGTTAAAGAATGCCGAGTTCGGAGGTTCAGATGATGCCGGAAGTGAAGTTGTATCTGAGATTCAGGGCGGAGAATATGAGCCTTGGTTTAATCCTATTATAGAAACTGCACTGGGAAAGGAACTTCCGGGTGAGGTTGAAAGCCTGCTTTTCTGTGTTCAGACAGGTATAGGTGTAGGGATAATTGCATTCTATATGGGAAGGCTTGTTGAAAGGAAAAAGCACGAAGATAAAAGCAAAGAATGATACAGATGAAAGAAAGATTTGAAAAAGTTCTTGCAATTTTTTAAAAAAGTATTATTATATATACAGCAAACAACATAGTTCGTTGTGAATGATTTACATATTTAGGATAGAATGCTCAAAGTGGAGTCTTGGAGTAGTTCTATCCTTTTTAGTTAAGATCTATGTATGTTACAGCAATTAAGAAAGGATTTGCCCGGTTGATTAATTTAGCTGATGGCTGGTGAGAAAATGATAAGAATAGGTATTTTGGGATATGGTAACCTTGGAAGAGGAATTGAGTGTGCTATCAAACATACAAAGGACATGAAGCTTGTCGCAGTATTTACAAGAAGAGATCCTTCAAGTGTAAAGATTCTTACACATGATGCTAAAGTTGAAAATATTGAAAATATTCTTGAATATCAGGATGATATAGATGTATTGATACTTTGCGGAGGAAGTGCTACAGACTTACCTAAGCAAACCCCTGAGTATGCTAAGTATTTCAATGTTGTTGACAGCTTTGATACTCATGCAAATATTCCTGAGCATTTTGAAAGAGTAGATGATGCCGCAAAGGTAAGTCATCATTTCGGACTTATATCTGCAGGATGGGATCCGGGTATGTTTTCATTAAACAGAGTTTATGCAAATGCGGTTCTTCCTACAGGTGCAGACTATACTTTCTGGGGTAAGGGAGTAAGTCAGGGACATTCAGATGCTATAAGAAGAATTGAAGGTGTTGTTGATGCAAGACAGTATACAGTTCCTGTTGAGGCGGCACTTGAAGCTGTAAGAAGCGGCAGCAATCCTGAACTTAGTACAAGACAGAAGCATACAAGAGAATGTTATGTAGTTGCAAAGGAAGGTGCAGACAAGGCAAGAATTGAAAATGAAATAAAGACAATGCCGAATTATTTTGCAGATTATGACACAACTGTACACTTTATTTCCATGGAAGAAATGAAGAAAAATCATTCAAGACTTCCACATGGAGGATTTGTTATAAGAACAGGTAAAACAGGTTGGGATAATGAGAACAATCATGTTATCGAATACAGTTTAAAACTTGATTCAAATCCTGAGTTCACAGCTTCCGTAATTGTTGCATATTCAAGAGCTGTATATCGTATGCATAAAGAAGGTAAAATAGGAGCTCACACAGTATTTGATGTTCCACCTGCATATCTTCTTGATATGTCTGCAGAAGAAATGAGAGCACATTTATTATAAAAATATGTAGAAAAAACGGGCTGTTTAATTGTACTGACCTCCAAAAGTTAGACTAAAATCTAATGATTAGTAGGTCGGTATTTTTGTGGCAATATATAGTTTTGAATTCAAGAAGAATGTTGTTTTAGAGTTGTATCTATCAAGTTATATTTCATATATACTTCTCCCGTATAGTGGCAATATTGTGGTTTCATGTCTTAAGAATAATATTTGACTTTATAAAAAAATAATGGAAATACTTTGAATTTTTCAGTCTGTTAGAACAGTTTGTTTTTGTGCTTATAAATAAAAATATAAAACATCAGCGAATAACTTTGTTATAATTACACTATAAGAAATAATATATTGAAAAAAAGTAGGTATACAATAGCTCTATTTAAAAAAATAAAGGATTTATTATTATGGAGATCGATTATGGAAGATTTTTTTGAAAAAAATTTCTGGTTCATAAATATAAATATACTATTCTAATAGCTGTAACATATTATGTACTGCCATTATTTGCGTATGTGTTGCCTGTAAATTATCCATCAGACAGAATGATAATTGGAGTATATTTTTTTGGTTTATTATCACACCTTTAATAATACTTATTATGTCAATAATATTTGCAATATACAATGATCTTCAATGGTACTTTGCATTGAGGGTAGCCATTCTTTGGTTGCTTTATATGGTTATTTTCAGGGGCCGGATCTCTTATGTTTGTTGGTGCGTATTTTGTGATAAGCTTAACCGGACAGCTGATTGGTGCATATTTAAAAAAATAAAAAAATAGTTTTATGATATTAAAAAAATGCTCTGTAATGTACATTATTTATCGTACTTTAATGATAAGGTTTGTATCTTCTTGAGCTTTTAACTCTTTAATATATACTGTGGCAGTTGATAATCAGGGTGTTTTTTTATTTGTGGTATATTAGGACTTTATCATTTATGGCTTATAATATTGAGGGTATTATGATATTTTCCATTGACATTGCCACTTGATTTTGTTATTATTTTGGAGTAGTAACGCCTATACATGAGATTTGGATACTCCAACCTTTCCTTATGTATACGGTAAGATTTTTTAAAGGAGAAAGAAAAATGATTACAAAAGAGAAAAAGACAGCTATCATGGAAGAGTATGCGAGAAAAGCAGGCGATACAGGTTCACCTGAGGTTCAGGTAGCAGTTCTTACAGCAAGAATCACTGAGTTAACAGAGCATTTAAAGGCAAATCCTAAGGATCATCACTCAAGAAGAGGTCTTTTAAAGATGGTTGGTAAGAGAAGAAACCTTTTACAGTATCTTAAGAATAAGGATCTTGAGGGTTATCGTGCACTTATAGAGAAGCTTGGACTTAGAAAATAATAAAAGTCTTTGGTGGAGAGTTTTTCTCCACCTTTTTTATAATTAATAATATGGCTTGTTGCCGAAGCTAGTGATAAGCACTAAAGCATTGTTTTAGTTTTTATCACTAGTTCATATTTTTATGTTTCAAGAAGAAATCTTCTCGAATATCGGCAAGCCAAAAGGAGATGAAATGAGTAAGGAATTTAAAAGTTATTCAATGGAACTTGCAGGTCGTACTCTCAGAGTTGATATCGGGAGAGTCGTCGCACAGGCTAACAGTGCCGCATTTATGCATTATGGTGATACAACGGTTTTATCTACAGCTACAGCATCGGATAAACCAAGAGACGGTATTGATTTCTTCCCTCTTTCGGTAGAATATGAGGAAAAGATGTATGCGGTAGGTAAAATGCCTGGAGGATTTAATAAGAGAGAAGGAAAGGCAAGTGAGAATGCTATACTTACATCAAGAGTTATAGACAGACCTATGAGACCGCTTTTCCCTAAGGATTACAGAAATGATGTTACATTAAACAATCTTGTAATGTCTGTAGATCCCGATTGTTCACCTGAGCTTACAGCTATGCTCGGTTCTGCAATAGCAACAGCTATTTCAGATATACCTTTTGACGGACCTTGTGCTACTACACAGATCGGTATGGTAGGCGGTTTCTTTGTTGTAAACCCTAATGAAGAGCAGATGGCTGTTTCCGACCTTAAGCTTACGGTAGCATCTACAAGAGATAAGGTAATAATGATTGAAGCGGGTGCAAACGAGATACCTGATGAGAAGATGATTGAGGCTATATATAAGGCCGATTCAGTAAATAAGGAGATTATTGCATTTATCGATAAGATTGTGGCGGAAGTAGGTAAGGAAAAACATTCTTACACAGCATTTGTCATTCCTGAGGAGCTTACAGCAGCTATTAAGGAAATCGTACCTCCACAGGAGATGGAAGTAGCGGTTTTCACAGATGAAAAGCAGGTCAGAGAAGAAAATATAAAGGCAATCACACAAAGACTTGAAGAAGCATTTGCAGACAAGGAAGAGTGGTTACCTTTACTTGGTGAGGCTATTTACCAGTATCAGAAGAAGACTGTAAGAAAGATGATTCTAAAGGATCAGAAGAGACCTGACGGCAGAGCTATGAATCAGATTCGTACACTTGCGGCTGAGACGGATATTATACCGAGAGTACACGGTTCAGCTATGTTTACAAGAGGACAGACTCAGATTTGTAATATAGTTACACTTGCACCTTTGGCAGAGGCACAAAAGATTGACGGACTTAATCTTTTGGAAACTACAAAGAGATATATTCACCAGTACAATTTCCCTTCATATTCTGTAGGTGAGACAAGACCTTCAAGAGGTCCGGGAAGAAGAGAAATAGGACATGGTGCATTGGCTGAGCGTGCACTTATACCTGTACTTCCTACTCCTGAGGAGTTCCCATATGCTATAAGATCCGTATCAGAGACTTTTGAGTCAAACGGTTCAACTTCTATGGCATCTACATGTTCTTCATGTATGGCGCTTATGGCTGCAGGAGTACCGATAAAGAAGATGGTGGCAGGTATATCATGCGGACTTGTAACAGGTGATTCTGATGATGACTATGTTCTTCTTACAGATATTCAGGGACTTGAAGATTTCTTCGGAGATATGGACTTTAAGGTAACAGGAACTGACGCGGGTATTACAGCTATTCAGATGGATATCAAGATTCACGGACTTACAAAGGATATTGTAAAGGGTGCCATTGCAAGATGCCATGAAGCAAGAGATTTCATTATGGATACATGTATGAAGCCGTGTATATCAGAGCCTAGAAAAGAACTCAGTCCATATGCACCTAAGATTTCACAGATTCAGATTAATCCTACAAAGATCGGTGATGTTGTAGGTAAGCAGGGTAAGACCATTAATAAGATTATTGAGGATACAGGAGTAAAAATCGACATAAGCGAAGAAGGACTTGTTTCTGTTGCAGGTACGGATCAGGCTATGATTGATAAAGCTATTGATATAATCAGAGGCATAACAATAGAAATTGAAACCGGAATGATTATGAGGGGTACGGTTGTTCGTATGCTTGAGTTCGGTGCTTTTGTAGAGCTTGCACCGGGTAAGGACGGTATGGTTCATATTTCAAAGCTTTCAGACAAGAGAGTGGAGAAAGTTGAAGATGTTGTAAAAATAGGAGATGAGGTTACTGTAAAGGTAGTTAAGGTTGATCCTATCAAGGGAAGAATCGATCTTTCTATGAAGACTTCAGACCTTGAATAAAAATATTTTTTGCAGAGAAAGGTGGGACTATGGAAGAGAATGTAAAAGAAGTATTATTTGATCTTGTATCAAGAAAACAGTTCCGACAATTAAAAGATGAGCTCTGCGAGATGAATGAGTTTGATATTGCATCTTTCTTAGAGGAGCTTGATTCCGAAAAGCAGATTATTATTTTCAGAATGCTCCCTAAGGAGCTTGCAAGTGATGTATTTGCTTGTTTAGAGGTAGAGACTCAGGAACATATAATAAACAGTATTACAGATAAAGAGCTGGCATATATTATTGAAGAATTATATGTGGATGACGCTGTAGATATGCTTGAGGAGCTTCCGGCAACCGTTGTAAAGAGAGTTTTACAAAATGCCGCTCCAAGTACAAGATTACAGATAAACGAGTTTCTTAAGTATCCTGAAAATTCCGCAGGATCTATAATGACTGCAGAGTATATAGGTTTAAAGAAGAGTATGACAGTGCAGGAGGCCTTTGCCTATATCAGAAAGCATGGTTATGATAAGGAAACCATATATACCTGCTATGTTATGGATGCGAAGCGAATGCTTGAAGGAGTTGTTACGGTTAAGGATCTTTTAATGAATGACTATGAAGTCAAAATTGAAGATATAATGGATACAAATGTTATCAAAGCCGTAACTACAGACGATAAAGAAGAGATTGCGGATTTATTCAATAAATACGATTTGTTATCTTTGCCGGTTGTCGACCATGAAAACAGACTTGTAGGTATTGTTACAATTGACGATGCTGTGGATGTTATGGAAGAAGAGGCTACAGAGGACTTTGAGAAGATGGCGGCTATGCTTCCTTCAGAAAAGCCTTATTTAAAGACCAGTGTAGTGGAGCTTGCTAAGAACAGAATTACTTGGCTATTAGTGCTTATGTTAAGCTCTATGCTTACCGGAGGAATACTTACAAAATATGAGAAAGCTTTTGAGGTAATGCCTCTGCTTGTCTCATTTGTTCCAATGCTTACAGATACAGGTGGTAATGCAGGTTCACAGTCATCTACAATGATAATCCGTGGTATGACAATAGGTGAGATTGCAAGTTCTGATATATTTAAGGTTGTTTGGAAAGAAACTAGAGTATCTTTCATAGTAGGTTTGATACTCGGCCTTGTAAACTTTATAAGACTTATTATTCAGTATCCGGGACAGCCTCTTGTAGCACTTACAGTTGTTTTGGCATTGTTTGCCACAGTATTTTTAGCTAAAGTTATAGGTGGAATACTTCCTATACTTGCAAAAAGATTGAAGCTTGACCCGGCTATTATGGCGGCTCCGCTTATTACAACAATAGTTGATGCGGTGTCTTTGGTTATTTACTTCCAGATTGCTGTAGAGCTTTTACATATCAAATAAATATGAATATTTTCTTAGGCTAAACTTGAAAAAAAGTTTAGCCTTTTTTTCATTCTTTATACACTTATTTATGCTAAACTATATACAAAAAGATAAAAAGGATTTTTACTTGATGAATATATATGGTGACTATGAAAAAAATACCTTGAACTGATTTTAGAAACATTATCAAAAGAGGTATATAAAGCTGAAATGATGAGTATAAGAATAAAAACCGGATACAAACTATTTGAACATTTTATTTCAAGGATAAAGACAAATGAAAGTATGATTGAAAAAAATGTAAGAGAAGAGAGTTTGAGCCTACAACATATAATGCTTTAAAGGAAATAAAGATGCCATAGGTGTAAGAATAGTATGCGGATTTGTAGATGATATATATGCTCTGGTGGGCATGTTTAAGAAAATGCCAAATATAAATGTTGTTGAAGAAAAGGACTATATTCTTAATGTGAAGCCAAACGGATACCGCTCTTATCATATGATACTTGAAATTGTTACAAATTTTCCCGATTGTGAAGGGAATGAAAACGGAAAGTATTATATAGAGGTTCAGTTAAGAACTATAGCTATGGATTCATGGGCATCACTTGAGCATCAAATGAAGTATAAGAAAAATATAAGAAATCATGAAAGAATCACAAAGGAGCTTAAAAGATGCGCGGATGAGTTGGCATCCTGTGATTTGAATATGCAAACCATAAAGAATTTGATTGAGGAGTCGGACAATAATGAGAATATTATTAGCTGAAGATGAAATAGCACTTTCAAGAGCATATGCCACAGCACTGGAAATGCAGGGCTATGAAGTGAAACAGGCATTTGACGGAGAAAGAGCACTTGAACTTGCAAATAGTGAAATATTTGATATGATGATTTTAGATATAATGATGCCGAAAAGATCCGGCCTTGAGGTTTTAAAAGAACTCAGATCATCAGGTAATACAACATATGTTATTATGCTTACAGCCATGAGTGAGGTTGACGATAAGATATCGGGACTTGATATGGGTGCTGATGAATATCTTACAAAGCCTATCTTGCTAAAAGAACTTGTAGCCAGGATTCGTTCTTTGGAAAGAAGAATTGATACAAGTTTTAATGAAAACGTACTTACATTCGGAAGTGTTAAGTTAAATGTTGCAGAGCAGGAGCTTTCAGCAAAGAATTCTATTATTCTGGCCGGTAAGGAAACCAAACTTATGGAAGTACTTATGAAAAATAAGAACAAAAAGTTGTCAACCGAGTATATATATAATCATGTATGGTCAAAAGGACGATGAATGTGATGCCGGTTATGTATGGATTTATATATCATATTTAAAGCAAAAGCTGAAAGCAATCAATGCCAATATAGAAATAACGGGAGAAGAAAATCGTGAGTTTGAATTAGTTGAGGTGTGATTTGTTTAGGAGACTTCGTATACAATTTATTATAGTTGCTACAGTTGCAGTTGTTGTAATGCTTATTTCAATAATAGGTATTTTGAATGCATCAAAATATGCAACAAGTGAAAAACAGAATAAATAAAAATATTGGATTTATTATCTGATAATAACGGAGTCCTTCCCGGATGAAGATATTGTGGAGAAAAATTCTCGGCAGAAAAGACAAACTCGGATATTATAATTCAATACAGATATTTCAGTGCACAGGTGGACAGCAGTAATAAAGGTAATTACTATGAACACCGAGCATATTGCAAATTTATCCGATACCGATGTTGTCTTTTTATGTAAAGAAAGATTCTCTTTCGGAGGCAAAAACGTATGGAAGCTTTTACTACAACAGAAGGGACAAAAAGTTTGCATATAAATTTAATATTAATGAAAAAGATAACAGCAAGCTTATCGTGGTTTTGGATACTACAAGGTATTCGGAAGACAGAGCGGATTTGATAGAGACATCGGTTTTTATTTTCTTTTCAAATCTTGTCTTCTTTATAATAATATTTGTTATATTCTCGGGCAAGGTAATGATGCCTTTTATGGAAAACTATAGAAATCAAAGGGCTTTTATTACAAATGCAAGTCACGAGCTGAAAACACCCATAGCTATTATATCGGCAAATAATGAGCTTTGTGAAATGCTATACGGTGAAAATGAATGGACGCAAAGCAGTAAAGAACAGATACAGCGTCTGACTGAACTTATCAACAGACTTGTAGTACTTGCAAGATTTGAGGAGCAGGCAAATGTGACCGCTTTAAATATAGATTTTTCAAATATTGTTGAAAAGTCTTCAAAGTCTTTTAAATCTATTGCAATAAAGGGAGGAAAAAACTTTGAATCGGATATACAAAAAGATATATTTATATCCGGAGATGAAAGGTGCATTGTATGAACTTATAAATATACTTATAGATAATGCAAATAAGTACTGTGATGAAGGTGGCACTATAGGGCGTTAGAGTTTATCACAGCATGGTATTACATTTAAAAAAAGGCGAAACTTGTTATATATAATACCTATAAAGAAGGAAAAAAATATAGATTATTCAAAGTTCTTTTGAAAGATTTTACAGAGAAGATCAGTCACATAACAGCAGTATTTCGGGTTATGGGGTAGGGACTCTCCATTGCAAGAAATATTATAAACAGGCACAAGGGTAAAAATACATGTCACATATAAGAATGATATTATTTATTTTAATGTATATTTTAATATGGTAACGAATACAGAATAAAAATTTACTAATCATTTAAAGAGTATATTGTTTAGACTTTTTGAATTGATTTTATAAAATGTATATAATATAATACAGCTTTATGATTTATTTTTCAAACAGGAGGTTTTTTTATGAATCCGTTTTTGTTGGTAGCTGTAAAAGCTTTTTAATAGGCTTTTTTGCATTGGTAATAATAATAAACATATCAGGTAAGGGTAACTTGGCACCTTCATCAGCAAGTGACCAGATTGTAAATTATGTGCTTGGTGGCATTATCGGTGGTGTTATATATAACAGCAGTGTACGTATACTTGATTTTATTGCAATATTATGTATATGGTGCATTCTGGTGCTGGGCTTAAAATGGATAAAGACACATAATGTAAAGGCTAAACAGTTAATAGACGGTAAGGCCTTAACAATAATAGATGGCGGAAAAATAATTGTTGAAAATTGTAAAAAGGCAGGCTTATCCGCTCATGATGTTTCTTTTAAATTGCGTACAAACGGAATTTATTCAACAAAGGATGTAAAGAGGGCCGTACTTGAGCAAAACGGACAATTGATTTTAATTCAGTCAGGTGAGGAAAACCCTAAGTTCCCTGTTATTACAGACGGTCAGGTACAATCTGATATACTCGAGGTAATAGGTAAGGACGAGGATTGGCTTCTTGAAGAACTGAAAAAGCAAGGTATAGAAAAATACAGTGATGTATTTTTTTAGGAGAATATGTTAATAATTCTCTAATACTTACAATTGACAAATAAAAGCATTTTTTTTATAGGGCTCGGAATTATTATTTTACCGGTTATATTGTCAATACCGGTATTACTTTTTAGGCACAATGCTTGGAGGTGAAGGTGAAATATCACCTGTACTTACTCAGGTATTTGCAATTATTCCGATATATTTTTTTATAACGGAGAAAAAGGGAAGAGGAGATAAAAAAATTTCTTTTATATATTCTATCCTGTACATATTTATATATTGTATATAGTAGCAAGCTTATTACATTAGGAAACTGCTTATAAAAAGTACAGCCGGAAAACGGATGAAATGATATAAAATATTTTAATAAAAAGTAAAAAGTCGCTTGACAAATGTTTTTTTATTTGGTATCCTAGGCAAGGTAAAACGACCGTAGACAGTAGGTGCTTATGGCTTAAAGTAATGCCTACCGAGGAAGTGACTAAGTACGTTGATGTATTCTCACTCTCTGTCTGCATGTCAGAGAGTTTTTTAGATTTACACTTATTGCTTTTACGGGTTTTACTGAAACTATAAAGGAGGTTAGAAATGGCAAAAATCGAATTAAAACAGCCTATAGTTAAGGAAATTGCCGAGCTTTTTAGATGGCGCACAGGCGACTGTAGTCGTTGACTACCGTGGTCTTACAGCCGATCAGGATACAAAGCTTCGTAAGGAACTTAGAGAAGCAGGTGTAACTTATAAAGTTTATAAGAACACAATGATTCGTTTAGCAGCTAAGGGAACTGCATTTGAGACACTTGACAGCTCACTTGAAGGACCTACAGCGATTGCAGTTTCAAAGGAAGATGCAACTGCACCTGCAAGAATCTTACACAATTTCTCTAAGACTGCTCCAAAGCTTGAGTTAAAGGCAGGAGTAGTAGACGGTGTAACATATGACCAGGATGGAATTAAGCTTATAGCTACAATACCATCAAGAGACGAGTTGATTGGAAAGCTCCTTGGAAGCATTCAGTCACCAATTACAAACTTCGCTCGTGTGCTTAATCAGATCGCTGAGAGCAAGGAAGCGTAAATAAACAAATAATGGAGGATTATTAAATGGCAAAGTTAACAACTGCAGAGTTTATCGATGCAATTAAGGAATTATCAGTTCTTGAATTAAATGAGCTTGTAAAGGCTTGTGAGGAAGAGTTTGGCGTATCAGCAGGACAGAGGTGTTGTAGTAGCAGCAGCAGGTGCAGGCGCAGCAGCAGCTGAGGAGAAGACAGAGTTCGACGTAGAGCTTACAGCAGCAGGTGACCAGAAGGTTAAGGTTATCAAGGTTGTTCGTGAGGTTACAGGACTTGGACTTAAGGAAGCAAAGGATCTTGTTGACGGAGCTCCTAAGGTTCTTAAGGCAGAGGTTTCTAAGGAAGAGGCTGAGGGTATCAAGAAGCAGCTTGAAGAAGTTGGAGCACAGGTTACTCTTAAGTAATTTAATTAAAACTTTTTCGTAGGTGATTGTGAAAGCAATCACCTTTTTAATACTAAAATTTCTATATAAAATTTCCATCAAAAATCTTTTATATGATATAATATAGCCCGAGTATAAGTATTACAGAAAGGAATATATTTATATGATAATGTTGAAAAATGTCAGATTGTTGGATCCCTGTACAAGGACTGACGATATAAGAGATATACTCATATCAGAGGGTAGAATTACGAAGATAGATAAGGATTTATACCTGGATGCGACCCTTATGGCAAGAGCCAACGGAGAGAGACTGAAAGTTTATGATTGTACAGGACTTTGTGCAGCACCCGGATTTGTAGATGTACATGTACATTTAAGAGAGCCGGGATTTGAATATAAGGAAGATATAGCAAGCGGTGCAAGAGCTGCAGCCAAAGGAGGATTTACCACAATAGTTGCTATGGCAAATACCAAGCCTGCAATCGACAGTCCTGAACTTATATTTGAAGTGCTCAAAAAGGGAAGAAATACACCGATAAATGTAAAAACATGTGCCTGCATCACAAAGGGTATGAAGGGTGAAGAGCTTGCAGATTTAAAAGAACTTAGAGAGGCCGGTGCGGTAGGCTTTACAGATGACGGAAGACCTTTACTTGATGAAAATCTGGCACGAGAAGCTATGAAGCTTGCAAGAAATATTAAAATGCCGCTTTCATTTCATGAAGAGGATCCTAAGTTTATTAAAGAAAACGGAATCAACCACGGTTCTTCATCAAATGAGTTACATATTTTACGGCTCGGACAGACAGGCTGAGATATCTATGGTTGCAAGAGATTGTAAACTTGCAAGGGAAACGGGAGCAACAATCAGCATACAGCATATAAGCGCCAAGGAAAGCGTTGAACTTGTAAGAAAAGCTAAAAGAGCCGGACTTCGAGTATTTGCCGAGGCTACTCCACATCACTTTGCGCTTACGGATAAGGATGTAATAAAATACGGTACACTTGCAAAAATGAATCCTCCCTTGAGAGAAGAAGAGGATAGACTCGCAATTATCGAAGGATTAAAGGACGGTACAATAGACATTATTGCTACAGATCATGCACCTCACAGCGTTGAAGAAAAAAATAAGAACTTTGTAGATGCACCAAGCGGTATAATCGGACTTGAAACGAGTTTTTCTATTGGATATATGTATCTTGTTAAACCGGGACACCTTACTTTAATGGAGCTTATGAACAGAATGAGCTATCAACCTGCAAGGCTTTACAATATGGACAGAGGAGTATTACGAGAGGATGAAATTGCAGATATTGTAGTATTTGATATAAATAAAGAATGGAAATACGATAAGAGTGAGAGTAAATCAAGTAACTCACCATGGCTTGGAGATACATTACAGGGGAAGATAGTATATACTATTTGTGAAGGAAATGTAGTTTATGAGAATGTTGATTAAAAATAAAGTTTAAGGAGTAAAGATGAAAGATAATAATTGTGCTTACTGTGTACAGGGAGATTTACTTGATAAATTCGGATATCCTGTAGGACAGATGGAGAGCGGATATTTATATATATTTAAAGAGCAGACAAAGATGGGCAGAGTAATACTGGCTTATAAAGACCATGTAAGTGAAATAGTGGATATTTCCGATGAAGAAAGAAATCTGTTCTTTGCGGATGTAAACAAAATAGCAAAAGTGATACACAAGGTTTTTGCACCAAGCAAAGTAAATTATGGTATGTATGGAGATACAGGTTGCCACTTACATATGCATATAGTTCCAAAATATGAGGGTGGAGATGAATGGGGTTCCACATTTACTATGAATCCTGACAAAAAGTATTTGAAAGACAGCGACTATGAGGAGATGGCTAAGATCTTTAGAAGAGATTTAAACATAGAAAAATAAATATTGATACAACGAGAAACAGCAGCCTCGCAGCTGCTGTTTCCCTGTTAGAGTGATATAGGAGTGCATAATGCACATTTTGTAGTGAGAGGTCAACGCAAGAAAACTCTCAACTACGAAGAGTATAATAACATAATCGGAGCATATATGCAATAGTAAAAAAGTTAATAAATTATGAACTTTAGTAACGATAAGCACATAAATACAGATATAAGGGCGAAAATTTTTATGCAATTCAACTGGACTTAATATAAACTGAAAGTTATATTCAGCTTTTAGTATGAATGTTGTTTGATAATGTGCAAATATCTTCAGAGTATAAAATATTGTTTTTCAAATGGTGATGTGTTATACTATCACTATAACATTTATAACTTACTTAAATAGCAAACCTATATTTTCTTATCAATATAGGATGCGTAAAACATAAATTAGACAAATTTTTATATTATATTGGAGTGTGGGTATGGATGTAATAATAGATTTTCATAGTGAAGAAGCTATATATGTACAACTTTGTAATCAAATAATATTTGGAATTGCAACAAACAAATACCACGAAGGAGACATTTTACCTTCTGTAAGACAATTGGCCGAAGAAATAGGTATCAATATGCATACGGTGAACAAAGCTTACGCTACATTAAAAAGAGAAGGCTTTGTACAGCTTGACAGAAGAAAAGGTGCAGTTATAAAAGTGGATGCCGACAAACTGCGGGTACTTGATAATATGAGAAAAGAGTTCGGAGTAGTTGTGGCAAGGGGAATATGCAACGGTGTTACGAGGAGAGAAGCTCATGAACTTATAGATGAACTTTATAATGAGTTTGAATTACAAGAATTTGAGGAGATGTAATAACAAAGATGTTATGTGAAAAATGTAAAATTAGGGAAGCAAATGTCTTTTACACTGAAATAATAGATGGAGATCAAAAAAATGAACATCATTTATGTTCTAAATGTGCCGGAGAGATAGATCAATATTCAAGTTTGTTTGATAAAGACTTCAGCTTTTTCAAAAGTTGCTTTCAGGAATACTTGGGAGATGTATTTGAAAAGGAAGAGAACAATGAATATAGACAGATTGTATGTCCGACATGTAATACGAGCTATGATGATTTTATTAAAAACTCAATGTTCGGATGTAAAGACTGCTTTGAAGTTTTTAATCTTTTGATAAATGACAATATAAAGCAAATTCATGGAAATGATACTCATGTAGGTAAAATTCCTAAGAACTATCATAAAAATGACAAGATACTTCCAAAATCAATAGTTACAGACAGCATTGATAATATCTTCAACAATGAGGATAAAAAAATTGAAAACTTGAAACATAAACTTGAAGATGCGATTAAAAAAGAGGATTTTGCACAGGCGGCTATACTTAGAGACAAAATAAAGACTATCAAAGAGGACAAAGAAGATGTGGTATGACAATGTATCTTTGAATACAGATTATAATTATATAAGTAGTAGAATAAGACTTGCAAGAAACTTTGACAATGCATTGTTTCCGAGTAAACTCTCAGATACGCAAGCAAAAAAACTTATTGATAATACCATAGGAGAATTGTCAAATATATCTACAGACTTAGGAATACATACGAATGCCGATATACTTGACAGGATTTCAGAAATAGAAAGAATGTCAATGTATGACAGGAAAGTATTGAATTTGACACTGGCAAAGAAGAAGACACCTACAGGTATTATATTAAACGATAATGAAGATATAAGCATTGTAATAAACGGTGATGATCATATAAGATTACAAACACTTTCCGTAGGTATATCTTTATATGAACTACTTGAAAAGGCAAACAGAATCGATGATTATATAAACGAGCATTTTGAATATGCTTTTAATGAAAAGTACGGTTATCTGACAACTTATCCGACAAATATCGGCACAGGAATGCGTGCTGCAATAGTACTTCATTTACCTGCATCCACACAGAGCAAAGGCTTTTCAAAACTGATTTCAAGTGTAGGAAGATTTGGAGTGGCTATAAAGGGCTTACATGGTGAAGGCAGAGAAAATCACGGTGCATTGTTTGAAATAAGCAATCCTAAAACTTTGGGAATTTCAGAAAGAGATATTATAGACACTGTAATTAAGGTGGCAAATCAACTGAATGCAAATGAAAGGAAACTCAGGGAATCACTAATCATTGAAAAAAGACTTGAGAAGCAGGATGAAGCATATAAATCATTCGGTGTTTTAAAATATGCAAGAAAGCTTTCTTTAAAGGACGCACTGAGCTTTTTAAGTTCACTTATGGCAGGCAGTGCCGACGGATTGATTGATCTTACTAATGAAAGTAAATTATATTCAATGATGATAGGCGTTCAGTCTTCAAATCTTTTGAAGATGGCAGGCAGACCTTTAAGTGAAGATGAAATAGATGAAATAAGAGCAAAATATATAAGGGACAATATAGGAGAATTACTATAGAAAGGGAAATTAATGGCTGAAAGATATACATCTCAAGCAAAGGAGGCGATTAAGTATGCCGAGATGGCTGCTAAAGAATTATCGCAAAATTATGTCGGCACCGAACATCTCCTTCTTGGTCTGGTACAAGAAGGAAGCGGTGTTGCGACTAAAATACTTGAGAAAAAAACGGAATAACGGAAGAAAAAAATATTAAATTTAATAGATCAACTTATAGTTTCAAATTATAATGTGGCGATAGAGAGCAGGCAAAATTATTCACCGCTTGCAATCGGTGTATTACAAAATGCATACAGAGAAGCCACAAGATATAAATCCGCACTTATCGGTACGGAACATATTTTGATTGCAATAATAAAGGACAGTGCATGTATTGCACATAAGCTCCTTTTGACAATGAATATAAATATTCAAAAACTTTATATGGAAATTTTATCTGCAATGGGTGAAGAGACTGAGCGAAGGGAAAACTATGAAAAGACGAGCAATAAGTCAAATTCACTTGCAACCCCTACACTTGATAAATATTCCAGAGATCTTACAGAATTTGCAAGAGTAGGAAAACTTGATCCGGTTATCGGAAGAGATAATGAGACAAACAGAGTTATGCAGATTTTATCAAGACGAACCAAGAACAATCCGGTACTTATAGGTGAGCCGGGAGTCGGTAAGACTGCTGTAGTTGAAGGACTGGCATCACGTATTATATCAAAGGAAGTGCCTGACACATTGCTTGATAAAAGACTTGTGACACTTGATCTTCCGGCTATGATTGCAGGTTCAAAATATCGTGGTGAATTTGAAGAAAGAATAAAGAAAGTAATAAATGAAGTGGTAAGTGCCGGAAATGTATTACTTTTCCTTGATGAGCTTCATACTATTATCGGTGCAGGAGGCGCCGAAGGAGCGGTGGACGCTTCAAATATTTTAAAGCCTTTACTTGCCAGAGGTGAGTTGCAACTTATAGGTGCAACCACAATAGATGAGTACAGAAAGCATATAGAAAAGGACTCAGCACTGGAGAGAAGGTTCCAGCCTATAATAGTTGAAGAGCCTTCTTTGGAAGATGCAACTAAGATACTTCTGGGTCTTAAACATAAGTATGAAGAACATCATGCGGTATCCATTACAGACAGAGCAATTGAAAGTGCCGTAAAGTTGTCAAAGAGATATATCTCAGACAGATTTTTGCCGGATAAGGCAATAGATCTTGTAGATGAGGCGGCTTCCAAGACAAGAATCAGCAATTATATGGAACCTGAAAAGATAAAGGAAATAAAAGCTGAAATTGAAAAAATGGAAAAAGAAAAAGAGGATGCCGTAAGTGCCGAAGAGTTTGAAAGAGCCGGTGAAATAAAAGAAAAGCAGGAAAAACTCAGAGAAAAGCAAAATAAACTGCGTGACAAATGGATTGAAGACAAGAGAAATAAAAAGCTTGTTGTAGACGAGGATGAAATTGCGGATGTTGTTGCACTTTGGACAAAAATTCCTGTAAAGAAGATTACCGAAAACGATTCTCAAAGACTCAATAATCTTGAGAAGGTTTTACATGAAAGAGTTGTAGGACAGGAAGAGGCGGTTAATGCGGTAGCAAGAGCTATAAGAAGAGGCAGAGTAGGTCTTAAAGATCCGAAAAGACCTATAGGTTCATTTTTGTTCTTAGGACCTACAGGTGTCGGTAAGACTGAACTTTCAAAAGCTCTTGCATACAGTATGTTCGGGTCTGAAAGTGCACTTATTCGTGTTGATATGAGTGAGTACATGGAAAAGCATTCGGTTTCTAAGATGGTAGGATCGCCTCCGGGATATGTAGGATATGATGAAGGCGGACAGCTTTCTGAAAAGGTAAGAAGAAATCCATATTCGGTAATACTCTTTGATGAGATTGAAAAGGCTCATCCTGATGTGTTCAATATACTTTTACAGGTGCTTGATGACGGACATATTACAGATTCAAGCGGCAGAACTGTTGATTTCAAGAATACGGTTATTATTCTTACTTCAAATGCCGGAGCGCAGAGAATAGTGGAGCCGAAACATCTCGGATTTGCTTCAAACTCCGATGATGAAAAAGACTATTCGGCAATGAAAAGTAATGTTATGGATGAAGTGAAGCAGATGTTTAAACCTGAATTTTTAAACAGAATTGATGAAACTATAGTATTCCATCAGCTTACACGTGATAACTTAAAAGAAATTTTGGACATATTGCTTAAGGAGATTAACAACAGACTTTCCGAGCAGATGCAGATGAATCTGAAACTTACAGAAAAGGCCAAGGAATTCCTTATTGATAAGGGTTATGATAAGAAATACGGTGCAAGACCGTTAAAGCGAGCCCTGCAAAATGAGATAGAGGATAAGATGGCTGAGCAGATACTGCTTGGAAATGTAAAGCAGGGAGACTCTCTTAAGGTGGATTGCAAAGGCGAGGACAAAGACAGAGAACTTGTATTTAAACCGATTGTTAAGAAAAATAAAGTAAAAGAGCTTGTAACCCAATAAATAGAGCTGACTGATATTTGTATAACACATTTATCAGTCAGCTTTTTATATTTAATAAAAAAACATAAAAAAAAATTTCAAAAAAATAAAAAAAGATAAATACACAAAAATATATGCTATGATAGAATGTACATAGAAGTATATCGTATTTATAAAAGGGTGAGTATGATGGATGATATAATAATTGAAGTAAAAGGGCTTTATAAGTTCTATAAAGCAGGCGAAAATATAGTACATGCCCTTGACGGCTTGGATTTTACTATAAATAAGGGAGAGTTCGTGGCGATAGTAGGTCCTTCGGGTTCCGGAAAATCTACACTCCTTAATATGCTGGCAGGACTTGAAAAACCGACTAAGGGAGAGATAATAATCAGCGGAACTCATCTTGAAAAGCTTAAAGAAAATCAATTGGTGGCATTCAGACGAAACAATGTAGGGTTTATTTTTCAATCATACAATCTGTTACCAACTATGAATGCACTTGACAATGTGGCTTTACCGCTGGTATTCAGAGGTGTTGATGTAAAGAAAAGGATTGAAACGGCTAAGAAATATCTTACTTTGGTAGGTCTTGAAAAACAGATATATCAAAACGGAAATGCCATGAGTGGAGGTCAGCAACAAAGAGTAGGTATAGCAAGAGCACTCGCTATGCAGCCGAAAATAATTTTTGCAGATGAACCGACAGGAAATCTGGATACAAAGACAACGGCTGAAGTACTTGAGCTGATGAAGCGGATTGTAAAAGAGGAAAATCAAACTCTTATTATGGTTACACATGATAATGATATAGCTAATGTTGCAGACAGACAAATCAGAATAGTAGATGGAAAGGCGGTTTAGTTAAGATGAACGGTGTAAAGAAAACTTGGGGAATTGTGATGATTCTTTTAATGGTCATTATCCCACAGGTAGAATCTTTTGCAAAGTTAAGAAACATAGAAAGCAACAATGTATTTCATCAGGATAAGATACCTGTCGGAAAAACAGGTAAAATGATGAGTGTAACATTTTATGTTGAAACGGGTTCCGACTATGCGGATGCATGGGCAGGTATAGCTTATGATGATGAAGAGGATGAAAATATAGAATTTCCTTTTGAACTTACATCCGAGACTACAGACAGAAAGCATGTAGGAAAGATAAGTAAGGGTAAGAAAAAAAGCATTACTATTTCAGCAAGAGTAAGAAGAGATATTCCTGAAGGTTACTACGGTATTCCTGTTTATCTGGCAGATGACAAAGAAGGTGGAAGAGGTATACAGGAATATATAAATGTTTATATTCAAAAATCAGCTACAACCGACAGCAGTGAATTGGAAGCGGTAAAGGATGTGGAGTTTACTTTAGGTGAAGGACAGTCAACACCCAGAGGTAAATATCCTGATGTATTAAACTTCGGTCTTAATCTTGCAAATACAGGTAAACTTACAGCCTTTGATGTTACTGCACATATGGTGATGGATAAGGACAATACTGTTTTTCCGTTTGAAATAAATGATGCCAACTATGACAGACATTTTGATAAGATTGAGAGCGGAGGAGTTACAAGCCTTGATTACAGTTTTGCAATACAAAAAAATACCTATACAGGTTATTATCCGATAAAGCTTGAAATCACATACCGTGACTCTACAGAAGGTGAAATAAAAAAGACTGAAGAGCAATTTTTTGTACATATACAAAATAAAGATAAGGACGAAACAACCACTTCGCCGGGAGAGTTTAATCCGAATGACAGAACAAAGGCAAGAATAGTAGTAGACAGTTACAGAACAGAGCCGAAGGATGTATATGCCGGAGAAACTTTTGATTTGATTATCGTAATGAAGAATGCTTCTGCGAGTGTAGCCGCCAGCAATATTTTATTTACTTTGGAATCGGAGAAGGCAAATGACAGCGCGGTATTCAGTATGGAGCAGGGATCAAGCTCTCATGCAGTGAATTCTCTGCCTGCAAATCAAACTACTGAGCTTAGACTTAAGATGAGTGCAAGGGCGGGTGTGGATCAAAGGTCATATTCCATTACAATAAATGAGCAGTATGATTCACCTGAGTATAAAAATGCAACAGATAAGGTAAGTGTAGATATACCTGTAAGACAGGTGGCAAGGATGAATATCGGAAGCTTTGAAATCAACCCTGACAGCATAAACGTCGGTGATGATGCAAATATTACATTTCAGATAAATAATACCGGAAAGGTAGTTCTTTATAATCTTATGGCAAAGTTTAAGGCGGATTCAATAAAGGAGAATGAAGCCTATATAGGAAATGTAAAGCCCGGTGAAAGCGGAAATGTGGATGTAAATTTGACAGGTAAAGCTGTAACTGCAGATGACGGTAAGATAAACCTTACTATAAGCTATGAAGATGAAAACGGAAATATTACAGAGGAAACAAGAGATTTTATCTTAAATGTAAACGAAGAGGCGGAAACTGATTTTGATATAACAGATCAGCAAATACCTGAAGAAGAGAACAGGGGATTTAATCCTTTACCTGTTATTATCGGAGGAGGTTTATCGTCTGTTATTATAGCAGGTGCTTTGATATTGAAGAAAAGAAAATCAAAAAAGGAGCAGATGTAAATGAAACTGCTTGATTTACTTAAATTAAGTATTTCAAACCTGAAAAGAAGAAAGCTTAGAACTGTACTTACCGTACTGGGTGTACTTATAGGTACGGCTTCCGTTGTAACCATGCTGTCACTTGGTATCGGGCTTGATGAATTAAATAAAGAGAGCATAGCACAGTCAGGATCACTAAAGGCTATAGATGTTACTGTTCCATACAACAGGCAAGATGATTCATCAAATAAAAAGACGGAACCTTTGCGTATAAAGGATGATACTATTGAAACTTTTTCAAAGATAGAGCATGTTGAAGGAGTGTCCCCGGTGCTGTCAACTTATGTAATTATAATGCAGGGCCCTTATATGCAAAACACTCAAATAAACGGAGTTAATGAAGAATATATGGCTGAAATAAAACTTGAGAGCGGTCATATTCCTACAGATAAGAAAAATCTTGAATTTGTATATGGAAATTTTGTTATTAAAGATTTTCAGAATCCTAAAAAGCCTAATGAATCATTTTATGAGACTAACAAACTTCCAAATGTGGACTACAACAAGCCCATGTTTGTTATTTTTGATACCGAGGCCTATGATAAGGCAAATGCAGGAGGAGAGAATGCACCGAAACCGCCGAAGAAGTATATTATAGATACTGCAGGTGTGGTAAAGGGAGGTGCTTTAATGGATGATTATGACAGTTACAATAATTTCAGCTTCGGAATATATTGTAATATAGATGCTTTAAAAGTAATGCTGAAGAAAGTCTATAAAAACAAACCTATTCCAAATCAACCTACAACAAAGAAAGGTAAGCCTTTAAAGTATCTGGTGTATGATTCTGCTAAGATATATGTGGATGATATGAAAAATGTTTTGACAGTTCAAAAGCAAATCACAGATATGGGCTTTCAGGCCGAGTCTCAAATGGAGTGGATTGAACAAAGTAAAGCCTCTACAAATATGATTCAGATGGTACTTGGCGGTATCGGAGCCGTGTCATTGTTTGTTGCTTCTATAGGTATTGCAAATACTATGATGATGAGTATATATGAAAGAACCAAAGAAATCGGAATTATGAAGGTCTTAGGCTGTGATATGAATCGTATACGAGATATGTTTCTTATAGAATCGGGTGCTATCGGACTTATAGGAGGCTTGACCGGAGTTATTTAGTTTTATTATTTCAATTGTAATCAATGCTCTTGGAGTGGCGGTGGCTGTTTCCGGAGTAGACGGAAATATATCAAGAATACCGCCGTGGCTTGTAATATCAGCAATTATTTTTGCGGTTATTATAGGAATGCTGGCAGGTTTCTTCCCTTCTTTAAGAGCGATGAAGTTAAGTCCGCTAACTGCACTTAGAAACGATTAGGAGGTTTTATGTTTGAGTATCTGTCAAAATTAGAGTACCCGGGTAGAGGAATTGTACTTGGAAAGTCGGATGACGGTAAGAATGCCGTCTTTGCCTATTTTATCATGGGGAGAAGTGTAAATTCAAGAAACAGGACATTTGAAGTACATGGTGATGATATAAGCACAAAGGCTTTTGATGAAAGTCTGCTTGGCGATCCGTCTTTAATTATCTATTCTCCTGTACGAGTATTAGGAGATAATATAATAGTAACAAACGGTGATCAAACGGACACGGTTTATGAATATTTAAAGACCGGTAAAAGCTTTGAAGATGCACTGTATACAAGAACTTTTGAACCTGATGCACCGAATTTTACACCGAGAATATCAGGACTTATTGAACTAAAAGACAGACTTAAACTTAAACTTTCTATATTAAAGAGTGATGAAGGGGATGAAAATCAGACTTTAAGATTTTTCTATAATTATGACAATGTAAAAGCAGGTGAGGGATTTTTGATTCATACCTATAAAGAAAATTCGGATCCTCTAAAAAGTTTTGAAGGTGAACCGAAAAAGATACAGATAACCGGAGATATAGATGAATTCAGCGAAAAACTTTGGAACTCTCTTGATTCGGAAAATAAAATATCTTTGGCAGTCAGGTATATAAATTTGGAAACCGGTGAATATATACAGGTTATAAAGAATAAGTTGGAGGGTATGTAATGAAAGAGTTGATTTTAAAGTATGGCTGTAACCCTAATCAAAAACCTGCAAAAATTTTTATGGAAAACGGTGAGGAACTTCCTATAAAAGTACTTAGCGGAAATCCCGGCTATATTAATTTACTTGATGCCTTTAAACGGGTGGCAACTTGTTTCAGAGCTGAAAAAGAGTAAGCTCTTTAACTTCCGCAACAAGCTTTAAACATGTATCACCTGCAGGGTGCGGGAATAGGACTTCTGCTTGATGATGTATTAAAGAAAATATATTGGGTGGAGGATGAAAAACTTTCACCTCTGGCCTGTGCATATGCAAGAGCCAGAGGTGCGGACAGAATGTCATCATTCGGTGATTTTATCGCTTTAAGTGATATTTGTGATAAAGAAACCGCTTTACTTATAAAGAGGGAGGTATCTGACGGTGTAATAGCACCCGGATATAGTGATGAAGCTCTTGAAATACTTAAAGCAAAGAAAAACGGAAAATATAATGTCCTTCAAATAGACGAAAACTATATTCCGGCAAAATCGGAAAAAAAGCAGGTCTTCGGTATTACATTCGAACAGGGACATAATGATTTGGATATAAACATGAGCCTGCTTGAAAATATTGTGACTGAAAACAAAGATTTGTCTGAGAGTGCAAAACTTGATCTGCTTATATCTTTAATAATTTTAAAGTATACCCAGTCAAATTCCGTTTGCTATGTAAAAGACGGACAGGCAATAGGTATAGGAGCGGGGCAGCAGTCAAGAATACATTGTACAAGACTTGCAGGAAATAAGGCTGACAACTGGTTTTTAAGGCAGGCTGAATGTGTGCTTAATCTTCCTTTTAAAGAGGGAATAAAAAGAGCGGACAGAGACAATGCAATTGATGTTTACATAGGTGATAACAGCGTTGAGGAGCTTTTAACCGAAGGAATGTGGGAGCATATCTTTACACAAAAACCGGATGAATTTACAAGGGAAAAAAAGAGAGATTGGTTAAAGAATCTAAAGGGGGTAAGCCTTGGTTCGGATGCATTCTTCCCGTTTAGTGACAATATTGAAAGAGCAAAAAGAAGCGGTGTGGAATTTATTGCACAACCGGGAGGTTCTTTAAGAGATGATGCGGTTATAGAATGTTGTAATAAATATAAAATCACCATGGCATTCACAGGCATTAGGCTTTTTCCATCATTAAGCATATTATTGAAAAAAATTTGTTGATTTAATATATATTTTATTATAAAATTTAAATAATCAATAGGTTTATAACAGTTTTTATTGATATTCCGGATATTATGGAGGGGTTATGGCAATATTAGTTACCGGTGGTGCCGGTTATATCGGAAGTCATACCTGTGTTGAATTGTTGAATGCAGGTTATGAAGTGGTTGTAGTAGACAATTTGGTAAATTCTTCAAAGGAATCACTTAAGAGAGTGGAAGAGATTACAGGAAAGTCTTTACGTTTCTATGAAGTCGATTTGTTGAACCAAAAGGCTCTTACAAATGTATTCAAAGAAAATAATATAGATGCAGTTATACATTTTGCAGGATTAAAGGCGGTTGGAGAGTCTGTATATAAACCGCTTGAGTATTATCACAATAATATTACAGGAACTCTTATTTTATGTGAAGTAATGAGAGAGTTCGGAGTGGAAAAGATTGTATTTTCATCAAGTGCTACAGTATACGGAGATCCTAAGGTTGTTCCTATTACAGAGGATGCACCGCTCGGTGTTATAACAAATCCATATGGAAGAACAAAGGGAATGCTTGAGCAAATCCTTACAGATTTGCATACTGCAAATGAAAAGTTCTCAGTAATGCTTTTAAGATATTTCAATCCTATAGGAGCACATGAGTCAGGCAGAATCGGTGAAAATCCTAAGGGAATTCCAAACAATCTATTACCTTATATCACACAGGTTGCCGTTGGTAAGCTTGTATGCCTTGGAGTATTCGGAAATGACTACGATACCAAGGACGGTACATGTGTAAGAGACTATATCCATGTTGTCGACCTTGCAAAGGGACATGTGAAGGCTCTTGAAAAGATGATGAGAGATCCGGGAAAGGTGGATATCTATAATCTTGGAACAGGTATAGGATACAGTGTACTTGATGTAATAAATGCATTTGAGAAAGTAAATGATTTAAAAATCAATTATGTATTCAAAGACAGAAGAGCCGGCGATGTACCTGCTTGTTATGCAGATCCTTCACTTGCGCTTAAAGAGCTTGGCTGGAAGGCTGAGAAAAATATTGAAGATATGTGCAGAGACTCTTTCAGATGGCAAAAAGCAAATCCGAACGGGTTTGAAGAGGAGAGCTCTGATATAGTAGTCAGAAAAGACGGTTCAGTTGTTAAAAAAATAAATATAAATTATCTGCCTTACGGAGTTTTCCGTAAGGCGGTTTATAAAGGAGATTATGCTTAGTAAAATACATACAGCAGGTCTTTTAGGTATCAATGCATTTCATGTCTGCTGTGAAACCGATATTGGTGACGGTCTGCCGGGAATTATTCTAATAGGTTCTCTATCCGGTGAAGTCAAAGAGGCGGCAGACAGAGTAAAGACCGCAATAAAAAAATTCTAAATATTCTTTTTTTATCCCAGAAAAAAATCGTTATAAATCTATCCCCCGCAGAAATCAAAAAAAGAAGGTTGTGGCTATGATTTACCTATTGCCATATCAATTCTTGAGGCCCTTGGAACAATAAAATCCGATATATTAAACAAATCACTTTTTGTTGGTGAGCTTTCACTCAGTGGTGAATTACTTCCTATAAGAGGCATACTGCCGATTGTTATATTTGCAAAAAGAAAAACGGATTTTGAGAAATGTATTTCTTCCATATGATAATCTTGCTGAGGCAAATATAGTTACAGGTATTAAAAAAATTATCGGTATAAAAAAATCTAAAAGATCTGATTGAAATTCTAAACGGTGAAAAAACTTATTCGGAAAATATTCAAATACAAATCCCGGAAACAAAAGAATACAGTGACTTTTCGGATGTAAACGGACAGATATTACTAAAAAGGGCTGTGCAGATTGCTGTTGCAGGAAGGCATAACATATTATTTATAGGACCTGCAGGTACAGGTAAAAGTATGATTGCAAAAAGGATTCCCGGAATAATGCCCAATATGAGTGATGAAGAGGCTTTGGAAGTTTCAAAGATATACAGCGTATGTGGATTGCTTAATTCAAAAGAACCGGTATTAAAGATAAGACCTTACAGGGATCCTCATCACAGTGTTTCCCCACAGGCACTCTCAGGAGGTGGAAGGATACCCAAGCCGGGTGAAATTTCTCTGGCACATAAGGGCGTATTATTTTTAGATGAGCTGGCTGAATTTAAGACAAATACGATAGAGGTACTTAGGCAGCCTATGGAAAATAAAACTGTAAGTATTTCAAGAGTAAATGCAAGTATTGAATATCCTTCAGATTTTATGCTGGTAGCAGCTACAAATCCGTGTAAATGCGGTTACTATCCTGACAGAAGTAAATGCAGTTGTAATGAGGCTCAGGTAAGAAAATATCTGTCACGAATATCAAAACCTTTGCTTGACAGGATAGATATTACTAGTTGAGACTTCGCTGATAAAATATGCAGAGCTTAAAGGTGAATTTAAAAATATCAGCAGCGAAGAAATAAAAAATTACATAGAAAAAGTAAGGCAGATACAGCTGAACAGATATAAAGATTATGGGTTTTCTTACAATTCTGAAATTCCGGCAGGTCTTATAAATAAATTCTGCGCTTTAAAAAAGAGTGATGATATTTTTCTATCTGATTTATATGAGATGAAAAAGATGAGTGTAAGGGGACTTCATAAAAATATTAAAAAGTTGCAAGAACTAGTTGCAGATTTTAATGAACATAAAAAAATATTGAGCATGATGATATATGTGAGGCTATATCATATCGCTCTTTAGAAGATAAATATTGGTAAGGAGGAAATATGCAGATAAATAATATTTCAGACAGAGAAGCAATGTTTTTTCTGTCAAGTTTAGCGGAGCTTGGTTATGCTTCAAAGCGTTCTATATATGAGAATATTAAGCCTTTATACAGTATTTTTGAAATGAACTTTGAAAATTTAAAGATGAAAGTAAAAACTAAGTGAAAAAAACAAATTAAGGCTGTTTTTAGGATTAAAAAGTCAACTAAATGAACTACATGAAAAAAATATCTGTCTTTAGATGAAAGAAAAAAATAAAAATTTATACTTCCGTTTGAAGATGATTATCCCAAAAAAAGCTTTTTGGATTTGAGAGATTATCCTTTCGGCATATTTGTAAAAGGTGATATTCCAAGGCAGAGAAAGAGCGTAGCAATAGTGGGCAGTAGAGGTGCAAGTGAATATGGACTTGGAATGGCAAAGTTTATTGCACAGGAACTGGCTGCAAATGATGTGGATATAATAAGCGGTATGGCACTTGGAGTCGACAGTATGGCACATGAGGGTGCTGTTATTTCTAAAGGAAAAACTTATGCAGTACTTGGCACAGGAGTAAATGTATGTTATCCTGATAGCAATTTTACTCTATACAATAAGTTATGTAGTGAAGGCTTTGGCGGTGTTATATCTGAATTTCCTTTGGGAACAAATCCTTTAAAGTTTAATTTTCCTATAAGAAATCGTATTATTTCAGGTCTGGCGGATATTACTGTAGTAATAGAAGCAAGACTTAAGTCGGGTTCACTTATAACGGCAACACATGCCATAGAACAGGGGAGAGAAGTATTTGCACTACCGGGAAGAATAACAGATTGTATGAGTCTTGGATGTAATAAATTGATATCCGACGGTGCCGGTATTATAACCTCACCTACGGATATTTTGGAAGCACTTGATCTTAATGTTGATAAAAAAATTCAAGTATATAATGAAAAAAACGCTAATATACTTGCAAAGAATGATAAAAAGGTTTATAGTTGCCTTGATTTAAAACCGAAATATATAGATGACATAATCAAAGAAAGCGCTTTAGACATCTCTCAAGTGCTTAGCTCACTTTTATTACTTGAATTGGAAGGTTTTATCGTACAAGTATCATCAAATTATTATTGTAAGAGATTAAGTTAGTAAGGGGTTAAAATGGCTGGAAGTTTAGTGATAGTGGAGTCGCCTGCAAAGGTAAAGACCATAAAAAAATATTTAGGTTCGGGGTATGAAGTTACGGCGTCAAACGGGCATGTGCGGGATTTGCCTAAATCCACAATGGGTATTGATGTTGAAAATGACTTTGAACCGAAATATATTACCATAAGAGGCAAGGGCGAGTTACTTGCTAAACTGAAAAAAGACGTTAAAAAAGCTGATAAAATATATCTTGCAACCGACCCTGACCGTGAGGGTGAGGCAATCAGTTGGCATCTGTCAAAGGCTTTAAAGCTTGAAGAAAGTGAAAAGAAGGTATTTCGTATCAGTTTTAATGAGATTACAAAAAATGCAATAAAAGAGGCTATTAAGCATCCAAGAAATCTGGATATGAATCTTGTGGATGCGCAGCAGGCGAGAAGAGTATTGGATCGTATGGTGGGATACTCTATCAGCCCTCTACTTTGGGCAAAGGTAAAAAGAGGATTGTCTGCCGGTAGAGTGCAGTCTGTAGCTCTTAGAATGATATGTGACAGAGAGGCACAAATAGATGAGTTTATTCCGGAGGAGTATTGGACACTGGAAGCCGAGCTTTTGACCGAGCACTCAAAAAAGACTGTAAATGCCAAGTTCTATGGTAAAAAGAGTAAGCTTGCCATAAACAATAAAGCAGAGATGGATAAAATATTAAAGGCATTGAAAGGTGCCTCATATGTGGTTTCAGAGATAAATGAGGGTGAAAGAGTAAAGAAGGCTCCGATTCCGTTTACAACATCTACCTTGCAACAGGAAGCCAGCAAAAAGTTAAACTATTCAACTCAAAAGACAATGAGGCTTGCACAGCAATTATATGAAGGTGTGGAAGTAAAGGGTAAGGGAACAATTGCTCTTATAACATATTTGCGTACAGACTCAACCAGAATAGCTGCCGAGGCAGATGCCGCTGCAAGAGAGTTTGTAGATAAAAGCTACGGACCTGAATATGTTTCAAAAAATGTTGTTACAAAGACAAATAACAATAATGTTCAGGATGCACATGAGGCTATAAGACCTACAGATGTGAAATCTTACTCCCTGCAATGGTTAAAGAATCATTTGCCAAGAGAGCTTTTTCAGACTGTATCAGCTTATATGGAAGAGATTTGTTGCCAGCAGAATGGAAAAATGCGAAAGTATAAGACCACTTCAGTGAAAGCTCAGTGCAGGAGATTATATTTTTACTATGTCCGGCTCAAAAATAGTATTTTGACGGATTTATGAGTGTTTATACTGATGATGATGAAGAAAAGGTAAGTTCGGATGCTATTATAGGAAAGCTTAAGGTAGGGAGATGAACTTAAAACTTGAAAAAAACTTTTTGGATGTACAACATTTTACACAACCGCCTGCACATTTTACGGAGGCAAGTCTTGTAAAGGCATTGGAAGAACAGGGAATAGGACGTCCGTCAACATATGCACCTACTATTACTACAATTCTTGCAAGACATTATATTGTTAAAGAGCAAAAAAATCTCTATGTTACAGAGCTTGGACAGATTGTAAACTCTATGATGGTTAACTATTTCGGGAGCATAGTGGATAAGGAATTTACAGCAAATCTTGAGCAGTTACTGGATTCTGTAGGTGACGGAAGTGTAAACTGGAAAACTGTTGTATCAAACTTTTATCCTGATCTTGAGTCGGCAGTAGAGCAGGCTTCAAAGGAGCTTGAAAATGTAAAGATTGCCGATGAAGTTACAGATGTGATATGTGAAAACTGCGGAAGAAACATGGTTATAAAATATGGTCCCCATGGAAAGTTTTTAGCATGTCCGGGATTCCCCGAATGTAAGAATACAAAGCCGTATCTTGAGAAAATAGGAGTTAAATGTCCTAAATGTGACGGTGAGGTAGTAATAAAGAAGACAAAGAAAGGCAGAATATATTATGGTTGCGACAATGCGCCGGAATGTGATTTTATGTCATGGAATAAGCCTTCTTCTATAGCCTGTCCAAAAATGTGGCTCATATATGGTTGAAAAAAAGGAAATAAGCTCCTTTGTATGAATGAAGAATGCGGATATTCCGAGAATAAGCCAAAAGGAAGAATAATATTTAAAGTTAAACGACCGACTTAATAAGCCGGTCGTTTATTTATCAAATACTTTACTTTTTTTAAGTTATTTTTATTTTTCGACTATTTCTATTACTGTATCTATTACTTCATCAAAGCTGATTTCTTCCGCATATCTAAATCTCATTTGATAGTTTTTTTCCATCTTATCCTAATATCTTTTTCCGATTTTAATTTGGATATTAGATCTATAATACTGCCAATTACATTAGCAAGTAGAAATCCACCTTTAAAAAAATAAAAATTATTACTTTCATCACTTATTGATATTTTTTTCTAAAAATACTTTCTAAAAAAATAGTGTGTTTGTATTGAATTAAAACTGATTCCTGTTTCTTTTTGACAGCTTTTTGACATAATGATCTAAGTTTATCTTTATTCATAGATAATCTCCATAATCTTTTTTTACTTTTTTTCATATATTTTTCATTTTTTAGAATATTCATAGAGTCTATTTAAATCTTTATGTAAATATTTAATATACCTGTTAAGAGTTTTGGAAAAGTAATTCTGTTTCCACTTCATTTCTATTTTTTTAATAAGATCACAAATAGTTCTTTCTATATTGTATACTTTTACAGTATTTCCAAACATAGTTTGACAATCTGTTATACCCATATCGTAAATTTCTTTTCTTTACATAGTGAATTCTAACGTTACTGTTTATTCTATGTTTATTGTATCCTTTATATACTGTGGCTTCAATTTCAAGTGGAATTATATCCGTAAATCCCTGAAGATATAAGGCTGATACATAAGAAAAAAATAGCTACTGTATATTTATTTTTTGAAAAAAAGAATACTCATCATAATCACCACTTGAATTTATATAAATTCCTCTATCTATGCGAATCAACTCACCTGTTTCAACCATCCGTGTTAGATAAATAGTAGGGATGTTAGACCTTGTAAACTCTTTACTTGTTATTACACCGCCGTTATTTTTTTAATTTTTTTCTTTTATTTTATTTATATAATCCATAGTATCCTCTATTCTTGTTGTAATTATGCTTACATTGTATCACTTGGTAAGCACGAATACAACAAAAATGGAAAACCTAAATATCAAAAAAAGAGAGTGGAACTAATTTAAGCCACACTCTCAAATTTAAAATGAATACTTTATTATAGTTACATTGTTATTCCTTCTCATCGTCTTTTTTTATCAAGATTTCTTATCTGCTTTTGTTATTACCAGATATGCATATATTATTACCGGCATTACAATATCTATAAACAAGAAATACAAAAAAAGCAATCTGATATTGTCTGAGAATATTGCAACAAGAACAGTTGAGATCAAACTGAATATAAGTAAAAGTAAGGTTATTATCGCAAAAAACTTTTTCATTTTCATATTAATTTTCCTCCAAACTTAAAGTCAGTTCTTCCCACTCGTTCATAAGCTTTTCAAGCTTTTTCTTCCAGAACTGTTTTTTTCTTTTTTTGCAGTTCCATAAGCTTACCAACATTTGAGGAAATCTCAGGATTGGCAAATTCCTCATCGATAAGAGCGAGTTTTTCTTCAAGTTTTTCTATTTCCTTTTCACATTTGTTCAAGGCATTTGTTACTTTCTTTTTTTGAGCCTGTGCAGTCTTATTTTCAATCCATTCCTGCTTTGAGTCTGAGATTTCTGTAGGTTTTTCTTCTATATTATTATTTTAGAAAGATTTGGTCGCACCTTCTACCGCCTCTTTTTTTCAATATAGTAATCATAATTTCCTATATAGTTAAGTAATCTGTTTCCTGTAAGATCAAGAATCCTTGTTGCGGTCTTATTGATAAAGTATCTGTCATGTGATACATAGCAAATAGTACCAGGGAAACTGTTTAAGGCACTTTCAAGTACATCCTTACTTAGAATATCCAAATGGTTTGTAGGCTCATCCAAAAGCAGGAAATTTGCTTTTGATAACATAAGTTTAACCAAAGATACTCTGCCTCTTTCTCCACCTGATAAAGATCACCGATCTTTTTTTAAATACATCCTCACCTGTGAAAAGAAAAGCTGCAAGTATGTTTCTTATTTGAGTATTGTTCATCTCAGGGATAAGTATCTGAAATCTCATCAAACAAAGTCTTGTCCATATGAAGTACCTGATGTTCCTGATCATAGTACGCAATGGAAACATTTGACCCGTAGATTACTTCACCGGTATCAGGAGTTAAAAGTCCGTTTATAATCTTTAGTAGGGTAGTCTTTCCTGTACCGTTATCACCTATAATAGCGACTCTTTCCCCTCTTTTTATTTCAAAATTTATATTTGAAAAGAGATGCTTTTCATCAAAACTCTTTGACAAATCATGTACTGTAAGCACATCCTTACCGCTTTCTTTTGAAATATCCAAAGAGAGTCTCATATTTTCTATATGAGTTTTTGGAGCTTCGACTCTTTCAATCTTTTCAAGCTGTTTTTGTCGGCTCTCGGCTCGTTTTATCGACTTTTCTCTGTTAAATTGCTTAAGCTTTGTAATAACAGCTTCCTGATGTTTTATTTCCTGTTGCTGATTCAAATATTCCTTCATTTTGGCATCTAAAAGCATCTGCTTTTTTGCGGAGAAGTCTGAATAGTTTCCGGAATACATTTGGACTTCGGCGTTTTCTATATCTATAACCTTACTTACTATCTTATCAAGAAAATATCTGTCATGTGAAACTATAATTACTGCACCCTTATAGTTTAGCAGATAGGATTCAAGCCATTCGATACTGCGAAGATCCAAATGGTTTGTCGGCTCGTCAAGTAAAATAATATCAGGTTCTTCCAAAAGCAGTTTTGCAAGGAATACTCTTGTTTTTTGACCTCCTGATAATGTATTTATCTTTCTGTCAAAATCATTTTCATCGAATCCAAGTCCTTTTAAAATACCGATGACTTTACTCTTTGCGGCATATCCGTCCATCAGCTCATAACTGTGAGTAAGAGCGGTATATGAAGAATATAACTCTTCAAGTGCCTCGCCTGAAAGATGTTGCATCTGTTCCTGCATCTCTAACATTCTTTTTTCCATATTAAGGATATGCTCTATAACTGTATATAGCTCATCTATAATACTTAATGTGGAATCTACATTATTTATCTGTCTTAAGTATCCGAGTTTTGCATCCTTTGCAAGTATAACATTACCGCTGTCGGCATGTTCCTCACCTGTAAGTATTTTTAGCAGTGTGGTTTTTCCGGCACCGTTTACACCGACAATGGCAACTTTTTCATGTTCATTGACTAAAAAATTTGCATCTTTTATTATCTCATTGCTTCCGAAAGACTTTGAGATATTTGTAGCATTTAAAATCAAAATTTGCCTCCTTAGTCATATAATCCACATAAGTATAGCTTAAATACATGCTTAAATGCAAGACAATTCATGATACAAATGAAGACTTTATATGCTCAAAAACTTAATAAAATATATAATATTCACCATATATATCTGTATTGACATTTATATTAATAGATAATATACTAATTGTAGAATTCTTAACAAAGAGAATTGCTGAGAATAATTTATAAATTTATATTTGGAACGGAATAAATATGGAAGAAAGAAAAATATCCAGAGCAGTCATTTCAAGACTGCCAAGATACTATAGATACTTAGGTGAACTCTCAGAAGAGGGTGTTGAAAGAATATCCTCAAAAGAACTCAGTGAGAGAATGAAGGTTACGGCTTCTCAAATCAGACAGGATTTAAATAACTTTGGAGGTTTCGGACAGCAGGGATACGGATATAATGTAAGATATCTGTATAATGAGATCGCAAAGATTTTAGGAATTGACCGTCAGCACAATATTATAATAATCGGTGCAGGTCATTTGGGACAGGCTATTGCAAATTATGCAAACTTTGAGAGAAGAGGTTTTCTTATTAAGGGAATGTTTGATGTGGATCCTAATCTTTTCGGAAAAACCATACGTGGTGCAAGAGTGTATTCTCTTGATAACCTTGAAAAGTTTGTATCTGAAAATGACATACAGATAGCGGCACTTACAATACCGAAGACCAGAGCAATGGAAGTTGCGGACAGACTTATAAAGTCCGGTATAAAGGCAATCTGGAATTTTGCACATACGGATTTATCGGTTCCGGATGATGTAGTTGTTGAGAATGTGCATCTTTCAGAATCTCTTATGAGGCTGTCATATAGAGTCAGTAATGTAGATGCCGTTCCTTTTGAAGGGAAGTATGATTAGAGGAATCGGCACTGATATAGTCGAAATAGACAGAATATCAAATGCAATTAAAAAGGAATTTTTTTAAAGAAGGCTTTCAATGATAGTGAAATAGATATGGCCGGAGGCAGAAACAGAGACAGTTTTCTGGCCGGAAATTTTGCTACAAAGGAAGCCTTTGTAAAAGCATTGGGAACAGGTTTCAGAGGTGTTGAACTTAAGGACTTGGCGGTACTCAGAGATGAACTTGGAAAGCCTTTTATAAAAATCTGTAATAATTCAAACAGACATTTACAAGGAATTGATGAGAATAAAATCCATGTATCCATAAGCAATACCGACTCACTGGCAATTGCAATGGTAGTAATAGAAACAGACTAATATGTGGAGATGGGGATATGAGAATTCTTGATGAAACTGCATTAAAATATATACCTGAAAGAATTAAGAATGCAAATAAAGGCAGCTATGGGCATGTTCTGGTTATTGCCGGAAGTAACGGAATGAGCGGTGCAGCATTTTTGAGTGCAATGGCGGCATATCGTTCAGGCGCAGGTTTGGTTAGAATACTTACGGTAAGTAAAAATCGTACAATTTTACAAACACTTTTACCTGAAGCAATAATAACAACTTATGATGAGAGAGAAGCATATGAGAATAAGGAATGCTTTATAAATAAGATTAAGTCATGTCTTGATTGGTCAAGCGTAGTGGTACTTGGACCGGGACTTTCTACAGATTATTATGCTAAAATCATTGTAGAATATGTTTTGGCCGAATGTTATGTTCCTATGATAATTGATGCGGATGCTTTGAATATTATTGCAGCTGATACTACACTTACAAAGTATTATACAGATAATATCATTATCACTCCTCATATAGGGGAGATGTCAAGATTGATAGATGTATCTATAGATGATATATTATCGGATCCCGTAAAGTATGCCGAGGAATATGCAAATAAATACGGTATTACAGTAGTTTTAAAATCTCATCAAAGTGTTATCGCCGCAAAGGAGGATACATTTATAAATAAATCCGGAAGTGCAGCCATGGCAAAGGCCGGAAGCGGAGATGTTCTATGCGGTATAATTGCAGGCATGTTTTGTCTTGGCATAGATGATGATATGGCTGTGGCGCTTGGAGTTTTCATACACGGCATGGCCGGCAGTATTGCCGGTAAAAAACATGGAGAGCACAGTATTTTGGCAAGAGAAATTATAGATAATATAGGTGAAGTGCTTAATAGAAGGAAGAGAAATGGACTCATATAGACGTGCTTATGCAAAGGTTGATCTGGATGCAATAAAGCATAATTTAAAAGTTACAAAAAAAGCTTTAAAAGAGAATATGAAACTGGCGGCAATTGTAAAGGCTGACGGTTATGGACATGGAAGTGTTCCCGTATCATTATATATAAAAGATATTGTGGACTTTTTCTGCGTAGCCACACTTGAAGAAGGTGTTAATCTTAGATACCATGGTATCACAAATCCTATTTTGATACTGGCATGTATTCCAAGAAACAGCTACAAAGAATCAATAGTATTTGATATAAGGGAATCGGTTTTTACACTGGATCAGGCTAAGAAAATAAATGAAGAAGCCGGAGAGCTTGGGAAAAAGATATCTATTCATATCGCAATAGATACAGGTATGAACAGAATCGGTTTTAAGCCTACAAAAGAGAGTGCAAACATTATAAAAGAAATAAGTGAAATGGGTAATATTGAGATTGAAGGTATTTTCACACATTTTCACAGTGCTGATGAAAGTGATCTTACGTCTGCAAAAGAACAGGAGAGCTTATTCAGGCAATTTTTGGATTTACTAAAGAGTATGGGAATAGAACCTCCTATAGTACATGCTTCAAATTCAGCGGCTATAGTAAACGGTATCGGTACAGACTTTGATATGGTGCGTTTGGGAATTACAATGTATGGTGTTGCACCTTCAAATGAAGTGAATTTGACTGACTTTGACTACAGGCCGGCATTAAGCATTTACTCAACAATTACATATATAAAGAGAATAAAAGCAGGTGAATGTGTAAGCTACGGCGCCACTTTTAGAGCTGAAAAAGATATGGACATTGCTACAATTTCCTTCGGATATGCAGACGGATATCCCAGAGATTTGAGTAATAAGGGATATGTATTGATTAACGGTGTAAAATGTAATATTATCGGCAGAATATGCATGGATCAGACAATAGTCGATGTCAGCAATGTTCCAAATGTTAATATAGGAGATACGGTAGTTATTTTTAGGAAAAAGCGATGGATACAGTATAACTGTTGACGAGCTCACAAAAGATTCAAACACTTTTTCCTATGAATTTATTTGCGGTATTAATAAGAGAGTACCGAGACTTTACTATTCAAATGGTGAATATGTTGGTAAAAAGGACTATATAAGAGATCTATACACTATGATATAGTCCTTAAAAGTTTTAGATATAAGATAAGTAGGAGTTTTTCATGGACGATGCTCATTCGGCATTATTAATTATAATTTGTGTAATTGTATTATTTATTAATTTTTCGATTCATTCGTTTAATTCAGCTATAAATGAGCTGAACAGTTCGGATATTGACGAGGATAAAAACGGGGAGAGACTGAAGTATCACATAGATAATATCGGTAAAGTACTTTACTGCATGTATATAATAAATGTTCTTTCCGGAATATTTTTCGGATGGTTTTTTGTCAGGTTGTTTTCATCCGGTATAAAATCAATATTATCAAATTTTTTACCCTTATCGGTATCCACGTTTTTTTCTATACTGATTGTATTATTACTGTTTTGCATATTTTTTGTTGTGTTCGGTATATCAATACCGAACAAGCTTGCAAGAAAAGCGCCTAAAAAAAGTGCTTATACATTTATGAACATTTCAAGTGTTTTGATTTTACTTTTTTTACCGGTTATTTATATTGTTGACAGTATTTCATATGTTATTTTGAAGGTGTTCGGACTTGATATAAAGGCACAGCTGGAAACTGTAAGTGAAGAAGATATAATGAGTATGGTAAATGAAGGCCACGAGCAGGGTATCTTTGAAGGTTCTGAAGCTGAAATGATCACAAATATCTTCGAGCTTAATGATAAGCAGGCAAGAGATGTTATGACACACAGAAAAAATGTTGTATTTATAAACGGTGAAGACAGCTTACAGACTGTAATTGATTTTATGCTTACTTCAGGTATCAATTCCAGATATCCTGTGTATGATGATAATATAGACAGCATAATGGGTATTTTAAATATGAAAGATGCGCTTATATGTGAAAATACGTCAGATTATCAGAATACTTCAATCAAGGATATACCTAATATTTTGAGACCGATTACATTTGTTCCGGAAAATAAAAACCTTGTTACATTGTTTAAGGATATGCAATCTCAGAAAAATCATATGGTAATTGTAGTGGATGAATATGGACAGACCTCAGGTATAGTTACTATGGAAGATATACTTGAAGAGATTGTAGGAAATATAATGGATGAATACGATGAAGATGAGGAGCTTATAAAAGAGCTTCCTGACGGTTCATTTATAATGAAGGGAATGACTCCACTGTCTGATATAGAAGATATTTTAAATATAAAATTTGATGAAGAGGAGTTGGAAAATTTTGATACTATAAATGGTCTTATGATATCAAGACTTGACAGGATACCGGAGGATAATGAGAAATTCGATATAATAATGTATGGCTACGAGTTTAAAGCCTTACATGTATCAAACAGAATGATCAATACCATTAAAGTAACAGAATTACAAGAGGATGAAAAGCTTAACGAAGAATAAATTGTTTTTACCTTTAAATATGTTTAAGGACAGGGAGTATCTCAGTAGAGTATTATATATAGCACTTCCGGTATCGTTCCAAACATTTTTAAAAATGATAGTAAATTTTGTAGACACTGTAATGATAGGGAAGTTGGGGGAGACCGCCATTGCAGGTGTAGGGTTGGCAAATAAATATTTCTTTGTTTTTATATTGTTGATATTCGGAATAGAAAGCGGTACCGGAGTATTGGCATCACAATACTGGGGGAACAATGATATAAAAAACATAAGAAAAGTACTTGGAATCGGACTGTTATTATCAATTACCGGTAGTATTATTTTTTCGTCTGTTGCATTTATTATGCCGGATAAATTGATGATGATATTTACGGAATCTGATAATGCGATTGCTATAGGTGTCGCTTATCTGGGTGTTGTATGTATTTCATATCCATTTACTGCTGCAACCGATATATATGTATCTATAATGCGTGCAGTAGGAGAAGTAAAGGTACTGGTTATATCAAGTATTTTTGCAATTATAGTTAATATTATATTGAATTATATTTTGATATTCGGTAAATTCGGCATGCCTGTACTTGGAGTTGTAGGTGCGGCTGTTGCGACAGTAGCGGCAAGAATATTTGAATTTTTATTGACAATTATACTTATATCAATAAAGAAATCACCTATCATATGTTCCGTAGCAAAGTTAAATCCGTTTTCAAAAGAGTTGATATCACAGTTTGGAAAAACGGCTTTACCTGTAATAATCAATGAATTTTTCTGGGGAGTAGGCACCACACTTTTTTCTATAGCATACGGAAGAATGGGAGATGCCGCTATAGCTTCGATAACCATTTCAACTGCATTACAGGATTTGCTGGTAGTATCTTTCCAGGGAATTGCAATAGCAACAGTAATTATACTTGGAAATGAGATGGGAGCAAATAATCTTAAAAAAGCTAAAGAATATGGCTCATATTCTTATGTTTTAACTTCTTTAGTAGGACTTTTTGCATCCATACTTATTATGATATTCAGGATACCTTTCGTATCACTCTATAAAGTTTCCGATAATGTGATAGAGAATGTAAAGTTATGCCTTATGGTGTTTGCTTTTTTCTTCCCTTTTAAAGCGATTGCAACTGTAAATATCGTAGGCATACTTAGAAGTGGAGGAGATACATTGGCTTGTCTGTTCTTGGATTTATCTGCAGTTTGGCTTATAGGTGTACCCATGGCATTTATTGGAGGATTATATTTTAAATTTCCCATTTATATAGTTTATGCAATGGTACTTTCATCGGAAGTTTATAAAGCATTGGTAGGATACATCAGATACAAACAGGGGAAATGGTTGAAAAACCTTGCCATAGAATTGACAGCAAATTAATTTCAGTATAAAATAGTTTTTTGGATTAGTAAATAAAGGAGATATTATGTCAGGACATTCAAAATTTGCAAATATTAAACATAAAAAAGAGAAAAATGATGCGGCGAAGGGTAAAATATTTACTGTAATCGGAAGAGAGATAGCAGTAGCGGTAAAAGAGGGCGGACCTGACCCGAACAATAACTCAAGACTTAGAGATGTTATTGCAAAGGCAAAGGCAAACAATGTACCAAATGATACAATTGAAAGAGGTATTAAAAAAAGGTCGCCGGTGATGTAAACTCTGTAAACTATGAGCAGAACACTTATGAAGGCTATGGTCCTAACGGTGTTGCAATTATTGTTGAGACATTGACAGATAATAAAAACAGAACTGCAGCAAATGTAAGAGCCGCTTTTACAAAAGGTGGTGGAAATATAGGGACACCAGGCTGTGTATCATTTATGTTTGATAAAAGAGGACAAATTCTTATAGATAAAGAAGAGTGCGATATGGATGCTGATGAGCTTATGATGGCCGCACTTGACCTTGGTGCTGAGGACTTCAATGACGAGGAGGACAGCTATGAGATACTTACAGATTCTGAGAATTTCTCAGCGGTAAGAGAAGGACTTGAAAAGCTTGGTGTACCAATGGCTGATGCTGAAGTTACCATGATTCCTCAAAACTGGGTTACACTTTCAGATGAAGAAGATATCAAGAAGATGAATCGTATCTTGGATCTTTTAGATGCAGAAGATGATGTACAAAAATGTATATCATAGCTGGGATGAGTAATATGACATTACCAAAGGATCCGGTGATGTTATTATCACTTATAAATACAAAGCTCAGAGATTATAATTCATCATTGGATGATTTATGTAAAGAGTATAATTTGGATAAAGAGTATATTATAGAAAAAGCTTTCAATGATTGATTATCATTATAACGAAGAGCGTAAATCAATTTGTATAATTCTATTTGTTAATATTTTCATATTGCTCATATTATAATTATAAAATAGTATTTAAATAGTTAGTCATTACTAATTATTTAAATACTATTTTTTTATTTGAAGGAGAATAAGAATGACAGTTTATCAGGTAAGAAGAATCTTTAAAAAGGATATTATATTTTTTATTGTATACTAAATTTGTTTATGTTTATTATAAGTTGTATAGTATTTTTATTGGTCGGGATATATTCGTGATCAATATAATATAATGAACGATGGAGAATACTTTGAGACTTTTTTTATTTATTTTGTATTGTTATAATTGAGATATTTGTATTGTCTTTAATATATTTTTTTAAGACAATATAAATTAGGAATATATAAAAGTATTTTATCTATTGTATATAGTTTTACTTATATTGTTTGTATCTAAAACTGTAAATTGTATTATATACTATAACAATTATAGTAAAGAAGAGTATAGTAAATCACATAAGGTTTCATTAACAGTAGTACATAGTCGATTGCAGGAGAGTAGTAACAATAAAGACATGTAATTGTTGTAACATCTGTTACTTTGTGATTATAAGAAAGATTTAGTGATTAGGATTTAGTAGATCTGATATTAAAAATGATTTAAAAAAATATTAAATTTATAGTTTAAAAAAATATTAAATCAAGAAAAATACAGTAATATATTACATAAATAGAAAATATAGTAGAGAAAAAAGCATGTCTAAAAAAACTTTTGGGAATCAATAATTGGATAAATGATATTACATATAAATATGCCCGGATATTATTATAAGTTAATGAAATAAAAAAATAGTTTTTATGTAAGCCGTGATCACTTTAAGCATAAATATTTGACTATCTTAAACCTCTAATAGAATAATATAATCGAAATAATGAAATCATATTATAAAGAATAAAAGTGAAATAAAGATAAAAAAAGAAGCTATAAAGCGTATTATAGGTCTTAAAAATAGTATATTAAAGAGTATTGCAGAGCTAAAAGAGGGGGATTTATTGCTTTTGAGCTTTATTTATATAGATATAATTATTCGCAAAACTCAAGTTTAACGAATAGTTTATATGATAAAAATATAGAGAGTTTAATGCACTAAACTCTCTATATGCACGCTACTTTGACAGCTGTAACAATACAGCATTTATTATTGCTGCGCATACATTACTTCCGCCTTTGTTTCCGTCACATATTATTGCAGGTATATTACGTTGCTTTACAAGTTCTTTTGCTTCTATTACATTTACAAAGCCTACAGGTGCCGCAATTATAAAATCAGGCTTATACTTATCCAACAGTTCATTGATCCTTATAAGTGCTGTAGGTGCATTACCTACAGCAAATACTATCGGTATTTTTTTACCTGTCAAAGCTTCTTTTTCTTCGTGCATTTTATATGCCAGATCTATAGCCGCATTTGCTCTTGTCGTATTATTTTTCTTTGCATATTCTATGGTCTTTTCGTCGGCAATTAAGCATAAAGGTTCAATACCGAATTTACCGGTCAAAATACGCTTATTGATACCGCTAAGTGCCATATTTGTATCTGTAAATATCATTGCACCGGATTGTATACAATCTTTAATTGTTTGCAATGCATTGTTTTGGAAAATGACATTATTTTGATAATCAAAATCCGCTGTTGTATGTATTGTCCTTTTTACTACCAAAAGCTCATCTTCTGAGTAAAATTTCAGTCTGTTTTCATCCATCCGGGATGTCAATATTTCAAAACTTTTCTTTTCTATATCTTCAGGTCTTACTTCTAACATAAAACTCCTTTTCTATATTTACTTTTCTGATTTATCCAGTATATTAAGTATTGCATTTATATCCAATGACTCCTCAATTAAATTAGCAAGCAGATTCATATTGTGACTCTTTGTAGATATCAAAAATCATTAATATTTGTATCTATTGTAACTTTCTTACCTGTTTTCTTTATTAGACCGGAAATAATTGCATCTACAAAATTGTCATTTTCAAATATACCATGTATATAGGTACCCATTATATTATTATTTACAAAACCGCCATTGTCAGTAATATCGGACTTTGTAAAAGGATTCTCCTTAGGATCTATTGTACTTCCCATATGAATTTCATAGCCCTTTATAGTGGAATTGCATAAATCAATAAAATCAGGTGTATTTATTATTTCTGTTTCAGTTTGTCTTGTTGTTTTCTCTTTTGCAAAAATTGTGCTGAAGTTTAAAAGTTTTAAACCTTCTTCAGTGCCCCCTTCTTCTACACCGTATTCATCTATAAGCTCATTTCCAAGCATTTGGAATCCTCCACAGATTCCGATAATATTTTTTTTAGACAGATTAGTATGAGTAAATCCCATATTTCTTTTAGCCATCTTAGATCGTACAAGGTATTTTTTGTACCTGGGATTATAACAAGATCCGCATCTTCCATTTCCTTTGGAGTGCTGATATATTTCATTACAATTTCTTTTCTTCTGCTAAGCGGATTGAAGTCTGTAAAATTTGAAATATGAGGTAACTTTATAATTGCTATATTTATCTTTTTGTATTAAATATTACATTATTTGTTTGCAGTCTCTCAGATAAAGAATCTTCATCATCTATATCTATCTTCTTCATTGGTATAACACCCAATACCGGAATATCTATATTTATTTTTTTAAAATGCTCTGCCAGCATATCAAATCCCGGTGTAAGTAAATTTTTATCACCTCTGAATTTATTTATAACTATACCCTTTATTCTTGCTTTAGCGTCATCATCCATTAAGGCAACAGTACCGTAAACAGATGCAAATACACCACCTCTGTCTATATCGGCAACCAAAAATAACAGGAGCATCAACAAGCTTTTGCTAAGCCCATATTTACAATATCATTTTCATTTAAGTTTATTTCAGCAGGTGAACCTGCCCCTTCTATAACTATGATATCATATGATTCACAAAGTTTATTATATGCTTCAAGTATATATGGTATAAATTTTTTCTTGTTTTTGTAATACTCAGAGGCTCCCATATTTGCATGAACCTTGCCGTTTAGAATCACTTGACTTCCTGTATTTGAAGTAGGCTTTAAAAGTATAGGATTCATTTCAACAGAAGGTTTGATACCTGCCGCTTCCGCCTGCATTACCTGTGCTCTGCCCATTTCCATTCCGTCTTCCGTTATATAAGAATTCAGAGCCATATTCTGTGATTTGAAAGGTGCTACTTTAAAACCTTTTCTTTTTAACATTCTGCAAAGTCCGGCAACCAGAAAACTTTTACCGGAGTTTGACATTGTGCCTTGAACCATTATAACTTTTGTCATATATGTTACCTCTCGATAAGTTCTTTAATATTTTCAAACAATATCATGTTGTCCGAGTTTGTCCTTACAGCAACTCTAAAATAGGTATCATCCATTCCCCTATAGTCTGAACAGTCTCTGACAATAACTCCTTGATTTAACAGAGCATTTGACAGATTTTTTTTGTATCTGCAAAGAAGAAAATTTGCTTTAGAATCAAAAACTTCTATCCCGACAGATTTAAGATTTTTTAATAATATACTCTTCTCCTTTTGTATTTTTAAAACAACCTGACTCATATCCTGTGTTAAAGAAAAACTTTGCAGCCTCAAGTGCTAAAGTATTAATATCCCATGAAGGAGTGAGTTTGTTTAAGTTTTCTATTATTTTTTTATTTTCAGTCAAAAGATAGCCGAATCTAAGACCCGGAAAGGCATATAATTTGGTCAGAGATCTAAGTATTGCCAAATTGGTATATTTTTGAAAGATTGGATATCTGCGAATACTTTTCACCGTCTTCAACAAATTCCAAAAAACATTCATCAAGTAAGACAAATATATTTTTCAGTTTTACAATACTCAAGTAATCTTTGTAACAGTTCCTCCTCTATCAGATATCCGGTTGGATTATTTGGATTTGTTAATACTAAAATATCAATATTGTCTGATAATATATCAAAATATTTCGTTTGTTATCTTAAATCCGTTCATATCATAATAAACTATATTTGCTGACACAGATTCTGCAAAGCAAGTCTATAGGTTTCAAAACTTGGTGCAGGTATACATATATTTAATTTTTTTATCAAATATACTGAATAGCCTGAAAAATAATGCTGTTAGCACCGTTTCCAAGATAGATACACTCTTCACTTACATCATGCTTCCGGCTTATCAAAGCCTTTTATTTCACTGTAATCTTGATTCGGATAATGTACTAAAAATATCTATAGATTCCTTTAAAATATCTTTTAAATTAGGATCTATACCATAAGGATTTATACTTGCAGAAAAATCTATATATTTCTTTCCGCTTTTGGAGAATTCTAAAAGTCTACCTCCGTGCATCTTTGGCCTCTCTATATTCATGGCTGAAATGCTTGTCATAGAGTTTACTGAGCTCAAATTCATCAGCTAAAAATCTGCCGACATATACAAGAGCTGTTTTATTTATATCAGCATTCTTAACCTCTCCTGCAATATTTTCCAGAGTAGACATTATAATCTTTTGATCGGGCCAGCTGGCCTTATATACTACTGCCGCAGGGGTATCCTTAGGATAAGAAGTCATAAGTTTATTTGCCAATTCCTCAATACTTGCAATACTTAAGAATATAGCCATACTTGCCTGTATCTTTGCAAGATTTTCAATACTCTCAGCCTCAGGAACCGGAGTTCTCCCGGCCATTCTTGTAAGAATCATTGTCTGTGTAACACCGGGGAGGGTAAATTCACGCTTTAAAGCGGCTGCACCTGCAAACACCGAGCTTACACCCGGCACAACCTCGTATTCTATACCCTTTTTATCAAGAGCTACCATTTGCTCTCTGATAGCACCGTACATGGCAGGGTCACCTGTATGAACCCTGGCTATACTAAGTCCCTTTTCATTTGAATCAAATATTATATCAAGCACCTCATCCAAACTAAGTGATGCTGAATTTACGAGCTTTGCTTCGGTTTTAATATCTTTAAACAACTCTTTATTTACAAGAGAACCCTGTATAAATAATAACATCCGAATTGTCTATAATTCTCTTTTCCCTTTAATTGTCAAAAAGCTCAGGATCTCCGGCTCCTGCACCTATAAAAATAAAAGCATGCTACTCCTCCAATTATCAAATTTATTATGAGTAAAACTATATAAGATAAATATGTAATATTATTCACTTTTACAATATCATCAGCATTTACAGTATTATTTCCGTCTCCGATACTTCTTTTTTTTACCAACTTACCAAAATAATATGCATCACCGAGCAGTTTTGTATTTAAAAAACCTGCAATTACACTCTCCGTTTGTCCGGCATTAGGACTGGAGTGAATATATCTGTATTTATAAAAAAACGCCTGACCGGAGTTCTTAAACATATTAAAATTGTTTCTTTAACAATTGATACAATAAAAAAATAATGAAAAAGAAGAGTAATAGCGGAAAAATCTTGCAGGTAAGAAATTAACCACATCATCAAGCTTTGCCGCCACTTTACCTATATAAAAATATTTTTCATCCTTATAGCCTATCATAGAATCCATTGTATTTACAGCCTTGTATATAACAGGTAGGGCTAAAATAAGCCATGAAAGATTTCTATCAAAGAATATTGCAATTATAGCACCCAATGTGGCGTAAAACCATGGCGCTACAATTCCGTCAGACATATTTTCAGCCACAGTTTCTATAACAGCCTTTGTTATCTGTTCAAAATCAAGACGGTCTGTATCCCTTCCCACTATCATAGATAGTGATCTCCTAGCCTCATCTATATCGCCTGATTTTATGGAATGACATACTTTCATACTCTCATATCTTAATGAGGCTTTAGCAAAAATCTGAAAGAATAAAAAAAGCATTCCACAATAAAACCTAAATAGAAATTTATTTTGTATATAAATATATCAATAAAATATACGAGAAAAACCCCAAAATAATATATTTAAAAAAACACAATAAGAAATCCGGCAAACAATAGTCCGGTTTTTTTGTTTTAAATATTTTTTTCTGAAAAAGTTTTTTTCAAGACCGGAAATACTGTTTCCCATAAATCTAACTAAATGCGGTAAATTATGAAAAATCTCTAATAAAGAAATCCAAGATAAATCCGAAATAAATGCCAAATAATGAATCATTTCTGTTTAAGGTGCCAGTGCCAGTACCAAAACCACAACAAGCTCGGCAAGTTGTAGGAAATAGCCGGCCAAATCACCTGTAATACCCCCAAACTCTTCAAAAGATTTCACTCTATAATATAAAAAAACTAAAAAAATGTTGAAATTGCACATAATAATCCATAATTAACATTGACTATAATCATGGCGACGCTTCCTAGTAAAAATAAATATAATAAGTACTGTCCTATTTGTATATATAAGACTCTTTTCCGAAAATTCAAAGGCCAATCCGCTACCTCTGGCATTCTTAAATACTATTAAAGCCAACGCGCTGTATGCCCTTATAAGCATATATGAAATAGCCAGTATGTATATCTTTACAACACTGTTAAATGTGAGCATAGCTGCAAAATATAATAATATATAGACCAAACCACCTATTATGGCGAAAGCCCCGGAATTGGAATCCTTTAATATAGCAAGCTTTTTTTGTTTATCCTGATTTGACCCCAGTGCATCCATTGTATCTAAAAAGCCGTCCATATGTATGCCTCCTGTATATAAAATAGGTAAAACCGTAAGAAAAGCCGCGATTAATATAGGATTGATTCTAAGTTTATAAAAAAATAAGGAAAATACAATCAAAAAAATTCCTTCCACAATACCGACTACAGGTAAAAAAATAAAAAGGCAATATTTCATATTTTCTTTTTCCCATTTAAAACTCCTTACAGGAATCTTTTGAATACATGGCAAATGTGATTGCCATTGATTTTAATAAATTGCTCATTTTAACTTTCTATCATAGGGTAGACCGTAGACTACCTCTATAACCCTGTCTGCTACCTCAATTATTTGTTTATGCAGAGAATACAAACAATCAATAAATATATCAAGTTCTCTGCTTTGATTTTTTTTTCGGTAGAAAAATATATCATTTCCTACAATAAAAAAACAGAATTACATCTGCTTTTTAAGAGTAATTATATCAGAAAAAAATCTCTTCTGTAATCTGTTTTAAAGTTATTTTTTTGAGTCCTGATTCATCAAAAAGATTATTTGGACAAAAGGTTTGTCAAATCTTCAAGCAAAAATATTGTCTTCGAAATTTACATTCAAATCTTTTAATATGTCTCGGTTCTTCAACAGCAAAAAAGCCCTTACCTGCTCTTTGCAAGAGATGCTTTTGTACTCTTTTACAGGCATAATCTCCGATATTTTCCATTGTTGCAAGATATATTTTTTTATCAAACTTCTCCGATATAAGACTTTCGGCATATTCAGACTTTCCGCTTGATACACCGCCATAAATATAAACTATCATACAAATCTTTCATACTCATCTATCTTAATATCGGAAAAAGAGGCATTTTTAGTATAAATTTCAGATACAAGATCAAGGAGTGAGAAAAGCAGGGCGCAACCGCTTCCCTCTCCAAGAGCAAGTGAAGCGTCAATAACCGGATTCAACTCTAAAATTTTAAATATAGCGGAGGCTACAGGTTCACGGCTTAGATGTGAGGCAATCATATACGCTTTGCACAGAGGATTAAAAAAGTATGCCAAAAGTGCCGCAATCTCTGAAATTACACCGTCTATTACTATAGGAATCTTGTATATAGCTCCACCGATAAAAATCCCGGTAAGGGCGGCTATATCCAAACCTCCAATTGATGAAAGCAAGTCGACTACAGTTAAAAATCCTTTGTATCATCAGACGAATTGATTAAATCCAAGAATGTTTTATCTCTAAAACCGTACTTTTCTATGGCACCTTCTATAACTTCTATTTTTCTTTTAAGTTTCATATCATTTAATCCCGCACCACGTCCTGTAACATTTGTAACAGGTAGATTTAATAGAGCGGCTGAAAGTGCCGATGATGTAGTGGTATTTCCTATACCCATTTCACCGGTACCTATTATATTGATACCGTTATTTTTTAAATTTTCCACTATTTCAATACCGGTAAAAATTGCTCTTAAACTTATATCTATAGGCATTGCCTTTTCTTTGTAAAAGTTATTTGTTCCATGCATTAACTTATGATTGATAACACCCATTGAATAAATATCGATATCAAAGCTGTCTATACCCATATCAATAACCATAAGGTCGGAACCGGCGGATTTACATAAAACAGATATACTTGATGTACCAAGAACCATACTTTTTGCGACAGCTAAAGTCACTTCTTTACCTGATTGAGATATACCCTCTTCGACCACTCCATTGTCGGCACACATAACTGTGACACATTTCTTGTCTATACATGGGATTTCACTTTCAAATATAGCTGAGAGTTTTTGGAATATTCTCTCAAATTCTCCAAGACTGTCAAGAGGTTTTTGCAATACTGTCCCAGTGCTTTTTTGCAAGTGTTTTCGTATACTGTTGAAGTATTTGTAATTCCGGGATAAGAGATTTTTTTAAATTTATCCAGTAGTTCATTTTTGTATATTTAGTTAAAACCGGTGGTTTATACATTTCTTTTGCCTCTCTAAATATTCAACTAAATTCTCTACTCAAAAAAATTCATAGCCACGAAGGTAAATATGTGGAAATCCGGCAAATATATTTCTCATATGCATTGACACAGTTCCATTCCTTACTTTTATTTGCCTTCACTGCATGTGCATACTCGCCGTTGTTTGTAGAGTCATAGTAATGGAACTCATGACTGCGAAACTTTTTGATTTCTTTTTCATCAAGAAACTGTCTGATTTTTGCTTCTATTTCAATATAACCAAATCTTACAAGCTTTTTGAGTTTTAAAAGGCTTTTTGCCTCTATCAAGCCTACACCCTTTAAAAACTTTCACCATTATTGTTCTCAAAGCTTTCATGAAGATAAATAAAGCCTCCACACTCAGCAATAATCGGTATATTCTTTGCCTCTTTTATACTGTTTAGCATGGAAGTATTTGAACTCAATTCTTTTGCATAAAGCTCGGGATAACCTCCTGAAAGCCATGTAGCATCTATATTATCAGGCAGTTTTTTATCATGTATGGGACTGAATTTCACTATATCAAAACCGTATTCTTTTAATACCTCTATATTTTCTTCGTAGGTAAAAGAAAATGCTTCATCATAGGCAAAGGCAAGTCTATACTTTGGAATTTTAGGATCGGATTTTGCGGTAAAGTTATCAGAACTCTCAATTTTGACAATAAACTTATAAAGTGCATCAAAATCAAGGTTTTTTTCAAGCTGCTCTGATACTCTTTCTACTATTGAGAATATATCCTTTTGAGGTTCATACAGTCCAAGGTGACGACTTTCTATACGATAGCTTTCATCCATGTATAGATAGCCCAGTAAAACAAGATCCATAGCATTGATTTTTGTCTTTAACAATTCAATATCACAGTCAGGTGGCAATTTATTTACAATAACCGCTTTCACACGATGGGAAAACTTGTTAAGATATTCTTCAAGATTTTTGATTTCATCCATATCTACTACAAGAATAACATCAACGCCTATTTCTTCCGAAACTATACAGGCGCTACATCTTTTACCCTCACCGTATACTCCGTCAAAACAGTCCCATAGCACCTTCAATAATGGCTGTATCATATAAAAAGTTTTTGAAGAAGAGATTTTTCAATTCTCCGGGTCTATATTCCGGTTCCAAAAAGAAAGGATCCAGATTAGTAGACGGACTTCCTGCAATTTTTTCATGATACATGGTATCTATATAGTCCGGTCCTGTCTTTATATATAGAAATGGTATTCCCTATTTCTTTTTAAATATATTTATAAGCCCCAATGTAATAAGAGTTTTTTTCCGCTCCCTGATTTCATTGCCGAAACCATAAAGGCTTGTTTTTTTCCTTTTGGTAATATCATAAATTTAACTTCTCAAATACTGAATGTATTCTTTTTATTCTTTCCTCAAGTTTATCTCTGTTTTCAACCAAATGAGGATAAAAGCCTGTTACACCGTATGAAATCATTTTGCACAGTCCTGAAAAATCTATAAGCTTCTTCACCCTTTTTTTATTTTCAGTCTGTATTGCTCTTTCAATTTCATGCTTCGTAGGATACTGATTCCAAAGTTTGTCTGCCGGCAATCTTTAAATAAAAATTTCCAAGTATTTTCCTGTGTATCTTCTTTTAGTACGAGGGACAGAATATACTCTTTTTCATATTTGGCAACAATCTCATCTTTTTTTATTTATCTCACCTTTCGGTTTCATAAATATAAGCCTGTAATCCCCAAATAGATAAAATCCAAGTCCAAATATTAAAATCAATCTTTTCAGGTATATCAATATTTACAAGATTATATATATTTAAGATTTCATCCTTATAATCATAAATATAAAGCCAAAAAAAGCCAATTCATATAGATTTGTCATGTCTTTACTTCTTGTAAGAGCAAAACTCTTTGAGAGCTTCTTACAAAGCTTTACAATATTCTTTTCCTTATATTTTAAGCTAAGCTCATCAAAATTCATCTTCCATCTCCCAATCATAATCTTCTTCATTAAAGTCATCTTCAAGAAAGCCCTCAATAATTCTTTCACTATGATTTCCGTCAGCTTTTGTTTCAAGTAAGGCCCAGTTTAAATCATCTTCTTGCGCCCTTGGGTTTCCCTCTTCAAGAAAAGAATAAAACTTTGATATAACAGCTTTTGTATAAATCTGTAAAAACTTTCGAGCCTCACTCTCACTGAAAGCAATCGTTAAATTTGTCAAGAAGTTCACTGTCATCTTCATAAAATTCATCGGCAAGCTCAAGATTTCCTTCAATATCTCTTACTATCTTTTGCATTTCCTTAAAAACCGACATCCTGGCAAATTGTGGAATGTTTTCTGTAATTTCACTGTATGCGGCAGGTATATTATTCTTAAAACCGGCATTATTCATCTTTATAACAAGATCAAGTATTGCCTCTCGCTTTTCTTTATCCAAAGTTGAAATATTGGATAAATAGAATTCTTTAGCTTTATCATCTAATTTTTTTCGTTTGTAATAACTCTTTTTCAATTCTTCAAATGTGTCCATAAAGACCTCCGATATGTTTATATAAATACTTTTATCACATCTTTTTCTATAAGTAAAGTAAACCTTTACAGTAAATATATTCTTATATAAAAAAGCCGCCACATATTGTGACAGCCTTTTAACATCATCTTCTATCATTCTTTACTATAAACAATATACATTACAACTCCAATAAGGAGCATACCACCTATTATATTACCGATTGTTACAGGAAGTTCGTTTGTAAGTAAAAAGTTTTTCCAGTTCAATGTTGCAAGTTTTTCAGCAGTTATTCCATACTTTGTCATAGCTACTTCCGCATATTTGCTGTTACCTGGGGCAATATACCTGCAGGAATATAGAACATATTTGCAACACAGTGCTCAAATCCTCCTGTTACAAAAGTCATAATAGGTAAAAAGCTTGCCAATACCTTTCCTGATATGTCTTTAGACAAACCTGCCATAACTACTCCAAGACAGACAAAGAAGTTACATAATATACCTGATATAAGTGCGGAACTGAAAGGTATATTTGCTTTTGACAATGCAAGTTTTATTGTAAATGCACCCATCAGGCCGTCGCTGTATTTGAACTGACCGCTGAAAGCTACCAGTATTGCAAATAAAATTCCACCTATAAGATTAGATATAAATACAACGATAAGCACTCTAATCATATCCGATACCTTATATTTTCCTTTTAAAACACCGATTATCATAAGGCATGCACCTGTAAAGAGTTCACCGCCAAACAATACCATCATTACAAAACCTATAGGGAATACCAGTCCTGCTACAAGTCTTGCAATTCCTGTATTTGAAATATCGTGTATCGCTACACTGCTCGCCATTGCTCCTGCTCCTATAAGCATACCGGCAAGGATTCCCAATAAAATCATTTTGTGTAGCGGACGTTTTACTTTGCCTTCACCGGCTTCTATGAGATTTTGTGTAACCTCAGCTGTAGTATTTGAAAAGTTCATAAATACATTTCTCTCCTATTCTTGTTAAAAAAATAACCTTATATATTTTACAAAAAATAGGATATATGTCAAGACAAAATGAATTTATACCCTCCTAATTTTTTTACATTTTAATTACGCCTATAAACACCATATTCTGTGCTATCATCATATTATAAGTTCCGACTTCTTTTGGACTTAGATACATTTACAGCTGTGATTTCGGTATCATAACCTTTTTCTTTTGCAAGTTTTTACTATGTCTGTTATCTGTGCAATAGTTTCCATTGTTATAGCTGAGATTACGATAGTAGGATTTTTCTTTGAGGTAAATATCATCTCCATCATACTGATAAGTTCACCGGCGCTGCCACCTATAAAGATTTTATCCGCATCTAAGATATTATCAAGTCCGTCAGGTGCTTTTTGCATGTATAAGCTCTATATTTTCAGCACTGAAATTATGAATATTCTTTTTTTATAAGTTCTACTGCAACAGGATTTTTTTCTATAGCATATACTTTTCCTTCATATGCAAGCCTTGACATTTCAATACTTATAGATCCGCTTCCTGCACCTATATCATAGCAGATACTGTTTGGACAAACATCCAACTTACTCATAATAACGGCTCTAACTTCGGATTTTGTTATCGGCACTTTATCTCTTGCAAATACTTCATCGGGAAAGTCCGATACTTATAGACTTATCTGCATCCGGATTTGAAATAAGCATACAGTTTAAATCAGATATTTCCATTTCTATAAGTTTAGATGCCTTTGCCTTTGTTATTCTTTCATTTTCATAAGAAAGATTTTCTCCCAGTGTTATATCAAGGTCAAAGAATCCGAAGTCTATAAGTTTTCTACAGATTTCCTTTACTCCTTCACCCTTTAGATGTGATAATAAAATGTATATTCATTTGAATCTATATTGTGATATAAAAAGCTCTTCCTTACCATGGAATGATAATATCTTTACTTTTGAAATATCGGTATTTGACTTTTGCACATAAATAGCTAAGACTTGATATTCCGGGAAATGTATTTATATTGCAGTCTTTAAAATCCTTTAATTTATCAAAAAGTTTTAAACTTCCGCTAAAAAGAGAAATATCCCCACTGAATACTACAGCTGTTTCGCTATCCATATTTTCTCTTATTATTTCAATTATCTTATCTGTATTATACTCTGTAAAATATTTTTTTATTCGGAAAATCTTCTTTTACACTGTCAACTATTCTTTTTGCACCGATAATTACTGAAGACCTTTCCAGTGCAGAAATTGCAGCTTTTGTTAAAAGGTTTGGATTTCCAAGTCCAATTCCTACAAGATTTATATTTTTTGTATTTACCATACTTATCCCTGTTTACTATATATATTATTTAAATTAAATTTGCAAACATCTACAGAAATACCTGTTATCTCAGTCTTCGGCATAATAATCACAGGGAATACAACCGGTATTTTTTTCTGACCTCTATCTTTTTCTTCAAAGCCACCGCTTCTTCCCGATAATTTTACTTACAAGATATTTGCAATCAAATTCTTTTATAATTGCTTTCGTTTAAAGTTTTAGAAAAAAAGGTCCCTGCATTGCAATAATATTCTTTGAAGGTACACCGGCAGATATACAGGCATTTATAGAGTCTATACTTGGAAGTACCCTTGGAAATATACGATTTGACAGCTCACTGAAAGCTGATATTTCCTTACTGCCTGTTGTAAGTAAAATATTTCCTTCTGTATTTCAAAAGATAATTAACCGCATCAAAATTACTTGAAAACTCAAGAACATCTTTCTAAACTCACATCCATAGACTCTCTTTTTTTATTTTTAAAAAAAGTGATATTTTTTTTCTAAGAGTTTTAATGCAGATTCTATATTTTTTTAGATATATCATAAGCATATGGATGTGTTGAATCTATGACGCAGGATATATTATTTTCTTTTATAAGCTTAGCTATCTCTTCTGTACCCAGTCGTTTATTACTAACTTTGACAGTTTTAAATTCCGGAAGAACTTCCTTGCCATACTCGGTAGCTACACATAGTATAGTATCTATTTTAAGCTTATCACAGTAGGTAGCAATCTCTCTTCCTTCAGTAGTACCGCCAAAGATTAAAACATCACTCATTGGAGTATCCTCTTGGCGTTACAAGTTTACCGTCAATAACTTTAGTCATAGAGTTACCTATAAATACCGTTTCAAACATGCCGACTGTCACATCTCTTAATTCCAAAAGAGTATAGACGCTATATCCTTCACCTTCTCTCCCTATGTTTTTTGCTATGGCACATGGTGTATTTTCACTCTTATACTTAAGCAAGATATCACAGGCTTTTTGAAGATAATCTACACGTTTTTTACTTCCGGGATTATATATTGAGATACAAAAATCTCCTAATGCCGCACATTCAAGTCTTTTTTCTATCTTCTCCCAAGGTGTCAAAAGATCACTGAGACTGATTACCGCAAAATCATGTATAAGTGGTGCTCCTATAATAGCGGCACCTGAAATTGCCGCGGTAACTCCGGCAATTGTTTTCACTGCTACATCTCTATAATCCGGAGCTATACCAAGCATAAGCCCTGTAAGTCCGTATACACCTGCATCACCTGAGCAAACCATTGCTACCGTTTTTCCCTTATCAGCCTCTTCAAATGCCATTACACATCTTTCATATTCTTTAGTCATGGGTGTTGAAAGGCATTCCTTATCAGGCCATATTTCCTTTATCAAATCTGTATATACCGTATAACCTATAACTATATCGCTCTCTTCTATTTTCTTTATCGCCTCGACCGTCATCTGATCATATTTACCCGGTCCCATACCGATTATATATATTTGTTTCATTTTAAACCTCTTACTATAATTATTGTAAAATATCCGCTTGTTTCAGGAAGATTTTTTTGCTCCGACAAATAATCTTTCATTTGTCATACCGCAATTTTTCCACCATATAGGTATCATAATCAAACTTTTCTTTCTTGATATATGAAGCCAGCTTCTCATAGCTTCTTCCGGATTTCATAAATACCAAAGTACCTTTAAGTTTGAATGCCTCTTCAAATGAGTATGATGATGGGATCACATGAAGCTCTTCATCTGCCAATGTAAGCGGAATACCAAGTGTAGCGGCAGCGGCACTGAATGATGTGATACCGGGTATAGTGATTACTCCTATCCCTTCTGCGTTCAGTCTTTGTGCAATATATGAGTAAGTCGCATAAACTCCGGGATCACCAAGTGTCAGGAGTGCTACATCTCCTTCTTTTAAAAGTTCTTTTATCTCATCGGTGATTTTTGAATGTGCTTCTTCCAATATATCAGGATCCTTTTGTCATTGGAAAGTCTACACATAATTTATCTTTTTTTCATTTATCTCAGGGAATCACTTGCTTTGCAATATTAAAAGCAATGGAAGTATCCTCGCTTTTCCCGGGATAACATATTGTTTTTGATATTTTTACTGCATTTAAAGCCTTTATTGTCATAAGCTCAGGGTCTCCCGGGCCTACTCCTACACCATATAATTTACTCATTTATTTTCTCCTGTATCTATAATCGTTATATTATCACTGAATACAATAATTCTGATTTTTAAATTATTTTTAAACTCTTCAATATTTGCATATCTGTTTTTATGATAAAATATCTCAGCCTTAAATGCACGGTTATATGCATAGTAAAGCATCCGATCTGCAAGTATATCAAAGCAATTTTCAAAGTTATTTTCTTTAATTATATTTACGGCACCTGTTGTGGTCTTTTGTTCAAATATATTTGAAACAGCCTGAATCGGTAATTCTTTGTTTTCTTTTATACAAAGTTTTGTTACTGCCGCTACAAGCAATTCAAGTCTGGAATCCGAATCATTTGAATGTGTATTCATTATTCCACCCGACAACTTTATAAGTTTGCCCAAGTCGCCACATAGTACAATTTCTCTTGCATCATTTGAGATTGCATAATCAATACTTTCACCTATAAAATTGCTTATAATAGCCACTGTAGTGCTGTTTATATTAAAATTTTTTTCCAAGTATTTTGCACCTATATTTCCGGGTGCCAAATATACTCGTCCTTCTTTTGAATTTTTTAACCTGAATTTTGATATCAGCTTCTATTGTTTCTAAAGAGTGCTGTTTTGCTCATAGGCAGTACCAGACCTGAGGTCCCGAGTATTGAGATTCCACCTATAATTCCAAGTCTTTCATTAAAGGTCTTTTTTGCTATCTCCACTCCGTTTTCTACCATAACGGTTATATTTACTATACCGCTAAATCCTGCTTCTTTTAATATACGTGAAAGATTGTCAATCATCATCTGCCTTGGAACCGGATTTATAGTCACTTCTCCCTTTTGGTAAGGCCAGTCCGTCTTTTTGTAAATATTCCTACACCTTCTCCGGCAAAAAAATTAAACTCAAGACCGTTTTCTTTTTTTATAAATTCAAGCTTTGAACTGATTATTATTCCGTCAGTAACATCCGGGTCATCACCTGCATTCTTTTTTACACCACAGATAAATAAATTATTTTGTACTTTGTGATATTCTATTGGAATACTGAGTGTTATACCTGCAGGTAACTCTACATCCACTATATCCTTTTTATCATCCAGATACATATATGCAGCTCCTATTGCAGCAGCAGTTGCTGTAGTTCCTGTGGTAAAGCCATACCTTTGTGTATGGCCGTTTTTTATATTAAATTCATCAATTGTCATATTTATGCCTTTGGTATCTTGAATGAAAATTCAACACCGTCAAGTATATTTCTTACAGCAACAGTACCGTTGTGAGCTTCTACTATCGCCTTTACTATAGACAGTCCGATACCGCTTCCTCCATATGCTCTGGAATGTGCCTTATCCACCTTAAAAAACTTTTCCCAAATATTGTTTAAATCTTTTTCAGGAATAGGATTACCTGTATTATAAACACTAAAAGTTATATTTTCTCCATCATCTGATACATTTATTTTTATTTCCCCGGAGTCACTTACATGATGAATAGAATTACTGATATAGTTTGTAACCACCTCTTCTATTTTGAATTCATCAGCATTAGAAATATTTCCTTGTCGGAATCAAATTCAATATTTACATTCTTTTCACCTATAAGTATTGATATTGAACCAAGCACCGACTCAATAAGAGAAGTCAGATTAAAGTTCTCCTTATGCAAAATACTGTTTCCGGATTCAAGTGAAGAAAGTGTAAGTAATTGTTTTACCATTTTATTCATCTTTTCACTTTCATCAAGTATTACCTCTGTATAGTATTTTCTGCTCTCTTCATCTTCACAGAGTCCTTCATTCAGTCCTTCCGCATATCCTTGAATAAGTGCAATAGGTGTCTTTAATTCATGAGAAACATTCGCAATAAAATCTTTCCGCATTTCGTCAATAGCTTCTTTTCTCTTAATGTCTTCTTTTAAGAGTTCATTGGCTTCCTGTAATTCGTCAATAGCCTTTTTAAGTCTGTCGGACATATAATTCATATTTTGTCCAAGCGTCTGTATTTCATCACTTCTGTTACCTATATATTTGGCGGTAAAATCAAGTTTACCCATTTTATTCGAAATCTCAGCCAACTCAAGTATCGGATAGGTAATCATTTTTGCAATAATAAATGTAAGTATAACAGTTATAATGAATCCTATAATTGCCATATATATCAGAAATCTGTTTGAAATACTTACGCTTTCTTTTAAACTTGCAACAGGAGTAGACATTATAACCATTGTCTGATTATCACTGCAATAACCGAAACCTTCTATAAAAGATGTGTTTTGCATAGTCTTGATGAAGTATTATTGTGTAATTATTATTACTGTATAAAATATCCTGATTTTGATTTCCTATAAATCCGTCCTGGATTCTACTTATTAATCCGTCACCCTCCCTTGCTGATGAATATATGGCCTTATTTGTAAAAGAGTCTACAAGGGCAATGGTTATATTATATTTATTTGAGTAATCCAGAATAATACTTTTTAAGGCTGTTATTAATAACAGATTCTTCAGTACTTTCATCAATGATATGCTGACCCGAGGAGCCGATTTTCATTACTTCATTATCTATTTTAAGGTATGCCTCTTTTATTTCACTTACCTTTTCATTCTGATAAAACCATCTCAGTCCGAAATTGTTTAAAAGACCTATTGAAAGTAATAATACCGAAATAATCAATAAGATTATCAAGGTTATCTTCATACGCAGTGAATGGCTGAATTTTTGTATCATATATACCTCTTTATGGCTTAGTCTTGGAAGAAAGTTCCACTATAAAATCAGACTTACCTACAGACTTTCCAAAATTTTCCTTGCAACAACAAATAAAGAGTTTATGTCTGGCTCTTGTCATTGCAACATAAAACATTCTTCGCTCTTCTTCTATCTCATCAGCACCTTTTGCTTTTTTATACGGTACACTTCCCTCATTTACATCAATAATATAAACAATATCAAATTCAAGTCCTTTGGAGGAATGGAAGGTCATAAGCCTTACGCCGTTATCATCTTCATTTGACTTTTTTCTTGCCTCTATCAGTTCCTCTTTGTACTCTTCCATATGTACAAACCAGTCGGAAAATGTACCGAATTCGGACGCGCTGTTTTCAAGATCCCCCAAAACTGTATAGCAGTCATCACTTTCTATACCGTTAATATCACAGTACTCTTCTATGTACTCATCATATCCTACTACATTTCTTATATATCTGAGAGCCGTTGCAGGCTTAAGATTTTTTATAGTTCTTAAATGTTCTCTAAGTTCTATTATTCTTTTAATCATATAGCTTTTATCCTCATAATAGTCAAATAGTGTTTCTATACTTGCCTTTGATGAGGAAAGAGAATCTCTGCTTATATACCTGTTAGGCTTATTGGAAATACGAAGCAAATCGGATTTGTTTCCTGAATTTATAGCCAGCTTTATGTAAGATATAATATCCTTTGATACCCAATGCTCAAAAAGATTCGGAATAGAATCTCTTATAGTAAAAGGAATATTATTCTTCATCATCCTCTCAATTAAAAGTCTCGGTGAAAGGTTTGTACGATAAAGCACTGCAATATTGTTTATATCCTGTCCGGATTTTATATATTCTTTTATATCATTTACTATAGTATTTACCTCGGCAAAAGGATTTTTAAATTCTATTACCGATACAGGTGCACCGCTTCCGTTATGTGCCGTAAAAGTTTTAGGAAATCTCTTACTGTTAAAAGATATAAGTTTGGTCGAGGCATCCACTATTTGAGTACTTGATCTGAAATTTATATCCAAAAATACTTTAGAAACATTTTTAAAGTCTCTCTCAAATCCAAGCATTATCTCGGGTCTTGCACCTCTAAATCTATAGATAGATTGATCGTCATCTCCTACAACAGTGATATTTTGATTCTTGCCTGCCATAAGTTTTATGATATTATATTGCAAAAAATTTATATCCTGAAACTCATCTACCAAGATATACTGATATCTGTTTTGTACCGCGGATAAAATATCTGTTCTTTCGCTTAATAGCTCATATGTAAGTGAAAGCATATCTTCAAAGTCAAGTTTATTTCTTGCTTCAAGCTCAGCTTCATATTCTCTGTAGAGCTTTTTTTAAAAAGTATCACTTGCAATACTGTTTGAATAATAGTTTTTTTATATTTATATTATCCTGCTTTTATAAGAGCTATTTCATTTAAAAGATTACCGGAAAGTGTATTGATATCTTCATTCACTATTTCATTTTTTTCTTTATCAATTCCTTTATAAGGGTATATCTTAATTCATCAGATGCAATCTGTTCCGCACTGAATCCGTAAGCTGTTTTTTTAGAAGATTGAAAAAAACACCGAATGAAATGTTCCAAATGTTACAAGAGTTTTTTTCCGATAAGCTTTTTTTCAAATCTGTCTTTCATTTCCTTGGTCGCAGACTCTTGAAAATGTAACAACCAAAAATATGGGCCGGGTTTATACCCGACCCCTCTATAAGATATTTTATTCTATGTGTGATTACAAAGGTTTTTCCGGAGCCGGGACCTGCCAATACCATTAAGGGCCCTACCCCATGCTCTATGGCTTTTTTTTGATTACTGCTGTAATTTATCAATTCCAATCTTAATCCTTCTTATTGATTCATCTTTTTCCGAGAACTTCCATAATCTCTGTAGCACCTGCAGGAGTCATCTGCTTTCCTGAAAGAGCTGTTCTTATCGGCCACATAACAAATCCTGTCTTATATTCATGCTCCTTACCAAATTCCTGCAAGATACCAAACAAATTATCATTTGTATAGTCATCTGTATTTTCAAGAAGCGGTAATACCTCTTTTAAAAGAGATAATGAATTCTCAGAGTTGGTTTTCATCTTTTTATGTGTATACATTTCAGTATCATATTCAGGCAACTCTTCAAAGAAATCAATATGTGAAGCAATTTGTGGCAATACTTCTATTCTGGTCTTTACCATATTTGAGATCTTCTTTAAATCAAGAGGCTTTTTTATAACTTCTTTAATATATGGTTCCGCCAGTTTGAAGAAATCATCTTCACTCATATTCTTTAAATACTCGCCGTTCATCCATGAAAGCTTTACCATATCAAAGACTGCAGGTGATTTAGAGATATGCTTATAATCAAATGCTTTTATAAGCTCATCTAATGAGAATATTTCCTTATCATCTTCAGGTGACCATCCAAGTAAGGCTACAAAGTTTACTATAGCTTCAGATACATAGCCCTGTTCAATAAGGTCCTCAAATGAAGAATGGCCGCTTCTTTTTGAAAGTTTTTTATGCTCCTCATTTGTTATCAAAGGACAGTGAACATATGTAGGCACTTCCCATCCGAATGCTTCATATAATCTGTTGTACTTAGGTGATGATGAAAGATACTCATTTCCTCTGACAACATGTGTGATTCCCATAAGATGGTCATCTACAACATTTGCAAAATTATAGGTAGGATAACCGTCAGACTTTATAAGTACCATATCATCAAGCTCTGAATTATCCACTGTGATATCTCCATAGATATCATCATGGAAAGATGTTGTACCTGTTGTAGGATTATTTTGGCGGATAACATATGGTATACCGCTTTCAAGATTTTTCTTTATTTCTTCTTCAGATAATGAAAGGCAGTGCTTATCATATTTCATGATTTCCTCACCGTTCACATTTGATCTGAGAGAATTAAGTCTTTCAGGAGTACAGAAACAATAGTACGCCTGCTTCTTTTCTATAAGCTTTTTTGCATACTCAAGGTATAGTCCCTGTTTTTGTCTCTCACTTTGTACATATGGACCGCAACCGCCGTCTTTGTCAGGACCCTCATCATGTATAAGTCCTGTCTCTGCCAATGTTCTATAGATTATCTCTGTAGCACCTTCCACATATCTTTCCTGGTCTGTATCCTCTATTCTAAGCAGAAAATCTCCACCCTCATGCTTTGCTATCAAATATGCATACAATGCGGTTCTAAGATTTCCAACATGCATTCTTCCGGTAGGACTCGGTGCATATCTTGTCCTTATTTTTGTCATAAATGCTCCTTATCTATATATATAATTATTATTTATGGTGTTATCTCAAACTTATAGCCCATGCCCCATACTGTTTTTATATAGTCACCTCTATCACCCATCTTGGCACGAAGTTTTTTTACATGGGTATCAATGGTTCTGGCATCTCCGAAATAATCGTAATTCCATACTGAATTAAGGATTTTTTCTCTGGATAATGCAATACCTTTATTTTCAATAAAGTAGGTTAAAAGTTCATATTCTTTGAAGCTTAAGTCAACTGGCTTTTCATCTATAAAAACACTGCGGGCAACCTTATCTATCTCAATTGCTCCTGCAATAAGTTTTTCTTCAGATTCACCCATTGTTCTTCTAAGCACCGCTTCAACTCTGGCAACAAGTATTTTAGGTGAGAAAGGTTTGGTGATATATTCATCAACACCAAGTTTATAGCCTTTCAGCTCGTCTCTTTCTTCACTTCTTGCAGTCAACATCATAACAGGTACTTTGGAATACTGTCTTATAACTTCCAATGTCTCAAAGCCGTCCAGTTTTGGCATCATTACATCTAAAAGAATCAGTTTTATATCCTTATTGGAATCAAAAATTTTGAGAGCTTCCTCACCGTCCTCGGCTTCCAAAACTATAAACCCCTTTATACTAAGAAAGTCTTTTACAAGTTTTCTCATTCTGGCTTCATCGTCAACCACCAGTATTTTTACATCTTCCATATAATCCCCACAACAGCATAAATATTTAGATTACTGTTCGCTCTTTATTATAAGTCCAAGTTCCTTAAGCTGTGCATCATCTACTCTGTCAGGAGCATTTGTCATAAGATCTGATGCATCCTTTACCTTAGGGAATGCAATAACATCTCTTATAGAGTTAGCCTCAACCATAAGCATTACAACTCTGTCAAGACCATATGCAAGTCCTGCATGAGGCGGCACACCATACTTAAATGCATCAAGAAGATAACCGAATCTCTCCTGTGCAACTTCTTTTGACAGTCCAAGTACATCAAACATCTTTGCCTGAACATCACCTTGGTGGATTCTTACTGAACCTCCACCTATTTCAGTTCCGTTAAGTACGATATCATATGCCTTTGCTCTTACTCTACCCGGATCCGAGTCAATGTACTGCCAGTCCTCATCCATAGGTGCGGTAAACGGATGGTGCATTGCTTTAAATCTGTTTTCTTCCTCTGACCACTCAAGAAGTGGGAATTCTGTAACCCAAAGGAATCTGTAATCATCTTTCTTTAAAAGACCGAGCTGACTTGCAAGTTCAACTCTAAGAGCACCCAGAGTATCCCAAACAACCTTATTGCTGTCTGCAGCAAAGAAGAGCATATCACCCGGTTTGGCATCCATAGCCTGCTTAAGACCTTCTATCTCAGCCTCAGTCATAAATTTTGCAAAAGAAGACTTGATATTTCCGTCAGCTTCAATAGCCATATATGCAAGTCCCTTAGCTCTGTAGCTCTTAACAAACTCTACAAGGGCATCTATTTTCTTTCTAGGCATACCTGACTGTCCTGTAGCATTAATACCCCTTACACTGCCGCCGGCTGCCAATGCATTCTTAAATACTACAAATTCAGAGTTTGCAACAACACTTGAAACATCCTTTAATTCCATACCGAATCTAAGGTCAGGCTTATCTGAACCAAATCTGTCCATAGCCTCCTGCCATGTCATTCTCTGTATAGGAAGCTTAACATCAACATTAAGTACATCCTTGAAAAGTCTCTGTAAAAGTCTCTCATTTACATCCAAAACATCATCCACATCAACAAATGAAAGCTCCATATCTATCTGAGTAAACTCAGGCTGACGATCTGCTCTTAGATCCTCATCTCTGTAGCATCTTGCAAGCTGGAAATATCTGTCATATCCGGATACCATTAAAAGCTGCTTAAAAAGCTGAGGTGACTGTGGAAGTGCATAGAAGCTTCCCGGATATACACGGCTTGGCACAAGATAATCTCTTGCTCCCTCAGGTGAACTCTTTATCAATGTAGGTGTTTCAATCTCTAAAAATCCGTTTTCTGCAAGGAAGTTTCTTGTGGTTGTAGCCACCTTACTTCTTATCATAAGATTTCTTTGAAGATCAGGTCTTCTAAGATCAAGGAATCTGTACTTTAATCTAAGTTCTTCCTTTGTTTTTGAATCTTCCTCTATATGGAATGGAGGTGTCTCAGACTCTGAAAGTATTCTAAGCCCTGTTGCTCTTACCTCAAGCTCTCCTGTCTCAAGTGATTCGTTAAAAGCACCGCTTCTTTTCTTGAGAATTCCGGTTACAGCAATACAAAAACTCCTGCTTAAGCTTCATTGCCTTGTTAAATACTTCGCTGCCGCACTCATCTTCTTCAAAAATAATCTGTAAGATACCTGAACGATCTCTTAAATCACAAAAAATAATTCCACCTTTGTTACGGTTCTTTTGAACCCAACCCATTACTGTAACTTCACTATCAATAGGTGCGTTAACCACCTCTGCACATCTGTGACTTCTCTTTAAGCCGAGCATTGATTCTGCCATTTTTTATCTCCTCACTATTTTAAAGCTTCTCTATAAAATTCTTTAAATTCTACATATCCTTGTTTTTCAAGTCCCTCTTTTTGGAACTTCTTATTCTTATTCATCTTTGAAACCAAGACAATATTTCCTGCTTCTCTGAGGGCTGATGCCTCCTTTAATATAGATGTTAGTACACTTGTATCAATATTCTTTTCATAAAGGAATGCTATTTTTTTGCTCTCATCAGGTATCTTAAATCCCGAGTCCATAAGTATTGTGATAATTCTTTCAAAACCGATAGAAAATCCGCAGGCAGGTGTATCACTTCCTGTAAATTTTCCTATCATCTTGTCATATCTTCCGCCACCTGCTACCGAACCTGAGAATCCCTCCATACTTACTTCAAATATGGTTCCTGTATAGTATCCCATACCGCGAACCAAAGTAGGATCAAACTCCAGTGAAAAATCATTTTCCTTTACATCAAGTACTGTATTCATTATCTCAGATAAACTGTCAAGTACACCTTCTTCAATAAAACAGGACAAACTTTCCTTTAAAGATAAAAGAGCCTTTGTATCACCGGATAATCCGTCAAAAAGATTCAGATACTTCTCACATTTATCTGCTCCGTCAAGCTCTGTCAATTCTTTCTTGACTCCATCAAGTCCTATTTTGTCCATCTTATCAAGGATAATAAATACATTACTTATATTGTCCTCAGAATAGCCTGCAAAAAGTGCCATTGCCAGAAGAATTCTTCTGTCATTGATTCTTACAGTGAACTTCTTTCCCTTTGCAATCTCACTAAGTGCTTTTGTTGTGGCAAGGATAAGCTCTATTTCTGCAAGATTTGAAGCCTCACCGAGGATATCTATATCACATTGTGTAAACTGTCTGAATCTACCTTTTTGAGGTCTGTCGGCTCTATATACATTGCCTATCTGCAATGCCTTAAACGGATTTGGAAGATTTGCCTGATTATTTGAATAGTATCTTGCAAGCGGTAATGTAAGATCATATCTAAGTCCTGCATCTACCAAGTCATTCTCATCTTTAACATCATCAAGCTTTTAATTTTCTCACCTCTTTTTAAAACCTTAAAAAAATAAAGCTTTTCATTGTCACCACCCTGTTTACTTAAAAAGATTTTCAATATGCTCCATTGCAGGAGTCTCTATTGAGGTAAAGCCGAAACTTCCATAAGTCTTTTTTATTATATTTATCAAATAATCCCTGATAACCATCTCCTCAGGGAGAATGTCCTTCATTCCGGTGACACCTTTTTTAATCAATGCCATGCATACTTTCCTTTCTCATTATCATTTCATCAAGCCTTTCTATATAAAGTTTCGGATCCTTGACATTTTCAATTCTCTCAATTCTGCCGTCTCCAAATACTATTTTACTTGATGTACCTGCTCCACAAGCTATGATAGTCTGTTTTTCTTCCATAATCAATATATTGTAAAGACATTCTTTACCCGGTTTTGAAAATCCTATATTTTCAAGATTGCCCGCCATGTTTTTCTGTCTATACAAGTAATACGGCTCCAACCCCAAATCGGCACAGGTATCGGTAGCTGTATTTATCATTGATAAAATCAGATCATTGTCCATAATCTCTCTTTTATTTTCTGTATTTAACCTGGCAGCTCTCTTTAGTGCAAGAGAATGTATGGTAACAGATTCAGGAGCAAAGGTTCTCACCTTTGTGAAGCTGTCTATTACATCCTCCAAAGTTTCACCGTTTAGTCCGATTATAAAGTCCATATTTATATTTTCAAATCCTACATCTCTTGCAAGATTATAGCTTTCATATATATCTTCAATACTATGATGTCTTCCTATCAGATCCAGAGTCTTTTGCTGCATTGTCTGTGGATTTATTGATATTCTGTCAACTCCCACGTCCTTTAATGCCTCAAGCTTTTCTTTTGTTATACTGTCAGGCCTACCGGCTTCAACTGTCAACTCGAAAAGATTTGAAAGATCAAAATTTGTCTTTACAACATTTAAAATCTTTGATAATTGATATCCTTCAAGTGAAGTAGGTGTTCCGCCACCCATATAAACAGTTTGAAGCTTTTTTCCTTCATACATCTTTGATACTGCTAAAAGCTCTTTGCAAAGTGCTTCTACATAGGTATCGGTATCTTTCTTCCACTGTGCAATAGAATAAGATGTAAAAGAACAGTATAAACATCTCGTAGGGCAAAAACGGTATGCCTATATAAAGACTGTAGCCGTTCTTATAATCAATTTTCTTTAATATATTGAATTCATTTTTTTGCCGTATCGGTACAAAGCTTAATTCTTTTTATCGCTTACAAGATAGACTTCTTTTTAAATGTTTTTTTTATATCTTCTAAAGACATACCGTTTTTCAAGCATTTCCATTACTATCTTTGTGGGTCTTATTCCGGTTAGAGTTCCCCAAGGAAGTTCCTTGTTGCCAAGCTTTTAAAAGATTTATGTAAATATTTCTTTTTTTAAATCATTTTTTTGGTGTCAAATTTTTGTATCTCTAAGCGGTGAACTAAACTCCAATACATTGTCTTCACTTTTTGATTTTAATATGATAATCAGTATTGTCCTTTGATAAAAAGCAGTGAAATAAATACATCTTCATCTGTGTAAATATATTTTTCCTCCGGATAAAAAGCCATCAAAAGCTCTCTGATATCCTGCTCGAAGGTCATATCTTCCAATAGTAATGAAATCATCTATCTATCCCATGCTTTTCTACATAAATTGCAACAGGATTGAATTTTTTTTCATGTCCTACCGTAGTCATATCCATATGCCCGGGTAATATGTTTACATCTTCAGGCAAAGTAAGGACCTTATCATATATCGATCTTATTATAGTAGGATTATCTCCTCCGTAAAGATCCGTTCTTCCGCAGTCCTCTCTAAAAACAGTATCACCTGAGAATAAAATCTTTTCAGACTCTATATAATAGCAACCCGATCCCTTTGTATGTCCCGGTGTAGCGATAAATTTTATATCTTCATCCAGTAAGCGGATAACATCACCGTCATTCAACAAGAAATCAGCCTTTGTAACATATCCATGTCCGATAAATGACTTTCCACCGGATTTATAACTGTCTCCAAGCATTTCCTCATCATTTTTTGATATGTATACTTTTATTTTATATTTTTCCACCAAATCATTTACCGCCATTATATGGTCAAAATGTCCATGTGTAAGAAGTATTGCACTTGGTTTTAACTTATTCTCTTCTATAACTTTGATAATAGACTGCACCTGGGCAGAAGGATCCACTATCAAACATTCTAAAGTTTCTTTGTTGTATGCAACATACACGTTGGTCTGTACCGGACCGAGTGTAAGTACATATATTCCTAATTTATTCATCAGCCTGTAGCCCTTTCAATATCTATTACTCCGGTAATCTGTCTGAGCTTACCGATCAAAGAGTTTAACTCTTCTCTTCCCTTTATATCAAACACAAGATTTATGGTTGAAATATCCTGCTTGTTTGTGCGGGCATTCATATTGTTGATAGTGATGTTGTTTTCACTGTAAATTCTTATAAGGTCGAATATAAGTCCCTGACGATTGTGCGCAAATATCTGCAATTCTGTTTGATACTTCTCTTCAAGTTTGGCATCTTCAAACTCCTGCCACTCGGCAGGTATAAGTCTTGTTCTGTCATCCGAAGGAAGATTCATCACATTTATACAGTCTGTTCTGTGTATTGAAACTCCTCTTCCCCTTGTAATAAAACCAACTATCTCATCACCCGGAACAGGATTGCAACATTTTGAAAATCTGACAGCTATATCCTCTATTCCCTTTACGGTAATACCGTTTTTAGATTTCTTATGTATTGCCGTATTGTTATTATCACTAAGACTTTCCAAAAGAGCCGACTCGGAAATTTCTTTCTTTGCAACCTTCTTTTGTTCTTCAATCATCTTATTGATGACCTGACCTTCTTTTTAAACCACCATGACCTAAAGATGCAAGAATTGAATCCCAGTCCTTGATGGCATAGCGCTTCATAACTTTCTCCTGGAATTGAGGCTTGTTTATCTCATTCCAGTTTATACCCTTAGCCTTGCAATATCTTTCTAAGAGATCTTTTCCTCTTAGTATATTGTCTTCTTTAAGCTCAGTCTTAAACCATTGTTGTATCTTTGACTTAGCCTGATTTGACTTGACTATATTTAGCCAGTCTCTACTTGGTCCCTTTGAATTTTGAGAGGTTATGATTTCGACTCTGTCGCCGCTCTTCAATTCATAGTCGATATTTACAAGGCGACCATTAACTCTTGCACCGACCATCTTATTCCCGACAGCTGAATGTATCGAATAGGCAAAATCTATAGGGTTTGATCCTGCAGGCAGGTTCTTCACATCACCATTAGGCGTAAAGCAATATACACTGTCTGAGAAAAGATCCAAGTCACTCTTTATAACCTTTAAAAATTCCGCATTGTCAGAGGTGTCCTTTTGCCACTCAAGTATTTGTCTGAGCCAGTTCATCTTGGCATCCTCTGAACCCTGTGCAGATGTACCGCTTCCGCTCTCTTTATATTTCCAGTGAGCGGCAATACCGAACTCTGCAGTTTTATGCATCTCAAAAGTTCTTATCTGTACCTCAAACGGCTGTCCCGTATCTGAGATAAGTGTGGTATGAAGTGACTGATACATGTTCGGTTTCGGCATTGCAATATAGTCTTTAAATCTTCCCGGTATCGGTTTATATATTTCATGTGCCGTACCGAGAGCAAGATAACACGCTGCAACATCTTCAACGATTATACGGATGGCAAACACATCATAGATCTGATCCAGAGTCTTATTTTGATTTACCATCTTTTTATATATGGAGAATAAATGCTTAACTCTTCCGCTTATCTGATATTTCATTCCTGTATCCGATAAATGCTCATTGAACTTCTTTATTATCTCATCGACAAATTGTTGTCTCTGCTCTTTCCTGAATGCCAGTTTTTCAGACAGATCATAGTAAACATCAGGATGCAGATACTTTAATGACAGATCATCAAGCTCCACCTTTATTTTTGAAATACCAAGTCTTTGTGCAATAGGAGAATATATATCCATAGTCTCCCTTGCCTTTTCTTTTTGCTTCTCAGGCTTCATATATTGCAGTGTACGCATATTGTGAAGTCTGTCAGCAAGCTTTATAAGAATAACCCTTATATCCTTTGCCATTGCCAAAAACATCTTTCTTAAGTTTTCAGCCTGCATCTCTATTTTATCATTCTTTAATGAAAGCTGTGTAAGCTTTGTAACACCGTCTACAAGATTTGCTACATCCACACCGAATATATCTGAGAGCTCTTCAAATGATATAGCCGTATCTTCTATTACATCATGTAAGAGACCTGCGGCTATTGTCTCCTTATCAAGTTCAAGCTCGGCAAGAATAATTGCAACACAAATAGGGTGAATGATATATGGTTCACCCGATTTTCTTTTTTGATCATTATGTGCTTTTTTTGCCAGTTCATAGGCTTTTGATATCATCGTGATATCATCTGAAGGATGATAATGTAATATGATATCAACAAGTTTTTTTATACAAGCTTTCCGGCGAAGTAAAATCTGCCGGTTTATCAATTGGTGTTTCTATATTTTCATCCAGAAAGTTCAACTTATCCTCTTTCATTAAATTCCTCATTCTCAGGCTAAAATATTACAAAGCTATAGTTTGGGTTATATATGTCTAAGCTTTTATTATACGAATTTAATGTAAAAAGCAAGAAAACCTAAGAAAAAAACCGGCACATAAGTGCCGGTAAAAAGTCTATTTTCAGGCTCTATAATTAATGTTTGGGGTTTTGCATTTGCACAATCTCAACATTTTCTTTATTACTATAAATAAAAACCTCCAAGTCTCCCAGTTCTCAACAACTACACTTTGGGAGGAGTGTTTCTATATGAACGACCTAGCTAAAATTTTGAGGCATTTATGATGCGAAAGTCAAGCTTAAATCTATAAAATGATCATACTATTTCATTTATATTTACACTGATACAAAAGCCTCATATATGTCCCACACTGTAACCTATCAACTTCTAAAAGTACATGACTATAGGATGCAAAAAAATTAAAGATATTCCTCTTCATGAAAGTAAAATCATGTATTTTATTTTTTTGAACTAAGAGATCAGCTCATCATTGTCTCCGGATCGGGCAAGCTACTGTTTTTATGAATCTTATGATTTTTGATTGCTAAGTATCTGCATAGAACCAATAGATATAACTCAAGTTTGATTGCTCGGTTCATTCTTTGATACACTTAATATTAAGCAAGTATCTATCCGAGCTAATGTTTCTTCTCATACAGTTTATAAGGTGCTTTCTACACTTAATAATTCATCTTCCAAAAATAGGTGAAGCTATTTCAATAGATGAGTTTAAGGAGTAATGTAGGTGATTGAAAAATATCAATCTATAATTGTTGATCCTATAAAACATAAAGCTTTTTAAATGTCTTGTATTCATAGAAAAAGTACTTGCCTGGATGTGAATACTTTTAAATCACTTGATAAGTCTAGACGAGATGAAAGTTAAATATTTCTCTTGTGATATCGAATAAAAACTTTCATAGATATGGGCTAAAGAGTGTATTTATCCTAATGCTAAGATAGTTATTGACAGGTATCACTTCATAAGACAAGTATACTGGGAGCTCTTGAAAACGTTAGAAAAGAGAATTCAAAAAGATACATAGTTTGCTCCCACTTAGGAAGTATTACAAACGCTAGTAAGAGCTTAATTACTAAGAGAAAATCAAAACTACCTAATGATAGCAAATCTGCCCTTGAATTAATGTTAGAATACTCAGAAGATCTACTGAAAGGCACATTTTATTAAAGAGTTATTTGTTAATATACTTGAAGAGAACTCTTATTCTAAGCAAAGACAATTATTAAGAGAATGGCTACTTGAGGTAGAAAAGTTCCGGTATTAAAGAATTTAAAGCAGCAATAACAGCATTTTAGAAACAACTATTCGTATATCTTAAATGGTCTTAAATACAGACATATCTCAAAATGGACCACAACAGAAGAGCTTTTAATAATAAGATTTAAAAAGTATCTTAAAAGAATATCTTATGAGTGTACAGAAAACTTTAAATACTTTTAGGAATAGAATTTATAATAGTCAAATGGGCTTAAAAAAGAACTGAGGGACGAGGTTTATTTTGTTGTACAAACGAAATATCAGATGCACTATATGTATAGCAAATCCCTGTATTTCAAGGGTAATATAAAACTATGAAAATATCACAGACAGAATGGAGTTGAAAAATCAAAACCCTACGAAACACAACACTTACGACAAAGAACCTTATTTTCACTGTATTTCACTTCTCTGAATGAATTGCTCTGCTTTTAATATCGGTGAAAATTTCTTATATAAAGCAATTGTAAGGACTGAAATCATACAACCCTTTAACAGATTTAACGGTGCAACTATCATCAATGCAAAGGTTTGAATACTTGTTACTGCTGGATTTAGTGCACTTCCCATTCCCACAAGTGCGCTAAGATCCATTCCATACATCTGTGCAAACTTAGGTAAAAGATACAATGCATTAAAAAGCGATCCGAATACTGTCATTGTAAGTGTTCCTGCTATACTTCCGAGTAAAGCCCCTTTTCTTGTTTTGTTGAAGATATAAATTATACTTGAAGGAAGGATTAAAGATGCTCCTACACAGAAGTTTGCAAGCTCGCCCACAAATGCTGTGGTAGTTGATCTAAACATTACTTTTAAAAGTATCTTTATAAACTCTGTAAGTATTCCGGCAACCGGTCCGAAAGCAAAGGTTACTATCATTACAGGTAACTCGGAAAAGTCAAGTTTGTAAAATGTAGGAGCAAAAGGTACAGGGAACTCAAACATCATGAGTATTGTACTTATAGCACCGAACAAACCGACCATTGCAATCTTTTGAGTGGTAATAACAGGACCTGTATAGCCGGACCTCTTATTTGCTATCTTCTCAAAAAGATATGCAACTAAAAATGTAGCAAATACTATTCCCAGAAACTCCGCTACAAAAACCAAATTTTCAACTACTGTTTTTAACATAACTACCTCCATAGCTTATGCTTCGGAGTGGTTTTCTTCAATGCAAAAACCCCTATATTATCTATAGGGGGCATAAGCAAATGAATTTGAAAACACTCTTCTCTCATCCAGACTATACTGTCGGTTTTGGAATTTCACCAAATCAACTGCTCATGCAGGTCGCAGACTATACTGCCGGTGGGGAATTACGCCCCGCCCCGAAGAAATATTAATTTTTATTAACTTAATTCTAAAACTTTTTATACAAAATGTCAATAGTATTAAATACTCTTTACAGGCATTCCGTTAACTTCCACATCATCTTCTATAGGCACAAGGATATATTTCCTTCCGTCTATAATCCTTGTCTCGAGCTTTTCAATAGAATCTGTATCGGTCTTTACAGTAATACCCGGTGTTTTAACTTCAAATTTCTTTGTATCTATTACATTATCTGCCAGTACTTCTATATCTGCATCTGCACTTTTCTCATATGATTCCACTGCTTCATCTGATACTCCACTTTTTGATATAATCTTAACCATATCATTTTTTGTAAGTACCAAAGGCTCAGGGTTATCGGAGTTTTCAGCAATCAAATCAAGCATATTTGAACTTAAAGATGACATAACAGGCATTGTAAGCTCATCTCTTAAAATATCATAAAGCACAGCTTCAAAAGTTTCTTTTTGCATAACTGATGACATAGGAGGCTCAACACCTATTATTTCATTTATAAAGCTCTCATTAAGTGCATCATTTTTCTTGCTGAAGTATAAAGCCGCATGTATGTCTGTAGTTCTTTCTGTAAATGCAGGGAATAAAAATCCGTGCATAGGCATACCTACTATCCAGTCTCTGACTCTGTTTGCAATTACACCTTCATTGGCAAAATAGCTGAGTGCAGGCTTTGAAAGGCTTACAGGACAAATACTGCATAGCAGTGCATGATAAACTTCGGTTGAAGCATCATCCATTACAAGTTTATCGCTTGCCTTACCGGGGATATCATACATAATATCTATAAGTATGATATAGTAATTTTCAGCATGCTCATAGGATTCTATTACTTTTCTGAAAGAATTCATCCAAAAGCAGTTCATCATCAAGTCTGCTCTCCCTAAGTTTCATCAAAAATGCATGTGGAGAATCTTCACCTTCATCATCCAAAGAAAACTCCAAGGTTAGAAGTGACTTTTCCAATAGCTCCTGACATGGTTTTTCTAAATATTTCCTCATATTTGAAAGCATCCTCCTCGGGTAATGAATAGAAAGCATCCTTATTCATAAATTTTATATTCTTTTCAGCATCAACATAGCAACCGGCATACTTTGTGATAACATTGGTATCCTTGTTAAATTGCTTTTTTTGATCTCATTAATTTCTTCTCTAATCATCTATTTCACTACTTTCCTGCTTCAATTGCTCCAGATAAATTAAATCTTTTTTTGAAAGATTGGCGCTCAAAAGTAAATCCGGTCTGTTAAGATAAGTCCTCTTTATAGACTCTTTTCTACGCCACTCTTCTATATTTTTGTGATGCCCTGAAAGAAGCATATCAGGTACTCTAAGTCCCTCATACTCTACAGGTCTTGTATATTGCGGATACTCGAGCAAATTGTCTTCAAATGACTCAAAATCGGCACTTTCATTATTGGTAAGTACTCCGTCTACCATCCTTGCGATTGCATCCATCATTACAAGCGCCGGTAGCTCTCCACCTGTAAGTACATAGTCTCCTATGGAGTAACACTGCGCATTTGTAAGTTCAAGTGCTCTCTCATCGACACCTTCATAATGCCCGCAAAGAAAAACTATTTCATCAAGTTTTGCAAGTTCTTTTGCATCATTTTGATCAAACACTTTACCCTGTGGTGAAAGGTATATAAGCTTAGCTCTTTTATCCAGTCTGTCACAGATACTCTCATATGCTTTGTGAATAGGCTCTGCCTGCATTACCATTCCTGCACCGCCGCCGTATGGATAGTCATCCACTCTTCTATGTTTATCAAGTGTATAATCACGAATATTTATAGCTTCCATTGATATCAAATCATTTTTTATGGCTCTACCTATTATACTTGTGTTCATACACATTTCTATCATTTCAGGAAATAATGTTAAACAAAAAAACTTCATATCTATAAATCCAAAAGTCCGTCCAAAACATGGACTCTAATCTTTCCTTCTTCAAGATCAACATCCAGTATACATTGGCTGATGTATGGAAATAATACCTTCTTTTCTCCCATATCCACTTCCATTACATGATTAGCACCTGTAGGGAATATATCTGTAACCTTACCAAGTAAAATACCTTCTTCATCAATTACATCAAGACCTATAAGATCCGCAATATAGTTTTCATTCTTTTTTAAAGGTGTGGCATTTTGTCTGTCTACAAAGAGGTCTGTATTCCTAAGTGCCTGTATTTCTTCAGGAGTGTTAAACTGCTTAAACTTTACAAGTGCCATATTTTTTTGAAATCTGACAGTTTCAATATCAAGTGCAGTCTCGACTCCCTTAATATTTGCATATACTTTCTTTATCTTTTTCAATCTGTTTTGGTCATCAGATGTAGGATATACCTTTGCCTCACCCTTTATTCCATGAGAGCTTGTGATGACTCCCACTCTAAATCTATCTATCATTTTGTTCACTTTCAAAAATTACTTAATACAGCCTTTAAATAACAATAAAGCTACTACAAATGTAGCAGCTTGTTTTGTTATTTTATTTCTAATACTACTCTTTTTTCAGCTCTTATAGATGCTGATTTTATAATAGAACGAATAGCCTTAGCTATCTTTCCTGACTTCCCTATAACCTTGCCCATATCAGCTTCGGCTACAGACAATGTACAGATAGTAGTATCACCATCGATTGTCTCTTCAACTTTTACTTGAGCCGGGTCATCTACCAAAGCTTTTGCTATAACCTCAATGACTTCTTTCATAATCAGTCCTTATTATACTAATCCGGCACTCTTTAAAAGCTTAGCAACTCTATCTGTCGGCTGTGCACCGTTAGCAAGCCACTTCTTTGTGTTCTCCTCATCAAACTTGATTACACTTGGCTCAACTGTCGGATCATAATAACCAACCTCATCGATAAATCTACCGTCTCTTGGTGAACGGGCATCAGCCACTACTACTCTATAGAAAGGTGCCTTCTTCTGTCCCATTCTCTTTAATCTCATCTTAACTGCCATTTTATTATCCTCCTAATAGCTATAAATCTATATATGATTAATTCTAATTATTTAGAATAAAATCCTTTAAAAACCTAATTTTCCTCCGAAGAGTCCGCCAAGGGCCCCTCTTTTTGCCGTTCTTCATCATACCCGGGAATTGCTTCATCATCTTTTTCATCTGTTCAAATTGCTTTACAAGTCTGTTGACATCAGCAATATTAACACCTGAACCCTTTGCAATTCTGTTTTTTCTTGAAGGGTTCAAAAGACTTGGATCAAGCCTTTCCTTTTCAGACATACTCTGAATAATAGCTTTTATCTTTATCATCTGGCTGTCATCCACCTCAGGTAATGCAGCCTTACCACCGATTCCCGGCAACATGCTGAGTACACTCGCCATACCGCCCATCTTCTCAAGCTGTTCCAGCTGATCAAGGAAATCGTTGAAATCAAAATCCGCTTTGGCAATCTTTTGTGAGAGCTTCTTAGCTTTCTCACTGTCCATATCCATCTCGGCCTTTTCAATAAGAGAAAGGATATCTCCCATTCCGAGAATTCTGCTTGCCATTCTGTCAGGATAAAACTGCTCCAAATCGGAGAGTTTTTCTCCCATACCTACATAGAGTATCGGTTTACCTGTAACGGCACGTACTGAAAGAGCCGCACCACCTCTGGTATCACCGTCAAGCTTTGTAAGTATTACTCCGGTAATATCAAGCTTTTCATTAAAGGTCTCGGCTACATTTACCGCATCCTGACCTGTCATGGCATCTACTACCAAAATGATATCGTCAACAGTTACATTTTCTTTTATCTCTATAAGCTCATTCATCATATCTTCATCGATATGCAGACGACCTGCAGTATCAAGGAATATAATGTTGTGATGATTCTCCTTAGCAAATTCTACAGCTCTTTTAGCAATCTCTGCAGGTTTGTGATCGGTTCCCATCTCAAAAACAGGTACATCCACCTTTTCACCATTTCTTTTTAACTGCTCTATAGCAGCAGGTCTGTAAATATCACAACCTACAAGAAGAGGTGAGTTTCCTTTTTTCTTTAATTTTGCGGCAAGCTTTGCGGTAGTTGTTGTCTTACCTGCACCCTGAAGACCTGCCATCAATATTATAGTCATTTCTCCTGACGGTTTAATCTTTATTTCTGTAGTCTCACTACCCATTAAAGAAACCATCTCATCATTAACTATTTTGATAACCTGCTGAGCCGGTGTAAGTGAATTGAGTACATCAGTACCTGTTGCCTTTTCTTGAATACTCTTTATAAAATCTTTTACAACTTTAAAACTTACGTCAGCTTCCAGAAGTGCCAGTCTTACTTCTTTTAATCCGGCCCTTACATCATCCTCAGTAAGTCTGCCCTTGCCACGAAGATTTTTGAAAACATTTTGAAGTTTTTCGGATAAGCTTTCAAAAGCCATTCAAACCTCCTATACATCCAGTATCTTGAATGAAAGCTCTTCTATCTTTGATATAAGTTCTTCATTCTTTGTGTCCTGATATATCTTAACAATCCTTTGTATCTCTTTTACATAGGATTTTGTTTCATCAAATTTTTTTATCAAACCAAGCTTTTCCTCATAAGAAACCAGAGATTTATTGCATCTTTTTATAAGATCGCTCACACCCTGTCTGCTTATTCCCTCATTTTCAGCAATCTCACTTAGTGACAAATCATTGAAAACTACATCTTCATAAATTCTTTGCTGATGCCCTGTCAAAAGCTTACCATAGAAATCATAAAGAATCCCTTGATTGATATATTTTTCTATATCATTATTTTCCATACTGTGAGAGTATAACAGCATAAAAAGAAGCTGTCAAGTGTTTTTACTTGACAGCTTGAAAAAAATGGATCAATATTGTACTGCCTTAAAACAAATAGATATCTTTTCTATGTCCGACATCAATAAAGATTAAAAACAAGTTTATCATCTTGTATTTCGGCTAAAATACGATAGTCTCCAACTCTATATCTCCATTGTCCGCTCCTGTTTGCAGTGAGAGCTTTTACATGCTATTCTTGTATTTTGCACAATAGATAGTCTTTTTTATTCCATGCTCTGATTTCAGTGAGAGCTTTATCTATTCTTGGATTTTCACAGTTTATCGATTTTTTTCAATCATGCTTTGATTATCCTTTGAGTTTTGCATCTAATTTTTAAATGTTTTATCATATATATCAAATTTTTCTGTTGTACTTATTTCAGCAAATCATAAGTCAAGGTATGACTTGTTTTCAGTGTACCTTGATCGTATCATTTCTTTTCAAAGTTCACTGATTGGTCTTGTTTTTAGTGTACCTGACTTTTTTATCAGCCTCATATTCTTCAAAAATTTTTAAGATCATATTCTGTCTTCAATACGTTCAAGCATAGCAATTCGGATTATCTCAGACAGAGACTTATTATTATGTTTTGCATATGATTTAAAAAAATATTCAATTCATTTTTCCGGAACTCTTAAACTAATTACAGACATAATCAATCTCCTTTTCTCGTGTAATACAATTGTATTACTACATTTGTATTTTTGTCAAATATGAATTATTAAAAATAAAAAGTATAAGTTATAAGTTATCTATTTATTTATAAACTTCACTTAAGAAAAACTTTTTTTCATCCGAAATACATTTTTCCAATATACCGGCTTTTTTTAATCCGACTGCAATTGCAACAGATCTGGCCTGGCAGTTGATGGATTTATTCGGATTAAACTCAATATCTGTAAAATGCCTCATACATATCAAGTTCTTCCAAATATTTCTTATTTTTTTAGCTAAGGCATTTATGTAGATCCAATTATAGAAAAAATCTTTAGGTTCGCTTTTAAAATCTTTTCCGAACAACTTAAATCCTATTACCTTTCCACTTTCTCTTAAGCGGCTATCTTTCTTTGCCTCCCACGGTTTTACATCATATAAATCTGTATACGGTCCACCATGTTCAAACACTTTACTTCCTTGAAATACACATTCAAGTTTATATTGACTCCCGTTTATACAGGTCAACAAGTTAAAGGCACTTAGGTTTATTCCAAGTTTATTATCTCCCTTAGTTGAAATCTCTAAAACATTACCTCCACCTTGTTCTTTGTAAGAATTGTGAAGAGAGTTAATTGATTTTTTTCTTTTTGAGTTTCAGAAAAATCCTGCAAAAATACTCAAATTCAATTGTTTTTCTCCGTATAAAAAGGATACTTATCCTTTGCAATAAATATAGGTCTTTTTGCCATAAATTCCCCCTTATAAATTGTTTTCTATAAATTATCATTAGATTTTTTTATCTTTAAAAATTCGGTAAATGAATTAGCTCCTATTCTTCTTCTCTTAGACAACATATCTGACCATATAATATTACCTTGATCTTCTGTTATTAAATTGTCTTCGTATGCCTTAACAAGTATATCTCCCGTTGTAATATGTTTTTAATGAAAATTTATCAACATAATATTTAATATCTCTTAGGTTATTACTACCCAATATTCCATTATACTTTTTGGCCAATGAAATAGATGCAGCCTCACCTTTACCTATTACTTTGTGATTATATTCAGATATTGTCGTGAGATTCCTATATAAATCGTATTCCTCTGTCATAATGTCCATTGTCATTATTTTAGCAGAACCTCTTGAAATAAGTTGATCGATTCTATGTTTTAAATGTAGAATTGAAGGCTTATTAAGTTCATCATAAACTTCCTTAGGAATAACAATTTTTCCTGAATACATTGTTTCGAGTAAACTTTCATTTTTAACCCATAAAAAAGCACTTATACAATCCGTATCAAAAAATATAGAATCAATCAAGAATAACACCGTCCTCCCCTTCAATTCCATAAACTATATCATCTCTAAAACCGTCCAACAGTATTTCTTCATATTTACCATATGAAATATATTCTTCATCTAAAAGCTTTTCGGCCAAAGCTATATAATGTCCCAATACCATTTTCTTTTTATCTTTCACTGAAGGATAATAAATTGTTGTGTCATACCCTAATCTGGCAGCGAGTATGATAACGCCTATTTCCATTGATTTTATATCTTCAGAATCAATTTCTCCTTCTTCCATCAGTCTATATAATATTGCTTTATGACTGACCCCGTAGTACTGTTCAATTTTAATAACATCTTCTATATTAAGCTTATCATTTTTATTTTTTTCCTTAATAGATTCAATCATTCCGTACAAAGATGATTGAGGTATTAAAAAATATGATGCGAATTGATCAGCTTTTTCTCGTTTTCATCTCCCTTACCTATAGTTGTTAAACTTGCCGAACTAATACCGCTTTCATCAAAATATAAATGATAAAGCTCATGTGCAAGAGAAAATCTTTGCCTTCCTATAGACATATCCGAATTAACTACAATTACGTTTGAACTTTTTCCTTTGTAGCAAATTCCACTTATATTATTATTCAGAGGGTAAAAAACAAGTGTAAGTTTATCTATTGTCTGCACCAGTTGAAATATATCAATAGGTGATGATTCATTTTCTCCCAATTTCTTTCTAAGAAGTGCAGCTTTACTACTTATTTCCATTTTATTAATCATCTATAGCCTCGCAATTTTATCCATCTCAAATTGATTTAAAACTATCTTATTAATTATTGTCAATGATTCCAAGTCGCTCTCTGTTACGTCACCGGATCTGAAGGAAATCATACATTTTTGTTCCGGATCCTCACCTGTCAAAATATAATTTGTTGTACAACAAAAAAGATAAGAAAGTTTTTCAATAACATCCGAGCTTACACTTCTATCTCCTCTTTCTATTTTTTTGCTATCATACTTTTGATCTCAATGATAAAAAAACTCTGCAACTTTATTTTGTGTAAGATCGGCATCTTTCCTAAGACTTTTTATTCTTTTTTTCCAATATCAATCAAATCCATCATAAATTACTCCTCCAATTAGATATAAATATTATAGCAATTCTTTGTCATAAAGTAAAGATAATTAACTTTTTAAAAAATATGACAAGTTTTATATTTCATAAATATTTATAATAAGAAGCTATGAACAAACTCATAAAAAGCGACCGAAATCACCTTCAGTCGCTTTCATGTAATCATTATATTTTACCCCATCAAATCAAAAAAATGATATCTGATTGCTCTCCGGCAAATCTCCCAGCAAGTTTAAGCTGTCAAGAAGTTCGCATGTACTCTTTCCTACCTTGGCTCTTGACATAAAATCATCTTTTGAAATGAAAGGTCCGGCCTTTGTAGCATTGACTATGGACGTTGCGGCAGTTTCGCCAAGGCCTTCAATACTTGAAAGAGAAGGCATTATCTTGCCGTCATCCATTATCTGAAACTTTGTAGGATGCACTTTGAAAAGATCAATCTTTGCAAACTCAAAGCCTCTGGCATACATCTCCTGTGCTATTCTCATATCACGAAGAGTATCCGCATATTTGGCTGTTGTATCGGGATTTTTCTTATATTGAGCAATATTAAACTCAAGTTTATCCTTTCCCATGCACATAAGAGAATAGTTAAATCCTGTAGCTCTTATAGTAAAGTATGCCGTATAATATGCCAATGGATAAAATATCTTACAGTAAGCAATTCTCCATGCCATCATAACATATGCGGCTGCATGAGCTTTAGGGAACATATACTTTATTTTCTTACAGGACCAGATATACCAGTCAGGTACACCCTTTTCCTCCATATGCTCAACCCATTCATCTGTAAGTCCCTTACCCTTTCTTACACTCTCCATTATCTTAAAGGATTCACCTTCATCAAGTCCCTGTTCTATAAGATAAATCATGATATCATCTCTGGTACAGATGGCTGTTCTTATGGTTGCCTTACCTTCAAGTATCAAAGTCTGTGCATTTCCAAGCCAAACATCGGTACCATGTGCAAGTCCGGCAATTCTTACAAGATCTGAAAGCCCCTGAGGTTTTGTATCAATTAACATTTGCATAGCAAAGTCTGTACCAAACTCAGGTACTCCTAAAGCACCCAGCGGACAATCAAGTATATCCTTCGGTTCAATTCCAAGAGCCGAGGTGTTTTGGAAAAGGCTCATTGTCTCCTTTGAATCCAAAGGAATATCTTTAACAGGATCAATACCTGTAAGATCTTGAAGCATTCTTATCATTGTAGGGTCCTGATGTCCAAGTATATCAAGTTTCAAAAGATTGTGATCAATAGCATGATAATCAAAATGTGTGGTAATGGTCTTTGTAGTCATATCATTTGCCGGTCTTTGCACCGGTGTAAACGTATAGATCTCCTCACCGTGAGGAAGAACTATTATACCTCCCGGATGCTGACCTGTGGTTCTCCTTACACCTTCACAGCCTACAGCCAGTCTGTTTATCTCACATTTTCTCTTACTCTCATTTTTATCATCAAAATAATGCTTTACATAACCGTATGCCGTCTTATTGGCCAAAGTACCGACAGTTCCGGCTCTGTAGGTATAACCCTTACCGAATATCACCTCGGTATATTCATGGGCATTTGGCTGATATTCTCCTGAGAAGTTTAGGTCGATATCAGGCTCTTTATCTCCTTTAAATCCGAGGAAAGTCTCAAAAGGAATATCAAAGCCGTCTTTTTTTAGCTTCTTACCACATTTCGGACAAATCTTATCAGGCATATCACAGCCTGCCATTCCTGCAAACGCCTTTACCTCAGGTGAATCAAAGTCCACATATTTACAATCACAGTAATAATGTGCAGGTAGCGGATTAACCTCTGTTATTCCTGAGGTATATGCGGCAAAGGAAGAACCTACAGATCCTCTTGAACCGACAAGGTAGCCGTCTTCGTTGCTCTTTTCCACAAGCTTTTTTGCAATAATGTACATAACCGCAAATCCGTTTGAGATAATGGAATTCAGCTCTTTTTTCAATCTGTCCTCCACTATCTTTCGGCAAAATTTCACCATACTGCTCATGTGCTTTCTTGTAACATGCATTGGTAAGATCTTCATCCGAATTTTTCTATAACGGGAGGACATTTATCAGGTCTTACCGGTGATATCACCTCCACCATATCCGCAATCATCCTTGTATTTGTAACAACGACTTCATAGGCTTTCTCACTGCCGAGGTACTCAAACTCATCAAGCATCTCTTTAGTTGTACGAAGATATAAAGGCGGCTGTGTATCCGCATCCTTATATCCCTTTCCATAGAATATAATTCTTCGATATATTTCATCCTCAGGATTTAAAAAATGCACATCACAGGTGGCAACTACAGGCTTTTCATATACATTTCCAAGCTCTACAATCCTTCTGTTTATATCCTGAAGATCTTCTATAGAATGAATATCATTTTGTTCATCTTCCAAAAGGAACATATTGTTGCCTATAGGTTGAATCTCAAGATAATCATAGAATGATACTATTCTGTTTAATTCATCATCTGTAGCATCATCCAAAATGGCCTTATAAACCTCTCCCTGTTCACAGGCGCTTCCTATAATCAGTCCCTCTCTCATCTTTGAAAGAATTGACTTAGGTATTCTTGGTCTTTTATTAAAGAAATCAATATGTGATAATGAAATTAATTTATAAAGATTAATTCTTCCGATATCATTCTTTGCAAGTATTATTACATGATTGTATTTGGTTTTCTTTACGATATCAGCATTTGTCTCACCTAAACTTGCTACCTCTGCTAATTTTGACAGTCCCCTTGCTTTAAGTCTTTTTATAAACTCCACCCATATCTGTGCCGTAGCTTCGGCATCATTTACAGCTCTATGGTGACCTTCAAGTGATATATTCAAAGCCTTACATACCGTATCCAGCTTAAATCTATTAAGATCAGGCAGAAGTAATCTTGCCATTGCTACGGTATCTATTATAGAAGGATTGTACTCTCTGTTTATCCTCTTTGCATTCTCACGTATAAAGCCGGTATCAAAGCCTGCATTATGTGCGACTATAATATAGTCCTCACAAAAATCCAAAAACTCCGGAAGTATATCTTCGATAACAGGGGCATTCATTACCATCGCATCACTGATATGTGTAAGTTCCTCTATCTTAAAAGGAATAGGTCTTCTTGGATTTACAAATGTAGAGAACCTGTCTACTATCTCTCCCTTTACAACCTTTACAGCACCAATCTCTGTGATGGCATCGTTTTTGGCAGAAAAACCTGTGGTCTCTATATCAAATACTATAAAACCGTCATCCAAGGTTTTATCCATAGGATTTGTCACAAGTTCCTTTAAATCATCTACCAGATAACCCTCTACGCCATATATTATCTTAGGTGGATTCTTCACATGGCTGGCTTCTGTAAAGCCTTGAATATTTCCATGATCTGTAATTGCAATTGCATCCATACCCCAGTTTTTAGCTTGATTTATGATATCGGAAGCTGAAGAAACACCGTCAAAATCGCTCATCTTTGTGTGACAATGAAGCTCCACTCTTTTTACAGGCTCATTATCCGTTCTGATATTTTCTTCAAACTTCTCGCATTTTTTAATTCCTTTTATAGAAGATATAGTAAGCTCACTGTCAAATTTATCAATCAGAGCCATACCGTTTACTTTTATGTAATTCCCCTTGACTATATTTGCCTTAACAGCATCCAACTGCTCGCCACGAACAAACATCTTTACATAAATAGAATCGCTGAAATCTGTAATTGCAAAAAAATATAAAGTGTGGAATCACTTCTTTCAAGATATCTGCTTTCAACTTCTATTATCTTTCCTCTGACAGTGACTTCTCCAATCTCTCCGATAAGGTCTGAGAGTTTTATAAAATTGTCATCAAAATCTCTTCCGTAAATAACATCCGGATTATCCGACTTTTGTTTTGTATATTTAGGTGCATATCCTTTTTTATCAAAGCCTTTGTTTCCGAACTTTTTCTTACCGTTATCATTTTGGGAATTTGACTTGGCCGCCTTTTTCATTTGGTTTTTGCGACTTCATTATTTTCACCGCTTTCCCAGGCCGCATTTGCATTTCCGGTAACAAAATCACTGTTATCGCTTTTTCTTTGTAACAGTTCGCTCGGCATACTCTATCTCTTCGTTCTTTTCTTTTCTTGCTATAAACTTATGCCTTACAGTACAAAGTATTCCACATCTTTCATTAAAGATTTTTTTCAAGTATTCTTACAAGCTCATCAATTACACTTTCATTTAAAGGATTTTTTTCTCAACCGTCATGTCCATGTATGAGCCGTCAAATGTAATACAGGCATTGTTTAAAAATAACATACTGAGATATCTTATAGTTTTTTTATTTCCAGAAGTATGCTTTCTCTATATGCCTCAAAAAGATTCTTGGCGGTATATTGGCTTGAGAGTTTGAATTTTTCAAATATTTTAATTTTAACATTCTTCTTTGGAAACATCTTATCCTTTATAATCTTTTCCAAATCAAGGATTGTTTTCTTCTCTATTATTCTCTCGGCAATGATATTTATCTTTATCAAAGACATATCATTGCTGGCACTTACTTTTTCCACAAAAACAAAGTTTAAAAGTTCATCAATATGTCCTGAACATTCTAAACTTTGAAAAACATCTTTGAATTTTTTTAACATTCTATGCCTCTTTTGACAATATATCAAGCTCCTCTTTAAGGGCAGCTAAAAGTTCATTTTCAGGCAATTTTTTTACCACCTTGCCCTTCTTTATCAAAAGCCCTTCGCCTATTCCACCGGCAATTCCTATGTCGGCTTCCTTTGCTTCTCCCGGTCCGTTTACCACGCATCCCATTACAGCGACCTTCATATTAAGATCATAACCTTCTACAAGCTTTTCAACCTTACCTGCAAGACCTATAAGATCAATATTTGTTCTTCCGCATGTAGGACAGGATACAACCTCAATACCGCCCTTTCTCAGGCCGAGATTGTTTAATATAAGCTTTGCCGCAAAGATTTCTTCTACAGGATCACCTGTTAGGGAAACTCTGACAGTATCACCTATCCCCTGATATAATATAATACCTAGGCCGAGGGATGACTTTATCATACCTCTTTTTACCGTTCCGGATTCCGTAATACCTATATGAAGTGGATAATCAGTTCTTTGTGAAATAAGCTCATGTGCCTTTACACACATCATTACATCTGAAGATTTAATACTTATAACCAGATTGTTATAATCCATATCCTCTATAATTTTAACCTTATCAAGTGCAGACTCTACAATACCTTCAGCAGTGACACCGCCATATTTTTCTATAAGATTTTTCTCCAAAGAACCTGAGTTTACACCTACTCTTATAGGAAGATTTCTTTCTTTGCAGGCATCCACTACAGCTTTTATTCTTTCACTGCTTCCGATATTTCCGGGATTTATCCTTATCTTATCGCAACCTGACTTTATAGCCTCAAGTGCCAGTCTGTAGTCAAAATGAATATCTGCAACAAGAGGTATATGTATCTGCTTTTTGATCTCGGATATTGCCGAAGCGGCCTCCGAATTTGGTACTGCAACTCTTATTATGTCACAACCTGCATCCTCAAGTCTTAAAATCTGATCTACAGTTGCTCTAACATCTTCAGTCTTTGTATTACACATCGACTGTATAAGAATAGGCATATCACCGCCTATATATTTATCTCCTATTTGTACTAATCTTGTTTTCTTTCTCATTATTTACTCCTATGATGTTTAACATCATAAAATCTTTCTTATATCATTAAACATTACAAAAACCATCAAAAGCATCAAGAGAGCGAAACCTGCAAAATGAATATATCCTTCCACTTTTCTGTTTAAAGGTCGTCTAAATATCGCCTCAAGGAATAAAAAGATAAGTCTTCCGCCGTCAAGTGCCGGTAGTGGAAGTAAATTCATTACTCCAAGGTTTGCACTTAAAAGTAAAACCATCTGTGACAATGAAAGCAGCACAACAAATATTCCATAAGGTTTTGATTCATTCACCGTAGTCCCAATCATATTTACAATACCTACAGGACCGCTTATCTCGCTTGCTCTTGCTCTACCTCTCAGAAGGTATATAAGTGAATCAACAGTCATGGAAATGGTATATTTCACTTCCAAAACAGAATACTTAAGTACAGAAAAAGGATTTTTTAGCTTTTCATATCCTGAGCTTTTTATACCTATCATATATTGAGAGTATTCCTCATTATACACGGGTGTAACGGTTATTGTTTGTTTTTCATTATTTCTTTTTACCGTAAGTGTAATATCCTTTACCCTGATTCATAAACAGATATGTGGAAACACTTCTGTAAAAGGAAATATCTCTTCCGTTAATTTTTTCTATCTCATCGCCTACCATAAGTCCTGAACTCTCAGCCGGAAGTCCTGATACAAATCCGCTTATCACAGGTTTATCCACGCCCACATTTGCAACTATAAATATAGCAACTAAAAATGCCAAAATAAAGTTAAAAACAGGACCTGCCGCAATAGTGGCAATTCTTCCTAAAAACGGTGCACTGTTAAAGCTTCCCGGTGCATCCTCATCCTCATCTTCTCCATACATGGCGCAGGAACCGCCAAGCGGTAAGAGTTTCAGTGAGTACCTGGTCTCTTTCCCCTTTACAGAGAAAATTCTGGGACCCATTCCTACGGAAAACTCTACAACTTTTACTCCTGAGAGCTTGGCAAAAAGAAAATGTCCAAACTCATGTATTAATACTATTATTCCAAAAAAATAATTAATGCAATAACTATATTCAAATTTTTATCCTTTCCAGATACTCTTCTGTCCACTGTTTCAATGATAGGATATCCTCAAGGGACGGATTTTCCTTAAACTGATGATTTTCTATTGCAAGACCTATAAGGCGCGGTATATCTGTAAATCCAATCTTTTTATTTAAGAATTTATCTACAGCCCATTCATTGGCGGCATTTAAAACTGTAGGTGCACTTCCACCCTTTTTGCCTGCCGATATAGCCATCTTAAGTCCTTCAAACACATCCAAATCAGGTTTTGAAAAGTTTAAAGTTGCAAGTGTGCTAAAGTCCACTCTTTCCTCAGATATATATCTTCTTTCCGGATAGAACAGAGCATAGGAAATAGGCAGCTTCATATCAGGTGTGCCAAGCTGTGCTAAAATTCCGTTATCTTTAAACTCTACCATGGAATGAATGATGGATTCTTTTTGTATTACAACCTCAATATCATCAATATCTACATCAAATAAATGCGACGCCTCAATTATCTCCAATCCCTTGTTTATCATTGTAGCAGAATCAATGGTGATTTTTTTGCCCATACTCCAGTTCGGATGCTTTAGAGCATCTTCAAGAGTAACATTTTCTAATTCTTCCTTGCTAAAACCTCTAAAAGGACCTCCTGAAGCGGTAAGCAAGATCTTCTTTATAGGATTGTTCTTATCAAGACATTGAAAAATAGCACTGTGCTCAGAGTCAACCGGATATATATTTATACCCATATCCTTTGCAAGCGGCATAATAATATGACCGGCACAAACAAGTGTCTCCTTATTTGCAAGTGCAATATCCTTCTTTGCCTTAATTGCCGCAATAGTAGGCTCTATACCTATCATTCCTACAACAGCTGTTACCACTATATCGGCATCACAAACAGAGGCAACCACTATCAGTCCATCCATACCGAAGCACACTTTCACATCCAAATCCTTTACTTTATCTGAAAGAATTTTTGCGTCAGCTTCTTCCCATATGGCAACCACCTTCGGTTTGAACTCTCGTATCTGTTTTTCCAGTAAATCTATATTTTTATGAGCTGAAAGTGCCACCACTTCCACGTCATTATTTATTCTAACTATATCAAGTGTCTGTGTTCCTATGGATCCTGTGGATCCCAAAATAGATATTTTTTTCATTTATTTATCCTAAAAAATATATTGCAAAAAAGATTGCAGGAGCGGTAAATATCATACTGTCAAATCTGTCAAGTATGCCACCATGTCCCGGAATCAAATTTCCATAGTCTTTTATATTATGATTTCTCTTTATAGCTGAAGCAAGAGCATCACCGACTTGTGATATTACAGAGCCTATAGCACATGAAGCGGCACAAGTAAATACCGGTGAGAAGGTACTTATAAAATGTCCCGACAATATAGCGCCGAATATACCTCCTATAAGAGCGGCTCCCAAAACTCCGCCTATACTACCTTCTACAGACTTTTTAGGGCTTAGTACAGGAGCTATCTTATGCTTTCCAAAAAGTGAACCTACCGCATAAGCACATGTATCCGAGCCCCAGCTGGATATAAGTATTAACCATGCCAGATACTGTCCGTCATCAAATGTTCTTGTATTGTAAACATATGAAAACAGTATCGGAATATATATTACTCCCATAAATATAAGTGATATCTCCTCGGTCTTATACTTAGGAAATGTAAATACATATATTGCAAAAAAATAAGCATAAGGAATGCTATCACTGAAAAAGAATATATATTGATTTAATTTAAAAATAAATCAAACAATAATATATCAGTGAATATACATATCCAAGATATGCAATATTTTTTTCTTATCAAGGTTCAAAGCTCTGTAAAAATTCAAATAAACCTATTATAGAAATCAATGCGGATAATATTATAAGCGGTAAATTACCTATAAAAAAAGCCAAGACAGCCACTATCAAAAGTCCTATTCCACTTATCAGTCTGGTAAAAAAACATTAACGACCTCCAAATCTCCTCTGTCTTTTTGCTATAGCTCTCAACAGCCTTCAAAAAGCTCATCCTTATCAAAAATCCGGCCACAAAGTATCTGTGATGTAAAACTCACTGTATGCTATCTGCCAAAGTAAGAAGTTTGAAACTCTAAGCTCACCGCTTGTACGAATAAGCAAATCCGGATCCGGTAAATTTTTTTGTATCTAAATATGAGGAAATAAGCTCCTCATTTATATTCTCTTTTGAAATAACTCCGGTAGCGGCATCATCCACTATATGCTCTATAGCTCTTTTTATCTCATCTCTTCCACCGTAATTTATAGCAAAGGCAAAAGTCATACCTGTGTTTTTACTTGTTGCATCCACAAGCTTTTGAATTCCTTTTCTGATATCTGAATCGAATCTGCTCTCATCACCGATCATAACAGCCTTTACATTGTTTTTATTCGCAACATCAATAAGCTTCACCATGTAAAATCTGATAAGCTTCATCAAAGCACTTACTTCAACTGCCGATCTTTTCCAATTCTCGGTAGAAAAAGCATATACTGTAAGGCACTCCACTCCAAGTCGTACACAGTCCTCAACAGTTTTTTCAAGCGCCTCACATCCGGCTTTATGTCCCATTGCTCTTGGCAGGTTTCTTCTTTCAGCCCATCTGCCATTGCCGTCCAGTATTATGGCAATGCTTTTTGGTATAACTAAGTTTTCCAAATTTATACTCCATTCACTTTAAACTATAAAACAAGAAGGTGGAAGCCCACCTTCTTAAACTTTAGAAACTATTTGTCTCTACTGATATGAAGCCGGCTAATTAAACTGTTAATATTTCCTTTGACTTGTCTTCAATAGCCTTATCTACTCTCTCAATAGCCTTATCTGTAATCTTTTGTATTTTGTTTTCGCCGTCCTTTAAATCATCCTCTGTGAACTCTCCGGCCTTTTCGAGTTTTTTGATGGCATCTATAGCATCACGTCTGATATTTCTAACAGCAACCTTACATGCCTCACCTTTTTTCTTTACATCCTTAACAAGTTCTTTTCTTCTCTCTTCTGTAAGTTCAGGGAAGATAAGTCTGATACATGAACCGTCATTTGTGGGATTGATGCCGAGGTCCGACATATTGATAGCCTTCTCGATTTCCTTTAAAAGAGACTTCTCCCAAGGTGCTATCTGTATAATTCTAGGCTCAGGAACTGAAATGTTTCCAACCTGCTGAATAGGTGTAGGTGTTCCGTAATATTCAACTTTTATTCTGTCAAGTACATGAGGGTTAGCTCTTCCTGCTCTGATTGAAGCGTATTCCTCAAGCAAAACATCGATAGATTTGGTCATCTTCTCTTCAAACTTTTTAATACTCTCTTGCATAAAATCTCCTTAAAATTATGTTTATTAAATATATTACAATTACACTGTCACAATTGTTCCGTTTATCTTGCCGTCCAGCGCATTTTTTATAGAATTCTCTTCATTTAAATCAAATACTGCGAGCGGCATCTTATGCTCAAGACACATTACTGAAGCGGTCAAATCCACTACAGCCAGTCTCTTATCAATTACTTCCTGAATTGTAAGTGTGTCATACTTCTTGGCATTAGGATCCACCTTCGGATCTGCATTATATACTCCGTCAATAGACTTTGCCAAAAGTATCATATCTACATCCATCTCTATAGCTCTTAAAACTATACCTGTATCTGTAGAGAAGTATGGGTGACCTGTACCTCCACCGAAGAATACAACCTTACCCTCTTTAAATCTTTCATTTACTCTGTCTTTTGAAAAGATCTCCGCCATATCTCCACATGCAAATGCTGAAAAGATTGCAGTATCTATTCCCTCAGAACGGAAAATCTCAGATACATAAATACAGTTCATAATGGTTGCGAGCATTCCTATCTGATCAGCTTTTGTTCTGTCTATAGCCTCAGATGTTCTGCCTCTCCAGTAGTTACCTCCTCCGATAACAATACCTATATTTGTACCTGCAGTTAAAGAAGGCTTTAATTGCTTTGCAATATCTCTTACTTTATCTTCGTTGTAACCGCCCTCAGGTTTAGCTAAAGCTTCACCGCTCAGTTTCAACATTACTCTTTTATTTTGCATAGATTCTTCTATCCTTTTTACTTGGAATTATGACACAAGTATACCATAGGGAAAAATAGTTATACAATGTCAAAAAATAAATCCTTAAAGTTTGCACAAAGAAAATTTATTTCCACTCAAAACTCTTTGCCATCAGCTCCGCCGCCTTGTTTACAGACTCATCATTGTCAAAGTTTGACATAAATACCATCACATATTTTTTTTATCTCTTAATATATAGTATTGACGATCTATCTCATCACTGTCATTAAACTTTGATATCAAAAGATATACATTATATCTCCTGAATCGGTTTTTCCTGATGAACCGTAAACTACAGCATCCAAACCGTATTGTTTGATTTGCATATTTAACTGCCATGTGGTAGACTCCGCAAACTTTTCGCTTTCATCCAAGTTGTAATTTTGATGTCCGGTATTTATAGAGATATTATTTGGTCTTGCATCATGTTCATGACCCTCCACAACATAAAAAAATATCTTCCGCCTCCCTGACTGTTCCTTTGCTTCACCGAATCCTTCAGCCACGATAAAGCTTCCAAACTCCTTCTCAACTCTCTTTGAGTCTTTAGTGGCGGCATCATCTTTTTGTGTAACAGCCACCGTAGTCTCATCTTTTTGTGTGGCTTCCACCGTACTCTCATCTGCTTTTTGCAGTCGCCGCTACATCCGCCTGTTTATTTCCACAAGCAGAAAGCATTACGATTATTAAAGGTAACAGATATAAACTCTTTTTTTCATAAATTATGTCCTCCCGGAAGTTAAAATGTAAGGTTTTAAGAACTGTAAACCTAAGTATATTGTACTACTAACTTATGCTTCCTGTACATATGGTTAAGAAATAAATTTTATTTGCTCCCGAATCTTTTAAGACTTTTGCGCATTTTTCTATGGTTGTACCTGTAGTATATACATCATCAACAATCAAAATATTTTTAATATTTTGGGGTAAAGCCCTTACCATGAATGCATTGTCAAGATTGTGAAGCCTCTCCGTTCTGCTTAAACCCTTTTGATCTATAGTCCTTTTTACTCTGCAAAGGCAGTCATGTAATACAGGTATATCCAGATACTTTGATAAGTCCTTTGACAAAATATCGGACTGATTAAAACCTCTCATCCTCTTTCGTGAGCTGTGAAGCGGAACAGGCATGATACAGTCAATATTTGAGACTTTAATAAACTTTTCATAACGAATTGCCATTAGCTTTGCAAAGCCTTCAATATACTCTCTTTTATTATCATACTTAATTTTAAGTATGATATGCCTCATCTCATCGGTATAATTACAAAGTCCTCTTCCGGCTTCAAACTCTCTGTCTGAATTACACTCGTCACAGTAGGCGGAATCTTCTGAAATTATTTCCTTACCGCATCTAATACAATAGGGTTCTTTCACAAAAGGAAGCTTTTTTATACATGTCTTACATATAAGATGACCTTTTTCATTTACTATCTCTTCACACACAGGACATCTTCTCGGGTAAATAATATCAACTATGTTTTTAAATATGTCCTAATCCTCCTTAGATAACATGGAAAGCTCAATTATTTTGGATTTTAAACCGGTATATCTTGCCATCTCCTTAGTGTTTTGAATCATACTGTAAAAACACTTCGGGGATACCTACAAGTACCACACATTTTTTTGCTCTTGTAACAGCTGTATATATAAGATTTCTGTTCATAAGCATTGCAGGTCCCTTATAAATAGGAATAATTACAGCCGGATACTCGCTTCCCTGTGATTTATGAACTGTAATGGCATATGCAAGTTCAATTTCGTTAAACTCCGAAAACTCATAATTTGAAACCTTACCGTCATCAAAACAAACAGTGAAGTTTTCTGAAAACATATCTATTTCTTTTATTATTCCGGTGTCACCATTGTAAACTCCAAGCCCTTTATCCACAGGCAGATGTTTTTCATTGTATACGAACCACTCTTTTTGGTAATTGTTTTTTATCTGCATTACCTTATCGCCTTCTCTAAAGACTGTGGCATCATATTCTTTTTCTTTTTTAGAATTACTTGCAGGATTAAGTTTATTTTGTAAAAATGAGTTTAAAAGTTCCACTCCGAGAGGACCTTTTCTCATAGGTGTCATAACCTGAAGTTCATTTGTAGATGCTTTTACATATGAAGGAAGTTTATCTCTTACAAGAGAAATAACCGAATCCATCACATGCTCGGGATTGCTCTGTTTGATAAAAATAAAATCATTACTCTTCTTACCCAGATCAATCTCTTCATTTGTCATTATCTTATGAGCATTTACAACAATATCACTTCCTGTGGACTGGCGGAATATCTTATTAAGCCTTACAACATTAAAGCAATTTGAGTCGATCATATCTTTTAACACTGTTCCGGGACCTACACTTGAAAGCTGATTTATATCTCCGACCAAAATCAGTCTGGTTCCTATTGCTACAGCTTTTAATAGTGCATTCATCAGGAAAATATCCACCATGCTGACCTCATCCACTATAAGTACATCGGACTCAAGCGGATTATCTTCATTTCTCTCAAAATGAGTGCCTATATTGCTTGAATTATCACTGTTATTCGGTGTTATTTCCAAAAGTCTGTGTATGGTTTTCGCTTCATATGATGTAGCTTCAGACATCCTCTTTGCAGCTCTTCCCGTAGGTGCAGCGAGTGCAATACTTTCGCCTTCGCTCTCAAAGTATTTGATAATAGTATTTATGGTTGTAGTCTTTCCGGTTCCCGGTCCTCCGGTGATTATTATAAGACCGCGCTTATGGATTCTATTACCGCCTGCCTTTGCAAGTCATCAAGGACAATGCCTTCTTTATCTTCAATCTTCAGAATTTTCTCTTCTATCTTTTCTATATCATACTTTGCTTTTATATTAATATCTGTCAACATTTTTGCTACGGCAAGCTCAGTATAATAACACTGTGAAAGATAAACTTGAGTTTCTTCATTTTTCTTCACAACGATTCTTTTTTCCATCTGCATTTCTGAAAGTAAAGAATCAAAGTCAAATATATTTTCACCGAATAAATCAAGGAATTCAGCATTTAAAACCGTATCTGGCAGATATAAATGTCCGGACATCATGGCATTTGACAGAATATACTCCACTCCTGCAATGGCACGAAACTTGGAATCGGCTGTAATACCGACCTTTTTGGCAATATCGTCTGCAATCTTAAAACCTATACCGTCTATATCATCTGCAAGCTTGTATGGATTAGTCTCTATTATACTATATATCTTACTTCCGTATTCCATATATATCTTTGCGGAAAGCTTCATACTGATACCGAACTTTTGCAAAAAAATCATAGCATCACGCATGGACTTTTTTTCCTGTATCTGTTCACTTATGGATCTTGCAAGCTTTTCACTTACACCTTTGACTTCAGCCAGTCTTTCAGGTTCTTCTTCCATCACTCTTAGAGTGTCCATCTTAAATCTTTTGACTATTCTTTTTGCCAGTGCCTCGCCTACACCCTTTATTGCAGAAGATTCCAGATACTTTTGTATACTGTCAAGTTCTCTAGGCTCTATAATTTCGTATTCATCGACAAAAAGCTGCTCTCCATAGTTTGGATGCAGCTTCATATTTCCCTTTGCCTTTATAAATTCGCCTTCAGCGATATAGTTGAAGGTACCGACAAGGACATAGTCGTCATCATCGGCCTCCACGCTGAGTACAGTATAGCCATTTGTTTCATTCCTATAAATGATTTTTTCGATATAGCCTGATACTGTTGACATATTATTTTTTAGAATCTCCCTTATTACCGGTTCTGAATTCGATAAACTTACCTGTACCTATAGCAACAGCTGTCAAAGGATTGTCAGCTATTACAGTGTTGATACCTGTCTTTTCCTCAATAAGAGCGTCAAGACCTGAAAGTAATGCACCACCGCCGGTAAGTACAATACCTCTGTCATATACATCGGCCGCAAGCTCAGGTGGTGTTCTCTCCAAAACATTGTGAACTGAATCTACGATCTGCATTGCAGGCTCTCTGAGTGCCTCTAAAGTCTCATCGGAGTTAACCTCTATAGTCTTTGGAAGTCCTGTTACAAGGTTTCTACCCTTAACTTCCATAGTAAGAACCTCAGGTCTTCTGTATGCTGCACCGATATTAATCTTAATTTCTTCCGCTGTTCTCTCACCGATTAAAAGATTGTGCTTCTTTCTCATGTATCTTACGATAGACTCATCAAAATCGTCACCTGCAATCTTAATTGATGTACTTACAACAGTACCTCCAAGAGATATAACCGCAATATCCGCTGTACCTCCACCGATATCAACTATCATGTTTCCTACAGCCTTCTCAATATCAATTCCTGCACCTATAGCGGCAGCTACAGGCTCCTCAATAATCTTAACTTCTCTTGCACCTGCAGAATATGTTGCATCCTCTACAGCCTTCTTCTCGACCTCAGTAGCACCTGACGGGATACATACTGCAATTCTCGGCTTTCTGAAAGTCTTCTTTCCTACAGCCTTGTCGATAAAGTACTTTAACATCTTTTCTGTAATTGTATAATCTGAAATAACACCCTGACGAAGCGGTCTTACTGCCACAATATTTCCCGGTGTTCTTCCGATCATAAGTCTGGCTTCTTCACCTATGGCCTGTATCTTGCCGTTTTCTCTATCTATAGCTACAACACTTGGCTCTTTTAAAACAACACCCTTGCCCTTTATATAAACTAAGATACTTGCTGTTCCAAGATCTATACCAATGTCATTGGATGTAAACCAAAAACATATTCTCCTCCAAACTACTTATTATAAATTTTTAATGTAACACACTGTATACTATTCTACAACAAATAATGAAATTTAGCCAATATCAATATTTAGAAATAAATTATAAAGAAATACGATATTTCTATATAAAAACCGCTTTTTGACTAAAGTTATGAGGCAAAAATCTTGAAAACCGATCGTTTGATTTCTTCTCTTCAAAAAATCAGTTACGTCACTAGAAAATCTTCCCTTTTTTAAATATATATTCAATATCGGCATCAACTTCATCTCCTCCGTAATTTCTTAATGCGAAGTTTAAAACAGCCATTTCCACAAGATTTCTGCAAAATCTTCCGTTTCCGTTTTCAACATTTTTTGTAGAGCTCGCACAGATTTCTTTAATAAATACCTTTGCATTATTATCTACTAAAAATCCTCTTTTACCTGCTTCAAGCTCACAGATATCTGCCAGTTCATCTGTAGTATAGTCGTCAAATCTCACTCTAAAAGGTACTCTTGATCTAAGCCCCGGATTTCGCAAGAAGAACTCATCCATCTCATCAGGATAACCTGCGAATATTACTATAATGTCCTTTCTGTTGTTTTCCATCTCCTGAACAATCATATTTATAGCTTCATCACCGAATCCTCCACTTCCTTCTTCCAAAAGTGAATACGCCTCATCTATAAAAAGCACTCCACCCTTTGCCCTTTGAAATATACTTTGTACCATGGGAGCTGTTTGTCCTACATACTGTGCTACAAGATCGGCTCTTCCTACCTCTATAAACTCTCCCTGTTTTTTTATAATACCGATTTCTTTCAGCAATCCGGCCACAATCCTTGCTACAGTAGTTTTGGCGGTACCCGGATTTCCCACAAACTCCATATTCAAAGTTATAGGCTCTAACTGTTCTCCCTTTTCTTCCATGGCCATTCTCATCTTTGCAAATGCCAAAATCTTTTTCACCTGATCCTTTGCGTACTTTATACCCACCAAAGCCTGTAATTCATCCATATAGTTACGCTTATCCGCTAATATCATCAAAAAAATGTCTTCAGGTATTGGAGGAAATTCGGCAGTGTCCATATTTTCAAATAATTCATCTTCATACGAACTTACATAATTCTTTTCAATAAGCTGTGTTCTGATCTCCGCAACATTCTTTCTGCCGAGGTTTTTAACCTTAAGAAGTTCCATATCGGACATCTCAAGAAGCTTCTTTATAGATGTTATATTTGCCTTTTTTAATGAATTATAAGATCTAACTCCAAGTTCCAGATTGTCAATGGAGTCCCTATCCAACTTTTGTTGCAAACCAAGTACTTTCAAAAGAATGATAATATAATCTCGTAAATTCTTTTTTTACTTATATTATTATCTGTCACTTCATTGCTCACCTCTTCCAAAACACAACCCTTAAAGACCATACTTATAAGTGATTTAAGCTTTTTTTGGATATTCTTTGCGGAAAATCAAAAACAATACTTCCAACATTACCGTCTTTATTTCCTCCGGCTTTAATAATCACACTGATATGTCCTCCAACCTCACTTATCTCCTTACACATTGCCTCAAAATATTCGGATTTAGGAATCATATATATTATGTCATCATCTATAAAATTCATATTCATACTCTCATCAGGCAACCGCTCTATACTTTATTCTGTCATTTTTTTAGTGTTTTATCTTCCAAAATATACTTATCCGGGAATTACCTTTGCATAATTACCGAAAATCCAGTCAAATTCATCTGTAGAAACCTTCTTGTCCGCATCCAAGTATATATAGTTTTTATAAAGCTCACCCTGATTCATTACAATTTCAAATCCCAAAGTCTCACCTTCTTTTAAATACATTCCATAGGTCATAAATCTGTCACTGACACCATATATCTCACCGTTAAATTCACCTGTATATACTATTGATGTTGAACATAAGAATTCTTTACGTATTTCATTTGTTTTATTCATTGCCATACCTCTTTTCTTTTTAAAATTATTTTGTTATTGTCGCAGTCTGTAATAACTCTTCCTTGGCATGCTCACTTTATTAGGTCTTCGCATACTTCACCGGCCGGCCGTCATTTGCATCTGCGGATTTAATTTTCAAGGTGCAAAAAAGCACAGCAAAAAGCCATTGCCTTTAAAATTGACGCACTACCCCCAGGTAGTACGATTCATTCTAAAAACAATGGCTGAAATATAAACCAATTAAATTTTACCTAGATATATTAGCACATGTATTTCATTAATACAATACATATTATTAAAGTGTAAAAATAAAAATGATATTCTTATATGGTACAATTTTATTGTATAATTATTAAAAATCAATTGGAGTAAATTCCGATTATCAGGAGGATGCATATGGATTATGATAAACTGAGATCATTTAGAAATATAAACAACAACTTCGCAAAATTACTTGGCATAGAACTTACCGAACTTTCAAACGGCTATGCCAAAGCTGAAATGAAAGTCACAAAAGAACTTTTTAAATCCCATAGGCTCAATACATGGAGGATGCCTTTATACCATCGCCGACATAGCAGGCGGTGTCAGCCGCAAGTTCCTACGGAATACATGTTACCACAATTGACGGAAACTTCCATTATCTGCGTGCCGGCTTAAATACAAAAGAACTTTCCGCTACCGCCACAGAAATAAAGAAAGGAAAGAAAATCTCCGTCTACAGCATATCTGTAAAAGATCAGGACAATGTCGAGCTTGCAGTCGGTATATTTTTCATTTATGTCGCTGGGGAAGGCGATAGAGATATAAAGGAAGTTTTTTTATTCAATTAAACATTTATTGAATTAATCTTTACAACAAAAACTTGCACTAAGGTTATCCCTAATGCAAGTTTTATTTAAATTATATTTTATAAAAACGTATCTTTAATTATTTAAAAAGTTCTTGTTAGTCTTATATTTTTCTTTCTCAATATTATACTTATTCAGTTCGTTGATATAGGCTCCTTTTTGATACCTGTACATCATTAACTTCATAAACCTCAGCCTCGCTATCAAAATGCTTATAATATACTGTACTCACCCAAACTCTGTTATCATTACTATCTAATTTAGACAGACTGTGAGTATCCGCACTGGCATCACTATGTCTCGTTGAAATATATCCTCCTTTAAGGACCTTGAATTCCCAATCACTTATACAAGGGTCAAGTATAATTTGAACCGGAGTTTCATTATTTAAAGTATATATAGCAAAAATACTAGAACTATCGTTACTCTTTCTGTCGCCCATTATAAGTTCTTTACTTCCATTGCCATTTATATCTATAAAATCATAAGCTGGATTATCGGCATAGTCTTTTTCCATATAATTCTAACCAGTTACTCATCACAGATGCATACTTTTCCATATAATAGCTGTCACTTTTTTCAGTGCCTGCATTTTTTGTTTGTACTACTCCGTTTACAGTCCATGCCCCTGAATTATTTACAATGTAATTGTCAGGTGTAGTAGTATTGATCATACAATAACCTGAACCGTCAAGTAGTAGCACTCCGCTATTCCGTCAGAGTTACCGTCTATCCACTGCCATGATGATGACGGCCAAGTACCGTTACCGTTGTCATACCACCAACCGGTGTTATTTTTCACCCAATTACCAGCATATGCACTTATTGTCATTATGCAGCTGAAAGTTGTTATCGCTGCTGCTAAAATTACTTTTTTCATCAAACATCTCCTTAATATTATTTTTATTCACATTTACCATATTAATGATTATATAAATTTAATCTAAATGATATTCATTCTATTTTTAAGTCTTGTGAATGCAAATTTAAATTCTATATTATATAACAAGGGTGAAAAATACTGTATAACAGATTACACCCTTTATAAGATATTTTTTTATTTATAGACTTTTCTTCATAGTATCATTAATAACATTAAGATTTCTTCTATTATTTTTATGCCTTATTCCAAAAAGAACTTATGTTTAAATTGCTATCTAAAATAATAATAATTTTTCTAATAAATGTTATTAAATCAAGCTCTACTCAACAGGGCAACTACTTTTGTTCAAAAATATACCAAAGAATTTTCCGGACAAGTTTCCGCAATAAAATTATAAAACTCTTTACGAGCGTCATCTTTTGAGCCGGTAACCGCTCCGGCATAAATCATACTAATATCCGATATTGACCCAAATGGATATTTTTAATAAAGAGCTTCCATCACCTCGTAGCCACTCATCACCATCCCTTATCAATCAACCACTTTAAGGATAGTTTCTGCATGACCAAAAGGAAAACAACAAATGAAAAAACACCACATTCCGATTCACTGCCAGCCGGTACATCTCAGTTATTAACTGTAATTGTTGCTGATAAAATTAATCAACGACAACGTATCAGAAGTTTAAAATCTTTAATTGCTTATGACTTATCAACTTTATATAAGCACTATGCTTATTAAAGTGCACTTAAATCTTGCAGTTATCAACTTTTCAGCTTAGAATTTGTGCTTTGCACAAATTCATCTTTGTTTTCAACGAAGATTGCAAAAGAGCTTAGCAAGTTTCGCAATTATCTATTTATAACTATTGAATATTAAGTTCATCAAATCTTAAAAATCCCAGTTGTGGAGCATCGCTTATGGTAAAGTATGCGTTATATTTCTTAATTGGAACATACCCTGAATTAGCCTGATAACGCAAAAACATCACCGGTGATTTTAACTCTATTGCCCTCTATACTTAATTGAATATTTTTTTGTCGGACAGATAAGAATCGCCGGCAGCGCCAAAACTTCCACCAGCCTGAACCCAATAAGTATCTCCTTTTAAAGTTCCATACTTTTGCAAATTCTTGCATATCAGTTTCATTACTTGAGCCTGTAAGATCTTTCATTATGGACATTAGATTGTCCTTGCTTACTACATTGTATAAATCATAACGACCTGAACGTTTTTCACTTATCCTACTATCTTTTTAAAAGTATACATAAGCATAGGTAATGAGTGCTTTATCTGCGGAAGAGAAGTTTTCTCTTTTTTTATTAAGACCCGAACTGATAGGATTATTGTCATAAAAATCATCAAATACCAAGTTGCTTATAAATAACATATAATCCTTATCATATTCATAAGAGTCGCTGCTTAAATTCCCCTCATCAATCCAATGTCCGTTAGAATTTACCTTATAGCCGTCCGGTGTTATAGCCGATCTTAAAGGATAGCCATAATCAGTCATATAATACCAATATCCTTTACCCTCGTATTCTACATATACCCATTCATTCCTTGCACGTTCACCGTTATTTTTCAAAGTAGTATCCTCCGTCATCTTTTTCCAGACCTTCTCCGATTGCAAAAGGTCGGCATAGCACTTGCCATTACAAGTAATGCTGCCAATGACATAACACATAATTTTTCTCATAAAAAAACCCCTTTCTTTTGCTTAATAAATATGGTACTGATATCAAAAAATCCTTTTATCGTACCGCCTATATATTACAAAACAAGTTTTTTTCCTTAAGACAATGAGCAAACCTTAATTCTAGTATTTTATCCTTTAATTAACTCGACTTTTTGACAGGGCAGTGTACCAAAAAAATTTATACCGTCACCCTCAATCCAACAATGTCCATATGAACTATGTCCTTCTTTGTATATCATGTTTCTCTCCTTTATTTATATAATAAAAAAATAATATTGAATAGTATATATTTTAGTTGCTATTATAGGTATGGGGTGAGTTCACCCCATACTAACTATCATTTTACCCATGCACCGTCAGCACCTAATCTATAGCCGTCTATTGTTGTATTCAAAAAGCATTTTCCCTCCACTACTGTCCGTAGCAGTGCTTAAATAATACCATTTTTCCTGATACTACTCTCCAACCGGTGACCATCTTTCCATTGTCACTACCTTCATCTGTATTCATGTAGTACCAACTTCCATTTGAATTTAACCAACCTGTAAACATATATCCTTGTGAATCAAAGAAATACCAACTGTTGTTAACAAGCTTCCACTCATTTCTTGGATATGAGCCGTCACTATTCTTAATCCACCATCCTTTGTTATCTCTTTGCCATGATACACTGCTCTGTGGTATAGAAGTTGAGTTTTGAGAAGCCTTACCAGCGCTGCCACCGGAGCGTGAACCACTGCTTCCTCCTGAGCGTGAACCGCCACCTCCGGAACGTGAGCCTCCACCTGATCGTGAGCCACCGCCGCCGGATGATGAACCTCCTTTACTTTTCTTTGTAGTATCGGTTACCGTATTTCCAATGTTAATTCCGATATTACTATTTGTATTACTTGAATTTGTTCCGGCAATATTATTTCCGTTTCCGATATTTAGATTACCACCTGTATTATTTCCACCATTACTTGGATTTGTACCTGTATTATTTACCACATTATTGCCGGAATTAGCTGTATTATTACTTGAACCTCCTGTATTTGGTACAGTATTGTTATTATTGCCGGTATTTGTTCCATTATTATTCTCAGGCAATTTATTGTACTTAGCAATTATAACAGTATCTGAGAGTATATTGCTGTAATCACCTTCCCAATCTACAAATTCATACCCTTCTCTATAAGGCGCTTGCGGTGCAAATGCAGGATTACCTTCTTCTACTATCTGAGTTGATATTATATTGTTATCATCTGTCTTAAATGTAACTGTATATTCTATCGTAGCAGGAACTCTTTCAAAGAAGAACATTTGTGCCGGATGCTCATGCCAAATATATTGTTGCACATTAGTACCGTTTGCTGTTTGACCTCCGGTTATATCCACGACTTTACCTGAATTCTTATTTACAATTCTATATGTTCCCTCAGTATCATTGTTTTTCACAATATACCAGCTCTCACTTGGATTATAATGCCTTTCCCAGCTGTATATATTTGCTCTGTTACTCAAGGAATACCACACTACATCCATATATTTATTGTTGAATGTATTCTTTATAAGGAATGTACCATCGGACTGCTTCTCAAGCTTCCAAATCTGTGTTGAAGGTAAATTAGGCGAATTATAATCATATAGGTATATATTTTTACCGTTTGCACCACTTGAATCAGACTCGGTCGTAATAACTTTTGATATATCCAGTTTTGATCGAATTATGTAAGTAGCATTATCTTTTAAATCATCTGCACTGGTTTCTTCTACATTCGGAAAGTCATGCTTTTCAAGATAGAATCTTTGTGCTGTGGATTCATTAGGATAATATTGATAAATATTATTGCCGTCAGTAGCATCTCCGTTTCTTACATCCAATGAATATCCTGAATGTTTAGCAATAAATCTATATCCACCACCGTTTCTTACTATGTACCATCTTTGGTTGTCATTTCCCTGTACATAGTCCCACATAATGGCATTCTTTTCATTTCCATATGAATATGGTCCACCCTAATATATCAAGGAGTTTTCCACCTTGCTTTGTTTTTACGATAAAACTGTCATCACTTTGACGTTCAAGTGTCCATACATAGTCACCATTTTTTAAAATAATCTTTTAAACATACATTCTGTCCATTTGTATTTCCGTCACCTTCCCAGCCTAAGCTTCTACCTTCTGCCACATCTGAACGTATGGTATAGTCGCCGTCGGCTATATCATCATCACTTCCACCTACAGGTCCCGGGATATGGTTAGGTATAACAGGATCATCAGGTCTTATATAGATATAACCTTGTACCCATGTTCTTGCCTCTGTTGGATTGAGATATCTGTTGGCAGAAAATACATGTCTGGATACAAAATTATACTCCGAAAGTATTACTGAGCCATCTCCTCCAACAGCTTCCACTATGGCTACATGTCCTGTCTCATATGCATGATTATTTGGTGCAAAACAGGCAATAGCTCCCAATTTAGGTTCGTTTCCATAAGGATATGCTCCTGAATTTAGATTGTATGCATAAAAATCTTTTGCATACCTGTTTGAAATATTAGGCCGATGCCCAAGTATTTCATAAGCCCTTCCCCAAACATACCATGTACATTCTCCAATAAGATTTGGATAATATGCAAAAGGATTATATGCCCCGTTATAATAATAAACATTTCCATATTCAGGAGCTGTAGTTCTCCTAGTAAATCCTCCCCCTGTATTTAATAAACTTGCCATTCTAAAACTTGCTATAGATGGAGTTGCAAATTTGGATATATCTAAGTCTTCATCGATATTTAAATTCTCATATCCTTCCAAAAAACTCTTCATTATCCTGTTGTTCTATTCCTCCATATGCAACTGTTTGATTAGCAAAAACTATTACTATAGATAATAGGATTGCTATAATTTTATTAATACGTTTATTCATTTTATCCCCCTTATAATCAGTTCTGTTTTTTTAAATTAATGCGCTTCCTACTACAACATATATATTCCTCCAATATTATATTTACTTGTTTAACGTAGCAATATCTGCCCTCAAAAATATAATATTATTTTAGCTTTTTTTATATAATGTACCATCCCAATAACTTACATATCCCTGTGTAATTTTTAGTGTAAGTACTATAACCCTTATATTCATCAACATTTTTTTACGGATTTGTATATTAAATTTACAATACAAAACCACCGGAGAAAACCGGTGGTAAAATCAATTTTATAAAATTACATTTAAATACAATTGAGTATGATAAAAACAAAACCAGAAGTGATGCATAGACAGAAAAAAATAAATCTTATTGTTTCTCATCACCGGTGCTAATTTTTTTCTCTTCTTTATAAATCAGGCATACAAGCCATAATATAACAGCTATTACATTTACACCAATAACCATCATATATGAAGTTGAGTTGTTAAAACACATAATTGTATATAGTGATGTAACAGATGCTATAAAAGGTGCAAGTAACAAAAAGATCCTGCGCATTGTGCATTAAACTCTACCGCATATGGCGATGTTGATGAAAACCATAAATATGAATACAGTCCTATAAGTACAAGACAAAACATAGGTGACATATTTCCCATTACATTATAGCTTGAAAATCCATACATAAATGAAAACAGTATTCCCATAGACGAGAAGAATATATTTACTGCTATGTGAACATTGTTGGCTATAACACTTAGCCTTGTGATTTTCAATGTATCCGGGTTTTCTTCTATATCATGGAAATCCTTCATGGGCTCTCTTGTAAATAATAAGAAACTATTTACAAATACCAATATTAATACAAACATTAGAGCTATATTTACCACTATAGAAAAAAATCTTTTGATAATAAAAAAAGTATCAAAAGCTTTCCTGTTTCTTTAAATAGCTGTATAAAGCCAATGCACATAGGGCTCCTGTTATATTGCAAAATAATGAATAACATATATGACTTATTCCAAGATCATACCTTCCACGACCTTGTATTATTTTGTCTTTATCACCGTATTTTTGCAATCATATATATGTCTTTATAAGTTAATTTTTTTCACGATTTTTTTATTTTTATATTGTAAATAAAAACTGCAATACCTGTATCAACAAACCCAAAAATCACTGTAGATACCGAAATAAATAATGTCAAAAAGAAAAACAAAGCAGGCGACATATTCTTCATCCAAAAAAATATATCCATTGCGGAAATCCTATAAATGCTGAATATTATCGACCCAAGTGTTAAGAAAACAAAACATAGAAATATATAGTTCCAATTTTTCCATTATACTGCTTATATATCTGTTTTTTTCATTTGTATCTATTTTATTTGAATATTCCTCAATATCAACGACATTCAATATATCTTCCGGCACCACAGTCGGTTCTTTAATATATTCTAAGTCTTCCACAAGTAATACAATATTTTTATGGCTGGACGGTAATTCACAATTCTCCAGACCATACTTTAGCATTCGCAAAGAATAAGTTTTATAATCATCTTCCTGTAAACCTTTATGATTAGGAAATATTAATTTTTCACGTTCAATAAACTCCTTTACCCTTTTGAAATCCAAGCTCTTCATCTTTGATTGTAAAGCATGTATCAAAAAATAGATCCTCATGGTTTTCAAGATCCTTGTATCCCTTTCTTTTTCCACGTTTTATCTCACTGATTCTAGGCTCCACCATATTTCCCGGTCTTACCGTATCTATAACAGTACATAATGATGAATATGGAATACCCAACTCTTCATTTATATATTTAATAATATCACTTTGACAAATCCTGCGTCCTTGCATGTAATACACCCTTTAACTCAAACTGCTATATATATTATGTATATTATATTACTATTTAATTTATAATTAATATATCTAAATACTATCGTAAGGTTTATATAATAAAATGTCAATATTTTTCTTAAGTATATATTACAAAAAAACGGCCAAAAGCAACCCGCTTCGACCGTTATTCTATCTTAAATATTTAATTTCATACATCAATTATTATTACATGTTCGAAATCATCCAATAAACTATAAAGTCTATAGATAATCTTAAAACAACGCTTAATACTGTCCAAGTTAAAAATCCTATTAAGGCAACTTTCAGTGCAGATTTTTGCCTTTTTAGGATACATACTCTTCCATGCAAAGTATAGAGTCAAACCAATTATAGGAATAAAGAAACATAAAACATTTTATACGGTACTTGGTTCATCAAGTTCATTGGTATTTGTCGTGTTTTTCCACGGTGACATTTCTTATAGAATTTTTCATTGCCGACTGTATGTACAACCTGTTTTCCGCACGCACTCATACTCCACATAATGAAGAATATACAGACGTCATATACATAAAAAGATATTTTTGCCATAATCCATAGAACAATATTTAAAGTTTCAAAACTGAATAAATCCTCAAATATCAAAAGTACATTCATAGTGAATAAGGTAAATTGAACTTATCGTATTGCGTAATACTGTTAAAAATAAATATGAATCCGCAAAATTTAACAAGAGTTTTATTTTTTTGCTTAATGCCATTATACATAGCTACAGCAAATACGATACAATTATCAATTGCCGCTACAAAATTTGTAGGAGCTAAAAATACAGTTTTAAAGAAATCAGGCAACAAAACCCCAATCCCCCAATGTTTTAAGGTGTACATTATCCCCGGTATCGATGATATGACAATAAGTATTCTTGGTACAGCCAATATTATTTTGTTCTTTGAATTTAGAACTAAAAGCCCTACTATCATTACTAAAGAAATAATACATAACAATGAAATATAGAACGGAACACCTATCATTGTTCTTTGGCTGTCAAATATGTCAACAATATAAATCATAAATCTTGATAAGATGTAAATACCGGCCGAAACTAAAGCTGCTTTTTTGAAATAGCTCGGTATTTCTGTATTTCCGTATTTTTCTACGTTATTATGTGTTTTATCCGGATTATCTTTACTTAATGTGACATTACTTTCGCTTTGTACAGGCACACCGCAAAAACCACATACTTTATCACCGTCTTCAAGCTGTTTACCGCAATTTGAACAAAACATATATGTACACTCCTTAAATTATAGGCCTAAAATATATACTACATTTTTATTATACCACTTTCCCCGTATAAAGTTGATAATATCTTCCCTTTTGTTCCAACAAGCTTTCATGCGAGCCACGCTCTATTATTCTTCCCTGCTCAAGTACCATTATTACATCTGAGTTTTTAATGGTTGAGAGTCTGTGGGCAATGACAAAGGTAGTTCTTCCTTCCATCAAGGAATCCATACCTGCCTGTACAAGCTGTTCGGTTCTTGTATCAATTGAAGATGTAGCCTCATCCAAAAATAAGTACAGGAGGATCTGCTAAGGCCGCCCTTGCAATAGAAAGAAGCTGTTTTTGACCCTGTGACAGATTTGCACCGCCTTCATGAAGGAATGTATTATATCCGTCAGGAAGTCTTTCTATAAAACCGTCGGCATTTGCCAGTCTTGCAGCCGATATGCACTCCTCATCTGTTGCATCAGGACGACCATAACGAATATTTTCCATAACAGTATCTGAGAAAAGGTTTGTTTCCTGAAGAACCACACCCAAAGATCTTCTAAGGTCATCCTTCTTTATCTTTTCGATGTTTATACCGTCATATCTTATCTTACCGCTTTGAATATCATAAAAATCTGTTTATAAGGTTTGTTATAGTTGTCTTACCTGCACCTGTAGAACCTACAAATGCAATCTTTTGTCCCTTGTTTGCAAAGAGACTTATATCATGTAGTACTATCTTTTCAGGTACATATCCGAAGTCGACATTTTCAAATACAATATCTCCCTCAAGTTTTGTATATGTGATTTCTCCGTTATCATGTTTATGCTTCCATGCCCAGATGCCCGGTTCTTGATTTTGACTCTGATATATTTCCCTTACCGTCTATCTTTGCATTTACCAGTGTAACATAGCCTTCATCTTCTTCTACAGTTTCATCCATAAGTGCAAATACTCTTTGACTTCCGGCAGCCGCCATAACTACGGCATTGAGCTGTTGTGATACAGTCATAAACGGTCTGTTAAATGCTTTTACCAATGAAAGGAATGCAGCTATAGTTCCTATGGTCACTCCGAAATGACCGTTTATAGCCAGATAGCCACCAACTACAGCTATTACTACATAACTTAAGTTTCCGATTTGTGCAACTATAGGCATGAGTATATTTGCAAATCCGTTTGCTTTTGAAGAGGCCTCACAGAGTTCATCATTTATGGCTGTAAACCCTTCTATGTTCTTATCTTCATAGTTGAATACCTTTACAACCTTTTGACCGCTTATCATCTCTTCTATATATCCGTTTACTTTCCAAGAGTAGCTTGCTGTATTCCGAAATATTTACCTGAAATACTTGCAGCCTTACCTGAAGCCTGTACTGATATAATAATCATAATAACCGACACTAAAGTCATCATAGGACTTAAAATAAGCATTGTAATAAATACAGCAATTAAAGAAAGCAATGCCTCAACAAGCTGTGGGAAAGATACACCTATAAACTGCCTCAATGTGTCTGTATCATTGGTATAGATGGACATTATATCGCCATGTGAATGTGTATCAAAATATCTTATAGGAAGTTTTTCCATATGTGCAAAAAGATTTCTTCTTATCTCACGCATGGTTCCCTGCCCTACATTTACCATTATCCTGTTATAAGCAAATGATGCCAATACACCCGCCGAAAATATACAAATAAGTTTTCCTATCTCAATTGCCAATGGTGTGAAATCAGGATTACTTTCTTTTGTGAGAGGAATTATATAATTATCTATAATATCCTGCATAACGGAAGCACTGACAGAACTTACTATCGCCGATATCAGTATTCCTATAATTACAACAAAGATACTCTTTTTATAGTTTTTAATACAAGTGATATTACTCTTTTCATGCTGTCACTTGCAACAACCTGTATAGTTTGATTTATACCGCCTTTTTTTCTCTATTTATTCCCGACATTATGCACCTGCCTTATCAAAATCCGCATTACCTTCAGACTGCGCATTTGCTGTAGTTCTGTAAATCTCATTAGTCTCAAGTAATTTTTTTCATGTGTATCAAATCCCACAATCTTACCGTTATCCATTACAATAATCTTATCAGCCTCTTTTATGGATGAAATTCTTTGAGAGATAATAATTTTTGTAGTATTAGGTATCTCTTCTTTGAATGCTTTTTCTTATCTTTGCATCTGTAGCGGTATCTACAGCAGATGTAGAGTCATCAAGGATCAATATCTTAGGTTTTTCAGAAGAGCTCTTGCAATACAAAGTCTCTGCTTTTTGCCCACCTGATACATTACTTCCGCCACGCTCTATCCATGTATTATACTTTTTCAGGCATTCTTTCTATGAATTCGTCGGCACAAGCAAGTTCACAGGCTTTCTTTATCTCATCGGGTGAAGCATTTTCATTTCCCCAACGAAGATTGTCAATTATACTGCCTGAGAAGAGTACATTTTTTTGTAATACCACACTTACCGCATCTCTAAGACTCTTTTATATCATAATCCTTTACATTCTTTCCGCCCACATATACATTTCCCTGTGTGGCATCATAAAGTCTCGGAATAAGATTTACAAAAGATGTCTTTGAGCTACCTGTTCCACCAATAATTCCTATTGTCTGTCCTGACGCTATATGGATATTTATATTTGATAGCACAGGCTTTCCGATACCTGCTTTATATGAAAAGCTTACATTATCAAAGTCAATGCTGCCGTCCTTTACCTCTTTGGAAGCATTTTCCTTTGTCTTAATATCACTTTCCTCCTGTAAAACTTCCGCAATTCTCCTTGCGCTTGCTTCAGATAAAGTAATCATTACAAATGCAAATGAAAGCATCATAAGAGCTATAAGTATACTCATTATATATGAAAAAGAGATGTAAGTTCACCTGTTGTTAATCTTCCGGCTACGATTCTTTTTGCACCGAACCATGACAGTGCAATTATACATGCATATACTGTAAACATCATCAAAGGATTGTTTATTACAACGAGTGATTCTGCCTTTACAAACAACTTATATAAATTTGTTATAGCTCTATCAAACTTAGATATTTCCCTATCTTCCTGTACATATGATTTTACAACTCTTATACCTGAGATATTTTTCTTGCACATTTGCATTCAATGCATCATACTTTTCAAATACCTGATTAAAGAGTTTAAAAAGCCACCGCAATTATAAGTGCAAGGGCTGTAGCTAAAAAGAAAATAGCAACAAAGAATATAACCGACATATCTCTTGATATAGATACAGCCATAATCAAAGCAAAAATAAGTGTAGCAGGAGCTCTCATCAACATTCTAAGTATCATTTGATATGAATTTTGAACATTGGTTATATCTGTAGTAAGTCTTGTGACAAGACCGGCACTTGAAAATTTATCAATATTTGAGAAAGAGAAATTTTGAATGTTTCTGAACATACCTTCTCGTAAATTTTTAGCAAATCCCGCTGAGGCATTTGCGCCGTAAATACCTGCAGCTATACCGCATATAAGTCCTAGAACTGCCAGAACTATCATTATTGAACCGTATTTTATTACCGCACTGAAATCATTAATTGCAACACCCTTTATCAATTATGAATGTCATCATATATGGTATAAGTAATTCAAATACTACTTCACCTATTATGAATGCAATTGTGAGTAGGGAAGCAACTTTATATTCTTTTTATATATTTTGCCAGTACTTTTTAACATATTTCTCTCCTCTCTCTAATAAAAATTGCACATAATGTACAATCTTTTAAAATGAACTACCTCTCAATATTTAGATAGATTGATGCAGAAAAAGGGACTTGAACCCTCATGATATTGCTATCACACGGACCTGAACCGTGCGCGTCTGCCAATTCCGCCATTTCTGCTTATAATACCACGTAAGCAAATCTTACGTGGCAAGTATAATACAATATTAATTATTATGCAAGCTTTGATTTTGCAACTTCTGCCAACTTAGCAAAACCTGCAGCATCATTTACAGCCAACTCAGCAAGCATCTTTCTGTTCATATCAACGCCTGCAACCTTAAGTCCGTGCATAAGCTTTTGAGTATGAAAGACCGTTAATTCTTGCAGCTGCATTAATTCTTGCGATCCAAAGCTGTCTGAACTGTCTCTTTCTCTCTTTTCTACCTGCATAAGCACTTGCTAAAGCTCTCATTACAGACTGCTTTGCAATTCTGTACTGCTTTGAACGAGCTCCTCTATATCCCTTTGCAAGTTTTAAAACTCTATTATGTCTTTTCTTTGCATTTAAAGCACCTTTAACTCTTGCCATTTAAAAACCTCCTAACCCTTCGTCAACTTATAGATATGGTAAAATTTTCTTCATAACTTTTGCGTTTGTAGCATCTGTTACGATATCTTTTCTAAGATTTCTTTTTCTCTTTGTTGACTTCTTAGTTAAGATATGTGACTTATAAGCTTTATTTCTTACAAGCTTACCTGTTCCTGTTTTCTTAAAACGCTTCGCTGCTGCTTTGTTTGTCTTTAGCTTTGGCATAATGAATCCTCCTTTTATTACAATATCTTTAAGCCTTCTTTGCTGATAAAAACATTACCAAACTTCTTCCTTCTGCCTTAGAAGGTTTGTCAATTGTTGCCACTTCTGAAAGAGCTTCGGCAAAATCATCCAAGATATACTTAGATTTGAACATTCTTGCCATTTCTCTACCTCTAAATCTTAGTGTAACCTTAACCTTATTACCCTTTTCAAGAAATTTTTCTCGCCGAACTGACTTTAGTATTAAGATCATTAGTGTCAATATTTGGAGATAAACGAACCTCTTTTTACTTCTATTGTCTTTTGCTTTTTCTTTTGCTTCCTTATCTTTTCTGGCAAGTTCATATCTGAATTTACCATAATCAATAATTTTTACAAACAGGGGTTTAGCTGTTGGAGCAATAAGAACCAAATCCAAGCCTGCTTCCTCTGCTTTTTCCCTTGCCTCATTTATTGAAACTACACCTAACTGTTCACCCTCTGATGAAATAAGACGAACTTCTTTAGCTTTAATCTGTTCGTTAATCAATTGTTCGCTAATACCTTTATACCTCCATTTTCTTTACCAATATAAAAAGGCAGATAGAAAACTATCCGCCCAAATAATCATTTAATCAAAAATCAAAAATGTTTATATGAACCAAAGTCACTCCTGTGCTAAGGTGAGGCGAACCTGCTTTCTTTCAACGTGTTTATGTTATCAGTTTTCTTTTTGTTTGTCAATAAGTTTTTTTGTTTTTATGGATGTATTACTTCATATCCTTCAATGTCATAATAACCTGCCGGATCTTCATCTCCTCCAAACCATACATGGGAGTAATTTTTATCCATAGCCACTCCCATAGTTGTTATAAATGACCAGTCATTATCACCTATTATTACTTCATTATGACCTGAAGAACTCTTCCATAAATCAAGAGCCAACTTAGGATCTATTCCGATACTGTGGTATACGGATATTTCATATCCTGCTCCCGCATAGTCCGTCAACTCGCTTGGCTTATCCCACATGATTTGTGCATGTGCATGATCGGGTGTGTATGCTCCACCGCTCCAATTTCCATTATTAGACCAGCTGTGCAGATTGCCCTGAATACCTCTGCCATCAAGCTGAAGTCTTGGTGTATAATCATGTGAATCTTTTACATGGGCTCTTGCAACACTTGTAAGAGATTTTGAGAATGACAGCTTAGAAAGTCCAAGACTCTCTCTGTACTCATTTATCAAATAATATAAATTTGCCTCAGCTTCACTCAGTCCGTATTCCCTAAGTTCGGCAATGATATTTGATCTTGTGTCTCCTTCAACATTATCGTTTGTAATAACAGTTGTAGGGACATTTGTAACATTGCCGTCATTAACACTTGGCACTACCTGATTTGTAGTCTCATTGGCATCATTAGCACTCGGTACTGCCTGAGTTGCAGTATCATTATTTTGGTTGGCAGTCGGTCCGATATCATTTGAATCAGAAGCTGTATAATCAGCCACAGGTCCGATATTATTTGAATCAGAAGCTGTATAATCAGCCACAGGTCCGATATTATCATTTGTGTTTTCAAATGCTTTTGTTTCTTCAACGAGACTTGAAGTATCAGCTTCTACTGCATTATTCTCACGGATACCTCTTTGAAGCCGTCATCAGCCAAAGAATCCATATTGTTTTCCAAAACTTCACTCTTATAGTACTCGCTTAACTCCGCTCCCGGACCAATCAGGCTTTCCAATTCTCTTTTATCAACATCCGACTCGTGAACATTTGCAGTAATGCCGGTCTGATTTGCCGCTAAACTCTCTTCTATCTTCTCACCGTTATCAAGTACATAGTGACCATCAGGCGTTATTGTATTTACAAGCATAGCACCGTCCGAACCCAGATAATAGTTTTCCACCCATGAATCTTCCACCATGTAACCGTTATCATTAAAATAATACCATTTTCTTATTTATGTTTTTCCAAGAATCACTCGGGTATGTGCCATCGACCTGCCTATACCACCACCCTATATCATTTTTGCTTCCATCCTCTAAAACAGGAGGTGAAGCTAAAGCAATCATTGATAATAAACAACTTGTAAAACAAACAAAAATTAATCCCAAGATTTTCTTGCTTAAACCCATTTCAATCTCCAAAATAAAACTTTACAGTCCTTCAAAGGCACATAATATATCATAATTTACTTCTTCATAGAAAGCTCTTCTAAGATCGGAATATGATGTGTATCTTTTCAACAGGACCATCAATTTCGTAATTGTTGCTTCCAATGTCATATCATATGCCTCTATTAGACTGAAATCTTTTTTTGATTTTTGACCTACCTGATAAATCTCCATATTGGAGCCCCTCATTTACAACCTGAGTCGCCATGACAATGAATTTGCCCATTTCCTGCCACTTCTCCATCTCTTCATAGAATTTATCAAGCATATTGTCGGGTATACCCCCAACTCCAAAAACTCTCTATAATAATGCAATCATAGTTATCAAATAAATATCCAAGCATGCCCTCTTTCATACCCGGAATCATTTTTTTAATACACATACCGAATCACTTAAGTCAAGGAAGAATCTTACCCTCTCTCTCATAGGTATGTATGGAATGTATCGTATTATGTGTTTTTCCTGGATTCTTGCAAGTACCGGAAAATTCACACTATGAAACGCATTGAATGATTTTGCCATCATCTTCTTTGCTCTTGTGCCGGCAATTACATTACCGTCAAATACCAGAACAACATTTTGTGAGTAATCATCACATGCATAGAGAATACTGTCTCTTAAATTTAATTTTGCATCTGTACCGTCTGTACTTATCGGCTTTTGAGCTCCTGTAATAACTATAGGCTTTCTGGAATTTTGTATCATATAGCTGAGAGCCGCCGAAGTATATGCCATAGTATCCGTACCGTGTAAAATCACAAATCCGTCATAGGAATCATAATTTCTTTCAATAGCTCTCGCTATATCCTGCCAGATACTAGGTGTAATATTTGTAGAGTCAATATTGCAAACCTGCAATACATCTATCTCACAATACTCTTCCACTTCAGGTACAAATGTCAAAAATCTCAGGTGCTGAGAGTGCGGTGACAATCCCTCACCCATTTGCTTTGAAGCAATCGTTCCACCTGTGCCTATTACTAAAAATCTTCTTCATAGTGTACTCCTTATTCGATATATTAGAATACATTCACATAAGGCAAAAACTCAAGTAGAATAATTACCCTATTTAGGTAATACGCCCCGAACAAATCGAGGCGTTCACCGTTTCGTCTGAATATAGTTCGGACAATATTATCGCCACGCTCCGTCAGCATTTACATGAAATCCGTCAGGAGTATTTTCATTTACATACATAGAACCAAGCGGTCTTATGTCCTTATTGTCTCCATAGTTCCAACGACCTGTAGCATTGTCAAAGAACCATGTCTGTGCCGGTGGATTTGGATTGAAGAAATACCAGTTTCCATCGATCTTATCCCATGACACATGCATATGACCGTCATTTCTATCAAGGAAATACCATCTTGTATCATCCGGATCATGGTGCCATCCCTTGACCATCTCACCAAAGAAACCGTCATGATTCATTGACAGATAATACCATTTGTTTGTGTCTCTGTCTAAGAACCATCCGCTATCCATGATACCGTCCTGTTCAAAGTGATACCATTCAACTTTTGTTTTACCCTCAAAAGTATAACTGAGTAATTGCCATCCTGTCACTCTCTCACCTGTTGTAAGCTTAAAGATCCACTTTGAATTATCAAGATTCTTAGCTGCTTCCTCAGGATTGATAAGTTCCCAGTTTCCGCCTACGCCTACCGCAATAGGTGTTGATCCTGACCATGTGTTTGCTCTGCCTCTTCCGGTATTTGAAGATGCTGCGCCGCCGCCTGAGCTTCCACGTCCGCTACCGCCACCTGAAGAGCCACGACCACCGCCACTATTCTTAGGTGTAGGTTGTGTTCTGATTCCCATACCATTTAATAGAGCATTAAGCTCATTCAATGTATTCAATAATTCAGGTGAGAATGCTTTGTTTGGAGCTGTTCTGTTTAACAGAGCTCTTGCTTCTGCAGCCTTGGCCTGCACTCTTGCCACATCACTTGCATCATACTTTGATACATCAAGATTATCTACTTTAGCAATGCTGTCATTAAGTCCGCCTACAAGCTTAGCTCTGTATTCAGCATCATTTGTGTAATAAAGATAAATGATTTTATCTTCATTAATTAGCATATTCTTATTTATACTCTCTCTCTTGTCAGCTCTGGAGCTAAGTCCCTCATAAGACCAAGTAAGTCCGGTGTTGCCATCCTCATATTTGTCACCTCTATTAGGAAGATATGAACCATAATCTGACTCATAATCTGATAACTTACTTCCTGGTGCTGCTACAATTGTGGTTACTGTACTCATATCAGGTAAGCTTACAAAGCTTAATGTATTTCCGTCACTTGTATATCCAAATATATATGTTTGACCTATATCAAAGTTATCGCTAAATTCACCCAAATATCCGCTTCCACCTGCAGGAGTATCATACACTCCAGGTATACTTGTCAAAGCATTTGAATCTGTAGCAAGTTTATAAAGGCTATAATTTCTTGTAGATGACAATGCTCCTGTATGTATACTTGCTTCAAGACTTAAAGGTGCATCAGCTCCTGTATAAGCATTCCAAGTGTTTCCACCATCATTTGAGTTCTCTACAAATACCCTAAACTCAAACTCTCCCTTATAAAGATCAGTGTTCTCATCCTGCACAAGTCTTTCATGTGCACCTGTCACCTTTCTTTGATCAATATGTATTCTGTAAAGTCCAGGAGTTGTTATACCTCCAGAACCTAAAGGATAGGTTACTCCTATAGTATTTGGATTAAAAGTAGCTCTATTAGGATAATAATCCGGTGCAAAGTTTATTCCTGTATCATATATAATCTGAAGTTTTACAGGTCCTCTTGGCATACCAAAAGATATTATTCCATTTGGATTATTTTCAATATTATTGCTATGTCCAGTATTTCCTGATATTACTCTCCACTCTTTGAACAATGCACCATGGTGGTCAATAGCCTCTGCTTGTATACTTACTGCCTGACCAAATCTTACAGACTGTAAATCTGCAAAAGGCTTATTAGCTCCTCCTATACTTATCTGCGTAGTAGTTCCAGGTAAATCAGCATCATCTACTACTACATCCACAGGGAATACTGTTGCTGTTATACCAAGGTTTCCTGTATTCACATCCTCTGTTCTTACACCATCTGCTATTCTTGCAGCAGCTGTATCATTACTTCCAAGTGGTCTTGGTACTATAGTATAAACAGTATCCGGATCAAGGTCTACAAATGTAACCTTTCTAGAGACATCAGGTGATGTGAAATCATATACTACATTACCGCTTGGATCTAAAAGTGCATACTTTGTATTTGTATCTGCAGGATCTATAACTATTTGTGCTCTACCTGCATTGCTTGGATCTTCAGATGCTGTTGCATTTAACACTGTAGGTATTGTAACAACTGCAGATGGTGCACTTATACCTGTGGTAGGAACCGGATTTCCTACAGTAACAGCTGTTGTAGGATCTGCTGTATATACTGTATAGCTTTCTCCAGGATGAAGCATTGAGCCTGATATCTTTCCTTGTTTTCTTAAAAGCTCTGCTCCTGTCATTACAGCAACTACATTTCTATCCTTATCTGCAATAACATAGTTATATCCTACACCCATTGCCTCAGGTGATATGGCATCTATCTCTATAACCGGAGCTCCCGTATCGCTATCTAAACTTGGAGTTACTTCAGGCACATATAATGAAGGTGCTAATGGATTTCTACCATAAGCTGTAAATGTATATCCGTCAGGATAATCAGCTAAGTTTATTGTAGCAAAATCGACCTCTGCAAAGTTCTTATCATACCATTTAAGTACATATCCACTTTGCACTGTCAATGCACCGGTTGACTCATCTATCCACTCATTCAAATCAGATGATGGAATATTTGTTCTTGCAGTATTAAGAGTATAATCATAGGTTAAAACTTTAGCTTCATTACCATTATTAAATATTACATGAGTATCACCCGAAACAAGATTAAATTTTTCCATCTGTTTGGATCAAGTTCAAATATAGCATTCAATGTAACTGTACCTAAACTTTGGTTTTGTTCCAAGGTATTTGCCGGAAGAGTCCTTGGTGTTATAGCCGGATCATCATCTGCGAAGCTGTTTACAGAAAGCCAGCTGCCATCAGCCATCTTCCAACCTCTGAATCTATATCCCTGATCCGGAACTGGTGTAGGTAAATCATTATCAGTAATATTCACATGATATGTTCCTGTTGTATCGTTTTTAACCCTAGGTAAGGAGTGAGAGTCTTCTATAGGATGACCTGCTAATCCTGCTGTAACAAATACCGGATCAGTTGGATACACTCCTCCATTATACTCATGCTCCGGAACTGAAAGCCCCGTATTATTAGTATATGTAGGAACCATTATCTTACCGCCTATACCTGCTAAAGGATTAATTTCTGCTATAGAACCAAGATCCCTATTGTATGTAATTGTTACAGAAATATCTTTATTAACTCCTGCCGATGAGCTTACAATAAGTTTATCATTTGTATCACTCCAAGCCTGTGCCCCACCGGCATTCAATACAGTTGCAATATTTCCTGAATGAAGTGTAAATGTATTATCCCAGTCAGTAGTTGACTCCGGCTCTACTCCCGGTATTCCTGCCGGAGAAGTATCATAAGCTATATATGTATTAAGCTTTGGAAGCGGTATACTATAACTTGCTGCTGTAGTACTATCCACTCTTATAAATAAATGTCCTGATGAAGGATTCTTATATACAGTACCTACAACCGGTATAGCAGGGCTTGCCGGAAGTGTAGCTATAGTACCAAGTGCATCAACAACTTTTTCATTGATTTCATTTCCTTCTTCATCCACATAGTTTATAGTTATTCCCCTATAGTAGTTTGGGTTCTTAATATAATTGTACTTTATAGTAACATTCTGATTTAGCATCTGACCCTGTGGCTTATATCCGTCTGCTAGACCTGAAACATTTACAGGAGTAAAGTTTGATGGATTTGTATCAAATGCAAATGGTATCATAGTATCTATCACATTTCCATAAGCATCAATGAACTTTCCATAATTGGCTGTACCCTGACGGGGCTGTTGACTTATTATATGTATAAACTATATCTACCGGATTTGTAGGATCCAAAATATACTCCACATCTGCACCCGGATTCAAATCTATATTTCCTGTACCATCCAACTTATATGTATCTTTTTTTGCCTTTATTATATTAGTAGCATCGGCATTTACATTCTCAGTAGCATAATACCTATTGTTTATTGGCCTAGTAATACTTTTTGTTGGATTTCCCTTAGGTTTAAGTTGTCCCGGAAGAACAGTTACACCTTCACCAATTGTTACTCCTGCCACAGGATGCTCTTCGTAATCATAATAATTATCCTGTACAGTAAGTTTAAATTTTGTAGATTGATCAGGAGCATACTTAAATTTAATAAATGTATCTTTATTTATAGTTTCTCCACTAACTCTCTCAGTTGTTACACTAAATTCCGGATTACCACCCCAAGCTGTACTTGTACCTCTCTTATATAGGTTTACTTCACTTCCCTCTACTTTATATCCAATTATTGGTTTAGCATTTGCTTGGAAGCCTGTAAGTACCTCTTTTCCACCTGTAGTAGCTATATTCTCTGTAATAGGATTTATCACAGAATTATGAGTTCCATCCATAGTTGATGCACTAAAATCATACTTACTTCCCGGAATATAGTACTCTCCTCCATTTCCGTCACTTGCACCCTTATAGGCAACCACATAGTCGAACTTTTTTCCATCAGATTTAAGTTCTGCATAATACACAGCACCTTGACTTGTAAGTGCAGGTATTTCTATTTGACTGCTTCTAGGAAATCCTGTAGGTGTTCCTTTTAAAGGGGCTTGATTATAACCCGCTATCTCATATCCATCAAGATCAAAATCCAGTTCATTTGACCAGCTTTTTCCATCAAATGTATCTGTAGAGTTAAACGATCCAGCCGGATAAAAAGGCAATGTCTGATCTAATATAGCATCTCCTGGATTTCCATTTACGGCAATATTCTTCACCCAGCCTTTTATTGAAGGATTTAATGTAGTAAAATCAAATCCTAAATATCCGTCTCTAGGTGTAACATCTCCTATATTTGCTTCATCTCCACCATATACTGCTTTTGTAGCAAGCGTATTTAATTTATGATCTACATAATTATAGCTTATTGCAGCATATGCCGGCTTCGCCGGTGCCAGCATGGTAAATACCATACCGGCAGACAATACGGCGGCCACCTTTGCTTTTATTGTCTTTCTTTTCATTCTTTCTCCTATGTCACTTAGTACCAAGCACCGTTTGCATCTACATTATATCCGTCAGGAGTCTTCTCTCCTGCGTACATTGATCCAAATGGTCTTGTATTATTATTTAAATAGTTCCACTTGAAAGCATTAGCATCCCATTCATAAGTATTTTGTGGAGCATTGGTATTAAAGTAATACCACTTTCCATCAATATTCTGCCATCCGACAAGCATTTCACCATTCTGGTTTAGGTAATACCATCTTCCATCCTGCGGATCTTTATGCCATCCTGTCTTAAGGATACCTGTATTGTCATTCATGTAATACCACTTATTTGTTTTTTCATCCTTTACCCAACCTGTTACCATCTGGCCAAGCTCAGGACCCGGTGTTGTGTTCATATAATACCAGTTGCCGTTCTTTGAGTCATATACCCAACCTGTTGCCATTGTTGAGCGACCGTCAAAGTAATACCAACGTGATACTCTCTTACCTGTGTAATCATCAAATGTGATCATACCCCACATATCATTTATAGGTGTTCCACCGTTAAGTACGAATGACCATCCGCCTGTTACAGGGTTGATTGCCCAGTTACCATCTACACCAAGTACAAATGCTCTTGTATTACTGTTCTCATTGATAGCTGTATTCTGTGTTGACTTCTCTCCAGGTGTTAAAAGTTTACTTCCTCTACCTGATGAAGAGTTACCACCACCACTGGCACCACCGGTTCTCCTGTTTCTAGCACCGGCTCTTCCTAATGAACTGTTAGAATATTTATCTATAAGTATTCTAAGTGCATCTATTGCCTGCTGAAGCTCTGCCCAGTTTGCCTGTCTGAGATATGTAGTTCCGTCAGGAGATACAAGATCTCTTGCCTGTCTAAGTGTCTCAAGTGCATGTGCTATAGCCTCATTTATTTCTGCAACCTCTGCCACCTTAAGGTATGGGTCTCCTGTAAGAATCTTTGCTTCTTCTATAGTATCACCAAGATCTACTCTTGCCTTTGCAACCTCTTTTCTGTTGTCAGAATAGTATGCATAAACAATTGTTCTCTTTGTTACAGGACTTGTTGTGTCATATACTGAAAGCTTATCTTCCTTCTTTGACCAGTTAACATAGTCATACTGTACACCATAGATATCTTCAAATGGAGTTTCAAGTCCGTTTGCTACATCATTTTGTGCATATGCTGTAACAACCGCATAATCACTTGAGTAGTAAGCATCCTCTACATTCTCTTTTCTTCTTACCTTAAACTTCTTATAGAAGTTTCTGCTTATATCATTTAAGTGTAAAATGATCAAGTACAGGCTTATTATCTACAAAAGTTACCTTAAATGTCTTTGAATAAACAAGTACATATGAATGCTGCAAATTACCTTTGAACTTAAGAAGTCCGGCATTGTTTGCTACATCTGTTGTAATTGTTATATCTACAGGATTGATATTACCTAAGCTGTCAGGTGTCACATCAAATAACTGGTAGTCAAGCTGATCTACATCTTCTGCAGGAAGCTGTGCTATAACATCTACTGTCGCATTTGATGCTGTTGCAAGTATTCCGTTATTTACAAGTCTTCCGTTTACATATCTTTCAAGCTGGATATCAAGTCCGTATGCTGTTGTATGTGCATCCGGATGATCAACTCCCGATATAGAAACAGGCTTTTACAGCTGTTTTCTCATTCGGTTTTGCATCTCTTTTGTTAAATACTACCTTGTATTCTACTGTTGCACCGTTCACTCCGATAAGTGATCTGTCAAGTGGTGTTGTAAGATCATGTGCAAGTCCCGGTATCTGACCAGGGATAAGACCAAACTCTCCTACACTACCGCCTCTTATTGTCTCTGTAAGATCCGCATCATCTCCCGCTACCTTTGTAGGTTCGTATACAGCCTTAAGTACAATATTTGAATTTGAAAGAGTAAATGAGTAGTCAGCCTGTGTTATATTTCCGCTAACTCCTACCGCTCTTCCTGCAAGTACCTGCCAGTAAAGGAAGTTCTTGCCGTTTGCATCTACAGGATCTGCATGTATTACCACTTCTTCTCCTGCTTTTTGCTTCATCATATGTGTCAGTTCCTACACTTGTTGTTCCTACCGTTACTACGCTTCCGCCCTTTGTCTCTACTACATACTTAGGTACGTCCACCATATCTCCCGGATTTGCTATTATCTGATTTCCGTCAGGTAACTTTGTAAGTGGATTTGGAATTGAGCTGTTGCCCTTCTTTCTTGCCACTACTGTGTAGGTCTCATTTGGATTTAAGTTGTTGAATGTAACTGTTGAAGGATTGCTTCCTACAGGAGTCATCCATCCGTTGTCACTTCCAGGATACTGCACTACGTTTCCGTTCTCATCTATGAGCGCATAGTCTGCGTCAGGATCTGCGGATTGATAACGATCTGTGCCATACCGTCGTTTTTCAGGATCATATCCTATGTTGTAGTTATTATCTACTGTTGGGATATATACATCCTGTGGTGTTGATACTGATGTACCTGTTACTGTAGAAATGTTATTTCCTACTGTAGCCTGTGTATCAGGTGTTCCTTCCTGTACATTGTAGTGTGCTCCCGGTATAAGGTTTGGAACTACTGTTCTGTTTCCTGTTGAATCTCCCGGTACCACTGCTACGATGTTTCCGTTAGGATCACTTATTACATATACATTACCCGGTGTTGTACCGTCTATTACTATCTCACCGCTTCCGTCATTTCCTATACGACCTGTCGGTGTGATAGATCCGATAACAGTTCCAAATACATTAGGATCCTGACTAAAGAAAGCTGTATATGTTGCATGATTTATCAATCGACTCACTCCATTCATAAAGCTACCGTTTGGATCCATCCAGCCTGTAAATACATAGTTTGCTACAGGTATAGGTGTTGGTAACTGTGCTGTCGGCAATAATGCTGACGGTAAAGCCACCACCTGGCTCCATGTGTAATCATATGGTACACGAAGTGATGCAGGAGCTGATATCGATCCATTGCTTCCTGCTGCGAAGTTAATGTCAAACCACTGATTTGGATCCTCCACAAACTTAGCATATATTATTATTGGTGTAGTATCTGTATTCCAGAAAGTTGTTCCCGTTACAGGTATAGTAGCTGCTGCATCTATATACCAACCTTCAAACATATAATATCTATTTGCACTTGTAGTAGGTACATAATTCTCAGCCTGAAGTCTATTAAAATTATAAGCGGCTGTATCACCTGCATTAGTTCCATCACTTACTAAAACCTTTGTAGGTGCGCCTGTTGCAATTGGATTTACACTACCATGGCTAAAGTTAGGATCTGTAGTGACTCTAAACTCTACATCTCTCCATTTTGTAAGATCAATTCCAAGTCTGTAGTCTGCTCTTATACCGGTTACTCCACTTGAAGGCATAGGCATATTTCCTGTTATATTTCCATTTGCCGGATTGAAGCTTTCGCCATATCCTGTAGGTGTAAAGTCAACTCTTGATACTATAGGATCCCATTTATATCCATATAACTTATCAGTATAGTTTATTGGTAAATTATATGCAGTTCCCGGTGTAACCTGTGTAATACCACTATCAAGAACTCTATCTCTATAAGTTTCTGATATCTTCTTATCAGATTTTGAATTTAAATCTGATGTATAGACTATATTTTATCTTTACATTTTGATTTGGCATATATGCTGAAAACACTCCGGGAGTTGGAGATGTTGAAAGTGGATTGTCAGAAACAATCAAATTTCCTGCAGCACCATCAAGTCCTACAAGTCTTGGATTGTCAGTACTTGCAATATGTGAATCCCATCCTGCACTGTGATCTATTTCATAATGATCAAATGTATAACCCGGAATATTTTCAGGTTGTGCATTAATTGGCTGTTCTGCTCTCTTTACTACAGTATGAGCTGATCTCAATGGATTTTCACCACTATCTACATGCTCAACCGTATAGTTAAATGTTACTGTACTATCTACCGTATACTTGCATACCACATTTACATTCTTCGCAGGGCATACTATCAATAGTATATCTGAGTGGATGTTGTGTATCTGTAAGTGATGCTCTCACTCCAACATTGGCCGGAGTATTGCTTACAGACTTTTTTACATATCCCGGTATAATAACTCCAATTTCTGTCAATGGATCTTTATAGATAGAATCTTCTATAAGCCTAGTGTCATGCTCAGTTCCAAAGTTTAGTTCCAAAGATACATTATCATTTTTATGTTTTGTATAAATATTCCATGGTGTACCATCACCTACCCATTTCGCAACAAGATTGTACACTGGCTTAAGAGTGCTCATCGCATCATAATATCCTGTGAGAGCTGTCTCTCCTGTGAACGGATCACCATCATTAGCACTTATTACTCCTGTAACAGGATCTGTAGTAGGTTTATCATATTTTCCATTTACATCATTATCAGTGAATGTATACCAACCTCCAAAGGTATATCCAGTCTTTGTAGGTGTTGGTAGACTGCCAAGTGTAGAAGGATGTGATCCTGAAGTATAAGTAGTCTCAGTCTTATCTCCCGGATTTGGAGAACCACCTGCTACATCAAAGTGATATGTCACCGAATTTTTTTTGTACTTTATTACTATATCTACATTTTTGCTCAGGTGTCTTTCCTCCTATTGAGCCATCAGTATTTTTGAAATTATCTATTCCAGCAGCTAATGTAGGTATTCCTGTAACTTCTGATACTGCATATCCAGGATATGAAGGAACACTTATTTCAACCGGAGTTCCTGCAACTCCCCTCCAACTATAATGTGTTGCAACATTTTCACCACTACCTCCACCTGTTTCCATAGGAAAAGCAATAGGATTATGCTGATAAACCGTTGAAGTTCCTATTTGTGTAAGTGTATTGTCAAGTGTAATCTTTCCACCTGCACTTATGGTTCCATGATTTGCAGAAAGAGGCATACCAGATTCATCAATATAAGTAACAGTATAGTTATATCTTACTGCGTGAAGATATATACCGAGCGAATTCTCATAATCAGGTGCAGATGTCAAATCATCTCCGGTCATATTATTTACAGCCTTGTAAGCAGGTATTCGGCTGTATTTCTGGTACCTGTTGCATCAGCTTTTGAAATTACCTGCTGAATATGGAAGTATAGTAATGCCTGTTGCTCTATCTTCATAGTCAACTATTGCTCTACCGGAGTATCTGCCTTTGGTACCTCTTTTACAGAAACACCTACTGTTCCGGTAAATTTCTTTCCACTTGGTACTAAAAAGCTCTGAAACTCCAAGTGCTATATTTCCATCTGCCTCAGACGTTGTAGTTTTTATTTTGTTGTTTTGAATATTTACATTGCCATATATCTTTAATGGCATTGCTATCCTTGATTGTTTATATCAACCCTTTCATTAAAGGTTGAGTCACCTATAGCAACTGCTGATGGAGCCCTAGATTTATTTCAGATGTATCAACCTCTGTTTCATTATCTGTAATACTTATAGCATCTGCTTCCGCAGCCAAACTAAGTTCTCCTGTAGCCTCTACAAAGATTGCAGACGCGTCAGCCTCATACTTATCCTTTGTTCCATCTCCGTCAGTATCTATTGTTCCTGCAACCTTTGCACCATATAAACTGGTCTTATCACTTATTGTTACTTTACCGGCTGTAACATGAAGCATAGGAGCTTTTGCAGTAACATGCGCCTTGTTTCCATCTATATTTATATTATAGAAACTAAGATGTGAAGTAGCCTGATCCATCTTAAACATATCACCTGTAAATGAAGGATCACGTCTGATAACACTTACATCATTGTTTAAAGGGTCTCAATCTCGTATACACCCTTTGTTGTCTTTCCTGCTATGGCAGCGGTCTTATATGGACTGGTTTCTATCTGTACATCCAGACCTGCGGTACTGTAATAGTATTGTCTACCAATACAGGTTTTTCATTACTTGACCTTACATATACATAACCCTTTTTAGCGCCTGTGGCCTTCATAGCTGTTATGGCTGATTGTATATCTTTAAAAGGCTGTGCAATATATCCGTTTGAATCATTCCCTGAATAATTAGGATCTACATAATATACCGCTGCTCTCATAGAAACTTTAAATGTTGTGGAAGCACCCTGTTTAGCTCCCATATTCAATCTTCCTGAAAAAAAGCTGTTGCAGAATCATATTTTTGAACCAGAAGATTCTTATTCGGATTTTGACTAAAGACAAAGTTATCATGACCTAAGTTATTTGATTTTGATTATCTCCTGCCCATACTCTACCTTCTCCTGATATTAGTTCTATATCAAGATCTGTTAGAGCGTCAGGGCTTTTAAAGTCATTAGGTATATCCGCAAATTTTGGCATAGTCCAAAGTGTATAATCACCTGCTGTCTTATTACTTCCATCTGCCTGCGGTATTTGATTTCCGTTATGGATATTTTGATTATAATAATCCATCATATGAAGCCTTTTATGATCTGCAGTAACTATTGTAGGCGCCAAATCTGTTCCTGCAATACGAGTATCAGCCTGTGCTCCAATCCAGAATTCTATTGGATAATTATTAGGGTTATAACCTGTCCATACAACTAAAAGCTTCTGCTTATCTGCTGTAGGCTTAACCTCCATCCTGACTTCTATCTTATCGCCGACTGATGCAGTTCCCGCACCATAAGTAGTATTTACATAATCTATATATGTTTGCGGTATATTTACTTCTACAACCCTACCATTACCCTTTGGTATATTTGTTCCTAAACTGTCATTATAAATTCCCATAACCTTATGATCAGGAGGAGTAGCTGTACTAGAACGTAATTGGCTGGCTCCCGGTATCGGGTATGTATATCCATCCACCGGATCATATTTTATATCTCTAGGGGAAATGACAGGCATCATATCACTGGGATTATCTTCTTTATGTTCTCCGGTTTGCCCAAAACCTATATAAGTAGACCACCAGTTTACATCAAATGCTGACTTTGACGCTTTATATAAATCAGTATCAGTTGGTTCCTTAAATGTCTTTCTTGAATCCGTTACTATATTAACAGGATCAAGTATTGCTCCAATATCAAATGTATATTGATGTGAATTTTGTGTAAGATTCCTTACAGACATACCATGCATATTTAGTCGATCTTTTGCTACTGAATGGTTGCTAGTAGTAGGGTTTGTATCATTTGGATAATTAAAATAAGCACCTGGCACCCAATTTTCATCCGGCCAAAAATCATCATAGTTTGACTCCACTGCCCCTCGTCCAAACCTATATACTGTTCCCAAAGATTGACCATAAGTTGTATAGTCATATGCAGAATGATAGCCTGTTACCGCCTCATTTACTCTAGTTATTCCGGAACTTGCACCTGTTTGTGCACTAGGGATCCAATTCAACATTATCTACAAGAGTTGATGCTCTAGCTTCAACACCTCCAAAGGAAGGTGCCATCGTTACAACCATCGCAGCTGTCAACAAACCTGCTGTTAATCGCTTAGCATTCCTAAGAAAATTATTTTTCTTCATATCTCTCCTCCAACTATCTATCAAAGAGGACAAAATCACTATCCAAGTTGTTCAATCCGTCTGTGGCATATGTGATTTCTGCTCCCCATCTGTCATGTCTGTCAGCACTTGAATCATAGTGATAGAATCTTCCGTTCTTCTTTCTTGGTCTGTCACTATCACTTACCCTTGCTACGAACTTTGAGTTTGAAACTACTATCCAATTACCCTCTCCGTCCTTAAGAATCTTTGTGCCTTTGACTACCTTACCGTTTGAGTCTACGACTACATACTCGCCATGTCCTGTTCTTGTATCCTTAAGAATACCGTACTTAAGACTTGCGTCAGCATCCAGTCTTAATCCGTTGAAGTAGAACTTACCGTCGCTCTTTGCAAGTGTGCATCTTGCTCCGATTGCCTTACCGTTATCTCTGAAACCGAATACAGCGTTTTGGTCTCTAAGAGAAACTGTAACCTCACCTGTGATCATTGAACCGTCATTAAGCTCATCTGTACCGAACAGATATAAGTTACCTCTGTCGATTGCTGCGATAGGTGAACTCAAAGAGTCTGTAAGGAAATCTTCCTTTGTCCACTCGTCAACGTCATATTTGATACCAAATGTATCATCCTCCAACATAATTACAAAACCTGTCTGCATACGTCCGATCTCATCGAAAGCGTATCTTCTTCCAAGTACTGTAGCTATTCTGTCTTTAATTACACTACCGTCTTTCTTTGTTCTGAACCAGCTGTGCTCTTGTGTATCATAGTCATACTGACTCATAACTTCATTCGGTACTGTAAATGTCCAGTAATCGTCCTTAAGTTCACCGTCTGTATCAAGTGAACCGTATTTTACTTTTGCATTGCTTGCTGTTGCTCTTATATTTGCATTGGTTACAGAAAGCTGTGGTATCATAACACCGTTCTCATCGAACAGATATGCCTTACCGTTTATTTCTCTCTGTCTTGACTGGTCTGTACTGCTTGCAGCGTACTTTCTTCCATTATGTCCGAAGTACAGCCACATCTCATCATACTCACTGTAGTTTCTCTGTCCAAGCTCTGAATATCCCGGATTCTCACCTACCTGTGAATACAGTAACCACTGATTTACATACATTGCTCCGTCATTACCGAAGTAGTATTTTGCGCTCTTAAATGGATTGTCATCTTCTACTGCATTGCCCTCTGCATCAAAGAATCCTGTAAGCATTACTCCTTCTTCATCGAAAAGATATCTCTTTCCATCGATTTCACGAGTATACACTCTTCCATCTTTGCCCTTGTACGCTTTTCCATCAGCACCGAAGTAATACCATGCATCATTGTCGTCAATATCTTTTGCAAGAATCCAGCTATTAGCAGCCATAGATCCATCAGCATTCAAATAGTAAATACCATCTCCTATTGTAAGCATGGAATCTTTAACTATATTACCGTCATCACCTAAATAGTACCATGAGTCACCTGACATTCTCCAAGCTTCAGATACCGGATTATTTGCGCTATCAAGATATTTCCACTCTCCACTTGTGCTATCCCATCCTTCCGCATGAACAGTAGTTGTAAAACCTAAAAAACACAGAGCGGAAACTGCCAAAAATCCTGCGTAATTAAATATACTTTTCTTTTTCATATATCACCTCTATTTGTCTTTTCGTACAAAATAAAATCATTATCTTGTTATCCTCCATTGAAATATAAAGAATCTAAAATCGTATTTTTTGTACCTTAAACAAGAGTTTCCTACCTAGCCCAAGTAAGTTACTCTTGTTTTTTTATTCTCAAAAATAAGGGTTTCTTACCTAGCCCAAGTAATTTTTCCCTTGATTTTATTTCCTTTATTTTACCTTTGTTTACCCTCTTGCATAGATAAACTACCCAATTTAATTTAAAACAATCTTCTTGATAGAAGAATGAAATTTGTTTATACAAATCTAGCCCTTATCCATATAAACAAATACTTCATTTTATTGCATTCTTGCTTTTGCAAAAAAATGAAAATTTACCGATTAACCCTACACCTCCTTAATAACAATTAAATTTGATTTTTAAATCCTTAATATTCTACTCTATTTTTTTATGTTTTTGGAACTATCAAATGATACTTTGAAAGTTATTTTCTTAAACTTTTCTTATTTTTTTATATTTATAATACTTTATACAGCTGTCTATAAAGCAAAAATAGTGTAAATGATAATCTCATTCACACTATTTATGATGCTTCAGGTATTTTATTCCTCAGGCATAAATATTATATTCAATCTGCCCGTCTTTTCGTTCTCTATTTAATAATGCTGTCTTTTTCATTTTTCTCCCTTCAAGTAATTCAAATCAGTATCTGTAAATGATTAAAATTTACACTAAACAGGTATTTTTGGCATTTTGATAAGTAAAGTCAATATATGAAACAAGCTTTTTATGCAATGTGCCTGTAACCCTTTTGGGTATAGCCTTTACCTACCTCAACTCAATATTTTTAGCATTATACCAATGGAAATCGTTTTCAATACAATATCTTTCTATCTCTTTTTAGTTTACTGTCAGCTCCATATTCCAGAATACTTTTAATCCATACGACTTTACATTTTGCAAATATTCTGTAAAAATATTCTCTATCCTCCGGATTTCTTTCTTTAAATGTATTATGATTAAAGTAAATCTCTGTAAATACACTTTCCTGATTAACACCGTCAAAGATATCCTTTGCAATTTTTCATCAATACATTTTACTCACAAATGTATCTCCGCCGTTTATTATAGTATCAAGATTATATTTTTTTAAGTCTCTTCAACATATAACAAAAGTCCGTCAAAGGTATTTTTATCTTGAAATTGATAATATACATCACAGTTATCAATAAAAATCCGTCAAAACCCTTATCTGCTATCTCCTTAGCAAGTTCATCTACAACAAGATTCTGCCACTCTTTATCAGACACATCCATCCAGTATTCATCTTCCCAGTTCTCATAATTTCCCAAGATTTTATCTTTAAATTTATCATAGTATGCACGATAGTTTTCTAATGATCCTATATCCAGATATGCATATATTTTTATTCTTTTCATGTAGTTTCTTTATATCATCTTTTATTAAATTCATTCGGTTCAAGAACCAGAACTTCGTAATTATTAAGCTTCATCCATCTTCTTTTGCCGATACCTATAAATACACCGTAATATTTATCTTTTGTTGAAATCCTTGTTCTAAAATAAAATAATCCTAACATACAAATAATAGTTATAAGTAAAATACTTACCGATTTTTCATATCAAAATCCATTCTTTATATAATAAAACACTGTATCACTAATATTTATAACAGCTTCAAACACTATATGCAAGAATATGACATTACAAAAAGTAAAATATACTTGACATATTCTTTTTGTACTACTATACTATAAATGTAAAATATATATGACATTATATATGAAAAGGAGTTTTTTTATGAGTTCATATAAAATAGGAATTTTTACAGGATTTATAGTTGCTTTTATTTTTCCTCTTTATTATTTCTTTTAAGAAAAATGTACAAATGAATATGATGAGAGACAAATGATGATTAGGGGACGTGGCTACAGCTATGCTTTTATGTAGTTCTTATACTCGGAATACTATATGGTATCTTTCAAGAAGAATTTCCACAAATCATTCCACGGGTGTTGTAATAATTATTATATTGTTTTTATCCGTAACGGTACTATGTACTTATCTTATATTTAATGATGCATATTGGGGATATAAGTATCATAAGTTTAAAACATATTTTTATATTCTATATTGCAATGTTTATAACTAATCTTATACAACCTGTTAAAGTACTAGCTGAAAAATAGAATGTTTATAAAATGGTATATTGCAATATACAGGTATATTACCTCTTATTGTATCAATATTTTTTCTATATATGGCAGTAATATTATCGATAAAGACTTTTTATTGATAAGAAAAAAACAGAGATGCTGAGTAGGGAGTACATATGAAAAAAACCTTAAATTAAAAATCTGCCAGAGCCGCCAAAGATCTCTCCCAGCAGCAGCTTGCAGATATAGTCGGCGTCAGCCGCCAAACAATAAATGCTATAGAAAAGGAGACTACAATCCCACTATTCGTCTTTGCCTATCCATCTGCCACGCACTTGATAAGACTTTGGATGAATTGTTCTGGGAAGAAGAATAAGAGGGTACTTGCCCTCTTATTTTTTAACCTACTTCTTCGCCCTAATTTAATTTTTATGCATATCTCACCTTAGAACTCGGATAAGTCGATTTTCATCTGATGTAATCCCGTCTTTAATGTTTTCGACTGCTGTATCCATCATATGTAATGTATTTTCAGAAATTCTGAACGGCTCTCTAAGTTCACGAGGCTCAAGCAGTATTGTACCGTCTTCTTTCTCTTTTAACATGGTAGTACTCAAATATACATCCTCTTAAAGTAATTCTTTTCTTTGAATCTAGCTTTTACATCATATTCTCTTACACTTGTATTCATAAATCCTCTAAAATAAACGTCTAATTTTGTGGGAATTCCCACCTATGTCTATAGAATAACATTATAATAAATCCTATCAATCTTCACTACTACCTATTTTATCTCCATCCTACACACAAATCCTACCTCCTCACCGTTATAAAATCTTACCTTCCATCTATGAAATGCTGCTACTTTCTTTACTATCTTAAGTCCAAGTCCATGTTTTCCGACACTTTTTGGTCTCAGCATATGCATTTTGATTCAGCCTTTGCAAAATTTCAGTCGGTACCCCTGATTCCGCTATCTCCCTATCTCCAAAATCGTTTTTATTTTCTTTATATAGATTTATATATACTTGGCATCCGTCTGGATTGTGACGAATAGTATTATTTAAAAGATTTACAACAGCTCTCTCAAATAGTTCTTCATTTAATAAAACTTCATATTTTTGCATTTCATCATCTATGTTCAGTTCAAAATCATACTTAGACTGTGCGTCAATATCAAGTGAATTTATCGTATTACTTACAATCTTTCTAATGAGTGCACTTAGAAAAACCTTAGTTTTTCAAATCTTTTTGTACCGAAATCCAGCTTACTTGTAATATTTAAATTTCTCTACAAGGCTCTGATACGAAGCCCCTGACTTTCAATAATCTCGGATTTTTCTTTTTATTTCATCAATATTGCTTTCTTTTAGGAATCATTTGTGCATTACCTAAAATAACGGCAAGCGGTGTTCTGATATCATGAGAAACTCCGCAATCCACTCTACCTTTCTTCCTCTATTCTTCTTTGTCTTGCCTTATACATCCTTATCGAAACAAAGATAAACAAAATGATATTAAAAATAAATAATACAGGTGTTATTTCAAGAATGTCAAAAACATTATTTGCATCATATTCCAAAGTATATTTCCATATATCCGCATTCAACTTTCCGACTATAAGCAATCTGTCTTCACTGACTACATAAGTACGTACAGGGTAGTCATCCAGATAATACCTTGTAAACTTAGCTACATCCTGTAAAGTATACTTTGATTTTTTTAAAGATTCAGGCATGTTTTCAGACCATGTAATATTTCCGGTACTATCAAGCAAAAAAGCAAATTCATTATTCTTTTGTAACTGTGTACTTTCTTCATCACTTAAAATATATTCTCCGCTATTATATGATAAGCTGTCCATTATTTCGCTTGAATCCGTATAGTTTATATCTGAGCTTTTGTACATCACAGCCATACATATTATGTCTTCAGTTATTATCATACTCACATATCAACCAAAAGGAGAAAAACAATGACTGATACAATACTTGAAACTAAAAATTTATCTAAAAAGAATCGTGTGCACGACTTATCTATGAGCGTGCCGAAATCCTGTGTATACGGATTTCTCGGACCGAACGGAGCGGGAAAAAGTACAACATTAAAAATGATTTTAGGACTTATAAAGAAAGACTCGGGAGAGATTAAACTCTTCGGTGAAAAAGTTTCAAATAAAAATCTTTTAAATCTGCTTCATCAAACAGGTAGCCTTATAGAAAACCCCGCGGATATCCCTCATTTAACAGGACTTGAAAAATATGCAGATCATAGCAAAGTTAAAAGGTGTCAAAGAAGCTGAAATAGAAAAAGCTCTGAAAACAGTAAGACTGTATGAACAAAGAGATAAAAAAACTTGCCGCTTATTCACTCGGTATGAAGCAAAGGCTCGGTATCGCTATGGCACTTCTTGGAAATCGAAATTACTCATATTGGATGAACCTACCAACGGTCTTGATCCTGCCGAATAATAGAGATAAGAAAACTTATAACTTCACTACCTAAAGAACGAGATATAACTGTAATTATCTCAAGCCACCTGCTAAATGAGATAGAACAAATGGCGGACTATGTAGGCATTATAAATCATGGTCAAATGCTCTACCAAGGAAAGCTGTCAAATCTTGAATCATCAGGTCAGAGTTTGGAGCAGATTTTTCCTTGAGCTTACCGGAGAAAAGGAGTCATTATGAAACAAATCAGCTTAAATAAGTCACTATCCATTGAATTTACAAAAAATAAATCCCTGATTTCCTTATCATTATTATTTATTGTAACAGCTTTAAACTATTTCTACCTATCATATGGAGACTTTACCTAAAGGGCAGGAATGGCAAATGATCTTCAGCTCAATTCCGTTTTTAAATACAATGCTGATTTCCATTATGATGTCTGTACTGGCAAGCAGATGTATAGATATAGAAAATAAAGGAAAATATGTGGAATACTCTTCCCACACTGGAGAGCAGGGAAAAGACTCTTTTCTTCCAAACTCTTATTCGGATTAATACATATAGCTTTATTTTTGTTTTATACAAACAGTAATGATTTTTATTTAGGTATTAAAATGATGATTAGCGGTGGATTCCCTACTTTTTGCATTACTTCAGACTGAATTTGCAGAGATTATTTTCGGAATGATTATATTTCAGCTTCAATGTCTGCTGTCATTAAAGTTCAGGAATCAATTTGCAGCACTTTCAATTGCCTTTGGAGGTACACTTGCAGGTGTATTCATTGCTTTTGTAAGTAAAGCGGCACTTACTCCATGGTCCGTACTGTTTTCTTTAAGTACCGTCTCCATGGATTATGACTCTGCTACAAGAAATATGCTGCTTTCATGGAATGCAATAGATATAAAAGCGATATTTATAAGCTTTTTATATTTCTTTGCTACATATAAGCTCAGTCTGTCGGTGTTTAATAATCCTGAAACAGGCAATTTTAAGATTGCTCATGTAAACAGGAAAAGCAAAAATGCTCATACCATATTGCCTGCCGAACTTATCAAGATGAAGCGAAACCCTGTATGGATTCCCTTTGCATTGATTCCGTTAATATCTGCGGTATCGGTATCATAAATTTCCTTGCAAATCAAGAGTATTATCATTTGACTGGTCGAATCTTTGGACACAGGAGTCATTATTTTTAGGCCTGTTCTTTCTATCACCTTTAATTGCCATACTTGCAAGCCTTGATTTTCGCATGGAGCATCTTGGAACCAACTGGAATATAATGCTTACATCAAGCTCACGCTTCAAAGTATTAAAGGATAAATGGCTTACCGTGGCTATCATGTCATCTATTTGTATGATATGGATTGCATTTATCTATATTGTTTCAGGAAAAGCTTATAGGGATTACCGGAAGCATACCGAAAGAATTTTATTTAAGAATCTTTTGCAAGTATACTTTTGTATAATTGCCGTTTCAAGTTTTCAGTGTATGCTTTCACTGATAATACCTTCATTTGCAATACCTGTCGGACTTGCCTTCCTTGGAAATATTTTAGGGCTTCTCCTCACAGTAAAGGGATTTTTCTACGCAACACCTTTTTCAATGCTTATATACTCTATGGGCAGCACAAATATAACCGTAAAAATAAATCTACCTGTTGTAGTAATAACTTGTTTTACTTTATATTTTTCATTTCTTTTGCCATAGGATTACTTTTATCTGAACAGTACGGATATAAAAAACGGGGGAGGTAGAGCTATATTATTATTCATATTTGAAGCTTAAATTTTGCAACTATTTTTAGTTGTAAAATTATCTTCAATAAGATACAATATATAAAAGGAGGAATGCTAGGGGCAAAAAGAAAAAAACTTATAAAAACATCTTAAGTCTAATCCTAAAGATTTTACTTTTTAATGATGCCGAAAACCCTATTAAACTGCTTCAGCTATGTCCGTTCAAATAAAGGAAAAACAAGTGGTTCCAGAGTAATCTTTGTTAATAATAGCTTTGGAAGTATTTTTGCTTCATAAACCACATCCACAAAAGAATTAAAAGCATATCAAATAAAGCAACTTATAATAATTCTGGAACAGGAGGGACTCATATGAATAATACTATTATGTATAAAGGATATATAGGAAGCGTTGAATTTTCTGAAAGAAGACTGTATTTTCTTTGGAAAAGTTCTAGGTATAAGATCATTGATCTCTTATGAGGGTGAAAAATGCTAAAGAACTGTTGGAAGATTTTCATGGTGCTGTTGATGACTATCTTGATATCTGTAAATCTGAAGGTAAAGAACCTGAAGTTGCATTTAAGGGTAGTTTTAATATTCGTCTCTCGCCCTGAACTTCATAAGAAAATATTTGTATATGCAACAAGTAATAAGATATCTATAAACAAATATATTGAAGAAACTTTAAATAATTCTCCTGCTGCCAAGATAAACATAGTAAATGTCCCCACATCAGATCTTTTTAATCCGTGGGGTTACAATCTTTCATCATTTTTCTCTTCTTATTGCCTCTAATCTTTCAAATGCTTCTATTTTTTTCTTATATTATTACTTTTTCTCTCAAGTCCAGATACATCAAATCCGCATCTATATATTCACCATTTATTTTTGAAAATGCAGGTATCCGGCCGATTTTTATAAATCCGAACTTTTTGTAGAGGCTGATCGCTCGAAAATTATCACTTCTTGTATCCAGGTTTATGATTTCTATTCCGTTATCTTTTGCAAAAAGAAATACATTTTTCTAAAAAGTGCACTTCCGATTCCGCTTTCTCCATTCCGATTTTTGCAACACTTATAGCAAAAATTTTGCTCTATGACTCATCCTGCGTTTCATACCGCTTATATTTGCACATCCTACTATATCATCATTTTTCCATGCAAAAATACATTACAGACTTCGAATCTAAACCAATTCTTTTGATAAACTCTTCTACCTCATGTATATCGCTCTGCCCTTCTTTACTGAAGCTTAGATTATCGGTTTGCGCACCTACAAGCTTTGTGTATTCAAATCAGTTTAACTGCATCTTCAGGTTTTTGCTTCTTTTATTATAATATCCATGTCTACCACCTATACTTATAGATTTTTATATGCATATCATAAATCAGCTTATTTCAATTTGGCAAGTACTTCTCCAATATCCCTGTCAATACAGATACTTCTATCATTTATCTTCTCAGGGCAGAAGGCTTCTCCATAATTTAAAACATGAATATACAGACCTTTTATTGTCATATGTCATCTGCCAAAATGTAATGACTACATTTACATTAAATATAAATCTACAAACCTGCCTCATGCATTCTTTTATGCTCATCACTGTTTATATAATCATCATGGCTGTGATAATGCTTTTCTTCCGAACCCATATGAGAGTGAGTATGCTCATGTTTAATTACATGCTTATGTGTTGAGCCGTTATGTGTATGAACAATAGTATGTATATGATAATGAATACGATTTTAACATTGAATCATATACAACGATTACACTTCTGATTATCATAAAGATAAGTCCGATAAAATAAACTTTTGTAAGTCTGTCTTTGTCTACCGCAAATGATAAAAAGTACCTATAAAAGGAGCTATTGCATAGTATGCACTTGTTTCTATGGCACCCAACTCTCTCTGTGCTCTTATATATAAAAATATACTGAGACCATATCACAAATCCAAGCAACATTGAAATCAAAATATATTTTATACCGGTATATTTTCTCCAAGTATAATTGCTATTATAAATGAACCTGTACCGAAAAAGATTCCTTTTAATATCACTATCTCATATGTATTCTTATCCGAAATCATTCTTGTACACGTTGTTTTCAAGTCCCCAACAACATGTTGCAAGTATTACAAACAATGAACCCAAAGAGAATTTAAAGCTTCCGCTTCCTTCAAATGAGAGAACTATACTTGACAATGTAATAAAATCCTATAGCAATCCACAATCTTGATGTTACAACCTCTTTGAATATTAAAAGAGCAATGAGTGCGGTTGCTACAATTTCAAAGTTACCAAGCAGCGAAGCGTTTGAAGCCGAGCCTATATTTATTCCGATCATTAAAAATATAGGTGCCAAAATATCAAGCACAATCATTCCGACAGTATATGGCAAATCTGTTTTTGACAACTTTTCAATATTCTTCTCTTTCTTTGAATTAAGCAGATACATTATACCTACACCTATTCCTGCTCCAAGATACAAAAAAGAAGCCATAAATGTAGGTGTCACTTTTTCCAACAGGACTTTAGAAAAAGGAGTATTTATCGCATAAAATATTGCCGCAAGTAATGCCATCATTACAGCCATAACTTTCCCGCTCTTTTTCTATATCTATTCCTCCAAAAGTTCATATTCGGCTAAAGCTTTCTTACCACTTCATTCGGATACTCATTGTCTATAAACTGTTCTATTACATTCCTTGCCTCAGGGTGTCTGTCTGTAGTCCTATCATTACCATTGATGTAACTGTTCCGTTGCAAATAAAAACAGTGCTATAAACACTGCAAGGACTGAGCCTGTTACCGGAGGTATCTTTTCTATAAACTTTGAAAAAGGCGGATATATAAATTTAAACCATACCAAAGCTACACTATGCCTCCAAAAGAGAACATAAACAAAAGATTTGTTCTGCCGTCAATATTAAAAAGGCATATATGAATAGTCCCAAAACTCATGCCGAAGAATACTTCGTAAAATACTGAACAAAGGTATTCAAATACACACCAAAGAAAAAGCCTGATGCAAATATAGACAGATTATTCTGCCTTTTACTTTTTGAAAAGTGCTAAGGTAAGTATTACCGCACCAAGTCCCCACACCAGACCGAAAGGACCCAAGTACAAAGCTTGAGTCGTCTCATAAACTCATGCCTACAATAAGTACATATATTGTTTCCACAATATCTCCGATAAGTGAAGATATAAAAAGTACCCATATAAGCTCCGCATTTATCCCCTTTGCAAATATAATTCCCTGTTCTTCAAGCAGCTTATCTGCATCTGAGATGCCTTTGTTGTTGTCTTCGAAGTCGTCTGATAAAAGACTTGGGTAAATCTTATAAATCCTCTTCCAGATATTTTTGAAATCCATTCTCCAAAAGTGTTTTTTCTCTTGGCTATATTAGTGTCCATACTTTGCATAGGATATTTTCTGGCAAAAATATAAGTCACCACAATATCAGAAATCAAAATGAGTAAAAGAACTAAAGCAATTATATTTACTATTATTTTGGGAATTAGCGATACCAAAGAAAATATAATAGGCTGTAAGGTCTTTAAAAATATAAAGCATATCCCCACCACTATAATTGCATTTATACAACTAAACTTCAAACTCTTACCATAGCCATCCCTCAGAATTTATTTCCTAACAGAAGCCTCTGTGAGAAAAATAAGCCCATCTTCTCAAGTATAAGATAGTCAATAAAAGCCATCATAAGCATTCCGTAATAACTGACATTTTTTCCGGAAGACACTATGATCATCAAAATCATAATAAAGGCAGGACATCCGATTATAGGAATATTCAGTACACCGTATTTATATATTTTTGTTCTTTTAAACTATATATTACAGTATTAAGTACCCAAAGCCAAAAGTCCATATATAAAGAAATATATAATTAAGTCTGCACCTACAAATAACTTCATAAAACCTCTATTCTAAAACCCATACTTTGATAGATCCACTTTATTATTTTTCACTTCTATTCCCTCAGCCTCAAGAAGCTTTCGCTGTTCTCCCATTCCTCCAAATGCAAATTCCGTGCAAGCTCACCTTTCGAGTTTACCACACGAAAGCAGGGAATATTTTCAGGATCGGGTTTTTATGAAGAGCATTTCCTACCGCTCTTGACATCTTTTTATTTCCGCCATCTCCGCTACCTTGCCATAGGTTGCCACTGCACCTTTCGGTATTCTCTCTACCGCTTCATATATTCTTTTTGTGAGGAGATCAGTCACCAAGATCATAGCTTTCAGCAATCATCCTCTTTATATCATCTTCCTTTATACGCTGTCAAGTATTAGAGTATTCCAGTGTTCCTTATTCTGATGATATCCGGAACAACTGAAAGGTAGTATTTCTCCAAAAAGTCTCTCAAGCAAGGATCAACTTTCACATTTAAATTTACATAAACCGTCTCTTTTCATAAAATACAAAGAAAAGGCTTTCTTACTTTCCTTTACTCTAATCAGTTGCCAATCTGCCTTCCTAAAAGGCTTATCCAAATATGTATTTTCAAATCCCAGCCCGAAACTACAGGCCTCTTCTCTTGTCCTCACTAAAATACCTCATTACTTCTTTTATCTTTAATTCTCTTAGATAAGTCTTTTTGCTCTGTACTGATTCTATAACTCTCCAGTGCCTTTTGTATAGCCTCATTATGGGTCCATATATCAAGACTCATGTTTTCAATAAATGGAATTATACTTCATACATTGCTGCCAAAGCCGTTGCAAAAATACCAGGCAATCATCATATTTACATAGTATTCATCTGACCTTATCTTTGAAACTGTCTCAGGATATATTATATCAAAAATTCTCATCAAGAAAATGCTCCATAGCACTGCCTATTCCAAATCTGAGCGTGTAGACCTTATCAGATTTCAACCAATCTTTTATATATGCAACACAATTCACTATGATGTTTTTAAATATCTTAGGTGAGAGTTGATCGCAGGTTGCCCAGTTATTCTATATACAGGGAGAAATCTGTTTATCTCAGCAATACAGTTTTTAAAGTCCTTATTTCAGAAATAATAAATGCATGCAACTGATTTTCATCAAAAATATTTATGAGGTAAGGCTTGTAAAAAGTTCTTTAACCTCACTACTTTTTACCGAGTTGCTTTTGCATATTTTCTAAGTTCAGGTGTCCTATACCTATCATACTTTCCTTATCAACTGTAGGTACCAGCTTACTGTTAAAATCTCTGTAATCCATATCCTGCATTTTAAAACAATTCCGTTCTTATATCATTTAAAATCATATATCAGACTCCTTTTAAATCCAAAGTTTTACCGATTCTTTTACCTTATAAGTCGTATTATAATCTATATTACAACCAATTCCAATATGGTTTGCATTTTAATATAACAGGAGGAATAGATATGAGTCAAAATAAATTATTTTTGATAATACCGATATTTATTGTTGCAGTAACTTTTATATATTTACTGCGGGTTTGAAAAAGAAGAAGAAAAATCTTCCAAATGATGAAACCACTCAAAATTCAGGTGAAAGTGACAAATACCGCACAGTCAACAAATATAAAAGAAATCTATCTTGCAGGTGGTTGCTTTTGGGGGCTTGAAGCCTATATGCAAAAGATAGATGGTGTTGAGGATGCTGTAAGCGGATATGCAAATGGTAAAACCAAAAATCCGAAGTACCAAGATCTTCATACAAGCGGTCATGCTGAAACCGTAAAAGTAATGTATAATCCGGATAAAGTAAGTCTTGAGGATCATTGGAGTACATCTGCGTGTAGTAGAGCCCGCTAAGTGTAAATAAACAGGGAAATGATGCGGCACTCAGTATAGAACCGGAGTATATTACTACAAATGAAGAGGATAAAACTATAATAGAAAAAGGTTCTGGCAACTGAACAAACTAAATATGACAAATAACCTATCGCAATAGAGGTTTTACCTTTAGCTCAATTTTTGATGCTGAAGATTATCATCAGGATTACCTCGCCAAAAATCCGGGAGGATATTGCCATATAGATTTATCTCTTGCAGATAAACCGCTAAATAAAAATAATGAAAAATGAAAGTAAAGAGCCAAAGATAGATGCTTACAAATATCCAAGGCCTTCAAATGATGAACTATGCTTACAGATAAGCAATACAAGTTGCTGTTAACAGTGATACTGAAAGACCTTTTTACAAATGAATATTGGAACAATTTTGAAAAAGGAATTTATGTAGATATCACAACCAAGGAACCGCTATTTGTCTCAACAGACAAGTTTTGAATCAGGTTGCGGTTGTCAAGTTTTTCCAAGCCCTATAAACGAGGACGTTGTAGAAATACAATGAAGATAACGAGCTTCAATATGAACAGAACAGAGGTTAGAAGGCAGCGGTAACGCACACTTAGGGACATGTCTTGATGACGACCTAAAGAACTGCAGGTAAAAAGATACTGTATAAACAGTGCCTCTCTTGAATTTATACCATATGAGAAAATGGATGAAAGAGGATATGGATACTTAAAGTATCTGCTTGAATAATCTATCTAAGGCTGAGAATACATGTAAATGATCTCAGCCTTATCTTTTACTTATATATTATCAATACTATTACACTATCTTATTATAGTATCCCTTAAATACAAACTTTTCAGGATGAGATTTCTATATATTTCATTTCAAATGTATAGTCATAGTCATACAAATCATACACGTACATTATCAGCCTTTATCCAAAAGTTCTTCAAAATCTTCACCCATCTTATCCATAGCACTCCCATCGTTCTCCTCTGACAAAAGGTATACTTCCCCAAAACAAATCTACCACTGTTTTTAAAAGTTGTCAGCCAACTCTTCCATTCCGAACTCTTTAAGTCCATTTAGGGCATCTTCCCATACTATTCACTGTGAATTGTCCAAAAACTGAAAATGTCCACCATTATTTACTTCCATAAAATACGCAGGATATTGCATTTAAATATCTCTGTCTCAATGTGAAATTCTTTTGCTGACTTTTAAATACTCTTTCATATGAATTATAAATATCTATTGTCCAATATATGGGCTCCAAAATATCCCAAATTTCTTCCATTCTTCTATACTTTTTTGCAGTTATCTTTACATAAGTTTTACCCTGTTGCTGATTTGTCATGATTTATACTTTTCGAACTTCTATAGTATTCTGCGTGCTCATTTTCATCAAAATTTTTCAAATGATTTCATCATTTACCTCCGATAATGTTTTAGTATTTATATTCTTAAACCAAGAATCCATTTTGTCAATATAAAAGGTCGGAGAATGCTCCCTCGACCCAAAACCGTAACAATATTAAATTACTTTTTATTAAATGAAGCAACTAGAGCATCTACCAATGCGTCCATATCACTTTTCATTGTTCTCTCTGTATGAAGAGGTTATGTTTACTTCATCATCCAAGATATCCATATGCTTCATCTCTTCAAGCTCTGCCTTCATCAAATTTCCTGAATTTGGTGCCTCATGAGCCGTTCTCAACTATTGCACAAGTCCTCTTTTGTAAAATTTAGAGCCTTAAGATCCATAAGGAAGTTGTGCATTGGAGGGAATATTCAAGATTATACTGTAACTGATGCAAGAACAAGATGGCTATACTTGAATAAATCTGAAACAAGATAGCTCACATGTGTACTTGAAACATCATAAAGTCTTGTCTTTGTAATACCCCTTCTCACATAACTTTTCTTGCCCAAAACTTCTGCGGCAGCCTCTGTATTTCCACAGAAGCATATACTATCATTATACCTCTCTTCAGGGCTTTTCATAGCTTGCCCAATGCATATATTTTGTCCAAGATATAGTGAATATCTTTTCTCTCAAACCGGACCATGCAGCGGGCATATATACTTAATTGGCAGTGTGGAAGCCTCTTTAATACCTGAAGTACCTGTGACCGTACTTTTCCGACTATATTTGCACAGTATCTTCTGCATCATCAAGCTCATTCTTTTTATCAAACTCAACTCATCTGCAAAGAGCTCGTCAAGTGCTCTGAATGAACTGGAAGGCATCTGTTGAGAAAAGCACCCGTTTGTCGTATCAAATGTTACCATAGCTTCAGGCCACGTGTACCATTGAGCTTTTACGAATGCAAGTGTATGTTTTCTCAAACAGCATCTACTGTCACCTTCTGTAACCCTCATCCACCTGCTCAGGGTCTGATATTAAATCCGAACTGGCGAGTATCGCAGCAGCCTTCTGTTGTAATAATCTTTTTACATTCGCCAACGAAGTAAAAATCTCCGGAATTGAAGCGGCGCAGGATCAGGCTCTACATGGTTTATAAGTAAAATCTAAAACTGCGATCTCCCAAAACTCCCTCCAACATTGTCAAGGAACTGTCTACCAACTGACCAGTCGGCTGTATCTACCAGAACTGTTTTTCATCCGTTAAGAGATATGCATTATAAGATACCCATGATATATAGGATGAATATTTTCAAAAAGACTTAATCTGTGGTCATCTCCACCGACCCAATACAAATCGTCTGTAACTTTACGGTAATTATACATACTCTCCTCCTATTATACTTCAATCTCTATGAAATTATCTGCAGCTTCACCCATCAGTGGACATACCATTCTTTTTGGAATATCCTTAAACTCTGTTCCCGGTCTTACATCGCCCTCTTCATCTCCAAGAAGTACATCATATTCCATAACCACAAATCTTTGATACATAGATATAGTTTTCTTGAAGGTGTGTTTCTTTCACTATCGGCTCTCTTTAATTTTCTTCATTATGGTGCAGGCTTTTCTCCTGTATCAAGTGCTTTTGTAAGTGCAGGTAGTACCTCATTTACATCACCCCACTATACCGTAGTCACAGTTTTTGAAGATTCTTGCATTCGGATCCCTTATTTATGGCAACCATTGTAGAAGCATTCTGGATGCCTTTAGATGCTGTAATGCACCTGATATACCACATGCAATATAAAGATTTCTCTGAAACTTTTTGACCCTGACATACCGACATATCTGTCAAGCGGCAAATATCCTAAAGTCTCCGCTACAGGTCGTGAAGAACCTATTGCAGCTCCGGCGGCCCTAGCCAAATCTTCTACAAGTTTCATATTCTCTTGATCCTATGCCCTGTCCCGCACTGACAACTCTTTTCTGCAGCTACGATAGGTGTAGTCCATGGTGGAATACTACATCGTCATAGTCAAAATCCGTCCTTTGAAGATTCGCTTTACAAGTACATCTATTTTCTCTTTAATGTTCCCTCCGATAATCATTCTCTTTCTCTCACCGGTTTCGCCCTTTGTTTCTTTAACGGCAGCAGTTTCTGCCTCTTGATATCTTACCCAAGATATGAGCTGCTATTACGACTCTTTGAATTTCCACTGTACCCTCATATAGGAGTGATTCTGTATCTCTGTACATTCTCTATATACCTTTAAGTAGCATCCGTTTCAAAGATCTGCAGTGCGTCTGAAGTTATTCATATTACATCGGATGCATACTGTTTGCTATAGCTGATTCCATTCCATACGGAGCACATGGAGAGCTGCAGGTTTCACAGCGAATGCTACAAGCATTCTTGCACATCTGAGCTTTGAGGCACATATCTGGTACGTCTGAAAATGCACTGCCTCGCTGCGCTAGCGACATCTCGGCTTTCCGAACTGCTCTCTTTCCTGCCTGTATTCGGCAGCTTCTTCAAAAAGCTCAGTACCCAGCGCCTGTGCAGCTACTTCAGATTCTCATCAAAGATGTAGCGTAAATCTTCAAATCCCTTGACCTTCTTTTGCCAAGAAGAGTAGCCTCAACTGCATGCACATTAAAAGCCATACAGCTCACATGCTTGGCAGATGGAGTCTGATTCCAGCTTGTCATAGTGACTCACCCAGGAAGCCCAGATCCTTCCATGCCCTTTCTCACTATATGCAGAAATACCTCTAGCCCATATTGGTGTGGCCCAGAGCCGATATCACATGAAACATCACCGCACTTCACCGCCGTTTGTTGTAAATCATCTTATTTCCGCTCGTAAGAGATAATAATTCTGCTATCTCAGCACTAACGGCATCAGGATCTCGTATTCGGTTCCAGAAGACTGAAAGCTCCAAAGGGAGCTCTCCGCTGCTACCAAGGGCCGGTAAATGTTTCTTCTTTGCTCTTCATTGCGAAAGCCTGCCATCAGGATAAGTACCCAATGAAGTGTGAGCTGAAAGTAGTATAACACCCACGCCACCGTCAGCTCTTGAAAAGCTCCTCACATGCTATAGCATAGCTGAGTACATCTGATCAGCACCACCATACTTCTTCCTCGTAATAGGAAGTCCCATGATTCCCAGTTTACCCATGTTCTTTCACAACTTGAGTTGAACATTCGCTCTTTCCATACAGGGCTCACGACCAGCTTTTCATATCTCACTCTACTGCAAACTCACGAACCTTCTCTCTAAGCAACTCATGCAACTTCCTTTATGTTGTTTGATAAAGACATAGCATTTCCCTCCACTTGAGTGCGTTTAGTACGATTACACAATGTCTCAGTATTTTTGAGTTGTTTAATGCAACTCCACTGCATTACCCTGAGATAATTACACTATAATTGTCACGACACATATACCGTTTATATGTATGTAAAAAGTTTACTCTATAGTAAAGTATAAACACATTACTCTCTAGTAGATCAATGTACTGTGATAAAAAGTATATAATCGTGATATATCAGATGATAAAGCTGTGCAAATGAGTAAATGATTACTGCTAGTTTTTATAGCCCTAAGCTCTTTCGTAAATTTTCTTATAAATCAAAGTCCGGATTATGCTCCAGACATAAGTTCCTTTATATTTATGGGTTTTTCTATCAGAGTCTACACAGAAGCGATAAACGAGCATATTTCTTTCATTTCCAAATCCCTCTCCCGGTACCAAAAGCATATTGTATCGTTCTTCACAAAAATCTTTTCCGTCAGCTATTTGGTAAGACTTTATAAAATTACATATAAAGCCCCTTTAGGATTTGGGCACATATATCCCATTTCAATCAGTTCTGTATATAAAAGATTTGTTTCTTTGGTATACTTAATATTTGGTTTACATCTATATATTCCTTTTGAGTAACCCTCTGAAACAGTGAAGGAGCACAAACATATCCAAGTACTTGGCTGTTCATTATCGCGGCATATATATCCGTATAGTTCAGCATTAGTCGGTACCAAATGTAACCGATCTCTCTCCGAAGAGAAAGATTTTGACCATGAATATGCCACCAATGTATTATCATATAAATTGTAAAACCCGACGTTCTTCTACAAATACAACTTCTGTACGGCTCGTCACTTTATTAAAAACAGGGATGTCCATTCTTTTGAGCTTGTTTAAGATTCACCAAAGCTTCTATATTTTCTTTCGGATAAATAACTCCTGAAGGATTTGCTCAGAATTCACCAAACTGCTTTGTATTAATATTTATATTTTTTCAAGTCATTTATATCGAGTGTGAGACCACTGCATTTTACCAATACAACTTTGCTCCCTGACCTCTATAAACACCTTTATAATCCGAAAAAATTGAGTGTTTACTATTATTCTATCATTTTCACATTCAATAACAGCTTTAAATATAATATTCAAAGAGGCTGCCGCACCACAGGTTAAAAAGAGATATTATTTCATCATAATCGGTAGAAAAGTGGGACCAAATTCTTGCTACCGCAAGTCTTAGTATCCCTATCAACGGGTGGTAAGTATAACTGTTGTATCTCCTTTGGAGTTTCACTGACTATATGTTTTATAGTATTTCCAACTTCTCCTTGAGTAGGAGTACTGATTTCCCAGACTGAAACCAGTACATTCTCAGCTCCTATTTCTTCTGCTAGCAAGTTTATTTCCATACTATTAGTATCCCTTTATAATTGACCTTATTTTCCGAACTATACTTTTAAAACCATATTCTCTCCTATTCACTAATGATTGTGACTGAAGCTCAGCTGCAAGCAAATCAGTTGACCACTGATATTTTTATATAACTGAATCTTTCACAGATATAAGGTCCGACATTCACTGTGAGGAATGCAATTGCAATCATCTCTGTATCAAGATGTATCTCATGCCGTTGCTTTCCAGATCTATTTTGTTATCCTTTTGACAGATCAATATCCATGCTTTTATTATTCCCATACTAAAACGGTTTCACCCTCCCGCTTCTATTTAAAATAAATATAAAGTCCTGCTGCAACGCGATAACTAAGGCAACAATTATCGATATATATCATTCTTTCTTAATTTCATAAATTTCCTATTTCTTAGACCTAAAAGTTTTGATGCCTTTATTTCTATCTACATAGCTGTAAGTCCCGGTGCCCCTTGGTATTTCTTTTTCCACGCAAGTTTTTAAAGAAATATACCTGTATATAATTATAAGTCAAAATACTCTGATATATTTCGAACTCTCAAGTGAAAAATCAAGTGCCTTCCATGTCTAATTCCATATAAGACTAGTCTACCCACTATCTCATGTGCATCTCTAAAATACATTTTCTTTATAGGTACAATCTGCGGCATCGTTGCATTTGTAAACTTCTCTTGCACTTTTTGCCATTCTTTCATTATTGAACTCATACTTGAGAGCATTCCGGTCATAAGTTTTATCAGACTTTTACAGTATCTATGGTATCAAATGACATTTTTGTCTCTTGCATATCTTTATTATAGGCAAGCGGTAACTCTTCATTGTTGTAAGAAGAGATATTAACCTGCATACTCTACCGCTCTTTCCCCGGTAAGCTCTGCAATATCCTCGGATTTTCTTCTGGGGTATTGAGAACCTGTAGAGGTATCATCCATCTCACAAATCTGTATTCATCGGTATTCATATGATAATTTCTTCTTGATAGCCTGCTAAGATGCATGGAAATTATGGCAAGATCCGATAGTAACCTGCAAGAGAATCCCCACTTACAGAATCCATACTGTTTCTGTAGCAGACCTTCAAACCAAAAAGGCTTGCTACATATCCTCTGTCAAGATCATATGGTCGTTCCTGTAAAGCACCGAGCCTAAAGGCGATATATTCATTCTCTTCTTGTAGAGCAAAGTTCAAAATTCCTGCAAATATCTCTCAAAATATGCACTGAAGTGATGTGCTAAAGTTGTAGTTGCTTTTTGCAATGTGTGAACCTCGGGTATATATAGTTGTATTTTCTCAATATGAAGTACTTGGTAAGTAGTTCATATAACAGTTCCTTGAAGTTCATCTATCTCATCTCATATTAGAGTTTCATCAAGTGCCACCTGATCGTTTCTTGCTTCTTCCTGTAGCAGTTTCTACCGGAACACCTATTCTTTCATCAACAGACATATGAATGTATATCCTCCGAACTGTCATCAAATTTTAGAACTCCGTGTTCAGTATCATTTTCTATAGAAGATAATCCTACAATTATTTTATCTCCTCTCATCATCTGTAAGTATATTTTGCTCAAAAAGCATCTTTACATGGGCTATACTTCCTCTGATATCCTGTTTATAGAATCTTATGGTCATCGAAAGCGATTCATTAAACTCACCAGTTTATTTGTTTCTTTTGTAAATCTTCCACCCAAAGTTTCATATACACCTGTCTTTTCTATTTCAAATTCGTCATCATTACTATTTCCAACCAGCATCAGTCTTGAATTACAGTTTTTTGTAAGAGGTCCACTCACACCCTTTTCTCGGATATAGCTGTATCAATCTTTATATTATTGAGATTTGTTTGTTCCGTATCATCATTTTCATAATCATCGTCTTCTTCCAAATCATCAATATCAAGTTCTCAAACTCTTCTTCAATTACTTTTTCTTTCTTTCTGAATTTGAATCCGCCGTTTTCTATAACTTTTTCACAAGACATATCAGTAATAATAAAGCTAATGATGCTGCACTTATTATTGCACTTAATGATACCAGAACTTACGTACTTAAACCTATTTCATGCTGCTCCTTTTTCGTTTCAAACTGATAAAAGCATCTAATATTTCTATTTTCTCGGCTTTTCCGTCAACATAAACACTCCATCCTTCATCATATGAATAGAGGTAAACAATAGTATTTTCAACTGCATGAACATTTCGACAGATATGAGTCTGAAATTTTGCTTAGATATAAAAGGATTTTATTTAAGATATAATACAGTTTCTTTAGTGAATCATAATTTTCACCCTATATAATTCTTGCATCAATAGATTCATCCTTATCATCATCCGTACTTACAAATCTTCCGTTTTTCTCTCCCTCAAGGGTTCCAAGCTCCAATATATAATGTCTCTTCAGATTTCAATGATTCTTGACGTCCCTGTCTCACAACTGAATTCCACTTCATCAATAGGAAGGATTTGTCACATATGCATAGTATTCTCCGTCACGTCAGTTTCAAAATTTACAGAAGTGGACTTTTTGGCATTTGATTTGTTCAAATATATCAGGCAAACCATATACTACCGCTAAATCATTTTGAACTTCTATCGGATCGCCAAGATTTAAATTCCAGTCATCACTAAATCTTTCATCAACCATATATTCAAGTGGTAATACATGGGTTTTCATATAAATAATCGCCTGATACATCAACAAACATATTTGTATTTTGTTTCACACCTGTATATATTGCATATCTACTGCAAAGAGCATATCAAGAAGCGGTGTTTCACCTGTAATTGAATACGCATTTGTTGAAGCTTCATTTCCCAGTTTTCAAATAAATCAGCTGAAGGAAGCATTTGTTGTAGATGAAAAGATGGAAACCGATTTAAAATCCAACCGTCCCTCATCCTTTGTCTTTCTATCAACCTTATTCATTCTATAGGAAACTGTATCCATTGCAATTTTACAATGCTCTCACATCATTATTGTTTAAATAAGTACCTTTACTTATCGTTGTTACACTGGTTACAGACATATTAACACTTGACTCAATTACAACAATTGCAAGTGTTATCAGGAATAAAACTGTTTTTGAGAATCTCTTTACCCTATGCAGATACATCAGTACTGCATATATACTTATAAAATCATTATGCATAAACACTGCAAAGTGAAAATCCTCATTGTTTACTATCTTTGTGCCAGCAAAATATATACTATGTTTATTCCAAATGCCAACTAAGATCTTGAAGTTGTATTTGCCAGAATTATCATATGCCTTTGCACAGATAAACAACACAAGAAATATATATATAAGCTCTGTCTTGCAGGCAGTGAGTTTGGATAATGAAGTCCATGCCAAATATAATTCATGAGCATTTATTGAAAATCCTGCAAGGAAAAAACAAGCAAAGATATATAAACTGCTTTTTTCTTTTTGGAAATCTTTCTATTAAGTATGTATAGAATTACAAATAAAAATATTCCTACACCACAGAATATATTCACAATGATCCAGACCTATTTCAACTTTTACATTCTATATGTCTTGCAATCATATCACACATTGGAAAATATGAATTAATGTACTTGGGAACAAAGTCTCCTGAGGCTGTGAGTTTTAATGCATATATCTCAGGTAACAAAAACCAGTGCACCAGTCCACCTGAGACAAATGTATATACTAAATCTAAAATGCTGAAAGTGTAAACTTTCAAATTGTTTTCATTCTTTATTACATGAAGAGAAATAAAGTATATTACCATAAAAAAAAGGCAGATCATTATAGAAATATAATAATTTGACAATATACAAAGTCCCAGACTTAATGTGTATAATAAACCTTTCCTGCTTTACCAGTCTTTTCAAGACCGAGGCAACCATAGGAAGAAGAATAATACAACTGCTTGCCATAATATTCCAACTGTATGCCGCCATATATCCTGAAAGTGCATAGAATGTTTTGAAAGAATTATACCTGTCTTTATTACCTGAAGTGATGCTTATATAAATAATATGTAAATGAAAGTCCTGATGGATCTGCTTTTAATACGATTATATGTCGCAATCATATATTTTGAGGACATATAAAGCCGATCAGCTAATTTAGAGGGCTTGCAAGGTAGTAAGATAAATGCCGAGAAATTTATTCCCATTCCCAGATTCCAGCTGTAAAGAAGGACCCATTACTTAACCTATATTTAAAACTCTGAAAACGGAGCATATTGATGATACATATCAGTTCTCAAAGCTCATCACCAAAGGGGAAATATTCCTCTCAAATATTATTACTATAAAATAGGTATTATAAAAGATAAAACAAATACTGCTCTTTTTATCCATAACTGTTTCATCTCTATGACTTAAATTCAAATTGCTCATTTTACCTCCGTCTTCTCACTAATTATTATAGTGAGGAATTTTTTTATCAATCTAATCTATAGATTTATACAGCCAGTAAAAAAAAATGTTATACTTTCTACCTAAAATGTTAGGAGATACATGAAAGAAAATTTTGACACTATTTTAGCTGCATCATTACTATAGCGATAGCCATTATTTCCATTATACAGAAATAAAAATTTGAAATTGAAACCACTGTTGAAACCACTACAGTAGTAGAGATCACAACGAGCCTCCCACAAAGGCTTATGAGACTGATGAGAACTATACGCAGGAAAATAATTTTGCATCACTTAAGGCTGCTCAATCCCACATGTGGATTGTATGGGTATATATACCGGGACCCAAATAGATTATCCTATTTTGTGAAAGAATATGATATTGATCATTATTTACATCGTGATATAAACCATCAGGACACTATTCCGTTTATACATGGCTGCACTGATTTTCCACCTTAAATAATATTATATTACGGTCATCATATGAAAGACGGTAAGATGTTTACAGATATAACCAAGTTTAAGGATGAAGATTTTTTTCAAAGAATACCAGCTGCATATATATCTATACACCTGATAAAACCTACAGATTAAAAAAAACTATTGCCGCCCTTTTTATACCGACTCTGCCCCTGAAAGAAGGTGATATATTTTACATATGGATTATTTCACAATTATGTATAGAATGACTGAAAGCAAAATATTCAGAGAGATTCCTTTGGAAAAGGTGGGGCCAAATACACATTTATTACCTGCTCTTATGAAGGTGATGATATTTAAACAGTTTCTACACTTATGAGTTGGATGATAATGATGTCGGAAAATATGATTTGATTAAACTATTGATTTCAGTTAGTATCATATAAAATTAGTAATTGCTTTAGAGATATAACTTGTAGTTATATTAAAACATATTATTTAATAAATTGACATTTCATCATAATGGTGCTATAGTAAAGGCAAACCAATATGATTCACTGTTTTGTTTTTTAACCATATATACTAATACTTTAATATTGGAGGTAAATATGAGACGAGTATTTCACTCTATTGTAGATAATTCCTGCAGGTGTTTTGTCGTGTCAGGGTCTGTTCTCATGAGGTACAATATCGACCTCTCACTGTTGGAGAGACAGCTGATCCGCGCTTTTCAAGAATGATAGTTGTTTTATCGGAGACGAGGACACTTTGGATCAAATAGTAAAACAGCTAGGTAAAATTGAAGATGTAAGAGATATCATGTTTTAGGAGGAAGGCAAAAGTGTTTTCCGTGAAATTATAATGATAAAAGTAAAAGCCGATGTTTACAGGAGATGAGGATATCGCAGTTTTGCGATATTTTCAGAGCTATTGTAGATGCATAAGGGGATTGTTTGACTGTTAAGGGCTTACAGGTGATAATTAAAACTTCAGCGCTTTCAAACCTTCTTTCCGATTATGAAGTTTTGAACTTGCTAGACACAGGACCACTGTTCTTCAAGTATAGGAAAGTATGGTGTAGTTGTTTTCAACTAGTTTTTATTTTGATGGTTCCCAAACTCAAATGGCAAAGAAGTTACTTAGGAGGTATTTATATGTCTGTAAATTTATTAAGAGGATTGTAATCTTTTCACGTTGAGGTAAAACTATCGCAATCATCGGTTACGGTAGCCAGGATGCACATGCATTGAACTTAAAGGAAAGTGGATGCAACAATTGTCGGCCTTATGAAGGAAGTAAGTCATGGGCAAAGGCAGAAGCACAGGGACTTAAAGCTTCATACAGCTGCAGAGGCTTGTGAAAGTAGATATTATAATGATTCTTATAAACGATGAGCTTCAGGCTGATTTATATAAGAATGATATTTGAGCCAAATCTTGAAGTAGAAATATGCTTATGTTTGCTCATGGTTTCATTGTTCACTGGTTGTACCAGCACCCAAGGATGTTGATGTTACAATGATAGCCCTAAGGCCCGGACATACTGTCTGTCTAGAGTACCTTGAGGGCAAGGGAACACCTTTGTCTCAGGTAGCTGTAGAGCAGGATGTTATGTAAAGCACCTGAGCTTGCACCCTGCTTACGGTGCAGGTATCGGTGGTGCTGTATGGCGTCTCTTGAGGACTACCTTCGCACAGAGACTGAGACCGACCTCTTCGGTGAGCAGGTATTGCTCCGGTGGTGGTGTTTGTGCACTATGCAGGCAGGTTTTGAGACTCTTTGTGAAGCAGGTTATGATCCAAGAAATGCATACTTTGAATGTATCCATGAGGATGAAGCTTATCGTAGACCTTATCTATCAGTCAGGATTTGAAGGAATGAGATATTCTATTTTCAAATACAGCTGAGTACGGTGACTATATCACAGGAATTAAAAGATTATTAATGAGGGAAATAAAAAGAAAGCTATGAAGTAGGTTCTTACAGATATCCAGGACGGTACATTTGCTAAAGACTTCACTTGATATGTCTAATGCAGGTCGTCAGTCTCTACAGGAGAAAGTTGTTGGAGCATCCTTCAGAAGGTTGCAGAATCAGAAAGCTTTACAGCTGGAAATAATGATGCCGAGAAGCTTATCAACAACTAATAATTTAAAGTAGGCTACCTGCTTTCGCAGTGGCTATTTTATTCTATATAAATACCAACCTTATTATATAAAGCTAGTTTCTCACACCATTAGCATCCACTTGATATCCGTCTACATGTATTTTACAGACAGATTCACTGTCAGTACCAAATGATAGAATTCTTCTCCGATATTTTCTCCTCCCATGCAGACTGGAGCTATGGCTCCACCTGATACCGTATAGCACCATTTTTCCTTATAAGGATATCCACCTATTTTCTGCAATATATCCACCGGCTTTTGCAAAGTACCACTTAAGCAATTTATATAGATCCGACTGATTTTCTGCCAGCTCACTATTATCATCCATAGAACTAATAATTTCCATCCTTTACCCAGGATGATTTAATGTTCTCATCAAGTATAGTCCACTTACCGTTTGGCAGTTTAAACCAGTTCTTTTGTAAATACCTTCTTAACATCTTTCAATCGATGTTCCTGTACTTTTGCTCGTCCTTTACTCTTGCTTCCACCTGATGATTTGTTTCTTCTGATTTTTTTGAAGAAGAAAGTGTTTTTTCTGTTTTTTCTGTTTTTTCCGTTTTTCTATTCGCCTTTTATAAACTAAAAGAGTTGTTGGATCTGTCTTTTTTCTTAATATCATCAGATTTACTTTCAGGCTTTCTAGCAGTTTTTCGGATTTAAATCTTTGCTTTCATCAGTTTTCTTACTTGGGAATTCATTTAATAGCTTCCTCAATTTTATTATTTTCAGAAGAGTTTCTTTGTTCTTCTTGACCATAAATTTTGCTATTGTATTATCTACTTTATCCTCTGTTTCCAACACAGATCTTGAAGATCGAAGAATCTACTGTTTCCACCAGTTCCTCTTGTATCTCTTCAATGCTTTAGAATTTATCTTCGAGTATTTTCCTTCACAGTAAGTTTTGCCTTAGCAAAACCGAAGAGAGCCACATCAAGTTCAATTCCCGCACTTCTAAGTCTCTCTTAAGAGTTTTCTTGTATCTTCTATCTTAGATCATTGTAAAATTTTCACCTGTGAATTTCTTTAATTTTGCATTTGACGCGTGTAGGAACCTTTTCTAAAAGTGCTTCCTTTCACTTCTAAGTCACGTCAAAATCGAATTTCACTAATATTATCATATAAAGTTGACTTTAATATGAGTTTATTTTCACCACTAAAAGTAATCTTTCATTTATAAGTAAATGTACTGCAAGAAAGCTGATCTTGTGTACTGTGTCTACCAAGTTTTTGTTATTTATTCCACATAGGCTAATGAATCTGTATAGCCATACCAGGCACTTTCCTTGTGAGAAATTACGCCAGTATTCTTCTTTATCCGATCTTTTCTACCTCAAATGGGTTATTGGTATCCTTATAGCAAAATCAATATTTGCATCCTTATATCCTTTAGCGGATATTTTCATTGAGAAACTACCTACAGTCTCAAGAATACCTGCAGACTTTTCTCCAATCTTTCAAAATCCAGAGATACCTACCATTATTTTTTACAATCCATCAGTTTTTGTAGTTGTATCCTGTCATTTGATATTTTTATAGACTGTATATCCACATATTCTTTATTTGAAGATATTACAACCGGATTTCCTTTACAACAGATTTTACTTTTGACTGAAGGTCTTTTAACTTCATAAGCTCTGAAGGTGCTACAATATCCTTTAAAACAACTGTAGAATCATTATTTTGCAATATAATGTATATGTGTTGACCGTAATAAAATTCTTGCGAAGATCTTAACATATTCGCATACTCTGGACCAAAACTTCTTCATTTGGTCCTCGCTTTACTTTAAAATCTCCCCAGGTTTGATCCTTCATAGTAATTTTACTTTCCGCCTTTGAGCGTTGTTATTTTTTATCAAAAATATGTGCGCAATACAAATGTGGCCTAGAGTTGTTTTTGATTTAAGTTCCAGACTGTAATCAGTGTCTGTTAAAAATTCACCCCACCTTTTACATCCTTTTGTACCAAACACTCCGCTTCCTTTTCCTAAAAAAGCTACACTGCTGTCATCATATCCTTTAGCCTTAAACTCTAATATAAATCGTCCGCTATCATTCTGAAATATTTTTTATCTATTTTTAGAGTAAGATTATCCTTTACTGCTTCTCCATAGTACCGTTCTGATTATTTCTATATCATCGTCATCTATAGCCTTTGTGCCATCGGATACATCTCATAACTGTATCCGTTTCTGTCCTTAATACTATTTTATTTAACTCTGAAAGTCAAGCCTTTATCATCAAATGACATTAAAAAGTCTTCATCCGATTTAATATCATCAGTCAATGTTCTTGCCGTTTTGAGACTTCAGAGGTCAGGATTAATATCCAAATTGTGTTTTAACTGAAGTGGTGATATAATGAAAGTTCCGTATTTTTGTTTGATTCAAATACTTTTGAAAAAATCTGTAATTCACTGGTGGGACTTTTGTAATCCTTATTTTCTTCCAAAGTCTTTGTATTTTTCGCCTCACCTTTTCATCCAATACTGAAAGTTCAATATCACTTATTTCACTCAGATAAGCTAGAGTTTATACCCTCACCCTCAAAGGTCTTTAAACTGGTTATCCTTTGTATCCCAGTTATACTTTAGTGGATCAAGTATGCTCATATAAAATAACTGTACCCTTGGTATTTGCAACTTCCACTGCTATGTCTATATCATAGATATAGTGACTGATATATTCTCTTCACTGTTTTAAACTGAATTGTCAATTCATCATTATCTTCGTCACCACTACACTTATTTATCTTTTTCTATCCTTGGTTGTACTGCCTGCCATTGTAAATATTTCAATTACAGTAATTTTTCCTAAATCACCCCTAACAGCATTGGCAAAATGCCACTTCTTCGTCAATACTATTATGTTTTCAGTTTTAATTAAAGGCAACATCCACTCCATCTGTATTTTCAAGTGCAATAAGTTTAGGGCTGATTTTTGTTTTTAAATTCATCGCCCAGTTCTACAAATGTTTATATGTATATCCTTCATATAAAATACAGTATATTTTCACCTTGTTTAGATATTTATATGGTATAAAATATAGTATACCATTTTGATCTGTCTGTATTAACAGTCTCATATCTATATTTAACATCATTTATAAATTTTACATACTGAATCTCATTATAAAGTCGTTACTAAGAAATCCTTTATTAAGGTGTATCAGATATCCATAAGAATTGTTGTATTCCAATGATTCAATAAAATCACTCTCAAAGGCAAATTATCTGATTCACTGACCTCTGCACCTTTATCTTCTTCCTTCACCTCTTCCGGTCTTGAGACAGACACAGGTGTAGGGTCCCATAGTTGATGCATGTGATACCACATCAACTTCCCTTTACACCAATCGGCTTCAAAAACTTTGTGTAGAAAAAGATGACATAACCATATTCGTGGCTAATATACCACACAATACTTCACACTTTAAAAATACGCTTAAACATGTCTCGTCCCTCCAAACGAACAAATAAAAATTCTATGTAAAAGATCATCATATTATTTAGTTAGTATGTACTAACTATATCCTCGAAAAATCTGTCCGACTTAGTAAGTTGATCCTCCTTAATAACATTGAAATTCTTTTAATAAGTACAGGACAGATTCTAATAATATTCAAATTATATTTTTATATAAAATGTATCTGACATACAGTAGTATATAATTATATATATTTCGCCAAGTATATAAAATATACTCATTGTATTTTGTATGCTAATTTAGACATATCACTTATTGTACAAATATATTATTAAATATAAATTATTTATTAATTTATCTCTCAATTCCTGTAGGAGGTGTATAAAGTTCTATCAGCCCGCTTTATTTATTTTAATAGCATTTTCATATATTTGATTAGCTTCTTTACAAAGATTGATTGTGAATTTTTCTTTACATTTCCTTCTTTTTACCTTCTGCTATCTTCCGTCAGGTAACAGATAGACGCCTTTTACATTATCCTCCAACCCACATCCAGATAATGTTT